>JAABUY010000244.1_pt1 | contig 106297 bp, 77 predicted proteins | sample 5560271 | NCBI WGS metagenome assembly JAABUY01 (sample SAMN10711886, study PRJNA513374) | rock metagenome | isolation source: Antarctica rocks | place: Antarctica: Victoria Land, University Valley | reverse complement strand
CCCCTCCAAAATCCCCACCCCAACCTCAAAACCCCCCACCACAACCCCCACCCCCAAGACAAAAAACCGCCTCACAGGCCTCCTAACCGGCGCCCAAGAAATCCACCTCCAGCACCTCCACCAAACCGCCCTCCACCTCCTGCACAACCACGCTTCAAACACCAGCTCCAACGAGAACCCGATGTTGGCGGCGATAGAGGAGACGGTGGTGGCGAGCGGGGTGGGGGGCGTGCAGGGGATGGGGAGGAGGGAGTATGAGGGGGTGGAGAGGCGGATGGAGATGTGGATTTTGGGGAGGGGGGGGAGGGTGTGAAGGTTTTATTTCATGGGGTGGGGGGGGTGGGGGAGTGGGGTGGGGAGTTTCAGCGGTGAGGGATTTTGATGGTGTTTGGTTGATGGTTGATGGTTGGTGAGTTTTGGTATGATACTTGTTGGCGTTGTGCTGTTTAGATTAGTAATTCATAATATATTTATCGGTACAACGTATCGTGCTCTCCAAAAACAATCATTCCGCACGAGGGAAACTACACCATGCCATGCCATGCCATGCATCATATTAAATGTTGCATACGTCTATCACGAGCTAGCAACCCCACTCGTCCTATTCCCCTCCCCCACTCTCAGTGCCCTAGACAAATACACATACCCCGTGGCGACCTCCGTGCCCCCATACTCGACGCGAAAATCCATCTCGCCAAACCGATTGATCGGCGCCATGAGATAGAGGCTAATTAGCAACAGGGCACGTTTCAGCACGAAACACGACGTCACCCATACGCCCAGGTTGATCGAGCGGATGTGGAAATCGACCCTCCCGGAGCCGCTGACACCGGTCACGGAGCCGCATTCGTTGCTGCGTTCGGCGTAGGGTGCTAGGGACGTCAGACCGTTCAGGGCCGCGGTGAAGATCTCCTCGCTGCGGATATGTCTGCCTTCGTAACGGTACTTGACACGGAGCGCTGAATATTCTTGATCGATGAGTGTGCCCGTGTCGTCGAGCGTCAAGTTGGTGCTGCCGTAAGCTGGTGGCTGACTCGATACATTGGGCACGGTGTGGCTGTAGCTGCCACTGCGTTGAGCTCCTTCGAAAGTGTCGACGATTATCTGTCCGATGTGGTTTCCGTTCAGTGTCATGGCTGCGACGACATAATCATAGCGAGCGGGTGGTCCGTAGACAGCAGTAACAAGTTTATGCAAAGCCAGCACGCAATGCCCAGCTGTCAGGGAGTTGCCTCTGATCGGAAGCGTAAGGATCGTGAGGTCTGAGCATTTCACCGTAGCGGTATCGGTCAAATCTACAGTTTCAGCCCATGGTTGAACCGCGAAAGCGTACCTTCATTGGTATCTGTCAGTGTTCACGTTCTACTCCGGACTTCGTACGTACATAAGCCATATCGCAGCACCATAGAATGACAGTGCTTTCATGGGTACATCTTCAGCGAAATCGATATCGACAAAGAAGTATGGAGGGAGTGGCGGAATCGGCGCAGTGACGTTGGATGGGCTGGAATCATTTCAGCACATCAGCACCCAGCGCATCACACTCGACTTGTGGAGTTACGGTGTGGGTCTTGGGAGTAAGCCGATCCCATTCTCTATTGGCAGAGGGGAGATTGCACATACTGGAATAAGATGCAGCACAAGAAGCTTCAGCAGGACGTTAAAGCCGCCCATCGAGATCGTTGAAGTGACGTTATGCAGATTGGTAAGGACCAGGATCCAACACGTATATGTCATTGTTACTTTGTAGCCGAAGCGTGTTGTGAGGTCCGGGATAATCACATGTCGCCACAGCTGATGCTTAGCACCACCAAGTTCGTTGCATCTGCGCTTTAGGCGCCCAACCTGAGCGTAGCTCATTTTTACCTTCAGTCCAAGCACCTTTGCGGCGAATGCAGCGCATACCTCAAGAACTTCATCATTCCCCTTTCAGTGAACGTGGAGCGTGGAACCGTTCGGGTGGTCGTACCATAAGCACCAGACTTTGTCAATGCTGGCAGGACTTCGCCAGTTGTCGTTGCTAGGGAGGATAGTCTTGGAGAGAATACACCCGGTTATTTCTACATACTATCTTTGTACTAGACCTTCGAAGGCGGCGTGGTTAACACACCATATTGAACGTACGACAACAATAAAGGAAGGCACGAAATCTAGATGGAAAAAGCGGCCTCCTTATGCGACTTGTGTATTGTTCGGTCGCTGACGCATCAAGCCGCAAGCGGACTACACTTGGATCCTAGGCTTCACGATATCATAAATCTGTAGAGAAGGGGGTAATAGTACTCATAGTGCCCTCATATCATCATTCTTGGGGTTTCCTAAGAAGAGAGAACGCAGGCTGCGCACCTCTAAAAGCACTTTTCCACGATTGAGACCTAGGCCCTTCCATCGCTGTCGCACATCAAATTACGACATAAGAGATTGTGCCAACAAAGGCATGGCAGGGGTGAGGAGGAAGTAGTCTTCCGACCAGGACTTTGACACAGACTCCAGCCGCCAGCATGTACATAGCTAGCGACCGGTGGCTCGTTGGATGGGAACGAGTTCCGTACGTCGAGCACGGTGTGCGGAGTCGGTCCTGCCGCATGTTGAAGCCCTTACACTTGCCGTTGCTTATTGTGTTGAGAAGTCCGCAGTAGTGAGGGTTGCCACATGCCATGGCTTGACCTTGTGCCTGTGGCATAAAGACAGTCCTCACTTCGTCTAGCGTGAACGGATTAGACTGCAGACAGATTTAATCCATGTGTTGAGATGTGGTGGCGAAAGTGAAGTATTGCTTCCGGAACTGTCAAATTAACTACCCCTCAACGCGAGAGCGTACTGACCCCAACAGATTTCACATGACCATTTTTGCGCCCTTCAACAGTCCTAGCCTTATCTGCTGGAACATTAACACACACTCTGGTCCTTGAACATGTCCGGACTCACGTAATACATTGGCACACAATCGCAACACCCACTGACCTTGTATTTAATGCAACTCACCATTCGACCATTCATCAAACCAATCTTGAAAAAATACTCAAATACAAGTCATCATGCCAACAACAGTCCAACCGCCAGACTCACACCAGCACAGTGGAACGATGCTGGAGGAGAAATTGGATATGATCGCGCAGATTGAGGAAGATTGGCTCAAGATCGATAATAGGTATTCAGACAACAACATTCATGACAGCACGTCAGTAAGGTCGGGCGAATCCGATGGACTCAAAGATCTTGAGCAGGGCGAGATTTCCCCAGGCGATGAGACGATTGAAGACGAACATCAGGATATGAGTTCAGATAACAACACTCATGAGAGCACGTCAGTAAAGTCGAGCGATTCCGAAGAACTCCAAGATCTTGAGCATTGCGAACTTCTCCCATGGGATGAGACGATCAAAATCCAACAGCATGACAAGACCCCAGACAACAAGACCCCAGACAGCACATCTGAAGAATCCATTGGACGCGAAGTACTCAAAGAACTCGAGCAGGGCGAGTCTCCGACGAGCGGTGATTCGAATGAAGACCAACAGGATGGCAGGGGCTTAGACAACAACGCTCACGGCAGTACACCAGAAAATCCTGGCGAGCCCAAAGGACTTGAAGTAATTGAGCAGAGCGAAATCTCCATGAGCGTTGAGTTGATTGAAGACCATCAGCATGTTAAGAGCTTCACGCCTGACTCACCCACTACGGTCCATCAAGTGTGGTACCGGTATGGCAAAACTTCAGTGGCGCCCATCAAGCGCGGGCTCGACGAGAACGGGAATCTAATACCACTCCCACCAGCAACGCCGCCCTTGGAAGTATCAAGATCTCATGATCTTCCATTGGGATTGATAGAGAAAATCGTCGTCTCTTCTCCTCCAGCAGTCGCTTCGTCCTCGAAGTCAACGGCCAGCTCAGCTTCGGTTCACGGCGGTCGTAAGAGACCTGCTGATCATTCTTGGTCGGTGGGAGCATCGCCTCGGCGACCTTACAGAATATCAAAAGCTTGGAAAGTTCCTGGAGCTGCGGGTGTATCACTTGGTGTCAAGGATGGTGCGAAGAGCGCACAGGTCACTAAGTGCATTATGAACGAGCCCGGTGGATGTGCAACGCATGATACAGTTAACGAAAGCCGCGAAAACCAAGATCGGTTGGAATTTGCCGACGTTGCGGGCTCGAGCCACGACTTCGATAAGCCCGTTGAAGAAGATGAGAGCAACGTGCCTGTTACGGATGACTCAGAGAACAGACATGTTGGCAATGACGATGCTACAAATTTTGATGTCGGGGCTGGGACCATGGACGCTCAGCACCCGAGAGAGGACACTGTTCCTGGTGATGTAGCAGAGAAAGCCGTGTCCGAGACAGACGACGTGGTCAATGAGCCCAATGATAAAGCACAAGATAATATGCTTGAGACGGACTACCTGGTCGAAGAAAATGATGGCGTTGACGGTGGTGAAGGTCTTGATGCCGAGGCCGAGAACATTGACGGTCAACAGCCCAGGGAGGATATTGTAACCAACGATACTACAGAAAACAATATACCCGAGACGGATGATCCGGTCAAGGTACCTAATTGCATCGACAATACTCAGGACCATGATGCCGACGCCGGGAACGTCGACGTTGAACACTCCAGAGAGGGCGATGTACTCGGGGATGTCGCCGACAAAGACGTGCCTGGAATGGACGACCAAGTTGAGGATCCCGGTAAAGGAGCAAAGAACGACATGCCCGAGATAGATAATCAAGTTGAGCGACATGACGGAACAAACGACGGATTTGGTACCGAAGCCACGCAAACCGACGATCAATACCCAGGAGTGGACAGTGCCGACGCAGCAATGAAGCCTCGACACACTAATGGCAACGGCGTACCTAAGACGAATGACTTGGTCGAGGGAAGCGATGAGATCAACATTGACGCTGAACATCCGAGAGTGGATAATGTCGACGAAGTACAGGAGCCCGGTGACACTGCAGGAAACGAGGTGCCTAAGGGCGCTGACATACCCATCCTCAACGGGGGCAGCGACACCCAACAACCTTCAGAGGCCGCTTCTAGCCCGGATGAGGAGGCCAGCAATATAGTAGAAAAGGATCAGTCAAAAACAGCTGACATGCCTATCCACAACGGGGCATTTGAAATCCAACAATCAGAGGACAATTCTAATCAGCAAGAGAAGCCCAGTGACACTGCAGAAAACGGCATGCCTGAGACCGCTGACATGCCTGTTTGCAACGGGGGCATAGAGAACCAACAATCTTCAGAGGACATTTCGAGCCCGATACAGAAGCCCTGTGATATAGCAGAGAAAGGCCTGCCACAGACCGCTGGAATACCCACCCACAACGGGGTAACGGAGATCCAGCAACCCAAGGAGGACGTCTTTGATAATGAAGAGAAGCCCAGTAACTTGGCAGACTCGGCAGGAAACGGCGTGCCCAAGGCGGCTGACATGCCTATCCACAACGGTTTCACAGAGGTCCAGGAAGCTGGAGAAGACAATTCTGGCCAGGAGGTGTGGGCCGGTAACATGACCGAAAATGGTATACCAAATATGGATGGCATGCTTTACCATCACGATGCCATCGAAGATGATAGATGCCAGGATGTCCACAACGGGGGCATGGGGATCCAACAACCTAAAGAAGATGATTCTGGGAAAGAAGAAAATTCCAGTGTTGTAGGGGGAAGCGTTGTGCCGGAGCGGGATGATTCAATCGAGATACATAATGACGTTCAGGGCAACAAGAGCAATGTCACCAATAACGAGAGCATCAAAACCCGGCATCCAAGAGAGGTCGATTCTACCAAAGATGAGAAATTCGGCATTTTCGTGGGAAAGGTTGTACCGGAGAGAGAAGATATGAATAAGGGGTCCCAAGACATCAAAAGCGACGAAGTCCACGACATCAACACCCAATGTCCTGGAGAGGACAATTCTGTCGAGGAAGAAGAGCCGAATGATAGGAAGGACGTATATCAGACAGATGAAATCGCCGAAGATCAGGATATTGAGAGCGACAACGGCCTACTAGATGTTGAGAGCGAAGACAAGGACGCTCAACCCGCGGCGGATATTCCTGACAAAGAAGAAGAATCCGGCGACGGAGCGATCGATGATAATTCTATGGAAGAGCACATGGCTGACGAGTACGCTCCAAGTAAGAGCGACGAGGTCTCTGCTGTCTCGAAGGAGGATACCGAAGGTCGGCATCCTTACATAATCGAGGGTGCCCGTGTACTTGACCTTGTGCGGGACTTTGCCAGCAGAGGACTCGCGCTATACATGTCAGCGAGAGGCTGTGACGAGCAAGAGGAAGTAGGTGAGGGATGCAAGGAAGTCGACCTGAAACCGGGTCGCAACCACGAAAACATCACTGAGCAGGGCCTTGATCTCCTAATGGAAGCAATGAGTGGTAGTATCGGAATATGAGTGTACGAAGTAATTGCCAGATATGGAAAAGTTGTTTGTTACGCTGCATGAGTAGATGAGTGGAGATGTCAGGAGGTGAGATAGCTTGTAGCAAAGTATGCATGCGGGATCATTCGAAAGCTCCGAAGGGCCAATATAGAATTGTTGAACCAGGAAGTGAGCGCACCCAAAGCAAGTTGAGGTCTTGTCTTTCGTAAATGTTGCTAGACTTGACTTTTGGGCATTGTGTGGCGCCACGTAAACGTATGTTGTAGTAATCTATAGCGATCGAAAATGGCGAAGAAAACCTGGCCAACGCATCCGCAAAGTGTCTAGAAGAGGGTTTCAGTGATTGGTGACCACTCAGGCTCGACTCCTCTTCAGGTACGATGGTCTACTTAACCACCTCGCGTGAGGTAATCAACCCAAGGAAAGACAAACGGTCGTATAGCACAGCAGAAACAAAATTCCAGACGCATTGTTAAAGATGAGGGAAGCGTTCTCAAGGAAGTCATAGTCAGATGTACGCCTCACATTCTGAACGACCTTCTCCAGATCTGTCGTATTATCATCTGGGTGAACTGCGTATTGAAGGACATCCTGCTCGCCGTATCTGGCGTCGATGAATTTGAAGAACCTACCGTTTGCAAGCTTATCTGGCTAATAGCCGCTGAGCTCACTTCCTCATAGCAGATGCTCTTGTAGAGACGAGCTTGACGATCGCCTTATCACCACCGATAGAACATTTCGACCGGCATCGGCGGGTTAGAAGGCAACGTTCGGCAACTTTTCGACCAGGCTATTAGTTCCCCAGCCGTACCCCTATGTACCGAGCATCAATGCTAACGACTGTCCGTGCCATGTACCACTGACCTGGATCGCTGTCTGCAATTGATATTGCCGATCCGAGATATCGTGCCTTATAGACAGGTACATATATCTAGCAAAAGCTATGTTCCACCTCTTTCACCGCTTGTTCCAGTATGGACAGATTTGGAATGCCCGCTTTGAGTGACAACACCGTTGGCGGCTTCTTTCCCATTCTGTTTGTAACTACAATGGTATAATCCTCGAAAGGGGAGGACCGGAGGGCGATCCCACGCCAAATGCTGCAGCCGTCACAACACCACAGCCGAGAGCTGTTCAATTGAGTGTCTGCCACTGCAGTCACATCTAGGGACGGCCAATAGCTGCTCTGATGTTCAGACGTAAGGTTGGGGTGGAACGGAAGCCTGCCCGTTGTTGGGAACCTGAAGGGAGAAAGAGGATCTGAGGGTTTTGACCACGAGGGTCCAAACATCCGTCTGCCATATCATCTAGGCCTGTTGTTCAAGGCACGAGCCGATGGTGGACGAAGCCGCTTGGACGGATGTAAGCTGTTGCTTTTTCTCCCATTATGACGTCAGAGCAACGTCTCCTGCATCAGTAGTCTGCATCAGCAACCTCAACATCTGAACTTGATCATGGGAAGTTGCTCGAGAGAGTTGCAAACCAATCTTCAGCGACGAAAAGTTGAAAGCGCCTGGGCCAATTCGCGTGCAGAATCCCGGGCCCCGATGCCGGGACGCTAACCTTTACTAGTACTAGCGTTGGATCGCCATCGATTTTCCCAAGCGCTCCTGCTCCATACAGCTGGCTCTCCTATGCACGACCACCCACTAAGGCACAATGTTACGATATATCTGCAGCGTTGCGACATCAAGCTTCATAGCACGGGCGACCACCATCCAGAAGTCCACTGCCCCGCCCAACCGGTACGGCACCATCAGCCCAGAATAGACTCTCGATCCTCGGATGCCTGCTGCCCTCCATGCTGCTGATCCAGCAACAGACTTCCAACCTTCCAACCTTCTGCAACCAGCTCGCCAATGATAATTGAGCATGGGCGTCAAGATGGGTTAGTCAGGAATGCATGCAGGGTGACTATTCACACTATGTATTGTCTAGCTCCCCCTAGTCGACCCAAGAACTTGGCTGATAAGGGTGAACCAGGTCGGTGGGTGCCAAGGGTTCTTCCCACCGGTCGAACCAGTCTGCTGGGCTCATCGCAGATGTGCGCGATCTGACCTTCTGGCGTACTACTGTAACACTTTCAGCTCCTTTTCCAGACCGGTCGCAACCTCTGCATCGAATGCCGCTTCTTCCTCAAGAATGAGGCAGACCCTTTCGCTATGCACCGCCAATAGAATGCTGCGGAGAATCCACATTCCATTCAAAATGCGGCCGTCGTCCCAGATTTTGATTCACCCGAATTGTGATGAAACAACATGGCAAAGGGTATCGCGATAATCGGCGCTGGCATCTTTGCCCACGACGGTGAGTACAAGCTGTCAGCTTGACGTTGCTCTGGCTGATTATGCCATTGTAGAACATCTACCAGTGGTTGAAGCCTGTTCCCTCCTCTCCTTGAAAGCTATATACTCTAGATCCAAGCAGTCCGCCGACAAGCTTGCCAAAATCGCCAAGGGTACCGTCGATACTTACTTTGACACCCCTTGCGCCTCAGGGCGTTCACTCAATGACCTCCTATGCCGTGAAGATATAGACGCGGTCATCGTAGCCTTACCTATACCTGTTCAGCCAGATTTCATAAAGAGGGCCATCAAAGCCGGAAAACATGTTCTTAGCGAGAAGCCCATTGCAAAAGACGTAAAGACAGCTACCGAGCTTCTGAATTGGTACCAGAAGCACAACAATCAAGGGCTGTTGCTGTGGAGCGTGGCAGAGAATTACCGCTTTATGGACCAAATGAACTTTGGGGCCGAACAGATCAGGAAGCTGAAGGGGAACGTGGTCACCTTTAGTCTGAACCTTCACGGTTTCATCGGTCCGGACGATCGATATTATCGAACTGAATGGTAAGTCTTTCTGCATACCGCAGTGGTCGTTCAATCCTGGCTGACTCATACCCTTCGACGTAGGCGCCAGTCTCCGAAGTACTCCGGCGGCTGTTTGCTCGACTGTGGCATCCACTTTGTCGCTGCAATACGCTACCTCCTCGCAGCCGGCGGCGAATCCATTACTCAAGTCGCCGCCTTCACCTCCTCTTTGCAGCGTAGACTTGTGCCCCTGGATACCGTTCAAGCGACGTTACAGATCACGAACGCAAACAACGGCACCTTCAGCCTGTCCTTCGGCGCCGAACACAAGGCGGAGGAGCCCTGGGAAATGTCGGTCACGACGGACAAAGGCAGTGTGACCGTCACGCCGACGGAGGTGACTCTATCACGGAAAGGCCCCAAGGGAGAAAGAGATGAGAAGAAGGCGCATTTTGACCAGCGGTATATATGTAGTCATGCCGTCGAACGCGAGGTCGCCTCCTTTGCCAATGCAATACGCACGGGGAAGATGGAACAAAGGGCGACGGCCGAGGAGGCCTTGATGGATCTGGTGATACTGCAGGCCATGCTTGAGTCTGGCGAGGATGGCGGTGCGGTGAAGTCTTTGGATTAGGTGACGACGATCTGTATCTTTCGCACCCATGACGGGGTAGCAGAGCATAGCACACTTCTTGACTTGGCACACCTCCTTGACTCAGTTTGACGGCACTCCCATACTGCGACTGATCGTATTTGTACCTTAAGTACTTTAAGACGAATACGTCATGTCATCACCCATCACCTACATTTCTACCTCTATCATCACCGTCATCAATCCCCTTCATCGCCATCCTCTTCCTCCTTCCCAATATCTATTCCATCCGTCCCCATCCTCAACCTCATCGGACCCCCCAGAATCCACAATGCTAGGTTCTTGAGTACTGACCTGGCCTGATCCTGCGAGCTAGGGACTTCTTTTCGTTCGGGGATATGTGGCATTGCGATGACTGAAATACGTAAATTAGCGAGTACCTTATATATGAAGGTGCTCGGGGTTTTTGATCGTACACGCTAGTTCAACTTAGTAATCCAGCTCACATGATTGGCTCAATGTTTGGCCCCCAAAATGTATACTTAAGTCCAAATCTCCCACGCTCTGGGCCTCATATGCATACCTCAATCTTTCTCATCAGCAAAATTATGTAGCATAAAAAGTCACATCCACACTGTCATGGCAACTGGCTTGGAGGTTGTTGGCGTTGCGGCGACACTGGTAAGCATCATCGGATTCTCGGCGCAAGTGTTCGATGGCTGCGTCAAGGGCTTCGTTCTCCTCGCTGCCGCCAACAATCTTGGTCGAGATGCAGATATCCTGCGGTCTATGCTCGAATGGGAACAGTTCCGACTAGAGCAATGGGCCGAGAAAGCAGGTCTGCAGGACCCGGCCAAAGCTGATATCCTTCTGGATTGGAAGTTGATCACGGATACGCTGCAGCATATCAAGAACTTGGTCAGTGATACGGAAGCCTTGAAGAAAAAGTACAACCTCACGCTCGTCGAAAGACCTCCAAAGTATGAAGACAGCCGGACAGCTGCCGATGAGGGGGATGACAGAGAGTCGATCGGCCGCTTCAAACGACTCTTTGGCCAATCTGGCCGCTCGACCTCCAACGCCGCAGCCAAAGTGATCCAGTCGAAAACCTGTGGTCACAAGAAGCTCTGGTGGGCCGCAGTGGACAAGAACAGCTTCCAAAGACTGGTCAACGACATCGCCCATTTCGTCCAGCGCTTGCACGATTCCTTGAACGTTTCTATCCAAGGCCAGATGCAGAAGCAGCTCGAGGCCTTGTTGCAGGACGGAACGCAGCAGTATAGTCACCTAGCTGACCTCGAGGTTCTGCGGGAGCTTGCTGCGCGCTCGAAACAGGAGCCCCCTTCTTATGAGGATTCTCATGCCGAGGAGATTGCGGCTGCGATTGAGAAGAAGTTCGCCAATGAACTGTTTTGGGCTGTCCAGAAGGGCGATATTAAGCAGGTGGAAGTGTTGCTTAATAGAGGTGTCGATGTTCAGGTCACTGATAACTCGGGATGGCCGCCACTCATTCGAGCAGGTACGTTATCCAATGGACACCATTTCCTCCTTTGTCCGAAGTTTCAATTTTACCATCATTGCATATACTTTCGGTATGGCGGTTTATCACTCCCTTTAAATTCCAGTATATGCTACATCCGGCCATTATCCTGGCTTCTCTGCTTACCCTAAACACAATGCAAGTATCAGCAGCTAAGCCTGAAATGTTGTATGTGCTCTCGCTACTATATAAGAACTCGAACATAAAGATCGTAGTATCACCTGTGCGATGGCGATTCTGGGGTTCACAGCTGTGCATAGAGCTGCAGTTGCTCTCAATCTGACACCTAAGCTGTGAATTGCTCACTGCAATTCTACAAAGGTACTAATGCGGACTCTGAGATGTGTGACAGCCGAGTACGGTCAGGTAGCCGCCATGGAGCTCCTGCTACAACGAGGTGCAAATCCCACCATTGGCACCGCTGGTGACAGACTTCCCCTCCACTTCGCCGCCGAGGGAGGCAATGTACCAATGGTCAAGCTCCTATTGCAGCAGCCAAACGTCAATCCCGAAAAGCTAGACTTTACAGGTCAAACGGCTTTGTTCAAAGCCGCCAAACAAGGCCACCACGCCGTGGTAGAGCTTTTACTACAGCAGTCAGGAGTTGACCCAAATCAAACATCCAAAGACGGCTTTACACCGCTCATCACAGCACTCTTCAAAAGCCATGTCGAAGTAGTGAAATTGCTGCTCGACAGACCAGACGTCAATCCAAACCTAGCGGAGACTACATACCAGCAAACACCATTATGGATGGCCGTCACCAGAGGAGAGGAAATCGTTCGAATGTTCCTTGCGAGAAAAGATATCGATGTGAACTCCCAAAGTCGCTGGAAAGAAACACCACTTTACCAAGCCATCCAAAGAGATCGCCTCCCGGTCGCGCAACTATTGCTAGACGCCGGAGCCAACCCAAACATCGGCAATTGGGAGGATCTGACACCGCTGGGATGGGCAGCAGCCGCGGGCAAAGAAGAGGCTATCGACCTGCTACTCAAGCACCCTAGTACCAAAGTCCACCATGGGCATAATATGGGACAAACACCACTCTCCCGCGCTGCCGAAAATGGCCATACGAAATGCGTTAAGCTCCTGCTCGCCAAGGACGCCGAGATCGAGCTCACCAATCTAGAAGGAAACACACCCCTTTCACTCGCCGCAGCAAAAGGCCATAAAGTCATTGTCAAAATCCTGCTCAAGCATGGTGCAAAAATCAACACCCAGGACAAAAATGGAAATACACCGCTTGCACTAGCTGCTATCAACAATCATGACGCCGTCGTTCGATTTCTGCTAGAGAATGGTGCGGATGCCGAGTTGGCGGATGAGGATGAAGAGACGCCGTTTGAGAAGGCGAGGGATAAGCATATAGATCAGATTGTGGGTGTTTTTGAGGAGGTTTTGAGGTTGAGAGGCGTGAAGGGGGATGGTGCTGGGGCTGGAGGTGGAGGATAATGCTCGATCTTATGTGTGATGGATACGATATACCAGAGTCCCCCAGTGATACGAAGGCCTGGGATTCACGATGGAGTGCTGCTTACACGCCACTCTATCCAAAACTACTAAACGCAAATGATGGTCCCACGTCATACACCGATTTTCACGGCCAGGGAGCCATATCAAAGGCGTATTGACTGCAAATAAAAACTACCCACACCGACATCACCACGAAACGACTATGCAAACAACGCCCTAAACTCCACATCCTCCGCCATCAAGCTTCTACCAACCTACCAATCAACCCAATAACCCAACAATCCACTCTCTCCATCAAGTTTTCTCCACCCACTAACCCATCACCTCCGAACCAAGAACCAAGAACCAAGAACCACAATGCAACCATACTAGCCACCAACACACACTCTCAGACCTATCGCCGCACATACTGGCAAATCTCACTTGTCCCAAAACACCAGCCTCCACAATCGACAATCAATCCACAGCATACCACGCCCAAGACTCTCCTCCATATCTCCCCTGACAGATCTCCCTCTCATCTCCCCCATCCGCCAACCCATCTCAGCTCCCCAACTTCCCCCCCAACAACCTCCTACAAAAACAGCTAAAACGAACAAACAAATATCAAGACCAAGACCTCGTAAAACGCCACAGCCCAGCCGTCCTTTCCCACTCTAGACCTCAATCCCCCAGCTCAACGTTACACCAACCTTTATCACGAAAACGGGAGGCTGCAGGCGAAGGAAAAAGGTTGCTCTCCATGAATTTATTAACGGAAGGCTAGATAGATGCTGAAGTCGTGGTGGAGAGCGGATAGGATATGATAGGATTAGGTAGGGGTTAAGGGAAGATGGGATGTTGTAAGAGGATTAGAGATATCTAGCTAGATAGTCTGAATACTTATAATAAATTACTAAAAAATCAGATTACTTTTCTATACTACTAGAAAGTATATTTAGTATTACAATTGTAGTAAATTATTATATTTTATAATATTATAATGATAATAAAAGTCTTAGTAAATTTATTTAGTTTTATAAGTTAGGTTTTAATACTATATTAGAATATTGACTTAAATTCTTAGTATTAAATATTTAGTATTAACTTCACTACTTAGGCTAGGATCTTAGTATTGAATTACTTATACTTAAGTTAGATACCTAGCTTGAGTTTAAAGTACTTACTCGACGCGGTTAGTATTCTGTCTACATGATCCTATCATTTAGAGAACTGCATTCAAGCTCTATAAACCGATATCGTCGGCGTTTCAATACGTACTTTCACCTACTAGCATGGCTCCGCTAGTATAATAGCGGAGTCCTAGTTGTTATACATATAGAGAAAAGCCTTGACTAAAGGAAAGGCCACCAACACGGTCCAGCATTCAGAAGCACCCACGGTGAGCCTCGCCAGCCCTTGTGATCAGCTGAAAGCTGTCAAGGATGTTGCGGTCTGATCCTCTTCTTGCTTTCAAAACCGTCTAGAAAGTTATGGCGATTAATGGGAAGAAACCTCTACGGAAAGATCCCCCTTTTGATTTATAGAAGGTGTCAAAATTGATATTGAAGATGTTGGAATAAGTGGTTTTTGGTGGATTTATGTACAAAACCGATTTCCCCCCCTCGAAAAAAACTTAAAGCAAAACTCAAAAATAGAAGGGAGAGAGAACTCGCGAAAAAGAAACAAAGAAAGAATGTACCCCATGTCCTGGCGAATTTGGCACTCGTCTCGGCTGTACCTCGGTAAAATCCTCTGAGATGAGTGCCTTGCCAGGTATGGGATAGCAGCCTGCAAAATAGAAGACCTGTGCACAATTAGGTACGTACTTGTTACACACCCCCAACCCACCCTATTTCTCGGAGTCAGCAAAGCCCGGACAAGCAGACAGACAGAACTCGCGACAGAGAACATACATATGAGAGTTTTAATATAAGCTCCAAGAGCCAATAGACACGGCAAACCCTTAATCGGGCCGCTTCAAGGCCAAGTTTATTCGTTTTTTCTTCTTGAAAAGCAGCATTGCTGCAAGAAGCCTAGGAGGCGTTCAGGAGAAGAGATTATAGCGCATCAAAAAAAGGTATTTGGGGCCCCGGTGTGCGGGAAAACGTTTGCTTGGGTGGTATTAGAAAAACGGCCAAAACAAGGGGGGCGCTGCAAGACCTTCTCCAATAGCGAGATATTGATGATGATTTTCCTAGATTCGATCTACTAGAACATTTCTGATCAAAACAGGGAAGGTAATATTTAGGCAGCTAGCTCAAACCATTTGGGAAAGCGGAGTAGGTGGTAAGGAAATATTACGTTCGGTAGACACTTTACTCAGGATGTAATGCCCGTAAACTACGTGCAGTCGGTGCTGTTGGCGCCCACGAACATTATATGGGACTAAGGTTTGGGACTAATGTTGATTTGGTAGGAGTTGGTAGGATATACGTTAAAGGTGGGAAGAATAGGAGAAATAGCGCCCCGAGATAAAAGTTGCGTCTCATTGATTGAATTACCCATTCAAAGCGGAGAGAAGCAACGACTTCACGTACAGTTGACCACGATCTAGTACCCTTGCGTGATTGGAAACAGCTGAACTACTCCGTTTGCTTCTCACGTCTTCGCTGGTCAGCACTGATGTAGTAGACTCCCTTTCGAGTTTGGATCAGAGGATCATTGGATGAAGCGATACCCTTGATACCGAACTTGTCCGGAGTCGGACTGAATGCGATTTCTTTTTGCGCAGCGGCGTTGTCAGCGGCGACCTTGTTGATCGTCAACTTGCCAACTGGAACGAAGGTTGTGCTCTTGTAAGGGATAGTGGCGTCATCTAGAACATCATCGAGGCCCGCAATGTGCGCTTGAATGTAGATGATAATGGGCTTTTGTGGAAAACGCTCCTTGAGATCGTCCTCCAAGTAGTTATCATTGAGTTGACTCGCCTGCTCCGGAGTGAATAGATGGTCTCCATCGGCTGGATCGAGGCGGTATCGAACGTTTGTAACTTTTCCGTCCTTGTTTGTCAAAACGTGAGTGTTGGGCTCGTAGTAAGTGATGGTGCCATAGTTGAAGGGATTTGGCTTTGGGGACGACACGAAGACTGCGGCAGATGGATGGCTGGCAAGGAAGGTTCCGAAAGCAGTTTGGGCCTTCTTCAAGTTCTCCTTCTCCTTGGTAGTGTCGAGACCCTCGTCCTCGGCCTTTTTGAGCAAGAATTCCGCGACTTTGACGTCACGGAGAAGCTGGAGAAAGGCCAAGAAATCCTCGCCAGTCCGGGTGGCAAATCCGTGGAAGGAATGACTGATCAGGTCGGTATGTGTATCCTCGTCGATCTTGAAGCGGATGGCAACACCTTTGGGAGTGGCTTGATCATTTGTATCTTTTATAATCGGCAGACCGCCGCCGACGGAAAAGCGAGCTATCACTGGAGTCGAGGCGTTGTTGAAGTGAGCAGCGATCGAAAGCGTCTTCGCTTGCTCCGATGGTGTGAATGTCCCCTCCACGAGAAGTCCTTTCGCGTGGGCTGATAAAGGACAAGAATGAGTCCGTTATGTCGATGGTAGGTTGGATCATACATACTCGTGCGATAGCCGGGATGTTTGCCAAAGATCGCTTGCATCGCATCCACCAGCTCCTTTGGAAGGTCTTCAGGGTCTGGTGCTCCACCTTTAGGAGGATCATGAGTTGAGGCAGACATGGCGAGAAGGGATGTGAAGAGTTTTGAGCTTGGTGTAAAGTGTTGGAGCAATTTGCGATCAAATCTAAACTTGAGCCTGAACCTGAGATTGAATGTAGTGGAGAGATTGATTGTAGCGATGAAATTGAATATAGAGGTGAAATTGACTTCAGAGGAGAGATTGAATATAGAGGAGGGGCAGGGAGCGTTTCTTCAAGTCAAGCTCCAAACTAGTCAGACGAGTTGATTGAACACACCCAATGCTAGGTAGATGAATTCTCGGGCTGTCATAGCTTTCATGGCTTCATGGCTTTTATCCATCAGCCAGTAGATTCCAAGGCCATAGACGATCACCGTAAAATGGACTGATCCAGAACAGCTTTTGGACCAAGTGATGCGGCATCAATAAGGTGTTTGCAAGGGCCAAAAGGTGTTCTGGATCCGGCCGTGTTGCGATGATGGTGTATAGCATTGGGAGAGAGGCTACGACTACATCGGGTGGGGAAGGTGGAGTAGAAAATCTAGAGAAACAATTGGAACATCCAGGGACAAATACCATGGTATGCTGGCCGATTAGTTTGACGTGATCAGAAGCATTAGCACAGGCCATTGGCTGAAGAAAGCCAGTATCCACCATGTTCCCCTCCGGAATATCGGGAGTGCTCCGCTAGCCGGGGACCATGAACCAGGAATCGACCGCGAGGATCCAAAAGGCAAGGAGAAGTCCATGATTGGAATGGACTGGAATTGGAGAAGGTGATGAGTGGAATTCAAGGGGGAATATTTGATTAGGGGGCTGGCTGAAAGGTGAACTAAGGATGTGGGAGATAGACCGTATGACTATACACGGTAAGAGGATAAGAAGAAACAAAAGCGGGGAATGATACTTTTAGATAGCTGGATAATTGAAGGCTAGACAGCTCTTGGCAGTTTCGTTTTTCGTGGCTGGCTGAAGATTATTCTGATGTGGAGAGTACGGTTTGTATGTTTGTATGTTGGTATATTGTAAGCTCTTCGGGTGATGCGTTGGTTAAGGAACAAGCGTTGTCGGACATTAAGGCGCTGCTAGGGTGAGTAAGCTATTAGTAAGCAGCAGTCCCGCTCGATGCCTACAACCAATCCTGAACTACTCCTCTTGATGGAGGGCCAAGACGCTAAAAGTTAGCGTAAAGTATGGACTCACTTGTGGTCACCACGGGTACCTTACTCACTTGGCTCATTTTACTTGGTGCATCAAATATAGCTACAGCGCCATCGCGGGGCGAACCGCTTGTCAAAGTTGTAGGCTAGGTAATGTCTTCTACCCGAGCTACCGTAGTGATGTCTTGAAGGTACCAAAATTACCCGAGGTGATATCGGGCTACCTATAGTGCAGTCAGTGGCTGAATATGGACAGCTGAGTCTGCTAGATGGGAAAGTCTGGACGAGACGAAAAATGATTAACGAAAATACCTTACCTATTAAAGTTGAAGTAGTTTCTCTGCTAACCCTTTTCAACATCCAAAAGTCCTGCTAGCTCTTATACTACTACCTGTTAGCATTTAAGCCGGGTCAACCTCGGTAGTTACTAATCAGGACTAGTTAGGGGGCCTTAGTAGACTAGTAGAGATTTCTCGTAATAGTTATTCTATTCTATATAGCTATATCTATCTATTAGCTATTATAATACTATTATACTACACCTAAATTATATATAAATAACTTATTAATTATTAATTATTTAAATAGGTTATAAGCCTAGGTTTAATATAATCTAAGAACTATATAATTTATATAATAAGCTTTTTAATAAGTCTTATAATAGTCTTGAAAGTATTATTCCCTAGACTATTTATTATTAGTAGTATAATAGCTAACTATTATAAAATTTAGAAGCTTAAGGGTAAAGAGAACTATAAGTAATAGGAAGTAGTAGTTTAGAACTATCTTATTATTAACTCTAAATACCTACCTCTAATTTAGATTAAGCCTATTAAAGGAGGCGTACTACTTATTAATAAACTATAGGATAAATATATTAAGAAGGAAAAGATAGCCCTTACTACTATTTAGATTACTTATATACTAGCTATCTATACTATAATTAAGAAGATTATAGTAGCTAAGGATATATAGGTAAAATTAAAGTTATTATATAAGACGGAGTCTTATATAATAAGAAGAGTAGTCTTCTTTACCTTAATAGCCTTTTAATCTAATTAGTTTAAAGACCTCTACGCCTACCTTACTAAGTTTAATAAATATAGGAACTAGCTAGAGTAAATAGAGACTCTATTATATTAAGACTTCCTAGCCTTAATCTTTAAAAAAGGTCTATTAGAATATATAGAATAGATAGTTTATACCCTTACTAAGATCTCTTATTCTAGGAAGGAAGATATTAACTTTAAATATATTATTATATTACTTACTAATAGAGAGCTAGCTAATAAGGCTAAGGATATTAAGGCTTTTACTAGTAATTTTAATAAATAACTAAAATTAGGTTAATATTAAAATAATAGATATTAAGGCGGTAATAGCGAGAAGTATACCTTTTATAATAATAATTATAACGTTAATACCTATTTTTATACTTATCTAGACCTTATACTAGTAGGGTTTACCTCTAAAATAAAGAAAGAGCTAGAAGTATAGAATAATTATTAATAAAATAGGAAAAGTCCTAATTACTAGTAAAGTAAGTAAAATCTTCTAGATAAATAAAAATAAGATAAATCCTATACTACTTACTTTAAGTATAGCTTATAGTAGAATAAGTCCTATAAGATTATTATTAACTTAGGGGACTAGGAGTATACCTTCTAGGACTACTTTAAGTTTACTAACTATTTACTAGTCTAGAACTATATAGTATTAGGGCCTACTAGGGGTAGACTAATAAAAGTTAAGGGTATTAAGATAATACTAATCCTAGTAGTTATTAATAATAGGGTTAATAATCTTTTATTAACTAATATTTATTATATCCCTAATATAGAGTTTAATCTCTTATTAACTACCTAGCTAGACTTATAAGGCTATAAGTATATTAGTAGTAATAGAAAAGAGACGTTCTATAATAAATAAGGGTAGGAGGTATTATAAGCCTTCCTATATAATAGGATATACTAGCTAGAAATAATATAGATATAATAAATAAGGGCCTTCCACCTTAAATTATTTATACTAGCTAAGAATAACGCGTTATAGACTTAATAGTATAAGTAATATAGATATATTAGTATAGAAGCTACTAAAGTAATAGTATATACTACTAATATTAACTATAAGGCCGCTAATTACCTATAAAAATATAAGTTATAAGAATTATATAAAAGTTATATATTAGGGAAAATTACCTAAATACCCTTATAAATACCTATATATAGAGTTACTATCCCTAGCTAATACTAGTATATTAACCTAGTATTAGCTAGTTATATAACTACCCTTAAGGGATATACTAATATAATAGTATCTATATATAAGGCTTTAGGATTTTCACTTATAAACTATATATCTAGTAGGGGAGAATTACTAATAAAACTCGCCTTCTAAATAAAATACTAGAAGAATTAGGGGTATTAATTAGCCTTTATTTAGAATAATAATAAGCTCGCCTAGGGCTATAAATATTAATAGATCTATAAAGAGAATAGGATATAATTAACTATATTAGCCTTATATAACCTATAATAGAATAGGATCGCTAAGAGAAAGAACTAAATACTATTTAATAAAGTTAGAATAATCCTTATTAATATTAGACTACCTTAGGAGTTCTAGGGTAAAGCTATCTATTATATTAATTATATTAAAAACCTTATACCTAGTAAAGACGGGAAGTCCCCCTTTAAGAAATAGTACGGCTTTAAACCCCTATTAATATACTTAAAGCCTTTTAAATATTAGTACTATTCGTTTAATATATTACTAAATAAGAAGAAATTAGATAATAAGGCTATTAAATATTACTTCCTTAGCTATAATAGTAAGAGTATCTACCGCGTATAGGATATTAAGGGATAACGTCTTATTAGGTTAGTATATATTATATTTAATAAAAAGGCCGTTATATTATTAATAGAAGATAATAAGCTTCTAATAAATAGAGAAGATAGTAATAACTATATTATAAACCTCCTAAACTACCTCTAAGCGGACTAATTAGATTATAATAGTAAGGTCTTAGAGGGAGTACCTCCTCCTAATTAATAGGGTGTTAAGGGAGTATTAGATAATACTAAGAATATTAATAATATTAGTAATACTAGTAATAGATTAGTAATAACTCTTCCTAATAGCTAATTAGAATTAAGCCTAACTAATAATATAAATAAGCTAACTAGTCTAAATAGATATAATTAAGATAATCTACTTAAGTTAAATTAATATAAGTTAAATAATTAGACTACTAGAATTAGCTAAGCGGAGTTAGAAATATTAACTATTTAAAATTAGAATAGTTATAATAATTAGATACGCTAAATTACTACTAAAATAGTATTAGCTATTATTAATAAGATATTAGCTAGGAATAGTAAATTCTAAAAAATTATTCCTAATTTATTATATTATTCTAGTTATAATAAACTATAGATTAATTATAACTAGATTAATAAGCGAGGCCTAAAGTCTTCTAATAATCTTAATAGGTTTAGGGCTATACTTACCTATATTATTATTATTAGTAAAGAGTATCCCTATCTAATATTAATAAATAAGGCTCTTTAAGGGCCTAATAATAATAAATAGCTCGCTACTACTAAAGAAGAATTAGCTAATTATATAAAGTAGGAGATATAAAAAATACTATATAAGCTACCCTAAAAGGTATATATTTTATTAGGAAGATAGGTTCTATCCTATAAATATAGGTTAATAGGCGAAATAAGTAGATATAAGGCCTAATAGGTAGTTAAGGGCTTCTACTAAATTAAAGGGATTAATTTTAATAAGACCTTCTTATTAATCCTAAAGGTATTATTATAGTATCTTCTTCTTATCCTAATTATTAAGTATAGGCTAGTTATTAAGTATTTAGACGTCGTCGCGGCGTTCCTAGAATTACTTATTTAGGAAGAAATCTAGGTAGAGTAACTATATTACTTTATTAATAGCTAATAAGGATATACCTATTAACTAAATAAGGCTTTATATAGCCTTAAATAAGCGTCTTATAAATAGTATAAGACCCTCTATAAGGTACTTAAGTCGCTAGGATTTAATTACTTTAAGTATAATTATTATATATTTATTAATCCTATAATAAAAGTTATTATTATAGTATATATAAACGACTTACTATTTATAGTATATAATTAGGACTTAATTACTTATATAAAAAATAAACTTAATAAGAGGTTTAACTTTAAGTATATAAGAGATTTAAAAGACTATCTAGGTATAAATATTATTAGAAATCTAGATAAATAGTCTATTTAGGTTAATTAGATAAAATATATTATATAATTATTAAGATAGCTTAATATAGAGAATTATTTACTAGTAAAGTCGCTTATAGAATAGGCGTATATTACTATTACCCTAGATAGCTATATAGCCCTCTTATCTAATAGAGAGGCTTATTAGTCCCTTATAAGAGTACTTAATTAGTTAAGTATTATAACTAGGCCTAATATTACTTATACTATTAGTACCCTAAGTCGTTCCCTTTATAACTCTTCTCCGTAATATATAAATATAGCGAAAAGGGTATTATATTACCTAGCTAGGATAATTAATAACGGCCTAATCTACTAACTAGGTAAGAATAATAGCCTAGTAGGTTTTACTAATATATCCTATTATAATAATTATAAGATATCTTACTCTACTAGAGTATACGTTTATAAACTATTTAATAGCCCTATTACCTAATAATCTAAATTATAAAAGCTAGTAGTAATATCTATATATAAGTCTAAATATATTATTATAATAGAAGTATATAAAGAAGTACTATACCTTAGTCCTATATTAGAGGAGCTAGGGTAAAATAAGGGAGTAGTACTAGTACTCCTAAATATTAATAACTAGGTAGCTATAAAATTAGCTACTAACCTAATTAATTATACTATTATAAAATATATCTAAATAAGATACTATTTAATTTATTAACTAGTTTTTAAAACTAAAGAAATCTATCTTAAATAGGTTAATATTAAAGCTTAATATATAGACCCTCTAATAAAATCTATTAGTCCTATTAACTTTAGCCTAGCTAAATAATAATTAGGACTAGGTCTAAGTAAAGTATAAGGATATTTAAATATAGTAATTAATAATAGGGACCCTACCTTATTATTATTAATCTAAGAGGGAGTATTAGAATTTAGGCTAGGTTAACCTTAGTAGTTATTAATTAGGACTAGTTAGGGGGCCTTAATAGACTAGTAGAGATTTCTTATAATAGTTATTCCATTTTATATAGCTATATCTATCCATTAGTTATTATAATACTATTACACTACACCTAGATCACGTGCAGATGACTCATCAATCATCAATTATTTAAACACTACCTACCTCATGTAGTAGTAACCTAATGCGCGCCACGTTAAGTCGTCTTAGCATGACTGCACTGTCGAACCACTTACCGTAGGTAGGAGTATACCTTTGCTACTGTACGTACTACGCAGAGGGTGATAAAGAAACATGCGCATGGTTGAGCAAGTCCTCAGTCCTCAGTCCTCAGCCAGCCACGTTCAGCCAGTTTATGGAAAATATCAACTCTCATTCGTTGATCCTCTAATCCTTAGACTTCCCTAACAGAAGAAGGACAACTATGTACGGACTGGGTGATAATACACGAGTACTAACCGACATATGCACTCCTATAAGTGGGGCTACACTTGAATCTGCAGAGTGGGGATAGAGTGACAAATGCACGGAGTGCATGTTGAACTTCGGTCCAGGCAGTTCTGTTACCGCCACACCAACTTCAGAGCTGAACATCCACTCTACCATGCCCTTCTCTCCAGCGGTTCCCCAAAGCGGTTTGGGTACTCAAGACGATCACCTGGCCGAGCACAACCACCTCAGCAGTACACTTGTATACAAAGCAGCCGTCAGGCCACAACCCCCCCACAATCCCCCCACAATCCTGCCTTCCTCTCTCCTCCTTCCTCATCATACTTTGTCCCTTTACCTGCCCAGAATCAAATACATCATAACCATCCATCATGTCCGTCGTGGTCCAGCGCCCTCTACCAGGTGATGTTGGTCGCATCCCGAAATTAGACGATATCCTCAACGGCGGCATCAGACACGATGTGGAGAAAGAATCTTTGACGGTCTGGGACAAGGGCGTCTTTCTGAATGAACCGAAAAAACAAGGCCTTGTGCTTAGCACCAATCGCGAAGGTGTTGTTGACGGTGATCTTACTGCCAATAACGGACTTAAACAAGGAACCTACAAGGGCACACAGCTGGCATTGACTGAGGTCTATAAATTGTTTGAAGAAGCGTACAGTCACTCACCACCACCACTTCAGATACTAAGATCCGCTGACCAAAGCTTTAGTCATGCCGCTGACTTTGACTCAAAAGGCTACGAACCCATCATTCCTAAGGATAGGACTCTCGATCAGAAGAAAGACATCTACAAATGGAGTGACCCATCCAAAGATAATTATCCACCTCATCTAGAAACAGTTCCTCCGGATCAACAAGAAGGACCAGGGGGTGTCGGCCAAATATTTGACAAATCTACCCAAGCATTTGTTGGCGCCGTTGCGCTGATCTTTTCTTTCATCATCCCAGAAAACATCGAGCACAAAGGGACGCCATACGCAGGACCAACCCTTGCCGATGTTGAAACTTATAATCGTGAGCACAAAAGTCCAAACACGGATATCATGGAGGGTGAAAACATCGGCGACCTAGCGGATTGGTATTCGGATGCCCGGTTCGCTCAACAACACCTGAGTGGCGTCAATCCAGCCACGATCGAGACGGCTCCGCCAGAGAAGGTGAAAGCTTATGTTGATGAAGCAGGCAAGCAGAAACTTGAAGGCGTAAAGAAGCTGCTGTCGGAGGGTAAGGACCTGCTCATTCAAGACTATTCGTACTTCCGTGAGGCTACCGGCGTGACAAATGACGAAGTGTTCAAAAACGATGTCTCGGAACGGGACGCGACGGGGAAACCAACAGGAAAATTCGCATTCCGGTATGCTTCTGCGTCGGTTGTCATCTTTCAGCTCCACCAAGATGGACGACTTCACCCATTGGCCATCACGCTCGATCACAAAGGCACCTTGGACAATTCCGTCACCATCTTCAATCGACGATTGAATCCAGATGACAAGGGAGACATCGAGGAGAAGGATGACTGGCCTTGCAGGTACGCCAAGACTGCTGCGCAAACCGCCGATTGGGTAAGGCATGAAATAGCAGTACATCTCGTCGACACGCACTTGGTTGAGGAAGCCATCATCGTTGCAACGAACCGAACCATTCCCGAGAATCATCTGTTGTACGAGATCCTAAGTCCACATTGGTTCAGGACTCTCGCACTGAATGCTGCTGCCCGCGCTACCTTGGTCCCACTTGTCATTGCCAGGGTCTCTGGATTGGGACCTTCAACCAATCCGGCGACCAGTCGTGCGCTTGGACTGGTCAAATGGTCATACAAGAACTTCAACTTCCAGGAGAAATACATACCAAATGATCTCAAGAACCGAGGATTCGATGTCAACGCGCCAGGAGACAAGTATCGCAATTACCCGTACTCCAAATGTATTTACATCCTCTGGGGGATCATACACGAGTTTGTGAAAACAGTGCTTGCGACCAAGTACAAGTCTGACAAGGATGTTCAAGATGATCACCGTATCTTTGATTGGTGTACGGAAATCCAAACCAAAGGTCAAATCCCCACCTTCCCGACCATCACCACCGTGGATCAATTGAACGATGCGGTGACCATGTGCATCCACACAGCCTCACCCCAGCACACTGCGGTGAACTATCTGCAAGATTACTACTACAGCTTCGTTCCATCCAAGCCAGCTGCGCTCTGCACTCCCATCCCTGAGGACCTGAAGACACTGCACGCTTACAAGGAAGCCGACCTCACCGCAGCACTTCCCATCGGGACCGAAGGCCCGAAGTGGAAGGACTGGCTGCTCGCCGCTCAGTTGCCTGAATTGCTCAGCTTCAGGGTCGAGGGCAAATACAACCTCCTCACTTACGCCAAGTCACTCTACAATGTGAACAAGAACCGGACCGCTTTTGAAAAGAAGGATTTCGACTTCGTGGCCGTCAAGGAGGCCGCCGCAAGCTTCTACAGCCGATTGGTAGACTGCGACGAAGTCTTTCGACGGGTTTCGGATAACCAGACCGAGGGGACTGTGAAGTACAAGGTTCTGCAGCCGGAGTTGACCGCTGTCTCCATCTTGATCTAGACGACCTTGTTTAGTCAAACGGCCTTCGAAAGCAGTCTATGTATCTCAATGTTGATTTTGTGATGAAAATAGTACGTGATAGTTGGACTGGACAATAGCGTAGTTGGAGTATGACATTAAAATGCATGGTATCAATGACACTCACATTATCGATGTAAATCCGAACTCCAGCAGTCCTTCCAACCTGCGCAATCCCGTAGCTCGTAACAACACCTTGTCGCAACTCAGCCCTGTCCTGATATACCTTGGTAATCAACCCGCACAGGCTAACCCGCTCCTTCGTAAAGCCCAGTAGAGAAGATACAAATCTGCTCGCAATATTCCCTTCATCCAGATGGATGGGTACGGAGAATGTAACATACTATCATGGGGGTATTGAGACTAGGATCCCCACAATCCCGTTTCTTTTTTGGGGTCGGAATTCTCTTCATGACATTGCGGGGAGACAACAACAAAAGTCTAGTCGTCTCATCTTCACGCGTGAGCTCTTGAGCTGAGATCTCCCACCCTATTCAGAGTTGGATATGGCTGGACGCTTCTTTTAAACAAGTAATGCAGCTGCAATGACGAAGCTCTTGTCTCAGGTGATTCTATCGTGTTGGTGGTGGTTAATGCATGATGAAAAAAGGGGTTCAGGCGTGACCTAACGCCATTTCCAGAATCGAGCTTATTGAAGCAACAACCCGCGCCATGAGTGAAAGATGAGGCTTGTGCGAGATAAAGGTTCCCAAGAGGGTTTTCTATCGTTTTTCTTTCCTTAATTGAGGCTACTCGGAATCGTTCCTTTTCAAGTTTTAGATATCGTTTCGTCCATAAACTCCCTTACGGCTCCCTCGCTACGCCTTAATGCTCCCCCATGCTCTCCCTATTGCTCGCTCGATGCTCCCTCGCTGCGCCTCAATGCTCCCCCGTGCTCCCTCATACTCTCTCGCTGCTCGCTTGTGCTCCCCCCCAAGCCATTTCCTACAGCCCCGCGTTTCGTATATGCTGCTTTGTCCGTGCATATCTAAACATGGAGCGTCCAATGCAGCTCATTGTAGATGCTGCTCGGAGAGAGAGCCGATTATGGCCCTATCGGCGGCCCCCTACCATCTGATCTTCTGGTCTGGCCTTCTTGCTCTTTCCCTTCATTTTCCATTTTTCCTACGGAAGCTCGTCAGTACACTAAATGCACTATTTTCTGTTGGCATTGTCACTTTCGTAATACACCAACTGTGAGGCGAACAGTTTACCTTCAGTTTGGGAAATATGTATTCGATAGTACGGCGGACGATAACTGAAACTAGGACAAAATCAAACCACCAAGGATAATTGTATGTTAAGGCAGGTATTACGCGTACGCCCTATCCTTATTAGCGTATACCTATCTATACTAGGCTTAGCGAGTCCTACGTTAGGCTTAGCGGCCTATTACCCGGAGGCAGCCCCCTAGGCGCTCCCCCAACGGTGTCCCCCGGAAGCAGCTCCCCGGGCGCTCCCCCAACGGTGTCCCCCGGAAGCAGCCCCCCGGGCGCTCCCCCAGCGTGTCCCCCGGAAGCAGCTCCCCGGGCGCTCCCCCAACGGTGTCCCCCGGAAGCAGCTCCCCGGGCGCTCCCCTAACCGTGTCCCCCGGAAGCAGCCCCCCGGGCGCTCCGAAGTTTTACCCCGCTAATTGGCCGCTAAGCCTAATAGAGAGGCTCCTAAGCCTGTACGCGTAATACCTACCTACTATCATTCTTGGTGGTTTGATTTTGTCCTAGTTTCAGTTATCGTCCGCCGTAGTTAGGGTCCTCACGATGGATCAGAAATTGCTGCAAAAAAACAGCTTGCGGTTTGGCGAGCTCGTTAGGAAGAAAATTGTTGATGGCAGCGATCATTGTTCCAAATTAGATTGGTATTATGGCCGCTTCTGTAGCTTCTTACGGCGGTGCCCGAAGATGATCGCGCCCTGTTGCTCGAGAATAGTAGCGGCCTGCGGGCGGATACATGTCCTAACCAGCTCCTGAGTGCGATGACATGGCGAACGACGGTCGTGTGAACAATCTGCAAAAGGTGCAACATCGCGACTAGGCTGCCAAAACAGAGCGGGGCCGAGCTTCGAGCAGGCATTTGGTTCTGGAAAGCGTTTTGACAATTGCAAAATGCACTTGACGCTGGCTGCGAGGTAGTCCTGGTCTGTCGGTACCAACTTCCACATATTGCACAGTTCCTGCGTGTCAGTTTTCGGAACAATTACTTCCCCAAGCCCACTACAAAGTAAGACAACCATGTTTGGATCACTCGCCAGACCGTTCCAATTACCTTTGAATTCTCTGGTAATTGGTTTTTTTGCTGCGCTAAAAGGGTCTCGAGTCACGAGTTCCATCAAATCCCAGCCGGTCAAATGATCTGCTGAGGGTTCGTGGTCTGCTCCAGCCGCTATTGCGTGTTCTAATTCGAGCCAATACTTTTTGACCAAGTCTTTCAGCATGTATGGCTCGTTGTCGTCTTTCGAGACATAGAGCTGGAGGTTGCTGTTCCCATAAATGATTTCTTGGGCCTCTCGACCAATATCCCACGCAGGATTTGCGTACGGCAAGTCTGGGAACTGCATTGTGGGAAAGCTGTCCTTCTGCAGAGCCGCCCAGACATGAATCATGTGAAGAATCACGCCTAGGGCTGGCACCATCCAGGCTCGACGGTCAGACGTATCGTAGAGAATTAGAGGCATGGTACTACTGTAAGAGAGAATTCCTTCATAAGAGTGCTCTTCTCTTGTCAGAGATTGTCTCTTTGGCTTATTAAAATGTGCGGCGGCGGAAGGTCCTCCAAACTTTGGCATTGTGATACCAAGGGTGAATCCGGAGAATATCGGCTTTCGAGCCGGTAAACACGCTTGAGAGAATCCGATGCGATCATAAGCCGCATCAATGGTGCCGAGATGGATGTTGACTGTCTTGTAACACCCAAGGAAAGTCCTTCCTTGGGCTAGAAATTTTAGGTCCGTGAGTGGCCAAAACGCTCGGCTATGCTCCTCGCTCAACAGTGCCAGTGGTATCGGTGTTGGGGTTCGGGCGTAGACTAAATGCCATTGAACAGACGTCTGATTTGATATGGTCTTTAGAGGTGGGGGCGACTTTGGAAAGATGATTGTCGAGAATCCTTTGAGAACTAGGCCGCCTCTGTATTCCATAGGACCGATTATTCCCGCAAAAAATGTCATTGCCTCGAAGGGAAGCTCAACACCAATTTCTCCATCTCGCGGTTTTATTGGAAATCCATGTGCTAGGACTCCATTAAGGAAGAGTGGATGCCAGCAAGCTTGAGGTGTTGCTTTAATGTCTTGAAGCTGAGAAAGATTCAAATTAAAGACATTCAAGTCTGGTGTTTCACAAATAATAAAGTCTGAACACGAAAATTTCCCATTATTTGGAATGCGAAATACTGCGCTCAGCCAAGCAAGCTGTTGGCCTACGCTAATCACATCTTCTCTCGAACCATTCGCAACAATAATAGCTTTCTCTTCGAAATGAGAGACATCTCCAGCCCATAGATGACACGAAATTGTCGTCCCTGAGGATGACGAATCTTTTTAATTGAACGTTAGCTCCAGTTCAAGGCAAATAACATCATGCTTACCATGCCAGCCAGCTTTGATAGCCTTTTCTAGGGTGATGAGGACAAACTCTCCTGTTACGGGCCAGATTCTGCGACAATAGTCCAGACATGACGATGCCTCAGCGTCTATAATGTCCCCACTTACTGTAAGCGCATGTACAAGCGTATCTCCCTCCTCAAGCTCGCTATTTGTGTACTGTATTAGCTGCCACTCAACATGGAAAGTCGCTGAGCACAGCTCTGATGCTAATGCTGGTTGAAGGACTCGGTGGACATATTGAAGAGGTGAGCAGATTTGCTTGGTTATATTGTGCTTGAAATTGCGGTATGAGACGCCCCTTCTTAGCCATGAGATAGTATCCTTCGTCAGTGACAGAGGAATAATGTCTAATTCATCGTCGAGGGAACTGCTTGCACTACTTTCATCTTCTACAAAAGTCGAAGCGTCGTCGGCAGCATCGTCTGCCTGCTTATTGCCGACGGAGACGATTCCATGATCTCCGGCTCCGGCATGATCTTCAGCACTTCTGGAGTCTTGGCTGGCCGTCTCCACTGCACCCATTTCAGATGTTGACTCTACGGCAGTATCGTCTCGCGGGGATTGGTCCACCTGGCGTAGACCCTGTAAGTACTTTTCTACGCCAGCCTCTATTGTCTGGTCCACTAGATCTTCAAGTTGCCAACCCTTCCTGATTGTGGAAGGCTTTAAGAGTTGACATACACGAAAGGCAAAGTAGGTGCTTTCTGTCTGATTTTCCGTGTATAGTGCAGAGCAAAAGCTCCTAATCTCGCGCTTGAAAAGACGGATAAATAAAGACTCTCCCTTGATTTTCAGCATTTTCTCACAGAGGTCTTTCATGTCAGGATCCAAAAGGACTTCAAAAGTGAGAATTTTGAAAACCTCTTCTGGAAGCTTGTTCTTGAGAGATGTGACTGATGATGCTAGAAACGACCGGTCCGAGGTTGTTGACGGAAGTTTAAGATTCATAGTGGATGTAGTCGAGCTAGAAAATGAGGCAGTGTCATCCTCATCACGAACAATCCTGCTGTCACAAATAGACGAAGAAGTTAAAGCTGTATCAGTGAGCAGTCTTGTCACAATTTGATGATCTCCTGCCGATGCAGCTTGAAGGGCGTTGTCATAGCGGCCTCCCCCTGCGTTGACGTCCGCCCCTTTCTCCAACAGCAGTCGCACCACAGCCTCATGGCCACCAGCAGAGGCAGCTTGAAGGGCGTTATCATAGCGGCCTCCCCCTGCGTTGACGTCCGCCCCTTTCTCCAACAGCAGTCGCACCACAGCCTCGTGGCCATTAGCAGAGGCAGCTTGAAGGGCGTTATCATAGCGGCCTCCCACTGCGTTGACGTCCGCCCCTTTTCCCAACAGCAATCGCACCACAGCCCGGTGGCCACCAGCAGAGGCAGCTTGAAGGGCGTTACCAATTGCATCTTCAGATCCTGACTCTGCACCATCTTCCAACAACATGCGAACCACGGTGGTGTGACCGCGGTTGGCAGCTGTCTCCAATGCTTTATTGTGTGTCGCATCCGCGAAATCTACTTGTATTCTTTTCTGCACTAGCTGCCGCACCAACTCTTCGCTGCCACGGACTGCTGCAATTTGCAGCATGCCATTGTATTTGTCCCTATGTTTGTGATCGGGTATGAACTCAATTTGAGTCTTGGGGCTGTGAATGAATACAGATATTAGGCTATCGATGCCCTTTTGGATGTTAGGGGACTCTGCGCTTAGTGCTTGAACTTGCTTCGTTAGTGCGTATACGAGCATTTTCTCTGATTCAATGTAGTCGCCCCGACATCGTAAAATTTCACCTAGGCCGATGGTTGAGCTAAGTGTCTCGGGATGTTCCTTCCCCAGCACCTTCTGTCTGAGCATCAATGTCCGTCGGAGTATTGCTTCAGCCACCTCATACTTGCCTTGATTGCTCAGCGCGTCTGCTAAATTGTTCATGCTTGTCAATGTGTCTGGATGCTCTTTAACTAGCACTTGCTTCTCTGTCTTTACAACCTGTATCAGTAGCTCTTCTGCTTCTGCCAATCGTCCTTGCTCCTGGTACGTTGATGCTAGGTTAGTCATACTAACCAGCGTATCTGGATGCTGTTCACCTAGCATTTGCTTCTTCAACTTTGATACCTGTACTAGTAGCTCTTCTGCAATTGCCAATCGTCCTTGCTTCAGGTGGATTAATGCTAGATTGGTCATGCTGCTTAACGTGTCTGGATGATCTTCACCTAACACTCTTTCCCTCGCTTGCAAACTTGCTTCGGCCATCCCTTGTGCTTTATCGAACCATCCTTGGTCTTTTGCATACCGAGACGCGCAGAATAGTACTGTTGCCCATGGTTTTCGAAGGCTTAATCCCTCAAGCCGATATTTTAAAATAGCTTCGGCTTGAGGGAACAGGATTTGGCACTGCTTCCAATTCTCATACCCTCCGTCTGGAAATGCCTCCGCCATTATCTTGACACACCTCTCATGCCACTCTTCCAGCTCGTCATGCCCTTCGAGCCACCGGGTCACTGAGAGTTTTACCAGCCGATGCATCCTAAACGTATTTGTTGTTGGATTCACCCAAACCAGGGAGTAGGCTTGAAGCACGTTTAAATCATCCTGAAGGTCGAAGTCGAACTTAAAAACATCAATCTTGATGACTTTATGGTAGCTATTAAGGAGGTCTATAGGGATTGCCTCGTGATCAAAGCAGCTCATAAAGGCGAGTAATCGTGCAGCTGATGAATGTACTTGTCGGATATGGTCAAATGAGACGAACAGTGTCGTGATAATCGAATTAGAAGAATCTCTATCCCGTTGCAGGTCGGCTAAGTCGTACAGCAGAAGCCCCGTTTGCTGTCTGTCGCCGCGTTGCACTACCTCCAGATAGTTTGACACAGTCATGCGACGGTGATGTTGGTTAATGAACGCCGCCGCTTGTGTGAGCGCCAGTGGTATTCCATCCAAACTCTGCACCAAGGTCTTCACGTCTTCCACGCTCGCTGACACGGTGAGCGTCTTACGCAGAAGAGTTCCTGCCTGGGTTAAATCCATCGAGCCCACCTGGATAATATGTCCTGAATCGCCAGTCAGCCGAAAGGCTACATCGCGGCTGCGAGACGTTATCAGAACGGATCCATTCGCAGTCATTGGAAGATTGTCAGATAGTGACCGATTTTCGTGGCCGGCCTGGTTGTGTTGGCTCCTCCATGGACCACAAACCACGTCCATCTTGTCCGCATTGTCAATGATGAGCACCCATGGGCCATGCGTAGCAAGCCAGTGGCTAACCAATCCCAGGGTGTCAGCATTCGCTTCATCCCAGCCAGGCGCCTGTGTCTTCTCTGCGATCCCCCGAAGACCTTCTTCCACCCGCGTTATCGAGCTTGCGTACACCCAAAACACCCAGGTATCCGGCCGCTCCTCTCGGATCCGATAGGCATATTCGATGGCTATCTGGGACTTCCTATACATATCGTCAGCTTAGATCCTTGGTATCGTGTATCAAGATAGACATGTTTACCCCCCACCCCCTATTCCCAACAAAGCTAACGAAGAGACTGAACTGTATCTTTGGCTCCAGAGATAGTCAAGTGCACTGTGATCTACAAAGTCAATGTTGCGGCAAAAGGGCACAGTGGATAATGGTCGTGGTTGAGACATTGTAGCCGTTCAAGATGTCAGCTAACGGACCAGGACATTAGAAAAGTCTCTTACTGATGGGAATACTGTGTACTGTTCTTTGCTTACGCAAAACTGCGAGTTATGGCTCGTTGCGCTTGCAAGCACAGGTGTGCTGTGGTGGAAGAAACATTGACTTCCGGCGCAGAAGCCTTGCAGGCTGCAGCTCACGTGAGATCAATTTAGGGCTGAAGAACTTGATACCACGGAGGACAAGCTTACCGTCAACGCTCATCTGGAGTACCTGCAATATTAAGGGTCGCGGCTTCACGTTAACTTACCGCCCTTTACAGCACCGCCGCAAGGGAAGTTAGGTGATATCACACTCTCTACCACCAGAATGTCAGGAAAAATGAGCTCCTCGGAACATAACGTACAGTTAGTGAATCGGAAACAGTAGCTACCACTTGTATTTCCTAAGCTTGAAAAAGTGGCGAAGTAGGGGGCTGGGTTCAGGCAGTAAAGTCCCAGATTCGAAGCTTAGCCGAGGCTCTCTTTGTACTCAGGTTGAAGCCATGTTTGTTCAGCCTCAGATCGAATTCATTTGGCTGCCTACCACATTCGGACACTAGGCCAGAGTCCTACTAGAGTTCGAATTTAACTCCGGACAGTTACTTTCTAACCAAACAATAGATAGGTTTTAAAGTCCCGGTTTTAAGCGATTATTTAATATTATTTAATAGTTAATAGTTATATTAAGCTATAATATTTACTAATTATATAGATTATTAAGTTAGTAATTTAATTATTAAATTACTAATTTAATAATAATAATAGCCTAATTAGGCTATTATTCTAATATCCTTTATAGTTAATCTATTACTTACTTATATTTATATTTATTCTATCCCTTTATAACCTTCCTCTACTATTACTAATAGTTATTTTATACCTTCTAGGCGTACTCTAAAGTCTTTTAAGGATATCCTAGGTATTAGTACCTTTACTATTACTATTACTAGTACGCTAGATCCTCCTTTTATATCCTTATAATTAAAGATCTTAATATAGTATAATAAATATATAATTACTATATATCTATATAGTTAATAAGAAGATATTATTACTAGCCTTTATATAAATATACCTTTTATATCCTAGGAACCTCTTAATAATAATAATATCCTTCTCTTATATTCCTCTTAACCTACTTTATAAAAGTCCCCTTATAAAGAGAAAAGTTATAAGAAAGCTAGGCTATATAATATAAAGCTATTATAGTATTTAAGGAGGTATAAGAGAAGGGGGACTAGAAGCTTAGATATCTTATAATTAGATAGTTATAATAAGAAATATAAGAGAGGTAGGTAGAAGGAATAAAGTATATATAAAGGAATACTTTTTAATATTAAAGAGATAATATTATTTATTAATTATATACTTATTAAAGTAGGTATATATAGACTTTCTAGTATAAATTAATAATAAAAGGATATATAATAGGACTTTAAGATATATACCTATTATTCCTACTCTTAGAATAATTATTAATAAAAGGTAGTAATACTACTTAAATAATATAAGTATAAGAAGGAATATAATAGAAGATCTAGGTATATAATAATTAATAATAACCTTATATAAGTACTAGATTAATAATAACTAATAGCTAATAAAATTTAAGCTAGAAAATATGAAAAGAAGTAAAATATAAAAAATAAAAAGGAGAAAATATAAGATTATAATATTAAATAAGATATACTCTCTGCTTACTAAGGTAAAAAGGTTATAAGGGAAATAGAGAATATTAGTTTTAATAAGATTCCTTCTTATAAAGAAAATAATAAATAAGACTCCTCCTTAAAAGGCTTACCTATCTTACTCTTATTTATAATATTATTATTATTACCCTCTAGTATAAGTATTATATTAAAAGGTTCCTCCTACTAGTAATAAAGCTTAAGTCCTTAATACCAGAGTAATATTAGCTACTAGAGTAGTATTAATATTAGGAGTAATCTTAAGAATAAAGTTAACTCTATTAATAGTATTATCTATTAATTATAATAATTATAATAGTAGAATAAGAAAAAGAATAAGGGGATAAGGTTATAAAAAGATAGGTAAAGACTTAAATAAATATAAAGGTCTTATCTAACTTAAGATATAACTACTATTTTAATTAATTTTATAAAATAAAGTTTAAAATTCTTTAAATCTTATAATATAATAATTTTAATAATAATATTTATAAGTATTAATAGGCTTATATTAATAAATAATACTTAGGCCCCTCTACTTATTAATACTAATATATTTATAATAACTAGTACTTAAGACCTAGCCTCAATTAAAAAGCTAGAACTTATTTATAAGTAGTAACTTAATATTAATATAAAACTTAAATATTTAATTAAAGGAATATAATAGATTTATAATATATTAAATATACTTTATAAGGAGTTATAAGCCTTTATAACTCTATTATAAAAGTAAATAGAGGCCTAGGAGGACCTTATTTAAATATTTTATATAAATTAAGTCTTATATTAATAGTACCTAAGTAAAGAGATAGAATAAATATAAAAAATACTAGAAAATATTACTAATAAGATTAGTCTTATTATCCTTATAAATAATAATATATTAAGCTATCCCTAGATATCTAATAGAGAGGTTATAAGTATAATATAATTATATATTAATAGGCTTAATAGTATTAAGGATATAAATTAAGTAAGTAATAGTAGAGACTTTAAAAGTAATAATAATAATAGTAAGTAAAGGAGAAATACTATAAAGGATTTATATATAAAAGTTAATAAGGAGCTTAATAAAGATAGGGTTAATAATATATAGTAGGAATACTATAAGACTAGTAGATATAATACTTAGATATATTTTATAGCTCTAATATATAAAATAATATAAAATAATAGAATAACTATTAGTATAAACCCCTAATATTTAAGTAACTTAGGATTAGGATATTTTAGAATAAGAAGTAGAAAAACTAAATAGAATATAAAAGTAGAAATTTTAAGTAAGAATAAAGAAATAAGGCCTTATAAGATACTTACTATATTATAGTAATTATATAAATAGGTTATATTACTTAATAAGGGTAGGCTTCTTATATTTCTTATATTTCTTATAAATTTAAGCTATTATTTAACTTATCTTTATAAGCTTTTTTATAATCTTAAATTTAATAATAAGCTCTTTATTAGTAATATAGTCTATAAACTAATAGTATTATAATATTAGAGTTAGGTAATTATATATAGATTATAAGCCTATAATCCCTTTAATTATATTATAAGGCTTAATATAAAGAAATATATCTAAGTAATTATTAGGCGGAGTTAATTACTAATAAATATTAGTAGATTATTAAAGGCCTTATTCTAAATTAACTAGATACTATATTTTAGCCTTATAAATAGGTAAAATAGTTTATTAATAGTACTACTACCTAATAGATATTACTAATAGGTATTAGCCCTACTTTTATTCTATACTTAAAGGTATTTATTACTTAAAGTATTTATATTATCTTAAAACTATACTTAATAGTAATTTATATACTAGTTATTCTTCTATTAAACTTTCTCTTCTATATATTTAAGTAGCTTATATATAATAATATAATAAATTCTATATACTTATAAGCTTTATTACTAAATAGATCTAGAACTTACTACCCTTAGAATACTTAATATAACTAGTCTTATATATTAGAAGTTTAAAATATTATTAAGTTATTTACCTTTCCTTTAAATAGGTTATATAATATATTAATTAGACTATCTAAGTATATTACCCCTAATTATATTATATTATATACCTTTTTATATATAAAGTAGAAGAACCTTTAGTCTTCCTTTAATTAATAGAAGCGCTAAAATATTCTATTAATAAACCCCTAAATTATAGACCTCTTATATATTTTACTTATATATTTAATTACCCTTATATACCTCTAGATCCTATTATATTTAAGAATAGGATACTAGTATAAGATAAGTTTATAATAATTATATAAGTATTTAAAGATATTATTAATTATAGTAGAAATAAAGGAGAGAGACTAGCTAAATATTATTAATAACTTATATAAAGGATATAAGTATAAGAATTTTATTAGAATAAGATATAAAGTAAGCTTTAAGTTAGGTTAATAATTATATTACTAATTAATACTTTTAAGGTTAAAATAAGTAAGTAATTAATATATCTTATCTTTAGTAAATCTAAATATCTACTTTATTTACTTAAGTAGGAAATTATTAAGACTCTACTCCTTACTCTAATACTTAACTAGTAGAATATAAGTATAGCGTAGGACTTAGCTAATATAATATAAACTAAGGATAAGGAGGGTTAGAGTAGCTATATATATAAGTTCTTTATTAAAATTAATATTTATAATATATTATTATTAATAATATAGATTAATAGATAATTACTAAAAGGGGTTTTATAAGTAAATCCTAGATAGGTAGGGCTAAGTAGTAACGGCTTATATTTAGGTAAATTTAGATTAGAGTTAGCGTATAACTAGACCCGTATAAATTATTAAATAATTATTAAATAATTTTACTATAAAACCTATCTAATATATATAAAATTAAGTAAGTAAGCTATTATTCTTTTTAGTATAGTAGGTTTTTTACTATATAGAGAGGGATATAAGATCTATAATTCTATACTAATTATATTTAATAAGGGAGCTTAACTTATCCCTAATATTATCTTAGAAACTTAGTAACTCTATTTAAGATAGTCCCCCTAGATAGTCCCCCTAGTTATACTTATAAGGTAGTAGTTTATATAATATAATATACGCTTATTAATATAACTACTACGTACTATAACTAATTAGTATTATTTAAACGCTAATATTATATATATATACTACTTTATAATATATACTTCTACTATTAATATAATTATTTATTATAGTATAGTAGGAGTAGCTATTATATAACTTTAAGTTCTAATAGTTAGATCCTATTAGCCCTACGGCTTAGTAGGATTTATAGAGAAATAAGTAGTATATTTTTAAGTAAGTATAATAGCGAGGTTATATAATAGTAATATTATAGGAATATATATATAAAGTATAGTTAGTAGATTTATAGCCTTAAATAAAGCCTCTTATAAGGTTTTTAATTAGTACTTTAACTATATATTAAGGATTATAAGTTAAAATTTTATATTTATAAAATATCCGCGTACTACCTAAATAACTAAATAATATTAATAGTAGTTATAGAATAACTTTAAATAATTATTTACTATATCTTTTATAAAGGGAAACTTATTACTTGTAGTAGTTTAGTATTAGTATAATATTAGACTAGGCCTTAGGAGTTACTTACTAGTATTATTATCTTATAATCCCTCGCCCTACTATTATTCCTATTCTCCCCTATTATATTAAGACTCGTAGTTACTATATAGTTATATACTAAAGATATTACTAATAAGAAGGCTTATACTTTTACTATATTTCCTACTTCTTATAAGTATCCCCCCGTTAATTATAAAGTTTTTACTAGTAAAGAAGATACTTAATTATAGCTATAGAACTAGGCTTATATATAAGGCTTTACTATTATTATTACTTATAGTAAATATAAGGAATATAAATAGTATATCTTTAAGTATACTTATTATAGTAAGAAGACTTATAATATATATAAGAAAACCCGAGCTATTATAAAAGGAATAGTAGATACCTATTAATAACTAAATTCTTATATTAACTAAAATAATTATAAATATAAAATTAAACTCTAGTACTATATAAGAGATATATAATAGCGAATTTCTATCTTAAAAAGTAAGTATAATTACGTTATACTAGATAATCTATTTATACTTAAGGAATACTATTATTATAATCTAGATTATACTATTACTAAATTAATAGCTCTTAATCTTAGAGTAGTAAGTCTACCCTTTAATAAGGCTAGAAGGGTAATATAAATAAAAGGCCTCAGTCTATCTTAGTCTAAGTACTATAACCTAGTCTATTTAGGGAGTAAGTAGATACCTTAATAAGAGCTCTAATATATACTTTACTTCCTTAAATATTAGGGCTTTTTTATATATATAAAAGAGAAGTATATTATTAAATAAAATATCTATTAATTATAGTAAGTAGAATTCTTCTTCTTTACTAGCTCTAAATAAATTAAGATAGCGAGATAATTTACTAGCTATTTTATAGTAATTACTAACGCTATATTTAATATAAATAAGAATAGCCTACTATTATTAGTACTTATCTATATAATAAATACGCTAAGGTTAATACCTATTACTTATTACTTTATTTAGTCTAAGTTAGCTAATACCTTTTTATTTATAAATACTTATATCTTATATCCTAGCGAATTTAGTACTTATAATTTCTTAGTAAAAACTATTAAAATTACTAAATAGGAGATTACTTCTATATACTCCTTCTAATAATATATACTATAATAAAGATATATATTATATAGCTTATAACTATACCTAGATCTAGATACCCTCTATTATTAATATTAGTCCTAAACGGAATTAATAGAAAGTTCCCTAAGTAGCTTCCTTTTTAATTATTCTAGATATCCCCTTTTTATATATTTATATACCTGATAGTACTATACTTTTAGTCCTAGTAAGATAAGATATCTATAATCTAATAGTAAAGTATAATTTACGTACTTAGTAAGTAGTCCTACTTATTTAAGCTAACTAGGTCCTATCTAATATTCTAAGTAGGTAAATAGCTTAGTAACTAGCTATTAATAGAAAGTCTTATAAGAATTATATTACTATAACTTACCTTATAACTAATTTAGTAAATAATATACTATAATATAGTAGTTATATACTATTATATCTAGTAGGTAATACTAGAGCGACTTCTAGTTCTTATTATATATATAGAGTATCTTATAATAGTAATATAGTTAATCGGCCTAATTAACTCTACTTATAAAGTAATTATATATATTAATAAATAGGGGAATTAATAGTACTTTAACTATATTACTACTAAAGACGAGCCGACTTATATATATATTTATACTAGTTTCTACTAGCTATTAGTAGAGCTAAATAACTATCTCCTTACTAGTATAAATAGTAGTTATAAATAAAATAATATTTTAGTCCTTCTATATAAACTCTATAACTTGTCTATTATCTAATAAAGTACTATATAACTAACTCTATAAGATCTATATATTATACGTTATCTTTAGCTTTATAAAGAGTAGATCTAGACTATAATTCTTCTCTTTTTATAGAACCTCCTTTTATTTCTTTATACCCCTTTTCTCTTTATTATTTTCTCGCTGTATCTTTATAGTTCTAATAGTACCGGCTCCCTTAAATCCTTTATTAGTAAGTTAAATAAGTAGTCTAGCTAATATAAATAGGTTATCTAGCTAGATAATATAATTTATAGAGCTAGAGATACCCTATTACTTTACTATATTAAGAACTACGGCTTATATCTTTAAAAACCCTAGCTATATTATCTATATCTTATCTAGATTAATAGGACTAATAACCCCTTTCACGTAATATATCTAGTCTAAAATATACCCCTTATTTACTACTACCTAGATCTTAAAGCCTTTAGGATCTAGTTTACTTAGTATATTAATAGTCTCCTTTACCCTACTTATAAAACGCTAAATACTTTTATTAATAGTAAGGTATATACCTACCTTCTAGTATTTCTTGAATTTCTAATATAAATTATTACTTAGAGGCTCTAGCTTTTAAAAGACTAACTTATTTTTAGTCTACCTAGACGTCCTAGGCTTTAAGATATAAAAGAACTAGTTAATTTATTACTACCTTTTTAGACTAATCGCGTTATAAATAGTAGGGTAAACTAAGCTTATAGGATTATAGTTCTAATAGTTATCTACTATAAGCTTTATATATAGTCCTATATATATTAATACCCTAATATATACCCTAAGCTCTTTTACTATTATTAGGATTTATACTCGCGCGTATAGTTTCTCTAAGGTCTAGGAACCTATTATATTTAAATTAGTATACTTTACTAATAAATCTAGCGTAGGTTCCTTAAAGAAAAGGGAGAATATCTTATAAGGTTACTAGGGACTAATTCTAGTAGGTAGTTAGCCTTACTTATAGGTTATATTATTAATTTCTAATAGTTTAAACTTAGGAAATAGCTATAGCTTAGGAGGAGGCTTCTTAGAAGACTTAATAATAATAATAGGATCTTTTAGGATATAGTCTATATTATCTATAGTATAATTCCTAGGTATATTATAATATAGTAGTAGAAGAAAAGGAATAGTAAATATATCTATATTTTAGTATTCTTATAAGCTAGCTAAACCTTAGTATAAGTACCTTACTAGGATATAGGATACGAGAGCTATTTTTTTATAGTAATTATTATAAGTTAAAGGTCTTACTAGGTAACTTTACTACTAGGCTAATAGTAGTAATAATAAGAAAAAATACTAATATTCTAATATTATTAAGGGAATATATTAGTAATAACGCGGAGTAAGGGATACGCGTTATTATAAAGCTTACCTTAGAGCTCTAGGGTTCTTAATTAGATAATATTAACTCTAAGTATTTTCTTTAGCTTTATAACTAGTATACTATTAAGGCTATTAAGAAGAGGCTAACCTATAGAAATTATCTTATTAAGTAGAAGGAAAAACTTACTAATATAATATAAGTATATATCTAGTTATTAATAGGAGAGGTATTAGAGTATAATTATTTAATATTACTAGAAAATTTATATTAAAATTAAAGGGATTACCTAACTAGCTTTTATAAGAGATAGGAATTATAGTTTATAATAATATATACTAGAGTATAACTAAACCTTAGTTACTCTAGTACTTAGTAAGGGGAGTATATATACCTAGTTATTAAGGAGGCTATCTATTAATATACTCCTATTAGAATAAGTACTAATAAAATTATTATAAAAGTAATAACTCTAATTAAGATATTCTATTATAAGCTAGAGTATTAGAAATAAAATACGCCTTAATATATTAATACTAGCTAATTATATTCTATAAGACTCCTACCTTATATAATATATAAGGTTATATAATTAATATTTACTAAGTTTATTATAGCTAAGAAATAGTTATATAAAGTAAATAAGGTATCTTCTCTAATGTTAGTAGGGGATTATTATAAAAATAATTATAATCTCTTATATTAATATAGATTACCTTATAAATACTAGTTATATTATTATATTTAGAGTAGGGAGTAAATCCCCCTATCTCTTATTTATTTAAGATAGCTTTTTAACGCTTTAAAGCTTATTATTAATTAGAAAATAAGCTTTAATACTAGTATTATAATAGTATATTACTATATTATATATAAGAATACTAATAATAGGGGTAATAAGAGTAATAGTAAATTAAGTAATAATAATATATAGGAGGTTATTATAGCTCTTATAATACTATTAATACTACGCTTTTTAAGATAGGGTCTTACTATTATAAAGGCTTCTTACTTTAAGGTATATAAATTTTATAGGAAAATTCTAGAGGTATATTAAGCTAAAGAATATACTTATAAATATAAAAAATACCTTAAAAACTTTAATAAAAAGTTTTATAAGAAGTATTATATTAACGTATTACCTACCTTATTTATTATAATTAAGATAAATAAGGATAACTTTAAGTAGTAAAAGAATAAGGGTATATAATAGTATATATTAATAGGTTATAAAGTAGCTAATAAAGAGGTAATATAAAAGTATTATAAGATTATAATATAATAGTAAGAAGACGAAAGGATTAAGTAATAAGAGTAAATTATTAAAGTTAAAAGGGTTAATATATATATTAATAATAATAGAGATATAAAAAGTATCTTTAACTTCTTATAATAAAACTTTAATAATAATAATAAAGGGTTACTTAAGGATTCTCTTACTTATAATTATTAAGAACTCTTTAAGTCTAATAATAAGGCGTAGATCCCTAAGGGTAATAGTAAGGATAAGATCTAGTATATAAGTACTTAGCCTTATTATAATTATACTTGACTACCTCTTAAAGAAGCCCTTTAGCTTAATAGCTTATTAATATTAGAGCTATCTCCTTATAATTTTTCTTATATTAATAATTTTCCGCTACTATTAACTTCTCTTTAGTAAATACCTCTACCTCCTCTTATATAACTAGCCTAGTATAACTAGTAATAAGAATTTATAAAATACCCTTTATAACTAGATCTTACCCTTATAATATAGTTAATAAGGGCTAGAAAGGGCGTAGAACTAAGGAAGATAAAGAGACTAGAGTTATAAGTAAAAAGGGATAAAGCGGACGCTAATTAGAAGTTAGAGGTAAAGGAAAAGTATATAACTAATTAGAAGGTAAGGAATAAAAAGAAGGAGGTAAGGTTAATAGAGCTTAAGAAGGAGGATATTAGCTAGTTAACTAATAAGTTATTAAGTTTATTATTATAAGTAGGATTAATAGGATAGGGTATATATATATTAAAAAGAACTGTTATATATAGTCTTATATAATATATAATAATAGTAATAGTAATAGTAATAGTAATAGTAATAGTAGTAATAGTAATAGTAATAGCGATAATATTTATATAGTTATATGTTAATAAATAGTAAATAGTACTACTATAAATGGTAAATAGTACTACCCCGCAAATGTGGCAAATGTGGCTAGGGGGACTGTCCAGGGGGACTGTCCTGAATGGAGTTGGAAACTTAGTGCTGTCCGGCTATGAATGCAACCCATCTCGCCCGACGTACGCCAACTTTCCAATCATTGTTCTACGTCGCGATACAGTATCCAATGGAAACAGAGTCCTCGCTAAGATTTGTCAGATATAGTAAAGGCAATGTTGAAGAAGCCGAAGAACTCCATTCCTACGGCTTGAGTTAGCCTGAAGTGTTGTGTCCAAAGGGCAACCCTACTTGGCGATTATTATCTTTCATCTCCATTCATTTTCTATCGGCTGGCAAGCCACGAGCCATGTCTTTCTTGTTGGTAGCTAGCGGTGTCACTTCGAAGGTATCGCACGACGGCCTTTGACTGAATCTTCTAGTCCGTCTGATGAAGCTTCTATGGCCGAGGAAGTGTTTGCAGAACCAACTGGTCCACTGTTACTTGTTCGTACTAATTTGCCACCCTCACATTCGCTCATGTCAATTCGATCCCCGAAGCGACAAAGTCTGATAACGCCTTTCGAGTCCCTAAGATCTTCTGAGTAATGGACTTTACACAGCTTGGCCCTTTCCTCCATTTCGTCGTCGCTAAGACCATGTAAATCCTTCAAATCCGGATGGAGATGCAATCCATCCACGATGTCAACCATTAAGCGGAGAGTATCTACATCTCGCCATGTTCGGTAACTCATCGTTCCCTGGCTGATAAGGATGAGAGCCAATGATATCGATGCGGCAAACAAGACACTGAGCAGTCCCGCAAGAAGGATGAGGGGTACGTAAGTCATTCTGTAGCGTTGGCCAGATTCAGTGGCTTGAACGCGAAGAGAGGAAGATTCTGTGTCGATGAGGGTGGAATTTGCGTTTTTCACCTCGTAGGCGATTCGCTCTATCTCTCCGGCGGCAAAAAGGAAATTCAGTGCATAGACCTGATAATCCGGTACTCTCTTCGTGGGGCATTGCCCATCTGGCAGCAGAGGATCGGGACAGCGTATTGCATTTGAGAGTAAGGCCGGTGCCAAACCAGGCATGTTGGTCGTCGGTGTTTGGAAGTTCAATACTTTCTGCCAGTCACCAACCAGCATAGCTGTGATTCTGGAAGATTTGGACCAAGTACTACCCTGAATCTTCCACGAAAGATCTTCCTCGCGTGAAAGATTGTGTAGCCCGGTCTCTCGGGTCATGTTGCATATCATTCCCCAACTAGACATTGTTGCTTTCTTACCCTGGAATCCAAAGGCTGTCATGTTATACGTCTTATAGGTGATGTCGCCATATGGTGACGGCATGGGCTCCAAAGAATCGGGCTTGTCGACGAACCTTCCAAGGCAGACCCGAAAAGCTTGAGTTTGGTTTGTCTCGAAAGCAGCAAAAGCAAATTTGGTGGCGTTTGCATTCGTATACACATCCATTCTACCCGGAAAATCGGCCCGAAAACTCGATTCATCGCCACCGCTATTCTCGAATTTTGAATCTATGGCGACATTGTATGTGCCCGCTGTAGTGATCGAAACACGGTCCGGAGATCGAGCTTGACAGCCTATTGCCAATCGGTACCCAGGTATATCAGTCAGCTTGACGAATTTAGATGGTAAAGCGCTCATTGAGGCCCGCGTTGCATTGATTCCAACGTAATAACCACCATCTAGCTTACTAAGTGCATTCTCAAATGCGATTCTAGTTAGCACCTCATTCACCTGGGGCACAAAGTCAGATTGTTGCTTTTGAGTGTAATTAAGATCGGCTTGAATGTAAGTAGTGAGATTGGTACCATCAAAACTGTAGCTTGGAATGGAATCCATGGTGGAAACGTGTTCGAAGTCATTGAGTGGGTGAAGTTTCGCCGTAAATGTCCCAGTATGTGTGATATAAGCTTGGTAGCCAATGACGTTCTGGAATGCCGAGAGTGCGATAGCTGAAAGCAGCACCAAGACTCCCAACAGGAAACTCATAGGGTTTTGTTTGGTGACTAATTTGATAATTGTGAATGGACTGTACGAGCCGGATTCAATCTTGCTGGCTTCGATCAATGTCACTAACGGAACAATCTTCTTTGTGCGTTCATTGTTGACCGTGACTCGAGCAATAGAGAACCAGTACGAGTTAAGGAATAAGACCAATATAGGCGCAAAGACAGCAGTCGAGGCGACATCAATGACTTTGGCCTGACGTTGAGTGAGTTTCCCACCTATGGCGACAGAGGATAAGCCAAAGTGTGCCCCTTGCCGAACATTCAGAGGAACCCAGATTGCAAAACTCAGAATTGATAGGGTCAGCAATAAGATGGCAATAGGAAGAGCTTGAAATGATCGAGCCATATCCAGGATGTGACCTCCAAACCAGCGTGGTTGGGTAAAGATCTTGTCGCGGGAAAAAAAAGGGTGCTCTTTCTCTGTAGCTTGGAGGTGAGACTGTATCTATCGCATCGATGGTGGGATTTGCCTGCTGTAAAATCAAGTCGCGCTCACCCAAAATAAATTGTAAGGAACCATCATTGGATCATGAAAGTTGAGGGACAAAGCTTGAGAAATGACGGAAAAGAGACGGACTCCTCAAAGCATTTCAGACGAGGCGAAGAAAAAGGGCATTTGAAATGGAGTTTTCTAAGCTGACATTTCCCTTGCAGAGTCTGTGACTGTCATGTATGGAAACGGCCACATTGGGCAGAAGGTGTCATGCTATGCCACCCGGTGAATAAATACAATCCTGACCGCATAGGGGCGGAGCACAGCAACGTTCTTTATTGGTGGCGTATCGCTTACACTTCCCAATGTATAGTACAGGTATTTGCATTATATAGCAATACTATTGGAGCGTATTGTTAGAATAAATAATAATAGCCGAGGATTAAATAGGCAAATCCGATTCTCTAGCCTATTATTGCCCCCTCCTATTTCTTTAAAACTTCCTTTAGAAATAATCCTACTTTCTTTTCCGAATAGAAATAATAGTCCCAATCCTAAGTTTCGAGTATATATAATATATATATAATATATACACTCCTAATTCAGGATAAGCGATTGCCGTTCCAGGGCGGGAAAGAGAGTAAAGTCACTTGAAAGGGAATAGCACGGGAGCACAGGAGAGCAAAAGGGGAGAAGGTAGCTGAGGGGGAGCACGGGGAAGCAGGGGGAGAGCACGAGCAAGCATCGAGGGAGCAGGAGAGAGCACAGAGAGAGCACAAGGCCAAAATAGGCCTTCGCGCGGGAGCAATGCGGCGGCACTGTGTATTTGAAACTCGAGTCATGCAATGAGGAGTAGTCAGGCTCGGTGCTTCAACTCCGACAGCACTTCGTCGAGCACCTGCACGTACTTTTTGATCTCCTCCTCTGTAGAGGCCGTTAGCCAGTACTCTTTCTGATGGGTCTCGTTGTCAAAGGTAGGAGTATTGCTTACCAGTGTTGTAATGTACCATGCTAACCCTCACGACACCGTCCTGCCCCTCCAATCCCAACAGATCATCCACCATCCTCTTGCTATAGAAGTGGCCCCACCGACACCCGAAATTGCTCCTCGACTCTATCGCCTCCACCACCTCTTTCGAGCTCTTGCCATCGATGGAAAAACTCACCACTGGCACTCTCAACCTCTTATCCGCAGATTTCTCGCCGTAGATTGTCACGCCGGATCTCTCGCGCAGGTAGGAGAGCAGGATCGAGGACAGCTTCTCCTCGTGGGCTTCGATGGCCGACCAGGTCTTTTGAGGGTTGGGGGAGAAGCAGGATACGATGTTTGGGAGGGCGGCGACGAGTTCGTAGCTGGAGGCTGCGAGGTTGAGTTTGGTGGAGAGGTCGTTGCCGGTGTGGAAGTAGTGGCCTAGCGAGCCCATTGTTTCCTGGGCGTGGGTGGAGGCGTAGAGGATCGCGATGTGGGGGCCGTAGACCTGGAGTATTGATCTCATTTCAGCGGTTCCGATACAGGCGAGAGCTATGGAGATGGGAAGGCAATGAGGGGAAGGATGTACCTTGTACCAACTGAACGAGTAGAAGTCACACCCCAAAACCTTGACGTCGACCGCCCTATGTGGCGCCAGAGCTACGCCATCTACACACAGACGAGCTCCTTTCACGGTGTGTACCTCGTCTGCAATCGCTCTGATATTGTGGATACTGCCCAGCACGTTGCTTGTATGGGTGCATGTTACTAATGCAGTCTTCTCACTCAACAGCGGCCGCAGATTCTCAGGAGTCAACAGGAGGGACTCCTTGGATGGGGTCCACCATTTGATGGTGTGCTTGCCGAGTGCGGCGAGCCGTACCCAAGGAGAGGTATTGGCTTCGTGGTCGATTGAGGAGAGGATGAGTTCAGAGGAGGGCGGAAGGTTCAGAATTAGGGAGAGATTGGAAAAGAGTTGGGTCGTTGAGGGGCCAATTACTGTGGGGCGCTGTCAGTGATACGACTAGCAGTGTTTAGAGGACGAAATGCGCACCAATCTCGTCGACGCTGGCATTGATGGAGCTCGCCGCTGCTTTGAGACCTTTGTCGTAGATGTCTGTGGATTGAGTGGCGACGTTGTAGGTGGCGCCTAGCTGAACATTGGTCTCTTCGAGGTAGGCCTTGATTCTGGTGGCTTGTGTCTTAGCTCAAGCTCGGTTGAGGATATCGCTGTACGCGGGCAGACAGGGAGCAGAGGTCAAGAAGGGTTGAATCGTACGAGGCGGCTACAGTGCCCAGGACCTGACTTCCGCCCGCGTTGTCAAAGTAGACCTGGTGATCCTGCTGGAGGGCGGGGAATTGGGCTCGGGACTTGGAGATGTCGAAGTCTGAGGAAACGGAGGATGCCATGATGAGCTATAAGCGATTCAGAGCATGCAACCCTAACCCTAGTCTTGCAGCAGACAATTGCTTCCTACCTTACCTCCACAATATATCTGATATCAAACAAGCTATTGAGGCGCTAGTATCTCAGCCGCTGCCTAGCTGTTATCATAATCGTTAGTCTCAGAAATTATCTCTTAAAGTACTTACTTAAGGAGTATTACTAATACATAAAGCTTATAATTAAACGAAATACGCTCTGTGTAATTTACGACTACTACACCTAAATAGAGCTAAGAAAATGCATGTTATCCTAAAGATATTAAACAGATTGATATACAGTATTAAGCTCTGCCGTCTTGACTAGAGATAGATCCGGCTTGGCACTTGGCATCGGAGCCTTCGGGGTTTGAATATAGCCGATCCTTCAGCTCCGCCAGCTGAATAATCCTTCGTGTCTATTTCAGTAAACACTGCGATGGATTGCTGGCCTCACAGCGGGATAGGCTCAGCTTACTCCTATCACCATTCCTCCGAATCACCTCCCTATTGCCATAATTCCTTGTTGAGTCGTTCTTTTCTCAGATAACCACAATGGACGCCGCCTCTCATGACCCCCATGGCCCTCCGCCCGCAGAAGCCGCCAGCGCTGAGACCCGGCTGAAGGGTCATCTTGGCCATCTCACACCACAAGAAGAGTCTGCATTGGAGGAATTCAGGAAGCTGGCTGCAAAAGAGGGCTTTTACAAAGTGGCTACAGACAGTACCAAGGCCAGTCACGACGATGGAACCCTCATGTATGCTGTCTTCGTCTCTCTACTGCTCACCGCTCATATCACTCAAGCCGATATTTGCGAGCTCGGAAGTTCGTCCCTCCGGAGGCCTACGTCCAATTTAAAGATACCGAGATCTGGCGTAAGGAGAATGACCTGGATGCCCTCTACGAGAAGATAGATATTCACGACTATCAGGAAGCCAGGAGCGTCGTGAGTCAGCCAGTTCTGGTCGAGCCGCACAAGATGCTGACTACTGAAGTATCCCCAATGGACTGGCCGTCGAGACCGGCGTGGCATCCCTGTCTATCTCTACGAGGTCGGCAAACTCGACTCCAAGAAGATGATTGCCTACTCCTCCGCCGCCTCTAAATCCAAGACTAAAGGCCCGTCGCCGTCAAGGATGCTCCGACTCTTCGCCTTATACGAGAACCTCACACGCTTTGTCATGCCCCTGTGTTCTGCAGTGCCTGGAAGGCCCAACCCAGAAACCCCCGTCGACCAATCGAATAACATCGTTGACATCTCGAAAGTCGGGCTGAAGCAATTTTGGAATCTGCGAAGTCATATGCAGGATGCCAGTACTTTGGCTACCGCCCATTATCCGGAGACATTGGATCGAATATTTGTAAGTTCCATGCAGCTGCTTCCTATCAAGCCCAGTGCTGACAAGTCCTCAGATCATTGGTGCTCCATCTTTCTTCCCTACTGTATGGGGTTGGATCAAGAAGTGGTTTGACCCCATCACTACCTCGAAGATCTTCATTCTCTCGCATCACGAAGTCCTTCCTACCCTGGAATCCTTCATGGACATAGAAAACATACCCAAGAAATACGGTGGAAAACTGGACTTCGAATGTGGGAAATTGCCAGTACTGGACTCCCAGGTCCGGGATTGTCTCAGTATCATGGGAGGCCCCAACGCTGAAAGACTCTTCCTCACAGCGCCGGTCAGGTGGATGGATGAAACAGACGGGGGCGAAATGACAGCTTTGGGTGTGGGAAGCGTGGACGGGCACCAAAGAAAGGAGCCTGTCGCAACACTACACTCCCTTGCGGTCCGTATTGCCACCAATTCGAGCAGGAACTACCCAAGGAGTCAGGGGACCGAAACAGTGGGCGCACCATTAAGTCGTCCTTCCACCCATCATAACCAGGCCACAACACCACTCCACCCGTTCTCCAATGGCCAAGCCACTCCTTCAAGCCTCTCCACCACCTCGAGCATTCAACCTGCTTCCAACATGAACCTCGGTACCGTACCTCTACACAGCCAAGCAATACCTTCGGGAGGAGTGGCACAGCATCCGATCCAGAATGGATTTCTGCCACCCTCTATCAACCTGCCTTCACGTCCCGCTCAAGTAGAGCGCATGGAAACCCAATACCTCACGCCCCCTAGCGATCCCTCAGAAATCAAGCGCCTCGAATGATTCGGCAGCGTGGGTCTTTGTTCAGACCTCTTTTCATTTTTACTCAGCGGGCTTCGGCACTTGTCCATAGATGACATCCATACATAGAGCCTTCTCACGTTGACACAGGCCTCGCCAAGAACAACACGATTGGCAATTTAACACAGAACTACAACATCTAGATTCTACTGACACCTTCGATTCCCTCACGACTGTCAAAAGAATCTCGGTACCAATCTCCCCCATGTGACTGACTATAACGTTCTACCCAGCTTCTCCCTAGCTTCATGTCATCAACCAATCAATGTGCTCAGAACGACTCCTCCCATCAGCAAAACCCCTTGTTCCAGCACTACCGCAAACCCTAACGTCCTCATAGGCACCGAGTACAAAGTGCGATTCCTTTTACATCCCCCATGGCGTCTCCCGTGGTCATAGATGAGCTTAATGTGCTAGGTATGCTAAGTATTGGGCTTACCTCATCTGTATTAATGTGCTACTACCACATGCTTCCAGTACCATGAGCAGTCACTGACCTCATGCAACCAAGCACTATACACAGTAATGTCCCGTACTTATGCCAGCGCGTCCCTTGTTGGCAAGGCTTGATATCCTCGATAATAAACACGAGGATCTGAGGAATCGCTTGAATGATATATCTCGTTTTCTGAAAGACAAGTGTGGAGGATGTGTCTCCCACATCTGCATCGGTCAGCCCGAGCATTCCAATTGTAGATACTACATCAACGTGGTTGCAGCCACCCGATGATATCGTTTCTCTGCTTATCAAATATCGTGGTCTCTTCGTCGTCTCTGATAAATTGTAGCACTTTATGACATCACACTTCGCACTGGTGGCGCAGCTCCAATTCTCCCCTCTGCCACTGCGTCAACATATATCAGATAGCAGCGTTTGGCGTGAGGTTTCCTCGTCATCTATCCTTGCTCTGGAAACACTGTCTTTTATCATAGTAGTTAAAGGGGGTGGGGGGGGCTGAGTATCTTCCCTTTGGGGTTGGTGCGGTAGCCTTGCTGCTGCCTACCATCACCAAAGCCACTGCCACTTCCTCATGGCAATTCAAGCCGAGAATGACGTTTTTGATAGCGATCGCTATTAGTCGCCTTGTGACATGAATATCCGTGCGCCTTGGGCGGTGCAATAGAAAGCCTAGCAGAATGGCTGCCCAGCTGGACGTTCACAGGGTCCCTAGTCAAGGCTATGGGCAATGCTGGTCTTTGTGAAGAATGTAGCACTTGGATTAGAGTTTCCTCTGACGGGTGTTATTCTTAGGCCTACGTTGTTTCCTAGCTGTCTAAAAGGCCTGGAGATTGTTTCGTTAGTCACGATGGCAATATACACATACCAGAAATCACTCCTAACCCTCGTATGGATCATCACCAGTGTTTTTGTTGCTCAGACCGACGGCTTCAATTATGCGCAGTGTGCAAAAGACGCAAATACGACTTATTGGAAGGCACCAAATGACACTTTCCTGCGAGACCAATATGGGATATCAACCAACAATTATTCCGAGGCGTGGGGCATCGGCTACCAATCTTGCCTCACGATCTGCAGTGACAGCTATTCGACACAATACTATGATTGGAACTTCTTGTCTCAGGGCCTTTCCTCCTGGGTACTTCCTTGACTGGCCTTGACAGCCCAGCTGCCATTTGCAACCAACGACACTCAAACTAACTTCATGGTCTTACTTTTAGCACTCGGTAGTCCATCGCTGATCATGTTCTCCCTTGCGTTGACCATACTCAACTCCAGGTCGATCAACAAAAGGTTTCGTCAGATCAAACGGGATATCCTATCTCTCGGCAGCCCTCAACTCGCCAAAGCCATCAAAGCTGCACGTGTTTTCCTGATTGAAAGTCAACAGATACCAATTCAGATATACAATGGTCCACGAAGGGAATTCGCTCAGCTTGTAGTGCGCCCCGAGAATTGGGTTTGGTGGCAAAATCTTCGAGAGGAGGTCCAAAGAACAAGAAGGGGATGGACATACTCGTTATACGCTCAAGTGGGCTGGGTTTGTGTCACACAAGTGTTGGCTATAGTCAATTTCTTCGTTGCTGCATCCTTCAACACATCCACCGGGCTTGGTCTTGCTATCAACAGCCTCTGGATTTGGATGATACCTGTCGTCCTTGGCTGGGTGTATGTTGGTACGCAGACCTCTGCAGGAACGATCGAGGAGGCGATAACTCGCATCAAGGTACCAGTCCTTGGTGATGAGAAGGACCTGAGCGGCGAATGCATCGGCATTCGAGATCGCACCGCCTTTAGTGACACTCTCATCCTGGAAGATCATGACGCTTCATCTGGGAACGACAGACAAGGTGAGGGAAATTCTCGTAAACAGGGGGAATGATGCACTAATGATACTTCAGATTTTAACTTGCACGGCGAAGATTTTCTAAAGGGAGAGGAACACAATCGACCTGAATCGCACGACTCGGAACAAGATTCCCATACTTTGCTACTAGCTCAGAAAGCGCACTCTCCTTTCACAAAAGATGATCCGGAAAAACAGGTAACACACCTTGAGCATCGGAGAGCGTCCGTGTCTCATCCCCACTCATTCCTCGGATTTTCCATTGCCGGTTGCGAGCTTGAATCAGGCCCCGTCTTCAATTTCGCACGGATCTGGAGTCATATGGCCGCATCAAGTCACGTTGCCGACAGCTTTGCCATGCTATCCCAGCGTCAAAAGAACAAGCAAACTGTGAATGGTCTAAAATGGGAACCACATAACTGGACACGAAATTTCGAAGGAACACCCCAACAGCTTTCTAGGTATTGCTCACTAGCTCACACCGACGAACCGAATCTATCGATCCATGGGAAAACTTCTGCGGACTTAATCAACAATTGCATATTAGCGACTTTCATCGCTGTTGTTCTACAATGGGGTTCTACCGGTGCTGCAATCCTGATCGCATACAAGTAAACCCACGGCACAAGATCCCGCAACAGAAAGACGTACGTATCACTAACATCAATCGGCAGGACCCCCGTCGTCGGTCTCGGCTGCCAATCCGGCAGCTATCTCATCTACGGCGCGACATCAACCCTCATCTGGATCACACTATCCACATCCGCATCCCTCTCACACCACCTATCCTCGCTCCGCGAAGCGGCCAAGCCCCCACCCCACTGGACCCTCAGACTCCTAACCATCACGACCCGCCTCGTCGGCAAAAGCCTCGCAGCCGCAAACGCCGCTTTCATGGTCGTCACGTCGACGCTGCCGTTTACGCGACTGTACGACAATTGCTGGTGCGCGGCGTGTATTCCTAGCCTTGGCCGCGACGCTGGCTGGGTCATTTTGTTCGCGGATGATGCGCTGATTGCGGGGATGGGGAAGGCGGCGTGGGTAGGGGGTGTGGCGTTGAGTTGTTTTTCGGCGGGTTTTGTGGCTGTTTATGTTTTTGTGGCGAGGGGGGATGAGATTTTTGGGGGGGATGGGGGGTAGGGGTTGGGTTTGTTGGTGGGGTTCTGAGCTGGATGGGGACTTGTTGGATATAGAGGTGGGATAGAGCTGCAATGATGAATGAAGCTCTCTTAATGCGGTATTGCAGCACGATCTTGCAGAAATGGTTATATAGTAGGGCGTTCATGAGTCGACGCTGGGTTTAGTGGTATGACTTGGCTTTCGTGATGTGTGAAATGTCTCCATACTCCACTCTGAATTGATCTGTCATATTCATGAAGGAAATGCCGACTAGTCGAGGAATAGGCCCTGGGTTCGGCAAGGAAGGTTTTGACTATGATAGGAATAGAGAGCGCAGGTAATAGCAACTCGTTGGGGTACCGATTGGGTACGCTTGGTCTGCGCATATGAAGCAATAGTCATGTCCACGGATCCTTCCCCGCTTGTAGTTTACTTCTTCGCACATGTTTCGCATGGCAATGTTTTGTATCAACATATGTGCCAAGCTTTCCGCTTCATCCCACGTGATCAGATCAACGATCGCAGAAAAGGGGATCAGTCAACTAATACTAGATACACCGTTCTGAAAGTAAACTCGTACACCTAGAAATAATAATAATTAATATTAATAAGACTCTAAATCTATATATATATACTATTATAAATAATCTAAATAAATATAATAGGTAATACTACTAGCTAAGGCTTTATTATATAATTATAATAGGAATACTAAGTAATTTCCTCTTTATTAACTCTAGAGAATATATACGTAGCGCCCTTATAAAGTAATATACTATCCCTATCTTACTATTTATAATTATATATTAAGAAGGACTTCTTAATTACTACTTTAAGTAGTAGGACTAAATATCCTATTATTAATAGCCTCTTATAAAAGTTATATAATAGGGATATCTTAGTAATATATTATAATAAAATTAACTTCTAATAAAGTTTATTAACTTAATAATATACTAAGATATCTATTAACTTAAAAAGACCCTTAAATAAGACCTAGTAAGAAAAGTACTTCTTTAGATATTATTCTAGCTATATTAATTTATACGCTTAATCCTTTTCTTAAGCTCCTAGTTTAATAGCCTACTTTTAGCTATTTTATTATAAATATATATCTACTCTATTAAATATTAAGTTAATATATATTAATTCTTACTAACTAGACCCTTTAAAGTTATAATAAATAGGGAGTAATAACTTAGCTACTCTTATAAAATACTTTTAATAGATATATATCTACTCTATTAAATATTTAATTATTTTATACTATTTATTAGCTCTTAAATTAATATCCCTTCTTTAATATATCTCCCTTAATTACTTATACTTAAGGATTCCTAATATTATTTATCTAAGATTACTTAGAGGACTTTACTATTTAATTATATTCTTATCTTAGCCTATTTAGACTATTAGGTATACTTTATATACTAGTTATACTAGCCTAATTACTTATTAGGATAGTAAGTTAGGTAGTATAATTATACTTTAACCTTCTTAGCCTTTTATAACTTTAGCTTATTCAAGCTTTCTCTACCTCTTTCTTTATATCCTTAATAGATCTTCTCTACTATTTACTAAGAATACCTATTAATATTATTATAACTATTTTAATATAACTTTCTATACTTTATAAGGGTATTTATACCCTTTTTATTAGACTCCTTTAAAGTCCTCTTTATTTTATATTCTTATTAAGTCTTACTTTAATTTACCTTATATAAGGTCTTTAAAGTAGCTAATAAAATCCTAGGATAAATATATTACTAAAATTAATTTACTTTTATATTTTTTAAAGACTAAGACTTTTATCTTATTATTAAAGGGATATATTTATAAGGTCCTTCTATTATATTACTAAAATATTATTAAGATATTATATTTTATAATTATTAATTAATCGCGGTAGAGATTATAGTTATTATAACTTTATATAATTCCTTATAACTAGTATAGCCTTATAAGCCTTAAGGCCTTCTATTAGGATATTATTAATTAATTTCCTACTATTTTTTATATTTATATTTATTACTTTAATAGTAATACTAGGAGTTAAACTCTACTTAGTAAGTATAACCCTAGAGATTCCTACTTTCTTTCCTCTTTTCTTTCTTCTTTCCTTAACTACTATTATATTATTTAGAGATAGTAGGTATCCCCTTATCTTATATATACTTATATACTATTAATACTCTTATAATTAATATAATAAATTATATAATTTATATTAATATTAATTTTATAAGTAATCCTTTTTATATCCTTTAAAGAAGTTTCTCTTCCCCTTATTTAACTCTAAGGAATTTTCTCTACTATTAATTAGTAATAGTTAATAATAAGTAGTTCTTTAACTATATAATATATAAGTACCCTAGCTAGCTTACTAGCTATTTAAGTATATATATTTAATTAAATATAAACTATTACCTCCCTCCTAGGCTTATAAATAGGTTATATTTTTAAGAGGAGTTAGGCTAGGTTACTTAAATATATATTTTCCTATTATTTTTATTACTTTTATTAAATTCTTTTATTAGCTAGCTAATAGGAGGAAGGCTCCGTTATATACCTAATATATAGAGGTAGTAGTAGGGGGTTATATTAGGGCTTATATTAATTATATAATTAATTCTTATAATAATAGTTATAGGAATTACTTATAATAGTATAAGCTTATAAAGTACTTATTTAACCCCCTAGCCCGCCTTATAACCCCTTCCCCCCCTTATAATATCTTAAATCCCCCCTTTAATAGGAGGGAGAGTACTTATACCTATATTTATTAAACGGGGGCAACTCTTCTAAATAATATTATCTATTCTTACCTTATAAGTAGAGCTCTTTACTCCTACTATTATTCTCCTCCTCCTCCTCCTTACTTTACTAGGGTTAAATATTTAATTATAAATTCTCTACCTCTTATATTAGGCCCCCCTTTTATATCTTTACCTCCTCCTTCTTTATTTAAGGTAGAGGACCCCCTAGAGTCCTTCCCTTCCTAGGTAAAAGACTAGGAAGGGGAGGATATCCCTCCTCCCCCTTCTTCTCTACCTCCTCTACCCTTACTACCTACTCTACCTCCTCCTTACCCCCCTTCTAGGTAGGTAATAGTTAACTAGCTAGTATATATACTACCTAGCCTACGCTCCCCCTCTCCTCCTAATCCTAATACCTAGTAAGTATATTAGTTATCTTCTTATAAATTTTTAGTTAATTATTCTTAGGCTTAATAGGTTAGAGATAGATTAAGGGCCTTAAGGTTAATATTAATAGCTATCTTACTCCTTTAAAAGCTTTATATATTTCTTTTTTTTCTTTTATTATATTTATAAGTTAATAAAATTAACTATTCCCCTCTAGGGACCTTCTTATCTTAATTTCCTAATAATTTTACTTATAAGGGAAGTTTTATAAATTTTTAATAATTAGGTCTTTAATTACTTATATATTTATTATATATTAAATAGCCCTAATATAATAGGCTTACTTATATACTCTCCCTTATATTTATAAGTAAGTAATTATTTAACCCCTTATTAATAAGATTAATTATAATTATTAGACGCGTATCTTTCTCTACCTTTTTATATTTAAAGGTTAAATTATAAAGGGAATAATTAGGGGTTTTTCCCTTAGCTATCTTAAATATCCTTAATATAGCTTATAAAGCTTTAGATAATTATTATAATATATATAAGTTATAACCTTCCTATTCTTTAAGATTAATTTATATAAAGTTCTCTACTTATTAATATAGCCTACTATTATAAATAGCCCTATCTATCTTAGGGATAATTTTAATCTATTAATTTAAGTATTATTTTTTATAACCTATTAGTTATATTATAATAACTTAGTAGGAGTTATCCCTTTATTATATCTTATTTTTATTAGGTCCTTTATATAAATAGATTAATAGAGAACTAATTCTCTAATATTTAACCTCTTTATTATAAACTCTTAAATAATAGGTAGTATTTCCTTAGGATTAGGTATTACTAACTTTTTAGGGTACTTACTAATTTATATACCTTATTTAAATACTCCTATTACTTAGATTTTATATAGAATCTTAAGGGGTAAATAGCTTAGGTAGCTAATAGTTCTTAAATTAATATTAATTACTACTATTTAAATAGATATATCCTAAGGTTTTCTAGGAATATATACTCTCCTTTTCTTAAAATACTTTATTAAGATATTATTAGACTTTTCTATTATATTAACTAAGTATTTTACTTTACTTAGAGCTTCTAGTATAATAATTTCTTAGGACCTAAGGAATCTAGATATTTCCTTATTAAGGAAGTAAGTCCTATTATTAAAATAAATAGTATTAGAAATTAGTATCCTTATAAGATATCTAGTAATTACTCTTATAATAGTAACTATATTAGTAAAATCTATTACCTCTAGAAATATTACTTATAAGAAGTAATCTATAATATTTAAGATATATTTTTATTTACCCTCTAGGGTAATAAATAGTCTAATATAATCTATTCTTAATAGCTAGAATAGCTCTATAATCTAGATTAATAATAGTAGTACTATTCTAGTTATATATACCTATTTTATATATAGTAGATACCCTTTAATATATTATATAACGTCCTTTACTATACTAGGCTAATAGATAATATTATAGATTTTATTTATAATAATTTTTATAAAGAAATATCTACTCTTATTATAAATATCTTATAATAGGGTACTTACCTCTCCCTTTATAATATACGTAGTTCTTTAATCTTTAAACTTATATACTAGTTAATTTATATAACTATTAAATATAAATTATAAAGCCTTCTTTTTAAAGGTACTTATCTCTTACTTATTTAGATTTTTTAGTTTCTCCTATTAAGTATAAAAGTAATATATATTTATATACTAGTTATTATTCTTATAATCTACCTTATATAATTTAGGATAGTCCTTTAAAAATAAAATAATAAATCCTTAAGGTAGAGCGTCTAATATTTCCCTATTAACTATAACTAGTATTATAGGGATAGATAGCCCTACCTTTATATTAATAATAGTAATTATTATCTACCTAATAGTCTAAATAACTACCTCCTCTCCTTACTTCTAAATTCTCTTTATATAATCCTCTTTATTAAGTTACTTTAGTATATAAGTATAGCCGCCCTTTCTAGATTTTTAGAATTATACCTTATTATCTTAATATTTCTCTACTTCCTTTAATAAATTTCTTATAAGATTATCTATCTTATAGTTTATATTAATAAAAATTACTTAAGAAAGGCTATTAGTAACTATATTTTCCTTCCCTTAAATATAATTAAGTTATATATATAGCTATCTAAGCTTTATAACCTACCTAGTAAAGATATCCTTATAAAACTTAGTATTTATAAAGCCTACTAATAGTTTATAATCTATCTAAATTATTAAGGGTTTATTAGCCCTTATTATATAAGAGAATTTTTATTTAAAGTAGATAATAGCTCTTAGCTCTCTTTAGTATATATTATAGTTCCTTTCTAATTTATTAAAGGTAAATAAATTATATACTATTAGCTTCTATTTATTATTCTATAATTACCTTATATAGTAACCTCTATTAAAACCTAATATATTATTAAATATATAAATCTTAAATATTAGATCTTATAAGAATAATACTTTAGTAATAGTATATAATTTCCTTATTAGTTAAAATAAGAGCTCTTCTAACTCCTTTTATATCTATTTAATATTACCTATTAGCCTTAAAAGGGGCCTTATTATCTTAGTATATCCCTTAGTCTATTTCCTAGTAGACTAATATATCCTTAGAAATCCGCGAACTTTATTAACCTCCTAAGGTCTTAGCTAGTTCTTTATCTTCTTAGTAGTTACTAGCTTAATTTATATACGTCTACTAATCTTATATATCTTACCTAAGGCCTTAACCTTAATTATTCCTAATAGAAGCTTAGAAAATAAGAGCTTTAATTAAGACTATAATATCCTTAGAAAGAAGTAATCCTAGAGAAACCTAAATTATCTCTCTTATAAGTTATAGGTATTAAAGATATTATTAATATAAAATACTACCTCTAGTTACTTATATAGCCTATTACTTTATAATAGTAATAGCTTTAAACTAGGTAATAGGATAAGCTTAAGGGTAATATTTATTAATTTTATAAATATAAATAATAAAGTTTTTATCCCCTAAGGTATCCTTATTAGTTATAACTAGCTAATCCCTAGGATATTAAATGCTAGAAAATATCTATCTTCTAGGTATATAAATATTACCTAGTATTTATACTTAATATCTACTTAAAAGAATATAGTATATATAAGTAGTCCTAGTAAATTATAAACTTTTACTACTAGTTCTATATAAAATCCCGCCGGATCTTTATATATAAAATAATAATCAAATGTTAGGCGTAGTTTAACCTTTCCCTCTTTATTAACTAGGATAGCTTTAGTATTCTATTAAGATACCCTTTTATTTACTATTATATACCTCTTATAATAACCTACTTTTATACCTTACTCTACTATCTTTTATAGCTACTATTCTTTATTATTTATAAAATATTTTTAGAGAGCCTTATATAACTTTAATCTATTACGGGGTATAATTCTATATACTATTAGATTAGTTACTAGGATCTCCTTAACCTCCTTAGCTCTAATATCCCTATATATCTAAATTAGCTATAATAATTATAGCTTAGCGTTATTACTAGGGATTACTTCCCTAAATATAATTCCTTTATTTCTCGCCTATTTAAAGAGTAATTTAAAACTTTCTAAATAATTAATAAGTTAATAGATTACTTATTAAATTATAAGGAACCTTAAATTCCCCTTATTAGTATATAAAACTATATTATTATAAGTTATAAGGGTAACTCTATACCTCTTTATATATTTATCCTTATCCTAATAGAGTAAATATATATACTTTATATCCTAGGAGATATATCTATATTTTAGTATTTCTTAAAATATTATCTATATTTTAATATTTATATAATAGACTTAAAAGCTATTATATACTCTACCTTTATTTATATACTTATTAAAGTATTCCTCTTAAGGCTTTAATATCTAAGGGGAGGTATAAGTAGATCTACTTTATTCCTTATTCCTTAAGGTTTTAATATTATTCTAGAGATACTCTAGTTTCCCGACTTTTTAACTCTATTATTAGATTCTAATTTAAAATCTTTATTACTACTCTTATTATTAGACTCCTTTAAGAGACTCTCTAAGTTATTATTAGAAGTATATAAATTAATAATCTTATTACCTTTAATAATATCTTTAAATATTAGCTTTAAAGGCTAATACTTTTCTAGGGTAATTTCTATTACTATTAGGATAGTCTTAATTTTAATAAGATAAATCCTTTTTACTATCTTATACTTCTTTATATTACCTAGATCTAACTTACCCTTTATAATACCTATCTTAATATCTACTAACTAGAGCTAAGGGAGCCTAAGTAGGATAGTAATACTAGGATTATTTATAAAGGAGATGAATACCTATTACTCCCTCTTAATTCTAGTTATACTAAGCTAGAAAAGTATCTAATATCTAAGTTTACTATCTTTATTATTTACTATTAATATAATAACCCTTTTACTTCTAAACTCTAAGATAGAATAGATAAGTAAATCTATAACTAATACTAATAATAGGTTTATAATAACTATATTAAATCCTTAATCTACCTTAATATATTATATAAGAATAAGTATTCTTTTTCTACCTATCTTTTAAATAATTATATCTATAACCTATATAATTACCTCCTTATATATAATCTTATAAAACTATTATTATAAAGTCTTTAATAGTATATAGTATAAACCTACGCTTTTATTCCCTAGGAGTATAAACCTACTCTTTTTATTAATATACTATACTATAAATATTTTTATTACCCTAATATTAATATCTAGGTCTTTAAATATTTTCTTTTTCCCCTTTTTCTTAAGGGCCTAACTAAGTCTCTATAACTCTTTTTTAAAGAATAGTAAGATTTATAATATATAAATTATTAATAATAATATTATTATATTTACTAATATTTAATTAATATCTAATTAAGGTTTTCTAATTAACTTATAAACTATTAATAATTCTTTCTTAACTCCTATCTTTTTAATAGGAGTTCTCTTTCTCTAAGTTTTCCCCTTAATTACTAGTAGCGGTAACCCTTCCTCTTTAGGCTTATTATTCTTCCTTCTCTTTACACCTAATTAAGTATTATATACTCTAAGAGTATTATTATTAAACTACTTAAGTATTAGGATATTTAAATTTACTAAGTAACCTATTAACTTAATATCTTTAAATACTAAATTATAATAGGATATCTAAGAATTCCCCTCTTCTTCTAATTCTTTAATCTTTAAGTCTAGAACTTCTAGTACTTTTCCTAATAAGATAAGGTATAAAATTATATTATTTTATAATAATAATATCTACCTTATAACTTCCTAATAAGACCTATTATTAATATTATAGCTTTATTATATATTTTACTATATAAGATACTAAGTAGGGAGATAGAATAGATTAGCTTATACCTCCTTTATTTCCTTATAAGCCTTTTACTTTACTTAATAGTCTTCTAATTCCCTTCTAATCTAATATTATTCCTCCCTTAATAGAGGGGGATTTATATACTCTAGACTAGTATATCTAAGTTTATTATATTTTAGGTATAACTTTTTACTATTATATTTCTAAGGTTCTTATAACTTTAAGCTATTTATTTATAGGTTTACTAATATCTTTTAATTATATAATTTATTAGGAATAAACTCTAGGTAGATATCCCTTATTTATATTAGCCTACTACCTCGCGGAAAATTATTTCTTAGCCTTATAAGCGGCCTTTAATTTCTATCCTATTATCTAGGGTTTCTATATAAATCTTATAAGCTATATCTATTCCTAGTCTTATAATTTTATAGGGGTTACTACCCTAATAATAACTAGGGATTAAATTAAGAATTTAGCCTAAGGCTATTTTTAGTACCTACTACTAGCGGCGCTACTATCTACTTTAAGGGGGCTACTATTAGCTATAAGTTATTATATACTTTAAAAGGAACTCTAGCTATATTATAATTACCTTTATCTTATTTAAAGTATATATTTAAGTTTACTATTAATTAGCTTAAGCGGTTATTATTCTAGGAGTAAAGTATTATATCTTATAAAATTCTATTTTAGTCCTAATATTAAGGCCTAGTTATTATAAATATAAATACTTAAATTATATTACTATTATTTACTACTACTATTATATAGAATACTCTAAATTTCTCTAGCTTATACTATTAATAGTTCTTTTCTATAAAATCCTTAAGTATAAATAGGATTTTTATATATACCTAAGCTTTCTTAAATACTCTATATAATAATATATTTATTTCTAACTTATATTCTAATATTTTAAGTTATAAATCCTAGTTTATAAGGCCGGAGATCTATTTATAAATTATATTAATAAGTTAATACTTTTCTAGTATACTTAATATATTAGAGGCTATCTCTTCTACTTAATCTCTACCTCCTATTATCTTTAAGAGTTATTCCGTATACTTAAAATAAGCCTCTAGGCTCTTATTATAAGTCTAATAAAGCGCCTTAATTTAGTCTATTATATTAATATTAAACTTAATATTTTAAGCCTCTCTAGGAAATTCTTCTTTAAGTAAGGTAATAACTATCTCTTTATCTTCTTTATTTCTATAATTAATTCCTTCCTTACTAAGGATCTTAGCTACCTTTAATATATAAGCTAACTAGTTAATAGCCCTTCCTTAAAGCCTTATATTAAACCTCTTAAGTTATATAAGGATATTAAGGTCTCTAGGGAGCTCCTCTTTTAATATATAGAACTACTTAATTATACTACTTATACTATTAAATAGTATCTTTATTCTTAATAGTATTATTATATTAGCTAATATAAGTATTACTACCTCTAACCCTAATAATAATAATATTAGGCTAGCTATTTAAAATTCTAATAACTCTTTAAGAGTTATAACTTTTTATTTCTCTAGCTAGAGAAAGCGCTTTCTAAGTACTTTAAAAACTAATTAATAGACTTTACTATTAATATTAAAACTATTTTTCTAAACTTATAATAAGTATATAAAATAATATAGGGATATATTTAACTATATAATCCCTTAGTAGTTACCGTTAATAGAGTATTATCTCTAAATACTTCTCTAATAGAGGTAAATTAAGCTAAGAAGAGGGGTTCCGCTATATATATCTACGCTACTAAGTACTAAGAAAAGTAGATAGTAATTAGCTAATAATAGGAATAATTTATATAATAATTAATTTAATATCTAGATAATAACTTCTTATAATTTAATAGTAGTAATAACTCCCTAATTTATAGGTATTTAAGGTATCCCTAAGTCTTTCTTAATTTTAAATAACTAGTAGATCGCCCCTTTTTAGAGTTTAAGAATAGTTTTTCTATATAATAAAATAGTATAAATAATAATAATTTTTCTCTATATTATTAATATAGATAATTTAACTTAAGTATATAAATAGTTCTTTTAACTTATAAGAATAATACTAATATATTTATATAAAGTATATAAATAAAAGAGATATAAAATATAACTATTATTAATATATTAAATAGGTAGAAACTTCTATAATAATATAACCTTCTTAGAGGAAAGAAGACTTACTTTAAGTACTTAAAAGATTATAACTTACTAATTATATTATAATTATTAGAAAAGGGGATTAATTAATTAATACTAGATATACTATTTTAAAAGTAAACTTATATACCTAGAAATAATAATAATTAATATTAATAAGACTCTAAATCTATATATATATACTACTACGAATAATCTAAATAAATATAATAGGTAATACTACTAGCTAAGGCCTTATTATATAACCATGACGGGGACGCCAAGTAATTTCCTCCTCATCAATCGCTGTCTTGGCAAAGCTTGGCAAATGTGGGGTCCCCACTGCGGGGATCCTCAGCTTGAATGCCCTCGAGCTCCTATAACAACATCACCAAGCCGCAGCATCACACAGACCCTATACAAAACCACATAGAACGCGATGAGTGCAATTGCAGAGAGCGGAGAGGGCCCGATCGAGGTGATCCAGGTCCTCTTCGCTTTGCATCCTTCCTTCGGAGCCCAAGAGCTCTGTGGTCCCCTTGAGGTCCTCAGCAACGCTCGCCACAAGATCAATGATCCCGGTAGTGCACCCATCCTTCTAGCACACCAATACCACAGCATGAACTGATGAACGAGAAAACCAGACTCCAAAGCCTTCGAAACCACCATCGCCGCCCCCTCCCAAAGCGTCACCTCCTCCTCCGGCCTCACCATCAGAGCCGACATCGACTTCAAAACCGCCCACGCCGACCTAAAATACTACGACGTCCTCATCATCCCCGGCGGCGCCGCCGGCATCGCCGCCGTCCTCGCCTCCTCCTCCGAACCCCTCCCCCTCATCCAAGCCTTCGCCAAACTCCAAGCCGCCGACCCCTCCAAAGAACGCACCCTTATGTCCGTCGGCACGGGCTCCATGATCCTCGCCCAAGCGGGCATCCTGCAGGGTCTGGCCGCGACCACGCATCCGGATTTCTACACCAAGATGGAGATTCTGTGCCAGGAGGCGGCGAGACGGGGGGAGCTACTGCAGACGGATGTTATGGAGGAGAATTACGTCGTTAATAATGCGAGGTTTGAGTTGGGCGATAACGAGGCGGAGAATCCGTTCATTTTGAGTAAGAGGCCGGATGGGAGGAGGAAGTCGGTGGCGAGGAAGGGTAGTAATGCGTGGAAGGAGAGTGTGAAGCGGAGGGAGTCGAATGCGAGGAGGGCGGGGCTGAGGTTGGGCGGGTTGAGGGTCATCACGAGTGGAGGGGTGACGAGCGGGTTGGATGCTAGCTTGTATCTTGTGGCGGCGATGGTGTCGCATGAGTCGGCGCAGGAGGTGGCGAGGGTGTTGCAGTATTCGTGGAATCGTGGGGTTACGGTTGATGGGATTGATGTCTGAATTGTAGGGAGTGGACACCATTTGTCGTATTGCAGACTGGATAGCCAGGTATTATGGAAATCAAAGCAGGAATCTTGTGCAACCCACGTTCACAATCGCAATACTCTTGATTCCAGTACAGGATATTACATGCCGCTTAGCTACCAAAAATCTGTGCTTGGCACTCATACCATTTTCACGAGCTCAGTCCGAAGAAGCCACGACACTAGCCATCATCCCACCACATCAATGCATACTGCATATCCCCACCCACAACCCTTTCCCCTCCCCCCCCTCCCATCCTCTCTAACACCAAGACTGCCAACACCACCCCTTCGCCGTACAAACACATCCAGCACACGTCATGTGCAGATCCCACCATGAAACCTTCGCACAATCGTAATCTTTGCGGGGGAGGAGGAGCGAGGGCTTGTCGGTTGTTGAGACGGGACCGGAGAGGGTGTGCGGGGCGAGGGTGAGGAGGAGGAGGAGGGTGAGGGTGGGGGTGGGGGAGAGGTGGAGGTGCATTGTTGGGTTGGTGGGGGTGGTGGTGTTGGGGTGGGATTGGATGGGAGCGCGTTTGTGGGTGGTGGGTGGTGGGTGGCTGGGTTGGAGTTATGGGGGTTTGGCGATGGGGTTTGGATTGCTGGGGATTCGTGGCGAGGTTGAGTCCCGGACTCGAAGTCGTGTCTGGGTACAGCTAGGACGAGGGTTTGGAGCGAGTAACAGAAATGAAGATGATAGAGTTCAAGTACCAGACTCGAATATTATTGTAGATCAACGAAGAGCGGGTATTCTATTAGAAAGGTGAGAGAGTAGAATAAGAACAGTCTGCGAGCTCTTAAAGTACTTTACAAATAGAGGATCAGGAGGTCCGCAACAAAAATGGCGCGGAGACGTCTGACAAGCGTACGACGCGAAAGAATCTCCACACCAATAAATTTACTACTGTTGCGACGAAGGTGGAAACAAGAGCTTTACACGTCTGCGACAGATACGAAATGTGCCATTGTATCAGTACGTATCTTACATTGTCGCAACCGCGGCGAAAACAAACCAATTAAGTCTGCGACACGACTGCACCACCACATCAGTAAGCTACATCATAACCACACAACCAACACCAACCCTCCGAAATCTGCGACGTTCGAAAAAAAAGAGGGGGGCGATTGACTCTGGACGTATCAACAACAATAACAACAGTAAAGTAATATGGCTGTTTTACTACATCTTTTGAAACACACGACTTTGAGGTCTGGAGTGTATGAGCGTATGAAAGCGATTTGTGAAGTGTATGAGGGAGGTAAAGCAGGAGTGGAGTGATAGGTTGGGAGGAGTTGGAGGAGTTTGGGATGAAACAGGTGGGATTGTTGGGCGCTTGGGTAGGGCGCGTAGTGTGTCAGTCTGTGTGCCAAGTGAGACTAGCCTGCCTCTCGCCGCCGCTTTCTTTTCAACTAGTATCATCTTCGTATCCAGACTCTTATTATAATCTTTCCAACATCCTTATTCCTATCAACCTTCGATTCGATTCCGACTTCTACAGAGCGAGACGGTGCTATAATTCACGATAATACAGGACTCGTTAAAAGTCTTTTAATCTTTCTTATATTGTACTTTCTCTTCTTTTTCTCTTCCTCTTCTTTCTTTCATTCTTTCTCTTCCCTCCAACTTTCTTTGGAAATTTCGTTCAGGTTCTGATGGAATGATCGAGAGAAATTTGGAAAACTAAGACGGATGAATAGCTATCTCTACATGCGAAACGGCGAGATCGAATATGGGATGCAAACAGACATTGGGAAGAGAGGACAGTGCATGCAATCTCCCATCAAGAGCACCTGTGAGACCAAACCTGAGGACCGTACGAGTTAGATCTATAGTGATCTGAACATCAATACTCCTGAGATTTTTGACTTCGTCGAACGAGTCAAGCGCGATTGCTATGAGGTAAGTTTGAGCAAGCAGTCTTGTTTGGAAGAGCTTGTCATGCGGAGCTTCCTCTCGTTCTCATAAGTAAGTTTTTGGGTCAGTCACGTCCCTTCCTTTTGTTTTTCCGCGAAAGTAAATGTCGTGGACCGCCGAGACTTTCGCCTCTACAGCGGCTACTGTGTATCCGCTCTTGTGCCGGAGCGCTTCCAATGTTTTGTGATCCATCTACTTTATAGGAGGGACAGTCGGAGCGATGCGGCAGAAGTGCCGCTCTGCGTATTCACACAACGTTGGGCTGTCAGCGCAACGTCGCCTAGACCGGCGGAAGAGCGTGCAAATTGCAGCTACAGCAACGTTAAAAGCTAGCGATGGAACTGGGTAAGTCTCCGTCGTGACAATTTTCTTCCTCGAACACACCCACCAGAATGGCCAATCGATCTTCGTTTTGCGTCGCAGCTCTCCTGTGCCTGATTACCAGTATTCTCGCCGCTCCACCTCTTCAACCCTCGTCGTCCTCTACCACTGGTACCGCGCTTACGCTCCCAGTCAACTCTTCTCATCTCACACTCCCTCTCAACATTTCCGGCGTCAACCTCGGGTAAGGCCGCGCCTTACCTTACTGACCCATTCCGCTGACCGACGCTCTAGCGCTGCCCCCCTTCCTCCTTATCCACCACCGGATCCTTTGGCTTACCAAATACCCAACTCCCCCGTCATCCTTGTCTTCGGCAGGTATCTCACCCAAAGGCGTGACGAGACATGGATCCAGAACGCTATCGCTTCCGGCGTCAGAGAATGTTACCGGCACCCACCAGATGAACCCTTACAGCATCAGGTTTACAACTGGGACTACAAAAGTGTGAATCTTAAGGTTAAGCCCGTTGCGGAAGCGGGGGGCCCGCGCCTGACATGGGGATCTTGGAAAAGTGCGCTTGATGGGATTCAAGAATTCTTACAAAAGTATGATGGGGCTGAGGAAACAGGTGTGGGGGTCAGGATGAATTTCCAGATACTTGTGAAGACGAATACTCGCGGCTTGGACGCGCAATTTGCGGTTGGGAAGGGTCTTCTAGAAGTGGTTTGAGAGGGAATCGGCCGTTCGCTCCGCGAAGGCCACCGTAGTATGCTGTTATACGCGATAGTGAGCCGTAAATTTGAACTTTCGGGGCGCAGGGTTCGTATGGTGGATATTGTGAATTCCTCAACACACTTACCGACCATTTCTGCTTTCATTGTTGGGAATAAACAACATTCATCAGGTTGTTTTCCGATTTCGACACCTCGGCAACCGACGGGCTCAAATTAAAGAGCATATGCGACAGCTTGTGCGTAAGTCGTTAAGTTGTAGGATTTAAGGCACCAGCTTAGCCCTGTTTGAAATCAGCTCGTACTGAATCTTTACCGATCAATACCATCAGATCGATGCTTGCGTTTCAGATGCCAACAATAGGCAGTGAGAAAGCCTCGTCAAACGGCATTGGCACCATCGCGAATCGGCTGCGTTCTCACCTGCACACAAATATATCTGCGTATCATGACCCGCTGTCTTTCTGAAGCCGACGAAAATAACGCTTTGATCGGCATATAAGACGTCAATGGACTCGTTGCTAGCGGTCATTCTCCCATATTTGTAGCGTCTGCGTAGTATCTTCAACTTAGGATAGGTGGTTGGGGAGCGGTAGGAGTTTGTGAGATATAGAAGGTTGAGACGTAGCTTTAGGTCGGAATGCACGAGGGTGGCGGGTGCCTTCGGTAAGGTATTGATGGTACGAGGGCCTGGATGATACACGTTCCAGCTTGTTGCGATTGGAGGATGTATTGGTGTAGGAAGAGTTGGTGAGCGCTATTTGGTGACCAGATGTAGAGCTAATCAGCGATGCCCACACGTACTATGGTGTATGGGAACATGTTCGTCATAACAATACCATCTGCTTCACATATTGACAGTCGAGCGTGACTGTCAGGTTCTGGAGCGAGTTTTGTGACAGTCATGTATCGGTCCACGCAGTCTCAATCCATGACTTTGAGATATCGAATTCGTTAGGACATGGTGTTTGGGCTTGGTCGATGCGTTTTCCGCCATCAATGTGACGGTATACCGCATGATGTTGTGTACGGACTACTGCTTCCATATCCATTGATAAATATCTATCGTCCAGCGACCACGTTATGTGTCGGCGCCGAATGGGATGTTCGTGCAGTGTGCCTTCCTTCCTTATTCGGTCTCACGAAGTCAGGTCTGTGAGCCGCTAACTTACTAGGGCCTGATGGCTGAGTGGACTAGCCAGTCTGGGCTTGGATACACATGATCTAGCCTAAATGACATTAGCCTTGGCCATATGTGAGGGGAACCCAGCTAGCGTCTCTGTGATTGGATGATTTTTTCCGCTCATCGTAGCATTCTTGGCACGAATCTTGCACTAGCATCTATTGAGACTAGTCTGGACCTTAGTGTTTGCTGAAAATTACTAGCGCTCCAATTAGAGTGTCCATCCACCTCGCACTGTCCTCTATTATGAATCCTTCTCAAGATGCCAACATGCAACAAATCTACGCTCGTCTATCCCCATCTTTGGCAAGGCCATCATAACACCATTGCGTGGAACACAAGAACGTATCGAAAGGTCTAAAAGCCGAGACCGAGACCGACCAGCCGCCTCTATCACCATATCTCCTTGACTTTGGTGGCACAGATGCCGCTGATGTAGTATCCACAAGGTCCCGCCTCCCGAACCTACAATTCGGACAATGCAACCAATGATATGGAGTTCCGCGAGATGTCATTGCACTATGACTGGCAGGATTTCGTAAAACCCACGCGATGTCAGGATCAGGGCCCTCGGACCTCGAACTAAGACCAGAGCTCCTCAGCCTCTGCCGAAGATCGATTATTCTTTCGTTTCTTGTAGAATGTTGCATGCAAAATCGTCGTTTCGTTTCGTTTCGAGATTCTGTCTGATTGGAAGTCTTAGTGTTGAGAAGGGGCCAGCTTGGGATGCATCGATAGCAGTACGACGCCCCTTCGTCAGGGACTCCTTTTAACTTGAAACACGCTGTGGTTTCCGGAACTCGTCTACATGGCGACAGTGCCGACAACAGCAGAGCTACAGTACGAGCGAGCACATTATGACGACAGCCAGGTGAGGTCGCTACTGGCGTCCAACATCCTGTTCCTCGGTCTGGCCATTCTGGCCGTTGCGACGAGGTTCCTTTGTCGGTGGGTGAGCAAGATCAAGTATCAATATGACGACTGGTTCAGTGTTGCTGGACTTGTAAGCATATCGTTTGACTTACTTTAAACCTCCCGGATATGACTTGGCAAGCTCCTTTTGCTGACGGAACGCTATCGGTGAATAGATCCTTTCAGCTGCTGTGATTGCATGCCAATTGATCGGTATGCCATTATCCCCTGTATTCCCCGTCTAGTCTTATATTTAATGTGGTTTTCCAGGTATTCGATATGGTGCCGGAAGGCATAGTGTCGTAACGACGGTCACCACGACTAGCGACAAGGGTTTCACGCGGGTACGTATTCCGTTCGCCTTACATAATAGAGAACTGAGACGTGATAGACTCTTCTTGCTGTTGAAGTGATATACCAGGGGGCCACCTTCTGTATCAAAGCCTCCATGCTTTATCTTTACCACAGAGTGTTCTACGTCAGCCGTCGTCTCACCATCGTTCTCTGGGTTGTTGCCATTTTCATCTTCCTGTACAGCTCGGTCCAGGGTCTCGGCGCTCTGATCCAGTGCGTTCCTACCAACGCTCAGTGGGATCCTACAGTCAAGCGCCATTGTTTCCCTATCGAGGTATCGGTCATCATCTTCGCCATCTGCAATGTTCTGACGGACTTCATCATCCTCATACTCCCCATGCCTTTACTATGGGGCCTCAAACAGCCGCTCGAGCTAAAATTGAAGCTGATGGCGATGTTCGCACTTGGTGGCCTGCAAGTTTGCATCTCCAAACTGATTCGAGAGTTTTGCTGAATATCATAGTGTATGCTTTGCTAGCATCTACCGCGCTACTATCATCCAGCATCTGAGTCGGATTGATTCTAGTTGTGAGTCCCTGCCTGTCAAATTTGTATTTCCGCCGTCCTCATAACGGCAACAGGGAAAGACATCCCGGCCCAGATCTGGACTGCCATCGAAATGGGTATGGGCGTCGTCAGCGTCTGCCTTCCGACATATAAGCCCCTCTTCAACCGGATAATACCCAATTTCAAGCTAAATTTTCCTCGCAATCCTCGAGAGAACCAGATCCTGTAAGACATCCGCAAGCCGTCGTGGGCCATGCGCTGGCCACTTGGCCGACGTCGACCACAGAGACGGAACCACCGGCCCCACTTTCGAACGTACGGCAGGAGCGGTCCAGACCGAGCCAGTCATCGGAGTTTGCACATATCGGGATCTTGGGAAGTAGTATTGATGTGGAAAGGGGGAATCGAGAGGAAGCAGCAGTTGCGACGAAGCCAGATTGAGGTTTTCCAATACACCACCTCTGTACATTAGATCCAATACTAGTTCACCACATAAGATCTCTTGAGGCTGCAGGCTCTTGCTAAACTGTATTTATCCAGCACCGATGTAGGTCGCCAAGCTGGAAAAAGTCGTATAGTACACAGCAACGTCAGTATCCCATATTCTGGCGAGTTTGGCACTCGTCTCGGCTGGATCTCGGTAGAGACCGTTGAGACGAGTGCATTGCCGGGATTTGGGATAGGTATGCCCGCCCAGAGATTTGTCCGTCTTCTAGATATTTCACGAACGCATCATCGAAGTCGTGCAGCGATGATGTGGTTTGCTAGGTGATATGAAGTATGTCCGAAGCTCTGACTGTCAAATAGTTATGCCAGCATGTTACGGCCTAGAGAGGAGCCGAAAATATTGGATGGCAAGCTGTTCCGACATTGTGATACCCAAGATGCTAGACGAGGGGTCGGCAGGGAGGGTGATCTTGTCACAAGCTATGAGTCCTTCCAAGAGGATGAGCGAAGAATAGAGTTTCGTAGGTCTTGGCTTAATTCTACTGTGTAACAGCTTGCTCGAGGTGGAATCTGAGATATCGTCCTTGATAGGTAAATGCTATTGTTATAGTATTCTCGATAGGTTGGTCTACGCTTGCAAGAAAGATGGACGCTTTTCATCAGGAAAGCTCGTTTCTGTTTAGCGCCCTTATCTTATCAAATCTGTGATGGTACATATGAGTCGCCTCCGTATACCACGTCTCCTTGTGTTACTGCTATCGCTGGCGATGGTAATATGGATAGCATGTCTCGACCTCAGAATATAGCTAGTGATAGCGGTGACGGATGAGCAAGATGGAATGGCGGGGTGCGGAGGGGGGTGATTGATGAGGATTATGGCGGGCAATACAACGTAGTGGCGGCGGTGATCGTTGTAGAGATAAGGTATGATGCTCTTGTCGTCAGTGGCCGAATTTTAGTGTTAACCTGTTGACTTCGAGACTGCTTTTAGTGAACGCTGGATGAAGCGACTAGCTTAGGAGATGAGTAGATGTTTGGCTGTGACTCTACTTCTGGGTAGGATCGGTACGTTTTATAGAGATCATCTATGCTGGGCCTGCGACAGATATCTCATTCTATATGTCTTTACTACACCACAGTGTACTCAACCGGACATGGCCGTGAGGCCGAGTGGGGGCTACCTATCCTGCTAGGGGATATTCTGTACGTCTAGACATGTCTGACGACTAGCATCCTCCGCGGAGGATCAACACACACACACACACACACACACACATACGCTTTTGGAACCCATGATACGCCAAATTCTCAAAGCGCTCCTGTCGACTCGGTCGGTCCTAAGCAGGAGTTTGTGAGAGATGACGGCACATGTAATGGGCGTACGTACAGTTTGGCACTATCTTCTATCCCGATAAGTACAGCTTGATTCGCTTTATGCGAATAGCCTTCGAACGGCTTGAGTGGTACGTTCCCAGTATCCACATATTTTCCTAGAAACTGTCATGATCTTCTTCGTGAGAAACCGAGGAATCGTGATTAGAAGGAAACGTGGAACGGTCTTGGTGGCAAATACCCAAAGCCATTGTACAAAAAGGCGGCCATCGTAAAGTGGCATCGCTAGGACCACGAAGATGACGGCAAGGACACCGATCCAAATCGATCCTGTGACATTGACGTTCTGCCAACCCTGGCTCATGAACAGGAAAGTACCATCACATACCGCCGATTCCACCTCGAGCCTCTGTAGCCCGGGGTAAGAAGCTGCAGTACCCTGGGCGATGTTCCAAGCATCGATCTGGATACGCGCAAGCGATGTCTCAAACAATTGCTTGGCTTCGACTTTCCACTGCTCTTTCGCTAGTGGAAGAGACTCCCATCCGTGAACCAGCTTTTGTGCGGCCAGTCCGCCGCCAAGTCGATAGTTGATGGTGTCATAGATATTGGACCACAACAGAGTGTAGACCATGAACAGGAAGCCGCCTCGAGTATGGCTGTCTTCGATGACGAAGGAAGGTTCTGGTAGATATGGCTGCCAATTCGAACCGGTACTCGGATCTCGCCAGAGAGTCGTGTCCACGCAAGCGAGGACAGAGGCGTGTGGTCCCATGTACCGCCAACGCGGCTTGTCACTAGAGTCAATGTAGAACTCCGTGTGCGCGGGGAAGATGGGATCATCGCTTAGCACGAGGTAAGAGATCTTCTGTGGATGGATGAATATCAGTGTGAGAGTCGAACCCTTTGGAGGTCCCAGGGCTGGTATAGGGTCGTACGCAGGTCCTGACATGACGGTGCTGCACGTGGATGTCATCAGCTTTGGTCCTGTCTACAAGGCAATGGATGTATGTACTTAACGAGGTAGTATGGTTGCCACTCAAGGTTGCTATCGTGGGTCGTCGTTTGCCATGTGAACGGAAGGCCGTTGCTAGAGCCATAGTTGTAGGTATGGGTGTAAGTCCCGTTCGTTCCCGTCGTGGAGATGTACGTTTCATTTCCATTCAAGGGCACGCAGGTGGTGTTTCTCTGGAACTCGAATGTCTGAGGTGCATGAACACCTACTGCCGCAGCGTCGATAGGACCTGTAGAGAAATGCGAGGCAGACGACATGTTCTCATGGCACATTCCGTCCGGGAATGGACAAGCAACATCCGAATGCGTGTAAGGGATTGATTGCTGTACGAAAAAGTTGCACCCGTCGGCTCCACTCGCTTTATCGTAGCAATTCTCCGCCAATTGGGAACTGTCCAATTGTGCTTGGAAAGCGAAAGGGCCCATTGCGTGTTCAACTTGCGACCCATTCGGGGCTGGAACGTACAGTCCGCACCTTGAACTAGACGAAAGAGCTTTGCTATCCGTTGCCAGGTAAGCCGTGACAACACCACACGTAAGAAAGCCAGCAAATGTCGCAATAAGCAGGACAGCCAGCAAGACAGTCCGAGCAACAGGTGGTCTATTCTGCGGGCCATTCGGGCCATCGAGCTGAATTCTGCCTTCTCTCCTGGATTGTATCATCTCCGAAAGTTTATGGAACGCTATAGCCTCGGGCGCCGTCCGGGCTCTTTCTCCTTCACGGACACCACCGAGTACGTTTGTCGAGTCGCGAGCTTTGAGAAGCAATCGAAAGCCGCGTGCGAGAGCGATTGTTACCACGATACCCAGAAAGTTTGTCCACAGGGTTGCGCTGTATTTGCTACATAGCCGTTGAGTCTCTGCGAAAGGGGCATTAGTTTTAACTATATGGTGTCCTTATCAACATCGCCTTACGCCAGCCCCATCTTCGACTGTAATCGATATAGCATCCAGCACGAACGTCTTGCGAAGACTCTGTCGACATGAGAAATGGCGTTGACAGTGCCGCAGAGTTGTAAAAGTTTCTTGGTCTTTTCCTTATGTTGCGAGAGCAAGGCTGGAATGATGTTCAACGGCTCAAGGACTTTGTTTTTAAGGTATCTCTCTGGACTCTATAGAGATAGCCTTACGGCATCTTAGCAGCTGGAAATATCCTGTTTTCTAACGCTCAGCCCCTATGCTGAGGTGGCCTAGGCTATGTGCTGCGGTTTGTTACGTCACGTTCAGCTGAGATGAATACGGTGGCGTGCTATCTGTCTCTACATGATTGGTGGGTCAAGAGGGTAGAATTGCTAAGTGTCACACTGTGACTTGAGGTTCTATTGGATAAGGATCACGTGATCTTCCGTCTTATCACATATCTTGGCATCACTCTGTAAAACTTTACATCCTTTACGATCCACATTTTCAACTAGGTGAGAGTTTAAATGATGGGGGTAGTAGCTTGATCTACCTACTCCACAACATACGCGCCTCTAATTCAAGTGGAGAGGTTGTAGCGAAGGCTATTGCAGCCGCGTCCCTTCTTAAGAAGATATACCGGGCTAGGAAACTGTATTTGGGGTTTTCATGAGATTAGGGATGATGGATATGGTGAAGATCAAAGTGTGTCTCTTCGATAGGGATACTATGTTGTATTAAATGTCGATGGCAATGTATATATCACTGCGATGCTATGATGCTTTGGGATTTCTCGGTAGTAAGGTGCTGTTATTTCTTGCAAAGTAACATACTTGATATATTTTGTGGCACAGTGATAGTAGATATCAACTTTTGCAACAGATAAATGAAGAGTTGTCAACACCTTAGATCAGCGATGTAATTGACAATGGTGAGATGTCTGGCCGACGATAAGACGTGTCCAGAGTTCCCTCGCGTTCATAGAGCGAGAGTATTGACAGGTCCACGTAAGGTCAGCCTATTTTATGTACGGGTTGAGATCGATCGATTGCAATAAATGCTAAGACTTTGCGGGTCACTAATCACGCATATTAAAAGAGATCATCATAGGGTCTATCATCTGTAATAGGTAGCATAAGGATACTTTGCCTCTCGCATCCGCCTCTATCCATACTTATCATGACCAATGATAGATTGCTGCAGCTACAGAGCTGTAGGGTGTCATCATATGAGGCCGAAGACTTGGTAGAAGAATACATGGTCTCGAACGTACAGATGCCCATGTATAAGCTGCTGTATACCGGCCGTTGCAGGTGATTGGAACCATCATCTATCACCATACCCTATTGTTCGCATCATATTCCCGTCACCACCTTCCATTGATTCGACGAAGCATCACTCAGAGAGTGCCCTAGCAGTAGCCTTCGACCCTCCTGATCTCATCTCTAAGGTCGTCCGTGAGATTGCCGAAGCGACAGTATTGCTCCAAAACACCGTCTCCCATTTTCTTGACCAACTTCTTAATACTCCAAAGGTCTTCGGCGATGTGTTCGAAGCAAGCTCGCTGAAATTCATTCCACCCAGACTCTACGTATGAGCTTCCGATATCTGGGGGCAACGTTAGTGTGTTGGTGATGGATGGAATGATTACGTACCTAGGGTGACGATGATGAGAATGCTTCCAATTCCGCCGAACCATTCCACCAGCTCGCTCCACCTCTTGCCAGCGGAATAAGCAGCAACGTATTGTTTTTCCATGCTTTCCTGCATTGAGTCGGTTGCGGCTTCTCGCCTCGCCAGAACCTCGAGATAGATGAGACGTTCGGAAATATGTTTGCCAGTACCTTTCACCACGATGGCGCTGGTCGTATTCGCATTCACCATGGCAAAGAGTTTCATTTGAGCGTACGCGCGGTGGATTTTGGCGTGCTTATCATTACTGCCAATGATGTGGAGAGCATTGACAATGTCTACCGTTTTAGACATGTTCCAGGTAGAGGGTATAGGTGTGGCTGGCGTGTCGCTGCTTGTTGGTGCAGGCCGACTAGTCAGATATCGTAGTAGCTTGTGCTTGACGATGTCAAAATTGAAACGGGTGCATATATTGAAAATATCGTCGAGGTTGCTTTTCCTATGCTTGTAGTCATGCCATCCCTGCCACGAAAGGCAATCAACCCTGATAAGCGCCAGAACGGCAGGTGAGCCCATGGTGATTCCAATCTCTTTCGCATTCCTTCGTTCAAGATCCGATATGAGCCTAGCATCATCCGTGACTATTTTGTCGTTAGCAGCGCCGTAAGAGATGGCGGTTTGACCCATATTCTCGGCAATCTGTGTGCTTGCGTAATCATCGGAAGGGGTAATTATACTGGCCGAAGTCACACTTTTGTCTTCGGGCCTTTGCACGCTCGTGAGGGGTTGAACAATGTGCGCCGCGGTTTCAACCAACCCAGCGGGAGGAGATGCATAAGAGCCTTCTTCCTGTATGGCAGCCAGAGGTGGGGTCTCCACCGCGATAGTGTCACTCCCGCTGGATTTTGATGATTCATATATATTCTCGGTGTCCAAGGTACCGATGTGCACTTCGTCCTGTTGGGTTGTAGCCCTAGAACAAGCGCTTTGTATGAGTGAGGCCTTCGGATCTGGAATGTCAGATGAATCGTTTGAGTTGGTTGTCGACGATGGAGTGCCCTTTTCAGCGGCATGGCCGGTACTGTGTTCGTTTGCAGGCGAAGAACGCTCCTAAAGCAGCCATTCAGTCATTACTACCCAACCCACCGAGGACGACTTACGAATATAATGTGAGCTTTGGCCTTTAAAGTCTCTTGGAGATCTTCGTCTGAAGGATGGGACAGCTTCGTGCGTTTGCTGACGGTGAGGAATTCCTTGGACAGCTTCCGCTTTACCTCGGCCCTCTTTTCTTCGAGGACTTGCGTATAAGCCGCAGCACACTTTTCGTGGGACTTTCTCAGCATTGCGACATTCTCAGCGGAGCCCTCTTGAGCAAGCTCGAGGACAAATGTATGGAATACCTTGCTCTTTGCAATAGTTTTCCGCAAGCAAGGGTGAATGTCGGCACATAATTCCATGAAGCTCATTACAGATTGCGCATAGCGGCTCTGTTCTGAGGTAGCGGCCATGTTGTTTAGTGCTTGTGACGGAAGCCGCATGCGATAATCACTGGTGGCCCTCGCTGTGCGATGTCAGCTCGATGTGAGAAAAGTGAGACTTCGGCGATGGCGGACAAGGACTCATGCAGAGGGGATCGTGAAGGATATCATAATAAAACGGCCTAAGAGCGAGGCAAGAGTGGCTATAAACCGCACTTTTTGGCTTTCAAATTACCGAATCCGGGAGAGACCTACGAGGAATGTGGAATTGAGCAGCGGCCCTCAAAGACGGTACCAGGCTCGTATGTGTGAAGGAGTTGTCTCTGATCGTGATGAGCCTGAGGTAGTCCAAAGGAATACGTTCTTGCACGAAATACTTATGGATTGGTAGGAGCAAAGTCAAGGGTTCAGCAGGAAAGAGGGTGAGGATTATGATTGCATGTGCAAGGGCAAAACCTTCAGGCACTTGTAGTGACTTGAGGTGCCTGCTTGCTTTGGTGGTAGGATATGGCTGTTCGGCAATGTTTGCGGGTAGATGCCCAAAGTCTGATGTACGTAAGGCATTTAGGAGAGATGGAGAAACAAGACCTCATATAGCCACGGAGACTGGACTTCACTACGTAAAGTGCGATTCTGCAAAGTGAATCCAGATCGAAATGATCCAACGCGAATCTTGATGTTCAATGTAAATGAGTGAATACACTGTATGATTTGCGATGGTGCGATTTTGCGGAAAGTGGTTTGCTTACTGAGGTGTGACCATACTTTTCTGCTGCACGAAGAGTCAGGGTGTAAGAGATGAGCTGATGTTTCTACAGCGATCTATTGCCGATGTCGAAAGACATGTTCTCTCTCAAAATACCCTGGATGTGGTATTGCGCAGTCAGGGTGTTTGCAGACATGATATATGCTGAGACCAGCGACGCTCTAATATGAGAGATGATACCGTAACGGAATTCACGCAGAGGTGATCTGGTACACAGAAGCTAAGGGCTGTCCAAGCTCAGAGCATTGCTTGAATGATCTTGAATCCAGCGGATTCGACTCTGCGCCATCAGCGCAATCAATAGCTGCTTGGGGTAATCTGTCATGGAGAGGTACCTGACTGGCCGGCAGGCTCCAGACACCTTTTAGCTCTAATCATCGTTGGCTCTTTGTAAGGACTGTAAGACGATTAACGATAGCTTAAGAACGCAAGCCTAAGTCCTATGTGCCAAGAGTCGGTCATGACATAACAAAGCCACAGATCTGGCTGTCAGGGGGCGTCATGCTAAGGGCAATGCCAATGACCTACTCTTTTCATCTAACGCGTTGCAGATTTGAGGTGTAGGGCCATGCTCGGCCGGCTTGCTTGGTTATGATCATGCTCAACCTAGGAGGTCATGATGACGGGTATTGTCCCTTCTCGTTGACAAAACTGGTTGTGCTCGCCCGTCCTGGTGTGTTCGCGCCACAACCATGGTTCTGCCCTTGCACATCTGCAGGACTTGCTCCGTATATCCCTAGCTTCCCTCATCCCACTGCGTCTCCGACTTTTCACGCATCGGTCATTGCGATTTTGCTCAGCACAGCCACCTCTTAGTATCCATCACATCTCACGTACACGAAGGCGTAGCTGGGGCAGGGCGGAGGTCTCCCAAGATCGAGGAATGGCTGCTGGGAGGTTCCGTAGGTGGATGAATTGCAGACTAGAGTAGGACGATACGAGCCGCAGATGGTAGCAGACACTGCTGTCCAAACGGTAGTCAGGGTCAGCTCAAGCACCACCAACTAGGTCCTAAAGACCTCCAATTCCTTTGCCTCTCGACCTCCGGCGTGTGTGCTGGGGAGTGCCTGCCAAGTGCGTAGGTGCCTGTGGGCTAGACATCAGTTGGCGAGGCCATCCGATTGTTGACACAAGCTGGATGCAGCGCATAATTTGACGTGTTGTAGCAGAGGTGGTGGGACGTTGAATCTCTGCTGATATCTGTATAACTAGCTCCCTGCTGTCCGAAAGATCTTGGGAGAAGGACCGCGCCTGATTGGGTGCAGGTGACGGACTCAATCACGTGCGCACTATCGTCATTCTATACTCATCGACAACTGTGCAGACGGACGGCTTACGGTACAGGCTGTCCTGTGCTCTGGAATCTGCGCTAATTTAAAGAGTCCCCTGATGTTTTGACGTTCTTACAGCCACATACGAGACCAAGAAATCGATAACGGATCGATGTCAGCAAACGAGAAATTCCTACTTCCATCAGGGCTTTGGAAGACTACAAGATTGCATGAGAGGTTCTGCACTTGGCATGTGCAACTTGCGACGTCCATTTCGGGAAGTTACGCTCCTTCGGTGCATACATTATCCACTCTTCTAGGTGCAATGGTTCGTCGCGATAGCTGTGTTGTCGATGGGGATAGCTATCAAGATATACATCGTAGGGATCCAATATTTTGCACTCAGGTGATAGCGTAAGCCGCATTCTTCACGCTTCAGGTTTCAGGAGTAGTTCTAGCACCGAGGAATGAGAACCTTGAAGGCTTGTAGTTCGATGAATCGTAGGGGACAGATGGGCTCTCCAACTAAGAGTGGTTTCTCACTCGAGATTCGAGGGGTGACGTTCGCTTCTACTGTATTCTCCGCATGAAGAGAGTCCTAGCGCATACAGACCAAGCGTGACCACCGAGGGAAGGCCTGAAGGTCCAAGAGCTCCTAGATTTAAAAAAGCGCAGGTCCTCCGGAGTACGCAGACGTTCATATACATAAATAAAGCCCAGCTTCCTCTCCAAGCCATTTACTAATACTGCCGCACCTTCGCCGACCTGGCATGGTCAAGTACTCGTAACGCCGGTACGTGATACAAAATCCACTTCCTATACGTGAGACCCACCAACATCGTCACGACAGCCAGAAACAGCACCAACGGCCACAGCCATACCGGCGTCTCATGCAGGTTGCCTTCCTTCTCCGAAGTATCGAAATGCCAGACGACGTAATTTGGCAGACCATAAACCCCGTAGCCGGCGATCTTTGCCAATTTTGCAAACCCTTCCGTTTCGATCTGATGGTCCACCGGTTTGATGGGAAAGTCGATACCTGGTTGAGCAGTCATGAATTAGTGAGAAGGGAGGACTGCGATGAGAGCCTGGGCTACTGAGGGGAGTACCTTTCCGATGGACTTCTGCTCGTACCAGAAGGCTGACTCCTCCGACGCCATCAAGAGGAATCTCCAGAGCGGGATCGTTACGCCAATCGCCGAATTTGGCCATAAGCCGGCGGTGGGTTTTGAATTGCGAATAACCTATTCATTTAGTACAGGTGCGAAGGTAGGGAAGTGAAGGGTACCTTCAAACACTATAACCTCTGTATCTAGACGATCCCTGAAAGCCTCGCTTTGAGGGGTTTCTTGCCAGGAGTTGTAGTCATCTAATGCGATCAGGGCATCATTAGCGAGATCCTGTCAGCGACTGAGGTAATCTCACATCCACCTTCGAGCAGATGACCCTTTTCCTGGCGACGAAACCAGACATCTGGTCGTTGTTAGCAGTTGCTAGGTCTCCGCGTGAGGAATGAGATTAGCATACTGGGAACAAGAACATCTTTGTCATGGGCTATGAAATCCTCCAAAATATGGCTGGGGCTCTCCGCAACATCCACGTCCCTCCAGTAGACCCACTCATGTTCTGGCTGCAGCGTTTTCTGCAGCAGTGTATTTCGCACGACAGCAATCTTCTTCCGTCGGTCGACTTGCGCTGCAAATCCATGTCTTGCAGCTACATCCTGCGAGGCAACATCGCCAAGGTCTTTAAGGACGATAGTGCATCTGTTGAAGACAGAGGCTTGCTTACCGCTCTCTACGTTGTTGAGCTCGGCATCAAGGACAGACCGGGTGTCATCGACGGTGTCTCCAATGATGAAACCCAGATCAATGAGATGGTGAGGATATGTGAGATTTCTTAGCAGGGCGAAGTGATGGTGTAGATGCAGAGACGCGTCTTTTAGCGGGGTCAGTATCAACACGCGAGCTTCCTTGCCATTGCCGCTGCTATCTATGGGCGTAGATCTGGGATGAAAGTCTCGCTCGATAACTTCCGAAGGCGTGGAGAGCCACCTGTCCTGTTCTTCCAGCGAGCTAGAAGATTCAGAGGAGAAGGGCAAGACCCATGCTGTGGTACGTGCTGAGAATAGAAGGAGCGTGACAAACACAGTAATGATCCTGCTGAGATTGACTTTGGTGAAAAAAGGTAGCATTTCTGTGAAAGTAAGGTACCTTAGGTTACTCGTGGTGGGGGGGGGGGCGCTAGGTTGGTTTGTAAACGCGGAATCAACCCGACATTTTCGTATTCTATAGGTATTCTATTCCTATTCTAGTCGGATACCCGTAATGAAAGCTCGGCAGCTAGCCACTCCGTATTCACTCGACTTATATCCTATATACTATATCTCTGTCAAGTTCTGACAGCTTTCCTGCATCGAGACCGAAACACTTTAGTCCAGTCCTTCTCATCTTCCGACAAAATGTCCTGGAACTGGAGGTGTCCGCTGCCGATCATACATCCTACAGATGCCACTAGTCCCGTTGTTCCAGTAGGCAAACTTATTGAATTGCCCAGTGTAAATAGATGTTGGAAATGATCACTACCTAGTCCTATGATTTGTGAACTTGGCGTTCGTGCTTGGTGGTGATGAGTGGAAGAAGTTGGAGGTAACGTGACATGAGATCATGAGTAATTTCGTGATGCATCTCAATTGGTATCTATGATCCTTCGTTGTTCAAATCGATCCGAAGATTGCATAATGATCATTGGGAATGAGCACTTGATAGTTATAATGTTTCGAATTGAAGAAAGTCGTAAAGTCATGTACCATGTCCATTTCTGTCCAGCCACCATCAAATGTCATCTATCTAGTAACCCCACTGGCGCAACCAAGTCTCCATCCACTCCGGCCCCACAGCAGTCATATCCCGCATGACCCGACTGGTAGCGACAGTCTGCTCCGTCTCCAATCTCGCCTCATCACCGCCCCCATTCATACCCTCGTAGAAGTCTAGAATCTTCACACCCGGATTCTTCCTCACTTCGTCTGTTTGCGTCGCGCTGGCTTGTAGCGCTTCGAGCCATGCTTGGAAGCTTACATGCTCGAGCTTTTGGTTTGCGTTGGTAGATGAGAAATAGTTCTTGATGGATGGGACTAGGGAGGACCAGCTACCCTCGCTGGGATTGACGAGGTTGTAGTGTTTGAGCCCGATGGAGGTGGACGTGGCGTGCGAGTTGGATATGTTGGAGAGCACGAGCTCGGTGATGATGCTGGCTGTCATGTCGACGGGGAGCCATGGGACGGAGTCTTGGCTTGGTAGGTTCGACGGGATCTTGCCAAGGTACTTGGAGCTTGCTACGAGCTTAATCGCCAAGTATCGATCAGTATTTTCAGATCGTGTCGTGCTGGTGGCAAATAAGGTCTGAGATACTTACACTCGGCAGCCACTCTTGCTTATTCCACATTCCTCCTTTCAATACTGGACCCGCAAGTTGCCCCACGCGACAGATGACAGCTGATATTCCGCTTTCCTTCACTGCAGCTTCGAGCAGTAACTCCGCTATGTATTTGGACTCTGCGTATCCCATCGCTAAAGGGATGGTGAAGTCGTGGAAGGACTTCTCAGGCACCATTTTTCCTGGATGCTTCGTCGGCCAATTACCTAGAGTAGAAATGCTAGATGTGAATAAGATCGGAGGTTTCTTTTCGGAGCTGCTCGAAAGATCGATCAATGCGCGGACGCCGGCTACGTGCGGTTCGAATGATTCAAGGCTGAGATTGAAGTCAACCTGCCATTGATTATCTTTGTGATGTCTAGGTCAGTCTGTGGAAAGTGCAGGGCGCTCTTGAAAAACTCACGAATTATGAAAGAACAATCTTTGAGAAGAAGATCGTAATCTTGGGAGCTCAAGCCGAGGCGTGGCTTGCTTAAATCTGTCGTTAAGAATATGACCTTGTCTCCCCACTGGCTAATCAAGCTTCGCGATTCGTTCACCCTTTTCTGCTTCCCATCTCCATGAGCCCCTCGATTGAGACAAATGATCTTGGACACTTGCTTAGAGGTGAGAAGGGCATCCAGAAGATACGATCCCAGCGATCCTGTGCTGCCAGTAAGAGCTATAGTAGCCGCGTTGTCCTTGAATTCGCTATCTCTGGCTGTTGCTTTCATTAAACCCCTTGAATACTTTGCGAGCATGTGCTCCATGTTCTCTATCCGATGTCTGTCGACATCCTCGGAGACCACACCGAGTCCATGTTGAAGTTTGTGGAGAGTAAGGCCTAATTCTTTGGCTGTGGGGTTGGAATAGATGATTTTTGATGTTATGAGTTGGGAAGCAACTCCTCCATCCTGGCTTGCGAGGGCAGACTTGAGTAGTCGCACGAGGTTTATAACCTGCAAAGAGTCCATCCCTGCAGCGAATAGGTCTTGATCTGGTGCGAGGTCTCCTATGTTCAAAGCTGCCGCTAGCATTTCTTGCAACCGTTGTGTGAGAGCGTTCGAGTCCCTGGCGTCTAGCTGAGCAGCTGTGGAGGAAGTGGCGGAAGTCTCGGCGTCCGTGTAAAGCTGATCAATTTCTGGCTTGAATGCTTTCAATGTCGCAGCGCGCTTGATGGTCCCTTTGTCCGTCATGACTATTGATTTTTCCGGTGTCGTAAAGATGATGTGATCTGCTCGAAGCTTTGCATATCCAGGAGCAGTCTTGTTGGCTTCGACAATCCATGGTGTAAGGCTGCCGATGATCTCTTTTTTCACGCGGTCTGACGGTGGGCTCTTATCTTTGAGCTCGATCAATGCGCCTGGCTCGAATCGGGCCTGGCCAAACACAAGAACACGATTGACATCGGGATGCGAGTGCAGAGTCGCTTCCGTTCCGCCGGGAGCAAACTTTTCCCCGTTCGAAAACACAAGCAAGTCGTCCGATCTACCCTCATAGTGCCATAGATTTGGCTTCGAGGGATGCTTCGTGAAAAGATCTTTTGGCACGTACTCTTGCTGGTCTGGAAAAGTATACCAGGTTGAGTGATAGGGGTCAGTAGATGAATGGCGTACAAGACTCTGCTCATAAAGTCCGTTGTCTATCTCTCGAAATTCTACACCTTTCATGTGAGGATCAAAGTGAAAGTACATCCAGTCCTCTGGTTCTTTATCAAAGATTGGGAGTACAGTTGCCTCCGAAGAACCCATAACATTGCGAACTGTGGTGTAATGTGAGACAGTATTTCCAGCAACTTCTGCAAGGGGCCCTGGATTTGAGTCAGTATTATCAAAGGCGAACGGTGAATATGCGTAAGCCTGACCTCCACCGAATTGGACGTACTTCAGCCCGCGCAATTTCTCTAGAGAAGAAGGCGATTGACTGATTTCCTCTAACACCGAAGGGGCTAGAAAGCAAGCGTCCACTTTGACGCTCTCCAAGAGGTTATCGACCATATCTGCACTAATTGGTCGACCGGCAGGTGGCCAGACTATTGTCTGATAATAGTACAGGGGGATCGTAAGCGCTCCTAGTATTCCAGCTACCTTCGCCTCCAGTCAGTACATGCGATGAACAGATGAGGACGATGAAGTGGACGGCTTACATGGAATGGGGGAAGTGCACTGAATACAGTCTCTGGACCCTGAGCTTCTGAAAGACTAAGCTGCGCAGAGTAACCGTTTGAAGGAGGCATCAGATGTTGCGCATCCACAGTGGCCAATCCGCCATGAGTGAGTGTAACGGGTTTGGGTAAACCAGTAGATCCCGATGTGTGAATCACGATGAATGGGTCATAAGCCGCCTCTTCAAATGATTTTGTGTATGGATAGTGGGCAGCGGGTTCCGTTGCCAGCCAGTCATCGAATGTTTTGATGACTTGATGCTGCATTTTTCGCTTCTCAAGGATATGATCGACTTTCGATTCAGGAGCGCTGGCTAGAAAATTGCATTTGGTGGATTCGAGGAGAGACAGGAGACCTTCGATGCTGTTGCGAGGGGACGGCAGCAGTGTCTAGCGACGTTCAGAATACCTGGCTTTGAAATCATGTGGGAGCGGGCTGACCTTGTATCCAACTTTCGAGGCCGCATTGGCAATAACAAAGTATCGAAGGTCCGCTAAACCCCATCAGCCAGGAATTCTTAAACACTGATCTTAGATGTCTCACTCGGGCCAATGTACGCAATTGTGTCAAATTTGGTACTCTTTCCAAGCATGGACTCGATACGGTGGGCTACCTCGTTGATCGCTCGAGCGAATGTACTGATAGTGATATCGTCGAGGCCGTCTGCGAAGTCTATCGACTTTGGAATCCGAGCGAACACGTAGTCTGGATTTGACCGAGCATAGTCATCGATCAAGGTTGGTATCAGCCTGCGACCGTAGTCTACTCGCTGCGCAGTGTTTGACTTGTCAGTCATTTTCGATGTGAGGATGATATTCTTGTGCATTAATGGAGATTGATAGAAGTGTAATATTGCAGTGAGCTTTATATATGCTTCAACAGGTGGTCTGATCTTTGCTATCGAGTGACGCACTAGTCTTCGGCATCGACGGAAGGCGTGCATGAGACATTGGATTTGCCTTCTGTACATGCATAGTAACAAGGGCGGGGTAATAGCGACTCACTCAAGATTGTAAAGATAATCCCTAATCGAGCGATGAGTGTTCTAACTGAATATCAATCCCGACAAAAACTGAACGATAATAGATTAACATCAGGCTAGGCACTTGCACGTCTCTCATGTGGTCAAGAGGTTCGTCCCTGTTGTTATTCAGGGAACCATAGTCCCTGGACAGGTCATGCATACAGGAGGTGCATGAGCTTCCGTCAGGTTCCGTCAGTCCTATTGCCGGGAGATCCGATACAACAGTAATATACGGCAGTCCAAAACAACGCAGTAGAGAAGGGTTCGGTTGGATGGACGGACAGGACGGACAATGGTAGGTCACCGAATCTGATTACATGGTGTGATACCGAAGAACGCCTTAGGGCTAAGGAAGATTGCCAATGAGACCACGGTACATAGATGCAGAGGGATTTATCAATGTGTGACTTCCATTGCCGACACCACACTTCGCTCACCATTTTTCGATGAAAGTAAATGGCGAAACTGCCGAGGTCGCCACTCAAACGATTAATTGTCTCAAGGCCTTACCATTGCAAAGTCACTTGATGAACACCACTGGAACTCTGACAGGACAGCACTAGAAGCGAATCACCGCAGTATCTGACAATTTCCCGTTCGGATCGCATCGCTGCGCCCTCAATTGCGGATAGAATATGGGGTGAATTTATGGGATGCAAAGGTGGGGGGTTGAAAACGAACAAGGTTGCGGACAACGACGGCAAGAGCCGCATGGCAGCGGGAGCTAGAGCTAAGCTCAATATAATTCTCGGTCCTTTCCGCCCTGCAATCCTCTAGTACAACCGGAAAGAGTCCGTTCATTTGCCTCAGAAGGTTGATATCGGAGGTAAAATGGATGTTGATACGGTAGCGCGCGAGTCATCTGAAGAAGGCGTGCGGTACTGTTCCGAGAGTTCTGCAAGACTTTCAGTCGGACTCCGGAATAATATGAGTAAGTATCAAACGTATCAATCAATCACCAGAATCGATGAATTCTGCGGAAAGCCTATCAGGTGACCAGATAAAAGTATTACCAGCATGGATTACTATCTTAGTTGCTATACTTAGGAGTTAGACCCTAGATATACAACTCTGTATATTTGTTGGTTGCAGGGTAGTCTACGTAGAACCGTCGATAAGTTGAAGGCTTCCCGAATATGAGCTATCATATCCAATCCATGTTGTTGTAGTGATACTGCACATAGCGCAGTTGGAACAGGGTATCTAAGAATGGAATCTGCCGTCTTCATGAGGTCGTGCAACCGTAAAGTCATATAACGCATGCACTAATCGCTTTTCCTCAACCTCGGTTGATTCAACACCGACACGCCCAAATCAAAACCCTTATGCACCTGTGCTGAGACTGTTTCCCGCAGCATCGATCAGAGGTTCCTGGTACTCATACCCAAGACACCGCCAGCAGAGCGGTCTTCCTTGTCCATACGAGCGCTTTCCGGCGTTCCGCTCAGCCTGCTCATAGTTGCAACAGTATAGGGAGGGATCCTTTGGACGCTGTGAAAGAAGCCACTCCCGCTTCAAGGACACAATGTGGCGATTAAATTTCTTGGTCTCCCGAACAAACTCGGAGTCGTCTTCACGTGTGGGAAGCGCAAAATCAAGAGAGTTACGACTGAGAAGGCTGTGGTCAGAATCGTTAAAGTCTGACGCCAGATCCCAAGGGCGTGGTGCAGGCAACGAGGCGTGCGATTCTAAGGGCTGTGCAATTACAGTGCAAGTATCCGCATCGCCAGCCTCGATGGCAGCATCTTTCGGAGCATCCATTGCGGAGGTAACACATTGGCGCTTTGTTGGTATGTCTCCGACAAGGGCTTGGGTGTCACAATCAGTTGGTGCCCGCCGCTTGGTCGGGCTTTGGCTCTTTCGAGGGCTCTCGCTTCCCCGCCTTGACGATGGCTTTGATGCTTCACCGAAGCGGTGAATATCTCCTTCGGTATGATAGCCAGTAACCTCCTTGATAGTATCCTCTTTGACTCGAATTGTGAGGACCCTCTTGACTCCTACATTCAAGAAGTTGCCAATCAGTGGAAAGATAGTCCACGCCAGCCTTGCAAGCAAGAAGGCAGGATGTACTTCGTCTGGTATATCTATGATTTGATTCTGGTAGAGAGCCCCAAGTTTGTTTGTACGCCCAAAAAAATGAGCCACCCAGCGATCCTGTTTGGGAACGATCGCGAATTTTCGATCGTCAAAGGCTTTGTGTAGATCTGGACGAAGAACAAGCCCGTTGGATACATCATCAATAGCCCATTGTAACTGCAATGCCTGGTTTTCATTGTATCGACTCATATCATTATCACCGAACCAGGGGTTTTCATTGGAAGGACATATGTGGGCGGCCTGGACGTAGTCTGCGGCGTCGGTAAGGCGGCAGCTGATGTCGCGATTGACAATGGCGACGCTAAACCTGGATGCTGATGGAGGGGCCGACCTCCGCTGGCAGGTCTTCCGCGTAGGTGTATCTTCGCCGAACTGAGGAGGAAGATGGTTATGAGGGAAGGTCCAATCCCTAAATGAGCGGTATACGGTATAGGGCTCCGCATCTCTAGGATATCCAGGGAGGTAGAAGTAGTATTCATGATGTAGCAAGACACTATCATCTTCCAGATGTACTGTGCTCAGCCCAGATTCATCATCGTCTCTTTCGGTCGTAAGGTATCCACCCCATTGATTCCCAGCCAATATGCCACATATAACGAGCGCAGTTCCATGATAGATGCCCCCTCTTATGTCATCGTATGCTTGGAGACGTAGAAGGACATTCTGCCCAAAATCGTCGGGATAGCCGGGGTGTTTGAAAGCGATGGTTTTGTGCTCATTGAGATCTAGGGATGGGAGGTAAGAGGGGGCCGGTGTTCTCGGGAGAAACCGAGAATCTGAAGTCGCCATGGTAATGGGTGCAGATAGTGTATCTGCTGTAGTAGTGTGTTGTAAGCGACCAGAGGAAGGAGACGGTAGTGAGGAGCCCCGTAACTGTCAGCGGAGCGGAGCGACTCTCACTGTGTTTGTCGAGTAAGCCCTTCTTGAAGGCCTCATTCTATAGCTGGAAATGTGGAGATTTTGTGGGAAAATAGTCAGTAACACCTAGTGTTGTCGACAAGAGCGTTGCTGGGCAACTGATGCCACGCTAAGCTCCGCCAGGACTAGTCCCGAAACGCTAATTTCCTATCTGGATCCGCTATAGAGGTACCCAACCTCACGATGCATAATACCATCCATCAACAAAGAGCATATTCAGCACCTACCAGTACCACAACTCTTCACACTACGTATAATATCTCCTTTGGAATGAGTCACGTCGGCACGGACGAAGAATATACCCTTGTAGCGGAGAAATCGACCCGCAGTGACTGCACCTCGATCCTTGAGTGGATCAAACATATCGATACCCCAGCCACGAGTCCCTCTACATCTCAATACAGTTTATGCTTCCAGCTTTGTCCGGCAAGGTCAGCCGTATATAAATATAAGCGCCGTCGCGATTCGGACTCTCTGCCGTCAGAATTCTTAGGCGACAAACGTTCGTCAAACAAGAGGCGGAAAGTATCACAATCTACGTCGGCCAGTATGACTCAATCTAATTCACCCTCAAGCAAATATACTCCGAATTTGAGCGGCCAGCCAAAAACCCCTACCAACCGGAGCACTTCGAGCAAATCTGTGGCAGGATTCAAAGATCTGAAGGATGCAGAGACTGTTGGGCAGATGATGACCGAAAAGCACTTGATGCACAATGATCGAGTTGCCTTCAATAGATATCCTCTCTTCAAAGACAAGATAATGAGCATCGTTGGTGTGAATCGAGACTCTCCAATGAGACCGGAATCTCACAAGAAATTCGAGGAGTACCTTGATTGCTATGAGCGTTCTAATGAGGCCACATTTTTGCGAAAGATTTTCCCGTTGCTCATGAAAGATGGCTACCACCTGAAGAGAGAAACGGACTTCGGTGACGTAGAGAGACAATTGTTTGGAAAGAGAGAATACCTGGAGTACAGGGACTTCCTCATGGAAGAAGGAATAGTAGAATCGGTAGATCCCGAGTTTCTCAAGACCCTGGTCCCCAACTCATGCAACAAAGATTCCGAGATTGAGATCGCAAAGCTCCTGGCAAAGGTAGCTGGCATGACAAATCCCAAACCGGACTTTACTTTCGGAATCAGGAAAGAAAATTTCCCTTCATTGGAAGATGCTATCATGCCTGATTATATCGCAGCTCTGCTTGGAATCGTGCCATCCATGAATCATGCGTTCCTCATCATCGAGGGAAAGCCCGACACTGGGTCACAGGCGGAAGCGGAAAACCAAGCACGGCGAGGTGGTGCAACGATCGTGCATGCAGAGCGAAAGTTGCATGAATTGATAGGAGATCCGGTCAACATTCAGGGCCCAGACGAGGACTGCTTCATCTTTTCTGTCACACTCACGCCAAAGATCGCAGAGATCTGGGTAAATTGGTACGAGGGGAAAGGGCCTAAGGAGCCAGGTTTCTTCCACATGAATAGGATTGCATCACTTGCTCTGAATGACGAGGATAGTCGGACCGCCATTCGTAGTAAGTTACACAACATCATGGAGTGGGGCGGCATAAGCAGTGCTCGGTTCAACAAGAAGCTGCAACTACGCCAATCGATTCATGCTTGTGTACGTAACGAACACGCGACCAAGAAGGCCGCTGCGGCATACATGAGCGCTGATGGCAAGGCGAGTGGCTTTCCTCAGAAGAAGCAGAAGACTGTAGGCAGCATGGTCCAGGAAATAGAGAAGTGACGCTTTCTTGGGCAAAGCGATGGAGTGCCTCATCATTACAATAGCTTGCTACCGAGCAATGTGGATAAGCATCGTCAGACCACGAGCATGGAGGACTTGGGCGTTCACCTGGGTAAGACTGTCTATGCACTACCGAGAGCTTGACTGATGGCGTCCTAGTGTATTCAGACCTGAGGTATTTGCGTACAATTGATAGCATCATCACAAAGTATTATAAGATCAGTCTTAAGCTTTACTCGTCCATTGGATCGCAGAATAGCACCGAACCCCCCTCCGTCTTGCCTTTCATCGGGTTATCCTCCCCATCCGACACCCGCCCACCGAGAATCTCAAAACCACACCTCCGATAGAATCTATCCTTACCCAAAGCGCTGATAACGCTCGCTGCAACATTTTCGTCCTTTGCCCGCTTAACTCCCCAAGTCGCTAGCACTCTGCCAAAACTTTGATTCTGGTGAGCAGGGTGGACAGCGAGGTAATTTAAATACCACCCGGTCGCGCGTCTGCCTGACCATAGGTGATTTATGCGGGTGAAGACCATGGGTATCATATCCTGGATTGAAGGGTTCGCGGCGCGGTTGGGACGCCAGTAAGAGAGAATGCGGTGACGGAGCATGAAAAGTCGCTTGATCATGTTGCCTACATTAGATCAACACTGACGCCTTCTCAGGTCGTTATAATCATTCACTCAAATGACGAATATTATACAATGGCCGAACGATAAGAGGCATCGACTCACGCGGATCCCACTTCCCCCAAACCCCCCAATAGCCCTCCCAGCCTTGACCGTGCCGTATCCAATCGCCAACACCTGTCACGACTTCCCGCTTATCCTCGCCTGTTTGCTCAATGGTATATGTCACCATAAGCTGGTGACTGTAATCCCAGTACCACTCCGTGACGTTGTCCTCCCAGTAGCGATGGTAGTCCTGGGGATAAGCTTGGCGCTGCGGATGCATTAACGCGCCTACGAACTCTTCATCGTAGAAGGCGGCGGCGTAGGTGGCTGTGATGGCTGAGAGGTCGTCTGCGCAGGCTGGGCGGAGTGGCATGGCTAGAAGGATTTCACGTACGAATGTATACTAAAATTGGCTAAAAGAGGTCAAAAGAGGTCTTGGCGGGAGGCCCTTATCATGCATGGGATCGCCTTCCGACTAATGCAGCTGTTACATGTAGTAGTGAGGTTTCCCCTCTTCTCTATGCAGGTAAGCTAGCGCGTCAGCTCCTATTATCCACTCTTTCTTATCGAGTTATAGACTCCATCCATTAATTAGTCTCAGAATAGACTACTTTCGAATTTAAGACAAGCAGGACCGCCTTGTAAAGCCGAGTGTACAGCGTGCCCCTCAGTATTCCACGATTTCCCTTCCTCGATTTTGTGTAGCAATTAATCGCAACATGGAAGGTCTCATTGGCGACAAGACCTCCGTGCATCCTCGAACAGTTGTTGATGTCGTCTACACGCCCGAAGACGACCTCGTCGTCGAGAAGAACGGTACAGGGCATGATGTGCTCGACATGGCACGCATGGGCAAAATCCAATCGCTTCGGGTATGGCTTTGTCAAGTCAAATCATTTCCATCACTGATGTATCCAGCGCAACTTCGGCTATTATTCGATCCTCGGATTCTCCATGATCCTGATGAGTTCGTGGGAGACTGTAACGGCGTAGGCACAATCTCGCACCCATGGAAGCCTACCCACTGAACCCAATGTCCTAGAACAGCCACATTTGGTTTGACCAATGGTGGCACCGCAGGTGCAATTTATATCTATATTATCACCTTCATTGGCTTTGGGTTGGCTGTGTTTTCAATGGCTGAAATGGCATCAATGTGTCTATTGTCCCTAGCTATTGAAATGCACAAGATCTAATCATCGCAAAAGGGCCCCGACGGCCGGTGGACAATACCACTGGGTATCAGAGGTATCATGTGTCCTCGCAGTCCTCTGGACCACTATCGCTGATGTCCGATCAGTTCGCATCTCCGGGTGCCCAGAAATTCGTCAGCTACATGACTGGTCTGAGTAGCTTGTAGTTGCTTCGGAATCGTCGTTGACTACTGAACAGGCTGGCTTTGCGTGCTTGGATGGCAAGCCGGCTCCGCGGCAGGTTGCTATCTGGCCGGCACCGAGATTCAAGGCCTGATCGTGCTCAATCATCCCGACTACGTTCCTCACCGATGGCATGGAACCCTCATAGCCATTGCCTTGGTATTCTTCTCCCTGGTTATAAACACCATCCTTGCCCGACACCTACCCTCGATCGAAGGTGTCATCCTTCTCCTTCACATCTTTGGCTTCGTCGCCATTCTCGTGCCTCTTTGGGTCCTGGCTCCCCGTTCGTCTGCTCGAGATGTGTTCACAACATTCAACGACGGCGGTGATTGGCATAGCACTGGTCTTGCCACTCTAGTCGGTATACTAAGCCCGCAGTTGGCTCTTATCGGTCCTGACGCGGCAGTGCACATGGCCGAGGAAGTGCGCAGTGCTTCGAAGACAATTCCAAGGATCATGATTGCGTCCTTGTTTTTCAACGGAGCGTTAGGGTTCATCATGCTCGTCACCCTGTGCTTCTGCCTCGGCAATCTCCAGGATGTCCTTCAGACTCCGACCGGATATCCTTTCATTCAGGTATGTCAAAATTCCCTGGTCTGAAGAATCACTATCGATACCCAAGTGTAGGTATTTTACAACGCAACTCCCCGAGGCGCAACCACAATGACGTCCATTCTCCTTATCCTATCGCAATTCTGCGCTGTCACAAATATGGCCACCGCCTCCCGCCAGCTCTTCTCCTTTGCCCGCGACCAAGGCGTCCCCTTTCACACTTTCCTCGAAAAGGCAAATCTCCCCTCATCTCAACGCGCACCCACAACTAACTTTCTTGCTCCCCCAGGTCCGCCCTGGCTGTGACATCCCCCTCAACGCCATCCTGGCCACCACTGTCTTCTCCATCCTCCTCATCAGCATCTCCTTCGGCTCAACCATCGCCTTCAACCAGCTCACCGCCCTCGGCACAGTCGCTCTCTTATCCTCCTACATGGTCTCCATCGGCTCCATGACCTTGCTGCGCATCAAAGGCCGTCCGCTCTTGAAGTGCTATTTCTCTCTCGGTAGATACGGACTGACAATCAATGTTCTGTCTCTCTTGTTCCTTATGCTGAGCTTTGTAATGGTTTGCTTTCCTCCGGCGAGGAGCCCGACGCTGCAAAACATGAACTGGAGTATCGTCATCTTCGCGGGCGTATTGGTGCTGAGTTGGGGTTATAATCTAGGCAGGCCGAGACATAAGTATGTCGGGCCTGTGAAGTTGGTTAAGAAGCTTGAGTAGGTAGGATAGTCTATCTTACTTGTCTTTCAAGATAGCCAAGACTCCATCGATACAACACCACAGACTCCAGCTCTCTTTGAAAGATGAAGGCCGAATACGGTTACGCTCGTGGTGGACAATTTGTCGAGAAGGAAAAACGTTGGGGGTTTTGATACGGGGAGAGCGTGGTGTCAAGATATTGAGCCTAGGTTATTGGGGTCGAAGAATAGAGACATAGAGTAAGACAAGAGAACTATAGAGATTTTTGTAGATTGATTAATCTACGTAGAGTCCTTCTATGACAGCAGCTTGCGTAATTATGCACGTGATTTTTCAATCCTCTTAACTATATCTCCAAAGCTTTGGATATTATTTATAGTAACCTGTAGAATAAAACAATCGGCTGCCTAAGGTAGAATAGTATATCTAAAAAAAACATTTCTAGGTATTTTATAGACTAGTAAACTCTAAACTATTATAGGTTAGGGAAGTTAAACCCCTAGTCCTTATCTTTTATATCTATTACTATAGATATACTAGTAGCTAATAAGGTAACTATTCTAGTTCTATTATACTAATTCTAATTATAAGTAGCTACTCTAAGAGTATAAATCTAATAGCCTGTAGTATTATAACCCCTAGTCTCTAGTTAGTTAATCTTATAAAGAGGAGTATTAAAGAGAAGGTAAGTAGACTTTATATTAAACTAGTCTAGTATAGAATTAAATTTAATATCTAGGAGATTAGTCTAATAGATAATATAAGTTAAATATAAAGCTCTTATTTAAGTAGAAATATTACTATTTATATAGATATATAAAATTCTACTAAGAGGTATAATTTAACTAGTTACTTTATTAATCTAGTAAATTATAATTTAACTATTTATTATTATAATCTAATAATTAAGTAGTTTAACTAATTACTATTATAATCTAGTAATCTACTTAAATTATAATAGGGAATACTTTAATTAAGTATAATATAAGGACTAACTAATATTAATTCTAATATTAGATTCCTCTCTAATAGTTTTTATTCTAAAAATCTTATAATAATACCTACTAATAGATACTATCTATTATCTAAGCTTTACTATTAAGAATTAGTTTAATTCTTTAATCCTATTAATCTAATATATATATATTAGAATTATAAGAATATATATAATTTAAAGGAATATAAAGTTAGTAGTTTATCTAACTATTATATTAAATATACTTATAAGGGTTATAATTATAATCTTATACTATTTTCTTCTACTTACTAGGCTAGGATTTATAGATAGAAGGAAGAGAAGAAAAGAAAGGTTAATAAAGCTCTAGCTTACTTTATATAATATAATAAAGAAGTCTCTACCTTAAAAAGATAAAAGTATAAGATAGTTAAAAGAGAGTTAAAAAATATTAAAGAGGTAGAAGTAGATAAAAGTATTATAACCCCTAGTCTTTAAAAAGTTAATAGTAATTAGTTAGTTAATCTTATAAAGAGAAGTATTAAAGAGGAGGTAATTAGGCTTTATATTAAACTAGTCTAGTATAGAATTATATTTAGTATCTAGGAGATTAGTCTAGTAAATAATATAAGTTAAGTATAAAGCTTCTTTTTAAGGGAAAGTAATATTATTTATATAGATATAAGAAAGTCTATATTTATACTAATTACTAATACTTAACTTATATTAACTAGAGTAATTTAATAAGTAATTACTTTATTTACTATAATTATTTTATATTAATTAGAGTAATTATAATAAGTAATTACTTAAATTATTATATTAAGGTATATTTAATTTTAGTAAGTACTTATAATATCTATTAAGGCTTATATACTAAGGTTTTAATATTACTCCTCCTTTCTTAAACCTTTATTTTAAAGGTTAAATAAGTATTTATATTATCTTAGCCTTAATAATATTAAATTAAGTTATTAGATTAAGTTACTTATAAGGGAGTAGTTATAATAGTATTATATTTATAATATATAAGATCTTAAAAGGAGTATTAGATATCTTCTCTCTCTTAGAGGTATATAGAGTATATTTAACTAGGAAAATAATATAAAACTATTATATTAGTTACTTATTTCTTTAAAATTAATAAGGTTATAAAGAAGCTTAAGTATAAAGAGATAGAAATAGAAGTAGTTTAAAAGGCTACTAATAAAATTACTTATTAGAAATAAATAAAATTAAAATATCTTTATTAATAGAAGTATTTTTTAAAAGAGTATAAATAATAGATATTTAATAAGGGTCTTAATAATATTAAAGAGCTAGAGTATTTAAAAGAACTTAAGAAGGCTAGTAAAGTTAGAAAGGTATTTATTATATCTTCTACTTTTATTAAGCTTAAGAGTTTTATAACTCTTTCCTTTAAAGTATTTAAGTAGATTACTTAAAGTATATCTAGGTTTAATAATACTATTAAAGGAGCTCTTAATAGTTTATAAGATTTATAACTAGTTTCTAGGTATTTTTTAAGTCCTTATATCCTTTCTATTTTATTAAGTAACTCTAACCTTTTTATAATAAAATCTTTTTAGCCTTAAATTTATTCTCTTCCTCTATTCTAAAATAAAAGGTTTTTAATAAAGGGATATTAAAGTCTACTTATTTTAATATTAAAATATAGAATACTAGATAGATTTTTATATTAGATAGAAGTTATAATTTATTATTAATAAGTCCTTTCTCTTTAATTATTAAAAATAGTCTAACTTTAATATAATTAAATTTTTTACTTAGTCTTATATCCTTTAAATTCTTTATAAGAAGATAAGCTTTATCTTTCTTCTTTAATTAAAGGCTATTTCTCCTTTTCTTATTAGTTATTTATTTTATAAAGTTATTTCTTTTTTAAATTTATACTTATATATCTTTATATAAGTCTTTTATATTTAATATTAATATTAAAGCTTTCTTTATATCTAGCCCTTATCTAGGATCTAAGAATAAATTTATATATCTTTTATAATTTATAAAAAATAGAGATAATCTAGTAGTATTAAAGCTTTTATTATTATATATTAATTATATTATTAAGAGTAGGAAAACCTAGTTATTTTACTTTTTATTAATATAATATTTTAGATATACTTTTATTACTTAGTTTATATATTCTATCTATTTATCTATTTATAAATAGTATACTATTAATATTTTTAATTTAATTTTAATTAAAGTAATTAAAGTCTTTTAATAATATAATATAAAGAGCTTATTATTAATTTTAATATATTATAATCTCTTATAAGCTTATCTAATAAGATAAATTTAAGTTAATTAATATTATAAGTTTCTTTATATAAAATTATAATAATATATTTAGTAAATATATTTATAATTACTATTATTAAATTATACTTATTATTTATTATTAGATTAATTAATTAAGGTAATTTTATAATAAAATCTATTAATATATCTTTTTATAATATATCTAGAATTTTAATAAACTATATTTATTTATACTTAATATATTTTATAAACTTATTCTATTAATAATATATATATTCTTTAATATATTCTTTAATTATTATTTATAAGTTTAATATAATATATACTTATTATATAAGTTCTAAGATCTTAAATACTTTTAAATATTCTAGTAAAGAATTATTATAATAATCTTTAATTACTTCTTTAACTACTTTTAAAGATAAGTATAACTTCTATTTATATAATAATAGGTCTTAGTTAGACTATTATTTCTTAAGCTTACTAATTAGATTATCTCTAATATATATTTCTTTAAGATTAGGAATTATATATATAATAACTTATATAATTATTACTAGATTTTTAATTAATACTAATAATCTATTACTTTTTTATTTTAAAATAAGTTAATTAATAATATCTTTTATTTATATATAATTAGATTATTTATTTAAAGTATTTATTTATTTACTATCTTTATCTAGAATATATTAAATTTTAAACTTATATTACTTAAGAAGCTTAAATTATCTAACTTACTATTAATTTAACTCTCTTATTATTATAAATCTAACTAAGTTCTTATAGTTAATAAAGATAGTAATTTTTAAATAACTCTTAATATATACTCTTTAATACTATAAAGAATAAATAATTACTAAGAGTTCTTTATTATATATATTATAATTCTATTTTATAACTATTATTTTCTATAAATAGTAAGCTATTAAATACTATTTACTATTACTTTATTAATATAAATAGGCTTTAATTATAAAGTTTAAAGTATCTATTTTAATATATACTAGTTCTCTACTATTAAATATATAAAGTATTAGTAGATTTATATAAATCTACTTTTATTTAATAAATACCTTCTTTTAATTAGTATTCTATTAAAATCTTATATCTTTCTTAATAATTTCTATTAATAGTAAGGCCTTTTTAAAGTAGCCTTCTATAAAATATCTATTAAAGTTAGTAAATTCTAAGAATTCTTATATTAATTTAATATTATATAATATAAGTTATTTTTATATAACTTATATTTTTTTAAGACTTATATAAATATCTTAAGTAGTTATTATAAACTCTAAGAACTTTATTAAAGTCTTATAAAACTTATACTTTTCTAGTTTTAAAAGAAGTCTTACTTATAATAGATATATTAATATATTTTATATATATAAATTATATCTCTTTAAAGTTTTAAAGTAGATTAATATATTATTAAAATATATAATTACTATCTAATTTAAATATACTTATATAATATTATTAATTAGTACTTAATAAATTACTAATATATTAGTAAGACTAAATAGTATAACTAGGTATTTATAATATTTATATTAAGTTTTAAATATTAATTTCTATTTATTACCTTCTTTTATTTAAATTAAGTTATATAATCTTTTAAGATCTAACTTTATAAAGATTTTTACTTTAACTAATTAATCTTATAATTTATTAATATAAAGTAGTAAGTAATAATTCTTAATTATTATATTATTTAATTTCTAATAGTTTATATATAATTATAATAGTCTATCTTTCTTTTTAATCTACTATTATCCTCTATTTATATATAAAGTAGAATCTAGTAATATTATTAATTTACTTAAACTTAAATACTTTTCTTCTTTAATTAATTATTAAATTATATTTCTTTAATTAAAGTATACTTAAAATAATATAATAAATAGTTATCTTAATTATATTTAAGGATATTTCCTTATAATACTATTAAATTATAAATAGTAGTAAGGTTATCTCTTTAATTATACTTCTTATTAATAGGCTTAATCTATTAGCTATTTATAAGATATATAACTCCTTCTTCCTTTATATTAATACTTTAAAGATAAAGTTTCTAGATATTTTAAAATCTATTATTATTAATATTCTCTAATTATTTATTTTAACTAGTATATTTATATATATTATATACTTTATTAAATATAATTATTATATTTTAAGGATTAAGATATTTATCTCCTTATACTTTCTTATAATATAAGGAATTACTCTTTTCTTAATTTAAAGAGGAATCTAGTAATTTTCTTTTATTATATATATTTTTTATACTTATTATAAAAGTATATATACTATTTTATTAAGTAATATTTAATAGTATCTTTCTTATATTTAAGGTATTTATAAAGACTATTATATTATTTTTAATTAAAATTTAAAACTACTTATATAACCTTTTTATTACTAAGTATTAATTATAATTTAGATTATAATAACTTATTTAAACTTTTTTCTATATATATATTTTAATTACTCTACTTATACTTACTTTTATATACTAATAAATTATATATATTATATTAGTATAAGCTATTTAATATATTACTTTATATTACTTTATATTATAAGTTATTTTAAAATTCCTTTTATAAAAGTCTATCTAATACCTTTTCTTAATAAAATTCTACTCTTTTCTTAAGTTTTATTTATAAATCTTTTAGTATAAAGATATAAGACTTTTTAAGATATTTCTCTTTATTCTTTTTAAGTTTATAATTAAAGTCTTTTAAATCTATTTTTTTTAATCTTACCTAAGATATTCCTTTTAAGTTTAACTACTATTATTATTATTATTAGAACCTAGCTCCTTTAATTATTCTTAGATATATATAAGTCTACTTTTAATTTAATTAATATTTCTTTATTTCTTAATTATTTTTATCTATTAATAAATTAATAAGTATTAGTAAATCTTTTATAATTATTCTTAACTTATTATTATTATATTTATCCTTTAATTAATTCTTTAAAAGTCTAGTTATTTTAATTAATACTCTCTTTAATATATTTAATAATAATTACTTTATTATATTTCTTAACTTATAATCTTTATTAGAAGTATTAGAGGATTAGAATTAAAGTAGATTAATTATAAGACTTAAAGGAAATTAAAAATCTAACTCTATATTTAAATCCTTATTCCTACTATCTTTATACTATATTATAATATAATAACTAAAATTTAAAAAGTATAAATTCTTTATAAGACTTCTTATTTTAATTATTACTTTAATTCTTAATAATTTAGATTATTATAATAGGTATAAGTAAAGAAAAGGTATTTAATAAGGCTTATATATAGTATATACTTATACTTACTATACCCTTCTACTATTATAACTTCCCTCCTTAACTATTAATTATAATTCTAAAAAATAAAGTCTTATATATTTCTTCTACTATTAATTTATAAGTTAACTTTAAATTTATATTCCCTCTTTATAATATATTAGAATATTCTAAAGATTTAAGTTCTACTAGTAACTATTATATAATTAATTATACTTATAAATACTTATAAATAGTAAGGGTAAGATATTTAATAAGTACTATTTATAAGTATTTATAAGTATAATTAGTTAAGTATAAAAAGACTATATTATATATACTAATTATATAATTAATTATACTTATAAAAGCTTATTAATAGTTAGAGTAAGATATTTAATAAGTATTATTTATAAGTATTTATAATACTAATTAGCTAAGTATAAAAAGAATCTATTATATATACTAATTATATAACTAATAAGACTTATAAATACTTATAAATAGTAAGAGTAAGATATTTAGTAAGTACTATTATAAGTATTTATAATACTACTTAATTAAAGCTACTTTTTATAGTAGAGATAATAGGTAAATAAGCGTATATATAAAGATTATAAGTAATATACTAGGTATTATAAGCGAATTTATAAGAAGGTAATAAGAGAGGAGAGGGTAGGGGTAGAGAGGGGGGAGGTAGTATTAGAAGGGAAGGGGTAGGGGAGACTTTTAAGGCTGTAATATTAGGACCCCTAATACTACTAAAGTCCCTAGAGATTAGGGTAAAAGAGTAAGGGAGATAGGGTTAAAGAGGCTAAAATATTATAGCGTCTATTATAAAGATAAGAGATATAATCTAAATAATCTAGAGTCTTTAATTTAAAGAAATAATAGAGGTAATATAAGGTATTACTTAAGTCGCCCTTTATACTATTATAAGAGGTTTTAAAGATATAGAGGTATATATTACTAAGTTAAAAACGCGTTTAAAAAGACTAAGAAGGGATAGAAACGCGTTAGTAGGGGGTTATAAGGGATTATAAGCCTAGGTTATTAGGGCTAATATAGGATTAAGGCCCTAGTAAGCCTAAGGCTTAAAGGTAGGATAAGGTCTTAGGGGGGCTCTTAGTAGCTAGCTAATTAAGTAATTAAATAACTAGAAGATAAGAGAGGTAATAGTAAGATTTAGAGATAAGGAAGGTTATAAGAAAATAAGCTAGATAGAGAAGAAGGAGTTTATAAAAAGCTTTATTAACCTAGTAAATATAGTTATAAAGAATATTATTAGTACTTATACTAAGAGTATAAAAGATATAGTATTATAGATAGTAATAGTTAAAGGGCGTAAGACTTTTAAGAAGATATAAGAATAAGCGAGCGTAGCCTATTTATTAGTAAAAGTACTAAGGAAGGCTTTTTATATAATAGTTAAAGGGGTATACTTAAACCTCCTAAATAATAAGGAATAAAAGAAGGGACTAATAAGAATTAGAGATAATAATATTATTACTTACTTAAATACTAACTTTACTAGCTTTAAGTAGGTAAGATATATAAGGAAATTAAAGTAAGACGGGAGTAAGAAGTTATACTTAACCCTTATTATTAGGGTATTAATATTAGAGGTATTTAACTACTTAATATAAGGAGGGATAGCTTTTAATAGTAGCCTCTTAATTTATAAGAGATAGGAATAAGGAGTAGAGATAAGATAATACTTTAACTACTATAAATATAAATACTTTAAGCGAGAGTATTAAAGGGAGAAGAGGTATAGCTATTATATAAGTAGTTATAACTTAGTAGATTATATTATAAGTAAAGGAGTAATAATATATACTACTTATAAAGGAGGTTATAAGGCCTAGAATAAAGACTACCTAATTAAGTAAAGGGAGTACTAATAAGTAGTATAAAGATACTAGATTAGGCTAGTATTTTATAATATATAAGGTTTATAAGAAAATAATACTTATAATAAAGAGGGGATAAATATAAATAGTTTTAAAGTAGTTTAAAGTATATTAAAAAAGAGGAAGTTACTAATATAAATAGAAAAGGAACTACTAGACCTAGCCCCTCTCTAATAAAGAGGACGGCTAATTATAATAGCTTAAATAGCCTAGAAGGAGTTAGGATAATAGGTCCTCCCGCTACTTTAAGGGGCTCTTAAAGGCGCCTAGGTTATAAAGAATTAAATAGTAGTAGACTCTAGCCTTATATTAGTTATATAGTAGGATAACTACTTAAGATCTTATAATATAATATATAAGAAGAAAAGGATAGCGTATAAATACTACTTCTAAAAGATATTAAAGTCTAATAAATAGATATCTTAGTAATATAAGAGTTATAAACTAACTTAAAGATTAAGTTAATATATAATTTATCTTATAATAGGTTCTACCTAATTTATAGAGTTAAAGAGAGTACTTAAGTATACTTTTATATTAATAAAAGAGTTAATATAAAGAGTTAAGAGGTAGACTTCTTAAGTAGTAATTACTACTTACTAAAAGTTAGCTTTAAGAAAAGGTAATAGGGGATTTAAGTAGATAATATCTAAATATATAATATTTATAACCCCTCTCTAATAATATATAAGTTAAAGGAGGACCTAATAATAATACCTTTAATAGAGGAGGTCTTAAAGAGGTTAGAGGAATATATCCTCTTTAAGGACTTTAATCTCTACTACCCTTAATAGAATAATAAAGGGAGAAGTATATACTATATTATAATAGATATATTACTAGGTAAAATAAGTAAATATAATATAAAAGTTACCCTATTAAAAGGTATAATAATATAATAGGAGAGAGGCTTAAAGTTAGTAATTAACCTAGTCTTTACTATTAAGGGTACTATTAATATACTTTAAAATTATAGATTAAAGGTAGACCTCTAATATAAATCTAACTATCTCCTAATATATATTAAATTTAAATAGAGTTAAGAGAGCTAAACCCTAGTTTAAAGGAAAGTATAAAAGATACTTAAAGATAAGGGGGTTATTATAATTATAAGGAATAAAGCCTAGTAGCTTAGACTATTACTAAGACTCCCCTAGATTAGATCTACTAATAAGATAGATAAATACTTAGGGTAGATACTAAATAAGTTCTAGGCTATTATATAAGAATATATTCTATAAGTAAAGCTATTTAATAAGGTAAAGTCCTTTTAAAACTTAATATATAGGGATATAATATAAAGGGCTATCTACTAGGGATAAATGAAATCCGCGCGGATTTCATTTATACTCTACTAGTATTTTAGGCGGATTTCATTTGATTTTCTATTTCTAAATGAAATCCCCAATTTTTTCTAATAGACTTAGAAGATTAGAGTAGCGTTTTAAAGAGGAGACTCAGCCCTATAAGACGAACCTACTCCGGCCTTAATCGGACTTAAGGGTATTTTTATAGAATTTTCTAAACCTTAGGTTTTTTTAATGTTTAAACCTTAAGCGGGATATCCGCCGCTAGTATAATCTTATTCTTTCACCTCGTTCCCTATATATAATAGTCGCCAACTTTTTTTATGTACTATATATATATAATCAGCTCGCTTAGACCTATCTAGCGTACTAATTTTTATTAAAAAAGGACTAGGTTTAGCTAGGATATTAGAGTCTATACTACTTATATATTAGGGCGTAAGGTATATACTAGATAATATATCTCAATATACTAAAATTTTAGGGCTGAATTAGAGGATAAAAAATAAGGAAAAATTAGATACTATTTATAGCTTATATAGATAAGTATAAGGAAAGTTATATATAGATCCTTTATAGTTCCCTAAGAAAAGTTTGTAAGGCTCGCTTAGAGACCACGCCTATCCTACTTAGGATTAGAATCTTCCTAGTAACTAGTAGCCGACCCGAGCTGACCCGAACCTTATATAAACGAACTATCTCTTCTACTACTTCTTCTTAGTATTCTTTCTTTCTTTCTTACTATTCCTACTAAACCTAGTAGGTTTCTTATACTTTAGATCCTACCTAGGAAACTCTTAGGGCTCTTTCTTATCACA
>JAABUY010000243.1_pt1 | contig 106390 bp, 94 predicted proteins | sample 5560271 | NCBI WGS metagenome assembly JAABUY01 (sample SAMN10711886, study PRJNA513374) | rock metagenome | isolation source: Antarctica rocks | place: Antarctica: Victoria Land, University Valley | reverse complement strand
CGCAACTCATCCGCTTCCTCCGCACTCAACTCCAACGACGCCTTCGGTCGGCCAGTGAGCATGACCGAGGTTAACCCAACTTCAAGTGTTTTACCAGTTATCTCTGGGACAGCACACTAGCTGAATACGCAATATTCTGTTGTTTTCTAGATAGTCGACTTAACTTGGTATCTCTGAGCTCCTGCGCAGAGCTCAAAAGGTCGGCTGAAAGCAACATCGAGTTCGAGGTGAAATTGCTTGTCATGAACAAGAGCGACGTCTATCAAAATAGAGTGCGCAGCTTTGTTGACGAGAAATTGCGAGATAGCCGACAGGCCGATCGCAATGCATGTGATGGCGAGAAAGACTTGAAAAAGCCACAAGCTAACCAAATGCTGGCCGATTGGAATGAGGGGAGCTAGTACCCCAAGCAGCGAACGGGGTAGGTCTTCCATCCCGCTGTGAACTCAGTAAGTTTCGCTGTCCCTTCCTCAAAAGCTCGCAGAACGTCTTCGCGTGTACCTGGCATACTTCTTAGTTCCCAGCGGCTTCTTCGGGGAAGAGGCGGATGTCTTCTATGTTGCGGTAGACCTCGGCGTAGTCCATGCCGTAGCCGATGACGAAGTGGTTGGGGATTTTGAAGGCGACGTAATCGGCCTCGATGGGGACGAGGCGGCGATCGGGCTTGTCGAGGCAGGTGGCGATCTTGAGCGAGGCGGGTTTGTGCTGGAGCATGAGGCCGCGGAGGTAGGACATGGTGAGGCCGGTGTCGAGGATGTCTTCGACGAGGATGACGTGCTTGCCTTCGATGGGGTCGTCGATGTCCTTGATGAGCTTGACGGCGCCGGAGGAGACGCGGGCGCGGCCGTAGGAGGAGACGGCGACGAAGTCGAAGGTGGCGTCGACCTTGATGGAGCGGGCGAGGTCGGAGAGGAAGATGGCGGCGCCTTTGAGCACGCCGATGAGGACGATGGACTTGCCGGCGTAGTCGGTGGTGATGTCCTGGCCGAGGGCGGCGACGCGATCGGCGATCTGCTGCTGGGAGATGAGGACGGGCATACCCGAGGCGGGCGGGAGTTTGGAGGTGCTGGTGGGCATAGGCACGAGGGTATCGCGGAAGGGAGCCTGGGGCAAAGGGCAGCGGTACAGGCCGGCGGCGGGCGGAGCTTGGGCGCGCCGCTATACTTCCTGGAGGAAGCGAGGTTTATGTATCCGTTTATACATCTGGGGCCGATCAGCCTGGGAACGTTTGGGCTGCTGCTGTGGGTTGCCGCCGTGGTGGCGACGATGGTGTTGCACCGGAACTTCGTTCGCAACCGCGTGGATGCGGATGCGTTGAGCGTGGTGGCCGTGGTGCTGATCAGCGGTGTGATCGGAGCGAAGGTGTGGCATGAGCTGCAGGATGTGCGCGGCCTGGCGGCGGATATGCGGCAGATTGCGATGCCGGGGTGGGCGCATGCCGGCGCAGTAGCGATGGGGTTTCTGACGTGGATGCGGGCGGGGTATGCGTGGTTTGGCGGGCTGCTGGCGGGGATCGCGATGCTGCTGTGGCAGGGACGGCAGACGCGGCCGAACGGCCTGACAAATTGGCGGGGGGCGGTGCGGATGCTGGACCTGGCGGCTCCGGCGGCGGCGATCGGGTATGGGGTGGGACGGATCGGGTGCTTGACGAGCGGCGATGGCGATTACGGAAAGGTCACGACGCTGCCGTGGGGCGTGCATATGCGGCCGGATGCCTTGGTGCCGGTGTATCCGGCGAGTGCGATGGTGCAGCCGACGCCGATTTATGAGCTGCTGTTTGCGCTGGCGGTGTTCTGGGTGCTGTGGAAGCTGGGAGAACGGGCGAGGCCGCTGGGATGGCTGACGGGGATGTACCTGGTGCTGAGCGGGGTGGGGCGGTTTCTGGTGGAGTTTGTGCGGGTGAACCCGAAGCTGTACTGGGGTATGAGCAACGCGCAGGTGGCGGCGCTGGGAAGTGTGGTGGTGGGTGTGGGAGTGATTTTGTGGGCTCGGGCAAAGAGAGTGGAGTGGGCGCCGGAGCTGGCCGGGGGGGTGCGAGCTCGCCGGACGGTTTAGCTGTCAAGACATTTCAGGTATCGACAGGTTAGGTATGACCTGTTAGCAGATTACTAAATACGGAGGTGCGAGATGGCGACGATTGCTCAGGAAAGAGTTCCGTCAAATTTGAGTCCGGATGACGCTGCGCTAGAAATGGTTCGATTGGTCGAGGGCTATTTCGACGAGATTGGTTTGAGCGAAGCTGAGCGGGATGAACGGTATGCTCGCGCTGAGGAAGCGGCTTAGCGCAATCCGTGTTGAGACCTCCACATCTGCAACATAGCGAGATAGTTCAGATGATCTGAGCCAATCTCCCAATCCTTTCCAACATTGTTGCGAAGTCCGCTTCGGCCGGCGTTTCCAGAAGCTTTCTCATACGCGCAACCTTTTCCTTTTCACGGTGTATGGCCGTAGCCTTTACAGATCGCGGTCCGCTTCTGCTGTATGCGTCCATCTTGAGTGTCTCCCTTATTCTCCAATACTCGCCTGCGACTTACGTTTGTGGTCTAGATCGTTTCTTTGTTCTGCCCCCATGAGGCGATTACAACTTGCCCGACTTACAGGATGCTTTCGAATTAGAGGCGTTTGAGGTAGGCCTTGGCCTGGTCGAGTTGGGGGAAGAGGCGTTCTTCGGCCTGGAACTCGCGGGAGTGGACGCAGCGGCGGCCGGCTTTGACGCGGACGGGGTGCTTGAGGTGGAGCATCTCGTGGTAGAGGAGGTATTCGACGGCGCAGCGGGGGGTGTCGGGACGATCGAAGACGCGACTGACGACGATGGTGTTGTGGGCGGCGTCGTAGTGGCCGAGCATGCGGCGGGCGTGGTGGGCGGACCAGGTAAGGGTGGGGCGGCCGAGGAGGCCATGGAAGAAACGGGTGTTGAGGGATTCGAAGACCTCGTCGAGATCGTAGTGATGGCCGACGGGAGTGAAGAGGCGTTTGCGGCCGCGGGTCTCCCGGATGTGCTCGGCCTGCTTCGCGACGGCTTCGGAGGAGACGTGGCGGCGATAGCGGTCGGCGTGGGTGGGAGCGATGGGTCTCTTGTAGAGCTTGGCGAGGAGGATGTGGGCGATGGCGCGGTGGACGCTCTCGGGGGCGTGCTCGAGGAGGTCGGAGAGGCGGACATGCAGGCGGCCTTCGCGAAGGCGGATGGTGGTGTTGAGCGAGGTGAAGCGGCGGAAGCGGATATCGAGCGGAGGGATGGGCGCGCGCGGGCGGAGGTCGCGGTACTGCTCTTCAAAGATGGGGGTAAGGGGGGAGAGCACTTCGACTTAGTTTAACATCGGCGCGAGTCGATGGATGCGGGTTGACGGGTCGAACGGCCTAGCGCGGGATGTCATAGGGATGGCGCTGGCTACCGGGGTTTTCGCGTTCTTTTTCAGACTTGACGGCCTCGGGGTGGGCGGCGAAGAAGGCGCGCTGATCCTCGACGAGGCGGGTGGCCTCCTGGCGGACATCGCGGACGCTCTCAAGGGCGAGCTTGCGAACGAGATTGTAGGTTTCGCTGTCGGGTGCGGACCGGAGGGCGGTGGACCAGCGCTCGGTGGCCTCGACGAGTTTAGGAAGCTGCTTGCGGATGTCGCGATGGCGCGGGCCGTAGTCGTCGAGGTTGTCGTTGAGCTCGTCGGCGATGGAGTTGAACTGCTCGAAGAGGTCGTGCAGATCGTCTTCGCGGCCGGGGCGGCGGGGCTTGACGACGAGCTCCTGGATGGTCTTGCTGCGCGTATCGAGGAACTTGATGAAGACGGCAATGCGGTCGTTGGGGGTGTAGGCGGCTTCGCGGAGCTGCTCCACTTCGCCGTCCGAGAGAGCGGAGTCCTTTTGCTGCGCGTGAAGGGGGTGAAGGGAGAGCAGCACGAGCAGGCAGAGAAGAGAGAGACGACGCATCGATCTGGCTGCTTTCAGTGCCACTGAAGCTAGTGCTTGAAAACCTGGGTGAGGAGCTCGTCCTGAACCTGATTGAGCTGCTTGAGGGTGGCCTGGAGGGTTTCGCGATCGTCGCTCGATGCGGCGTGCATGTACTCGGCGAGACGGCGGGTGGTCTTGTGCATGAGCATTTCGGCGTTCTTGAGTCGCTTGGTGTCGTTGGCGAGGCCGAGGTGGATGAGTTGGGCGTAGTGCTCGACGCGCTTCAGGGTGACGCTGGCATGGTCGACGTCTCCGGCGAGGATCTGCTGGCCGGCGATCTCGGTGGCGGCGTGGACGAGCTCGGTGTAGAGGAAGCACTGCTCGCTAGGGTTAGCTTGCTGGGCGCGGAGCTCGAGTTGGGAGAGCGCCTGCTCATCGAGCATGACTTCAGAGCTGGACGCGGCGTGGGCGGGCAGGGCGACGGTGAGGACAAGGGTGAGGAGCAGGGCGGGGGGGAGGAGGAGACGGGGGCCGAAGGAGAGGGGAGATGTCATGACGCACCTCCTGAGGTGCGCGATCTACTTCATGTGATCGAGGGCGATAAGGCGGTGGCGCGCCTCCCACTCCTCATCTGGGAACTTGCTATTGGCCACGGAGAGGAACTGCTTGTAAAGGTCCGATGCCTGTCTGACGTGGTGCAGTTTATCGTGCGCCGTTGCAGCCAGGAAGAGCGACGACGGCGACTGTGGCAGGATTGTAGCTCGAAGTTGGAGGGCGCGCAAGGTGGTATTTGGATCGTTGTTCTGGCTGGCGGCAAAGGCGAGGTGGCTGGCGGCTGCGGCGAGGTCCTCGCGGTTGGAAAAAGCGGAGGGCTGGGCGGTGGCGCGATCGAGAATCTGCTGGGCTTCGGCGTAGCGCTTGAGATGAATGAGGGCATCGGCACGGTCGTCAAGGAGGGTGGGGTCGGCGGGCGCCTGGGTGGAGAGTGCGGCGAAGAGCGGCTCGGAGCTCTCGTACTGGCCGGACTGACTGAGGAGACGGGCGTAGAGGCGGGTGACGGCAGGGTTTTGCGGATCTCCGGCGTGGAGCTTTTGGAGCAGGGCGGTGGCCTGTTCGGGCTGGTTCTGATGGACATATAGGGTGGCTAGCTGGGCGGTGAGGCCGGGATCATCGGGGTGAGCGGCGAGGGCTGCAGAGAGCCAGGGCTCGGCTTCGGTAGATCGGTTGTGGGCGATAAGAAGGCGAGCGAGAGCGGCGCTCGCGGCGGGGTCGTTGGGGGCACGGGAGAGGAGGCGGCGGAGGGCGGCTTCGGCGGCGGCCGTGTCTTGCGCCTGCTCGGCGAGATCGGCGGAGAGGAGGATGTCGTCGGGGGTTTCGGGGGAGAGTTTGAGGGCGGAGAGGAGGGCATCGCGGGCTTCGGCGGGATTGGAGGTGCGGTCAAGGTGGGCGAGTGCGCGGAAGGCGCGAGCTTTGAGGGCGGGATCTTCGGCCCCGGCGGCGGTGTTAAGGGTGGTCGCGGCCTGAAGCTCGGCGCGGGCGTCGGCAGGGCGGTTATTGCGGGCGAGGAGGAGGCCGAGGGCGAGGTGAGGTTCGAAGTAGGTTGGGTCGGCGGCTATGGCCCGGCGGTAGGTGGCCTCGGCGGGGGCGGTTTGGGCTGGGTCGGTGTCGCTGAGGGCATCCTGGGCGGAGGCGAGGTCGAAGAGGACGCGGGCGTCGCCTGGGTACTTTTGGGCGAGGGCGGTGAGGAGTTTGAGGGCGAGGGGGAAGTCGCCGCGGTTGAGAGCGTCGGCGGCTTCAGTGCGGGCGGGGTCTTCCTGCCTGGCTTGCGGCCGGGGCTGGGAGCTGGAGCTGCTGGCGTCGGAGGTGCCTGCGGGGAGCTGGGCGTGGGCAGCGCCGAGGATGGACAGAAGGAGCGTGGGACAGAGGATAGATCGGATAGAACGCTGTATCGTGACGCGTGTGAATGCCATGTACCCCTCCCCCCGTACTTTGTACTCAAAGTCTTCGAACGAGGGTACTTAGACCGCGAAGTACCCCCTCCTGACGTGCGGAAGCCCGGCTGGTCGCCGGGCTCCTGTGATCTTGCTGTATTTACTATAGCAGGGCGGAGGTGTGGGTTGCGCCACGTAGGGGGCAACGGAAGGGAGGGTTTTTGGATAGGAATGGAGGTACAGGTCACTCACCAGAAGCGAGTCTTTGGGGATTGATGCGGTTCGATGAGCTATATTGCATTTGCAAAAAGGAGAATTTACATGAAGGTTTTTGCCCACATCGTTATCGGTCTGATCCTCACGACTCCGATGGCTCTTTCCGCACAGAACAAAGCGCAGGGGTCTGAGCTTATCGCCTGGGGCGTACTTTCGGGCAACTCATCCTGTGTGATCTTTGCAGAAGGGCATAAGACCAGCGGAAGGTTCTATGGCGTTGCGGTCACTACCAAGACGGTCGGGAAACTCACTCTGGTGGAAGCGCAAAACTACACCTTCAATCAGAAAGAGGTCCTTGAATCTCAAGAGAATATGAACAACTTGATGCAGATAGCCCAGAAAGATCACGTCAAGTTCGTCAAGATTCCAGAGAAGTACTCGCCTGAGCTGCTTGAGAAGGCCCGCGCATCCTGTAAATCGGATGCTCAATGACTCGTTGTATTCCAATCTCCACATCCGAACACCACAGCCTGACCGATTAGGACTCACAGTCGTCTCCGGCAACTGACCCAGTCGCTTCCGCGAAGCGCGCTTAGCAGGACGGCTGCCCACACGTTCTCATACATCCATGGCTGGTCCTCAGCAGCTCCGTCGCCGAACTTATACAGGGATTGAGACTGAACGGGTGCGAGCATTAGGTCGAAATCTCCTGGAGAGTAAGAGCTGCAGAGCTTCATCTGCCACGCAGATAGCGATTAGGAATGTTACTCAGGCGCGGTATTTCTCTGCCAAGTGCCAGCAGGAGCGTGCGGATGTTGGCATACGTGTCCTCTTCAGAACGCTGAAATTGCCGCAGCAGGCCGAGTTGCGCATAAGAGACAGGCGTTACATCGAAGCATTGTGTTTCCCATTCGAACCCTTTGCCCCAGGTAATGCCGGGAAGAAAGAGATCTGCTCTTGCGCCAGCTTCGAGCAGGAGCCGCATGACTGGCTCTGAACGGTTTGCATTGGAGTTGACCGTGTGGAACAGCGGCGTGTGGCCGCCGAAACCGTATGCATCTATGGCCGCGTGCGCATCGACCTCCGCCCCCAGATCGAGGAGCTTGCGCGCGACTTGGAGATGACCATATTCCGCCGCCACATGTAGAAGTGAGGCTCCTGACAAGGGCGTGAACGCACAGGCCATAATCGTCTTGTGATTAAGAAAACCCGGATCACCGCGGACGGCCACTTCAAGGGCATCTGGATCGTTCAGCAGAACCGGAGCAAGTTTAGGCTCGTCGAGTACCGCACCGCGTTCCAGGAGTAAACGAAGGCAGTCTGGAAAGCGGTCTGATCTTAGATACATTTCGATCAAAGTATTGGCGGGTGTTTTGCCATTTATCTCTGAGCAAACGTCAAAGCCATCGTCCAATACCGCTCGGATGCGATCGACCGAGTGAATTTCGAACGCAGTCATCAATTCTTCGATCACAGCGCTCATTCGACCTTCCGGGATAGGGCAAAAGCATACAGGTTGGTGAACCAATCTGTGGCAGGGATGTTGCGATAGGTCCTGAGAAGCCGCCTGCTGTTTACGGATGACCTGATGTGCTGTATCGGGAAGCGGACTGTTGAATCGGCGGCCTTAAGCGGTGATCTCTTGGGCGGCTTCGGATGCGGGGACTTCGGTGCGGGCGGCGGCGGAGGGGAGGTGGAGGACGGGGGCTAGCCAGTGGCCGGTGTGGGAGGCGGGGTTGGCGGCGATCTGTTCGGGGGTGCCAATGGCGATGATCTGGCCGCCGCCGGAGCCGCCTTCGGGGCCCATGTCGACCACCCAGTCGGCGGACTTGATGACATCGAGGTTGTGCTCGATCACGAGGAGGGAGCCGCCGCCCTCGATAAGTTTGCGGAAGGCGGCGAGGAGCTTGGCGACGTCGTCGAAGTGGAGGCCGGTGGTGGGCTCGTCGAGGATGTAGAGGGTACGCGAGCGAGCCTTGGCGGCAGCCTGCCCAGCGGAATCGGTGCTGGACCGGTTGGTGATGGAGCGGGCGGTGGCGAGGTGGGAGGCCAGCTTGACGCGCTGGGCTTCGCCACCGGAGAGGGTGGTGGCGGACTGGCCGAGGCGGACGTAGCCGAGGCCGACCTCGTCGAGGACGTAGAGCTTGTCGACGATTTTGGGGTGGCCGGCGAAGTAGGTGAGGGCCTCCTTGACGGTCATGTTGAGGACGTCATGGATGTTCTTATTGCGGTACTTGATTTCCAGTATGGTGGATTTGTAACGGGTTCCGTTGCACTCCTCGCAAGGGAGCTCGATGTCGGCGAGGAACTGCATTTCGACGGTGACGGTGCCGTCGCCCTCGCAGACATCGCAGCGTCCGCCAGGGACGTTGAATGAGAACATGCCGGCGGTGAGGCCGCGGCGCTTGGCGTCGGGCTGGGCGGCGAAGAGCTCGCGGATGGCGTCGAAGGCCTTGATGTAGGTGACGGGATTGGAGCGCGGGGTGCGGCCGATGGGCGACTGATCGACGAGGACGACCTCGTTGAGGTGCTGGGCTCCGAAGAGCTCGCGGTAGAGGTGGGTGGGAGCTTGTGAAGTGGCGGATCCTTCGGCCTGGCCCAGCGCCTGCGTTAGGGCGCGGTAGAGGACCTGGTGGATGAGGGTGGACTTGCCGGAGCCGGAGACGCCGGTGATGCAGCAGAGGAGGTTGAGGGGGATATCGAGATCGACGCCGCGGAGGTTGTGGATGCGGGCTCCGGTCAGCGTGAGGTGCTCGCGGCCGGGCTCGCGGCGGAGTTTGGGGACGGGGATGAAGGAGCGTCCGGAGAGGTAGCGGCCGGTGATGGAGTTGGGGTTGGCGGTGACCTCGGCGACGGTGCCGGAGGCGAGGAGATGGCCGCCGAGCTCGCCGGCTCCGGGGCCGAGGTCGAGCAGGTGGTCGGCGGCGCGGATGACGTCGGGATCGTGCTCAACGACGAGGATGGTGTTGCCGAGGTCGCGCAGATCCTGCATGATGCGGATGAGCTTGGCGGTGTCGCGGGTGTGGAGGCCGATGGAGGGCTCGTCCAGCACATAGAGCGCGCCTACGAGGCGCGATCCGAGGGACGTGGCGAGCTGAATGCGCTGGGATTCGCCGCCGGAGAGGGTGGAGGAGAGGCGGTCGAGGGTGAGGTAGTCGAGGCCGACCTGATGGAGGAAGCTGATGCGCTGGCGGACCTCTTCGAGGATCTTTCCGGCGATTTCGGTTTGTGCCGGTGACAGTTGCAAGTTATCGAAGAACTCGGAGGCGGCGGTGATGGTAAGGGCGGAGGCCTCGCAGATGTTTTTGCGGTTGAGCAGAACAGCGCGGGCTTCGGCACGGAGGCGCTGGCCGCGGCAGTCGGGGCAGGTGGCGTAGCCGCGGAACTTCGAGAGAAAGACGCGGACGTGGAGCTTGTACTTTTTGCGGTCGAGCTCGGCGAAGAAGCCGCGGATGCCGGGGAAGATGCCGTGTCCTTCCTCGATGATGCGCTGCTGCTCGGGCTCGAGATCGAACCAGGGGACGTCGGTGGGGATGCCGGCCTGTTTGGCGAAGCGTTTGAGCTCGCCGTGCATGGGGCGGTACTTGCCTCCGGCCCAGGGGGCGATGGCGTCCCGGTCGAGGGTGCGGGATCTATCGGGGATGATGAGGTTGGGGTCGAAGTCGATGGTGTTGCCGAAGCCCTGGCAACGGGGGCAGGCGCCGTAGGGGTTGTTGAAGGAGAAAAGGCGTGGCTCGGGCTCGCGATAGGCGCGGTGGCAGGTGGAGCACTCGAAGGCGGCGGAGTAGCGGTACTTCGTACCGTTCTCGATTTCCGCTCCGGACACAGTGTGGAACTGGACCTCGCCGGACTCGCGGTATCCGGTCTCGATGGCGTCGACAAGGCGGGAGCGGATGCCGGGGGAGAGGGCGAGGCGGTCGATGAGGACGAAGATGGGGCGGGCGGCTGGGTCGGAGAAATCCAGTTCGAGGAGGGACTCGGGGGTGGAGAACTCGACGATCGAGCCCGTCGAACTGGCAGGCGCGGGCTGGTAGAGACGGTTGTAGCCGCGGCGGCGGAGTTCAGTGAGGCGGTCCTTGAGGGCGTCGGTGAGGTTGAAGACCGGGGGTGCGGGCTCGGAGTTCTTGAGCGACTTCTTGGAGGCTTTCTTCAGGGGCTTTGGGGCTGGCGCGGGTGCGATTTCGGCGGTGGTGGGCTGCTGCAAGGGCTCGAGCCTGATCTCGGTGCGCTCGATCGGGAAGAGGGCGTAGACGCGGGTGGATTCAGGAAGGGCAAGCAGGGAAGCGACGATCTCGTCGACGGTGTCGTGGCGGACGACCCCTCCGCAGTGGAGGCAGGTGACCGTGCCGCAGCGGGCGTAGAGCAGGCGGAGGTAGTCGTAGATCTCGGTGGCGGTGGCGACGGTGGAGCGGGGGTTGCGGGTCTGGTTTTTCTGCTTGATGGCGATGGCGGGGGCGAGGCCGTCCATGTGGTCGACGTCGGGCTTTTCGATGCGTTCGAGGAACTGGCGGGCATAGGCGGAGAGCGACTCGACGTAGCGGCGCTGGCCCTCGGCGTAGACGGTGTCGAAGGCGAGCGAGGATTTGCCGGAGCCGGAGACGCCGGTGACGACGGTGAGGGCATTGTGCGGGATGTCGACGTCGATCGACTTGAGGTTGTGGGTGCGGGCTCCGCGGATGGTGATCTGGTCGTTCATCATGGTGCGGCTAGCCGCTGAAGTTACTGAAGTCTGGTGCTTAGGGATTGCCTCGATCATGGCCAATCTCTATTGTCAGACAGATGAACGGAGATTGCGAACTGCGAGTGAGCTCAAAGGCGGTGGCATTTGCGTGCTTCGGGGTTCTCGTCCTGCTTTTCAACTGTCGATCTATTGCAGCCGCAGGATCTGCTCCATCAGTTTTGGTTCGGGACAAAGGCGCTGAGGAGGTCGTGTCTAAGTTGTTGACCAAGCTGTTGACAGACCAGAATATTCTTGGACTCTCACGATACAGGCCTTCCTTGCTAAGCGAAGGCGTATGTTCCAGCGCTCGCGAAGGAGACTGGGTTCACATGATGAAGACGGACGAGGCGCCTGCTGGAGCTTTTTATCAATCCAATGATCCTGGACAGTCGAGCGCAGATTTGCTGAGACTCGTCAGCGACGCTTCTGAGGGGTACAAGCCGATGTCGCGGTACGCGGTAGCCGTTTGGAAGGCCAAGTCGGTGAATGGCAGTTCGCAGTACTGGATTGGTGTCATTCTCTCGAAGAGTGCCATTTCAAACTGGGCGGGTAGTCACCTGGGCGCGGACACGCCAGGGGAGATGTTCTCGCCGAACGCGGATGCGGAAAAAGATGTCGCTCGTGAGTGCAGACATCGCTGAAGCGAACAGCCTCTTTAGCTGGTCTTGATCGTCTGGGGCTGGGGGCGGACGATCTCGAGGATGAGGAGGGTGGCTCCGATGCAGATGGCGGAGTCGGCGACGTTGAAGTCGGGCCAGTGGTAGCCGATCATGTGGACTTCGAGGAAGTCGATGACGAAGTGGTGGACGATGCGGTCGTAGAGGTTGCCGAGGGCTCCGCCGAGGATGAGGGCGAGGGCGATGCCGCTGAGAGAAAGGGCTCGGCCGGTGCGGGCGATCATGGCGCCGACGATGATGACGGCGAAGATGGAGAAGGCGATGAGGCCGTGGCGCACGGCGTCGGGGTGGGCGCTCTCGTCGAGGAAGCTGAAGGCGGCGCCGGTGTTGAGGACGTGCGAGATGCGGAAGACGCGGGGGATGACGGTGATGTGTTCGCCGGAGCGGACGTGCTGGATGATGAGGAATTTGGTGATCTGGTCGAGGGCTACGATTAGGGCCGCGAGGAGGAAGAGCAGGGGGCGGCGGTCGCGGGTGGCAACGCCACGCGTTGTGATGGCTGTGGCGGGCTGATATGTGGAGGTCATTTAACTTGCGCCTCCTGTTCCGGGATACTGCTTGTTTTTTCAGCTGTATAGTGCTGAAAGCCTACTGCGGCGAGGGCGTTCGCGCATCTCTCACACACCGTTGGATAGCCCGGGTCTCGACCGTAGTCCGAGGTGTAGCGCCAGCAGCGTTCGCACCTAGATCCTACCGCTGCTCCAGAGACAACAGTGGTCCGGTCGAGACCGACTCCGTCCAGAGAAGGTATCTCTTCTAAGGTCACGGAAGACACATTCAGGAGTTCAGGAAGTGATCTCTCGTTTCGAACCAAGAATTCCAAGCGTTTACCAGCAGCAAGAATCTTGACCTGTGCGTCCAAACCCTTCCCGATTAGTCCATCCCTACGCTTCGCTTCGAGGGACAGGAGGGTGCTCTCGCGAAGGTCTAGGAGTTCGTTCCACTCCTCCTCGATCTGGCGGACGGAGCCGGGGATGATCTCGAGCATGTTTGGGAAGAGGGCGAGGTGAACGCTGGGTTCGCGGCCTTCGATTTTGGGGAGTTGCTGCCAGACCTCGTCGGCGGTGAAGGAGAGGATGGGGGCAATGAGGCGGGTGAGGGCTTCGGCGATGCGCCAGAGGGCGGTCTGGGCGGAGCGGCGGGCGGGGGCATTGGGGGCGAAGGTGTAGAGGCGGTCTTTGATCACGTCCAGATACAGGGCTGAGAGGTCGGTGTTCACGAATTCGTTGAGGGCGTGGTAGGCGCGGTGGAACTCGAAGGTGTCGTAGGCGCGGCGGATCTTGGCGTCGAGCTCGGCGGTGCGGGCGAGGATGTACTGGTCCAGGGGTTCGAGCTTGGCGAAACTCTCAGAGGAAAGCGGGCCCGTGCCGCCGATGGCGTTGCTGGCCGGGTCGAAGTCGTGGAGGTTGCCGAGGAGGAAGCGGAGGGTGTTGCGGAGCTTGCGGTAGTTCTCGCTGACGCGCTGCATCAGGCTTTCGCTGGCGGCGACGTCTTCGCGGAAGTCGACGGAGGCGACCCACAAGCGGATAACCTCGGCGCCGAGGCGGTTGGCGACGTCGACGGGATCGACGCCGTTGCCGAGGGATTTCGAGAAGGCGCGGCCCTGCTCGTCGAGGGTCCAGCCGGAGGTGGCGACCATCTTGTAGGGGGCGTGTCCGCGCACCGCGACCGACGTGAGTAACGAGGAGTGGAACCAGCCGCGGTGCTGGTCGCCGCCCTCGGTGTAGAGGTCGGCGGGGATCTCAGCTTCGGGCCGGTGGAGCTCGGGGTCGGCGTCGAGGACGGCGTGCCAGGAGGAGCCGGACTCGAACCAGACATCGAGGATGTCCATCTCCTTGCGGAACTCGTCTTTGTGGCCGCAGGAGGCGCAGGCGGTGCCGGGGGGAAGGAGGTCCGCGGGGGTGTGGGTGTACCAGGCGTCGGCGCCCTGTTTGCGGAAGAGGTCGACGATGCCCTTATTGACGGCGCGGTTGTTGAGGGGTGTGTGGCACTTTTCGCAGAGGAAGACGGCGATGGGGACGCCCCAGATGCGCTGGCGGGAGATGCACCAGTCGGGGCGGGTGGCGATCATGTTGGAGATGCGTTCTTGGCCCCAGGCCGGGTCCCAGATGACGTTTTTGATCTCGTCGAGGGTGCGTTGGCGGAAGGTGGTGACCGGGGCGTCGTCGCTTTCAAGCTCAGCGACGCCGACGGGCATGGGGGTATCCATGCGGATGAACCACTGCTCGGTGGCGCGGAAGATGACGGGGTTGTGGCAGCGCCAGCAGTGCGGGTAGGAGTGGTGGAGATCCTGGCGGCCCAGGAGGGCTCCGCGGGCCTGGACCAGATCGATGATGGGGGCGTTGGCTTCAACGATGGTGAGGCCTTCGTACTCGGGGAGGCCGTTGCGGAGGCGGCCGGAGGCGTCGACGTCGCAGAGCTGGGAGAGGCCGTAGCGCGAGCCGGTGGCGAAGTCATCAACTCCGTGCGAGGGCGCGGTGTGGACGGCTCCGGTGCCCTGCTCGGTGGTGACGTAGTCGGCGTTGACGCCGAGGATAAGGCGGTCGAGGAAGGGGTGCTGGAAGGTGGCGCGATCGAGTTGGGAGCCCTTGAAGCGGGCGATGTCGACGGCTTCAGGAAGGGAGCAGGCCTGGCGGGTGTGTTGGGCGAGGGCCTCTGCGACGATGTAGTTGTTGCCGTCGATGTTCCGGAGGGCGACGTAGTCGAGTTCGGGGTTGAAGGCGACGGCGAGCGAGGCGGGGAGGGTCCAGGGGGTGGTGGTCCAGATGATGGTGTAGACGTCTTGCTTGGTCTCCGAGGATGGTTGTGGAGCTTCACCCACCTTAGCGCCCAGAGTCGGGCGCGAAGATGGGGCACCCAGCGCGGGGTCGATGGCAGCCGGGTCGGAGGTGAGTTTGTAGCGGACGTAGATGGAGGGCGAGGTGTGCATCTCGTACTCGACCTCGGCCTCGGCGAGCGCGGTTTTGTCGTGGATGCACCAGTAGACGGGCTTGAGGCCTTTGTAGACGAAGTCGTTCTCGAAGAAGTCGAAGAAGGTCTCGGCGATGGAGGCCTCGTAGCCGTTGGACATGGTGAGATAGGGGTCGTTCCAGCGGCCGAAGACGCCGATGCGCTCGAACTGGGAACGCTGGAGGTCGACGTATTTCTGCGCGTACTCGCGGCAGGCGCGGCGGACGGCGAGGGGGGGCATCTCGAGTTTTTTGCGGCCGAGTTTTTCGTCGACCTTGATCTCGATGGGGAGGCCGTGGCAGTCCCAGCCGGGAACGAAGGGGGCGTCGAAGCCGGCCATGGTCTTGGTTTTGACGATGAAATCCTTGATGCACTTATTGAGGGCGTGGCCGAGGTGGATGGCGCCGTTGGCGTAGGGCGGGCCATCGTGGAGGATGTATTTGGGGCGGTTCTCGTGGGCGGCGCGGGCACGGATCTGGCCGTAGAGGTCGGACTGTTGCCACTGGGCGAGACGGGCGGGCTCGTTCTGCGGCAGATTGGCCTTCATCGGGAAGGCGGTCTGGGGCAGGTTGAGGGTGGCTTTGAGCGGCTTCGGGTTGGCGTCTGGCGTCTGATTCGAGGCTTGCGAGGCTTCTGGCATTCCATCCCCTGAGTGCGTCGTGGCGGCTTTTCGCCCAAACGTCTATTGTATCCGGCGATGCGGGAAGACCGGTGCAAGGGGAACGAGACTAACGGTGGGGGTGCTGCGTCAAAGTCCCTAGACAAGTTTGTGTCGAAGCGCAAGCAGCGCCGGGCGAATCTTTGTAAAATGATGGATGGAGCCAGTGGCGAGCGCGTTGACCGAAAACCGGCGGAAGACCGGGGACGTAGATGTGGCAGGACGCGCGAGATCAAGAGGGCGGGCAAAGGAGCTTCCAGGTCCTGTATGCCGCCGAGGCGAAGCAGCTCATGGCGATGACACTTTTGACACCACCACCGGAGACCGATCACGATCACGACACACCGCGACTGCAGACGGGGATTGCCCCGCAGTGGAGCGAGGTGAAGGAAGAGGGCGTGTTTGCATCGCTCGTATCGAGCGTTCGGGACGTATTGTTTCCGGAGAAGCTACCGCCGCTGGAGTTGCAGTCGAAGCCGCTTCCGGTGGTGGACCGGATGGCTTTCAAGCGCAGCCCGACATCGACCGCGATAGCGGTGGTGATCCATGCGGTGGCGATCGGGTTGATCGCGTGGCTGCTGTACAAGGGCGTGAAGATGGCGGCTCCGCAGGTGACGCACCTGGTGACGCCGATCGATATGCCATTGACGCCGCCGAAGGCTCCACCCAAGGCGCAAGTGATGGGGGGAGGCGGCGGATCGAAGGGGCCGACGCCGGTGGTGAAGGGGCATCTGCCTAAATTTGAGGAACACCCGATTGTCCCGCCGACGCCACCTCCGCCGCAGCAGCCGAAAATCGCGATCGAGCCAACGATCAATGTGCAGAAAGACCTGAAGATGGCGACCAACAATATGCCGAATATCGGCGTGCCGAATTCCCCGATCGTGGGTCCGATGTCGGGCGGCGGAGGAAGGGGCGGCGGGCTCGGGTCGGGCAACGGAAATGGGCTTGGGCCTGGATCTGGCGGCAACACGGGCGGGGGTGTCTACCATGTGGGCGGCGGCGTGTCGGAGCCGGTGGTGATCTACCAGGTAGAGCCGGAGTTCAGCGATGAGGCGCGTAAGGCGAAGGTTGCGGGGAATGTGCTGGTGAGCTTGATCGTCGGCGCCAATGGCCTGCCGCAAAACGTGCGGGTGATTCGCGGGATCGGCATGGGTCTGGATGAAAGGGCGGTCGAGGCGGTGAGGCAGTACCGCTTCAAGCCAGCAATGATGAATGGAAAGGCTGTGCCGGTGATGATGAACGTCGACGTGAACTTCCAGATCTTCTAACGAGGTCGAGGCGGTGAGCCTGCTCTTGAACTTAGAGCGGGCCTCGTTTCGTTTCAGGAGCCGGGAGGCTGCTAACGACTGGCGAGGGTGGGGGCGATCTCGTCGAAGGTAAGGTTCGCGGCGGAGCTGCCGGAGCTCTGCTTCCATTGGTTGAAGAGGGCGCCGTAGCTGTCCGTGATGCAGGAAGCCGGGTCGATATCGAGGTCTTCGAGGGTGCGATCGATCCAGCCGGTGGGACCTTCGAGCTCGGCCCAGGTGCCGATGGGGGTCTCATCGATGACGAGATGTGCGTGGACGTCGGAGCCGGAAAGGGGATAGGACCACTCGGTGCGGAACTTTTCGTAAGTGAAGGCGGGCGTGTAGCCAAGCTGCCGGAAGACCTCGGCAAGCGCGCCGCAGTCCCCGACGAGGGTCTCGGTTTCGATGCGGGTTTTATAGCGCGAGTCGTCGGCGTTCTCGGGCATGCGCTTGTGGGTAAGGATGCAGAGATCGCCATATTTTCGGAGGCGGAGGATCTGACGACGCTCGCGGAGATCACGTGCCGGCGTGTCGTAGAGGGTGTTGTGCTCGAAGGTGCGCTGGGTCTCGAGGTGAAAGCCGAGTGGGGGGAGGCGGGACTGGAGGGCTGCTGAATCTGCGACGGGGAATTTGACTTCTATCTCGGCGCTCTGCATGGCGAGAAGTATATGCGTGCGGTGACATAGGATGAGGGGGAGGATTTACACAGATGCAAGAGGGCCGGAGGACGCTGCGGTTGCGGGCGGAGGTGGCCGAGGATGTGGCGCGAGCGGCGGAGATGCTGCGAGGCGGAAGAACGGTCGCGTTTCCGACAGAGACGGTGTACGGGTTGGGGGCGAACGCGCTTGACGCCCCGGCGGTGGAACGGATCTTTCAGGCGAAGCAGCGGCCGGCGTGGGATCCGCTGATCGTGCATGTAAGCGACGAGGCGATGCTGCTGCGGGTGGCGGAGATTGCCGGCGCGGCGGGAGACCGGGCGAGGCTGTTGATGGAGGCTTTCTGGCCGGGGCCTCTGACGCTGTTGCTGCCACGAACGAGCGCGGTGCCGGACGCGGTGACGGCCGGACGGCGGCTGGTCGGGGCGCGGATGCCGCAGCATGAGGTGGCGGTGGAGCTGATTCGGGCGGCAGGGGCGCCGGTGGCGGCGCCGAGTGCGAACCGGTTTGGGAGGACGAGCCCGACAACGGCGGCGCATGTGCTCGAGGATCTGGAGGGCCGCATCGATGCGGTGCTGGATGGTGGGGCGACAAGCGTGGGGGTGGAGTCGACGGTGATCGATGTGGGCCAGTGGCCGATGGTGATCTATCGTCCGGGAGCGGTGACGCGGGAGATGATCGCGGAGGTTGCGGGCGAGGTGCGGGTATTTGAGCCGGTGCCTGGGGGTCGGGAGTCAGGCCGGAAGCCGGAGAGCCTGCCTTCGCCGGGCGTGGCGCTTCGGCACTATGCTCCGCGAGCGCGGCTGAGGCTGGTTCGAGAGATGATTGGAGATGTGCGGCTGTCCTTGATCGAGGCGATCGACCGGGAGCCGGGTGTGGGTGTGGGTGTGATGTTGCCGCTGGGATGGGATGGATCTTCGGCGGCGGAGGTGTACGAGTGGGGAGCCTGGGGCGATGCGGAGGTGCTGGCAAGACGGCTGTTTGACGGATTGCGGACGCTGGACGAGGCGGGTGCCGAGGTGATTGTGTGTCCGCTGCCGAACGGCGGGGGGCTGGGGGATGCGCTGCGGGATCGGCTGGAGAAGGCTGCGCGGAGGTAGAGGCGCACAGAAGAGGGGTGGAGACGGGCGAAGGCCAACAGCAGGTTCCTCCGCTGCGCTCCTGAATGACAAGCAAAAGAGCAGGCAACGGCAAGGGCGACAGCGGGTTCCTCCGCTGCGCTTCTGAATGACGAGTGAAAGAGCAGGCAACGCAGAAGCAATACAGCGGTCCTTCGGCTGCGCTCAGGATGACGGTGGAGAACTAGCAACGGCCAAGGCAGAGGCGATCGAGGGCAGCGAGGCGATGTAGCGGGGGGAGGCGGATCAGCGGGCTGCGGTGGAGAACTGGGTGGCGAAGGCGTCGAGGGAGAGGGAGCGGAGGAGGTTGCGGCGCATGCCGGAGTAGACCTGATCGAGGCCGCGGGCGGCCTGCTCGATCCAGGGAAAGGTGAGGGTCTCGGACAGGCGCACGAGCTCGGGCCGGAGATCGACGTTGCGGACGAGTTCGGGGGTGCCGGCGCTGAGAAGGAGCAGATCTTCGAGGAGGAGAGCGAGAGCGCGGAGGAGGGCAGATGTCTTTGCCTGGCCTTCCGCGCCGGCGCGGTAGGTTTCGGTCATCTTGAAGAGCGCGGTGTGGTCGGGCTCCGCGGCGGCGTTGCGAAGGAGGAGCAGGGCATCGGCGCGGGCGGCGGTGTAGGCGGCGAGGTCAAAGGAGAGCGCGCGACCGGCGGCTCCCTGCGAGAGGCGCGCAATGAGGATGCGCTGCTGGGCGGGGAGGTCGGCGCGGCGGTCGGCGAGAAGCATCTCGATCTCTTCGGAGGGGAGGGCGCCGAGGCGGAAGTTGGCGCAACGCGAGCGGATGGTGGGGAGCAGCTCGCTGGGGTTCTCCGAGAGGAGGAAGATGTGGACGGTGGGCGGCGGCTCCTCGAGCATTTTGAGCAACGAGTTTGCGGCCTCCTTCATGAAGTTCGAGGCGGTGAAGATGAAGATTTTACGGGGGGCTTCGGAGGGGAGGTAGTGGGCTCGCTGGATGAGGGTTCGCACCTGGCCGAGCTTGATGAGGAGCTGGGGCGGATCGGGCGGGATGACCAGGAGGTCGGGATGAGGCTGGACGAGGATGCGGGTGTCCTTCTTGTCGGTCTCGCGGAGATCTTCGCGGGCGGCTACGGCTGCCTCGACCATGCCGGCGAGGTTGGCGGCGGAGGCGATGCGGGTGCAGTTGCGGCAGACGCCGCAGAAGCTCGCGAGAGACTGGCCGTTGGACCAGAGATCGCGGGGCTGGCGTTCGCACTGGATCGCCATGGCGAGAAGGAGGGCGAGGGTGTACTTGCCTGCGCCGGCGGGGCCGGAGAGGATGATGGAGCTGGGAAGGCGGCCGGCGGCGACGGCGCTGCGAAGCCGCTCGACGGAAGGGGCGTTGCCGACGAAATCGTTGAAGGTGGGTGGAAGGATGTTTGGCTGAGTCATACAGGTGGAGGGGTGCGGCGGGTCCTACTCGAGCTTTGGTGGAGGGATCGGCTTTGAGGGCTGCTAGGAGAGGTACTGTTTGAGCCAGGGGTCGTCGGTACGGACGAGCTCCTGGGTGTTGCCGTCGAAGACAATTTTACCCTCGTTGAGAACGAGGAACCTGGTTCCGGGATCGATGCCATGGTTCACGTCTTTCGGTGTGAGCTCCATGTGATTGGTCTGGGAGTTGAAGCGATTGGTGGCGAGCGTGAAGGCGTCTTGCAGACGATGCGTGACGAGGAGCGATGTGGTGTGCGAGACGTCGCGCTGCTTGACGACGAGCTCGATGATGGTGGTTGACGTGATGGGGTCGAGGCCGCCAGTAGGGGAGTCGTAGAGGATGAGGTCGGGACTGGTGACGATGGCGCGGGCGATGGAGACACGCCGACGCATGCCGCCCGAAAGCTCGGAGGGAAACTTGGCGATGGCCTGTTCGAGCTCGACGAAGGTGAGGACCTCTTCAACCCTTTTGTGAGATTCGTCGTGGGGGATGCGTTCTTCGTTGAGGCGATAGGCGATGTTGTCTTCGACGGTGAGCGAATCGAAAAGCGCGGACTCCTGGAAGACCATGCCGATGCGGCTGCGCAGCTTGTAGAGATCGACCTCGCGCATGGTGTTGACCTCGTTGCCGAAGACGCGGATCGAGCCGCTATCCGGACGGATGAGGCCGTTGGCGAGCTTCATGAGAACGGACTTGCCGCAACCGGCGGGGCCGAGGATGATGCGGGTCTCGCCGGGCATGACGGTGAAGGAGATGTTTTCAAGGACGGGCTTTACGTCGAAGGTGATGGAGACGTTGTCGAAGACGACGACGGGGTCCGTGCTGGCCGGTGCGTCTGGCCCGCGCTGTTCGAGCTCGTTTGCAATGGCTTCGGGCATAGTCCGTTAGCGACCGAAGATGCCGATCATGGTGCGGCTGATGAGGAAGTCGACGACGATGATGAAGACGGAGCTGACGACGACGGCCTGGGTGGTGGCGCGGCCGACGCCCTGGGTTCCGCCTTTGGTGTTCATGCCGAAGTAGGTGCCGACGGAGGCGATGATGAAGCCGAAGAAGAGGGGTTTGGTCAGGCCCTGGATGACGTCGGCGTAGACCAGCGAGCGGTAGGAGTTATGGAAGTAGGAGCTGGCGTTGAGGCCCAGCAGGGTGACGGAGACGAGGCCTCCACCGGCGATGCCGACCGCGTCCGAGAGAATGGTGAGGAAGAAGAGCATGAAGACGGTGGCGGAGATGCGTGGGGTGACCAGCTTGCGGATGGGATCGGTGCCGAGCGCGCGCATGGCGTCAATCTGTTCGGTGACCTTCATGGAGCCGAGTTCGGAGGCCATACCGGAGGAGTTTCGGCCGGAGACCATGAGGCCGGTGAGGACGGGGCCGAGCTCCTTGACCATCGAGAGAGCGACGAGGGTGCCGGTCATGCCGACGGCGCCGAATTGTTGCAGGGAGGTGGCGGACTGGAGGGCGAGGACGCAGCCGGTGAAGAAGCCGGTGAGGACGACAATGGGAAGGGAACCGACGCCGATCGAATCCATCTGGGTGTAGATATCTGCCCAGTAACGGGGCTTGGAGAAGAGATTTGCGACAGCCCGGGCCGAGAGGACGGAGTAGTCCTGAATGGAGGCGAGGATCTGTTTGGCAAAGACCTCTGGCGAGACAAGGGGCATGGTTTCTGTGGCTCAGGTTATCAGATGCGCCGGAGGGTAAATCGACTGTAACGGATTTGATATGAGCGGGGTTCCGGGTTGTCGTGGAAGAAGAGCTTGAGGCGGATGACCGCGCTGATGAGAAAATGGAAAGATGGCAGATGAGATGACGGCGGCCGTGTTGTATGGCAAAGAAGACCTGAGGTTGGAGCAGGTCGCGGTGCCGCGTGCCGGTGTGGGGGAGATTGTGCTGCGGGTGGGCGCGGCTTTGACGTGCGGGACGGACCTGAAGGTTTACCGTCGCGGGTATCACGCGATGATGCTGCAGCCGCCAATTCCGTTTGGGCACGAGGTGGCGGGAGTGGTTTCGGAGGTGGGCGAGGGGGTGGCGTCGCTGGAGGTTGGGGACCGGGTGGTGGCGATGAACTCGGCGCCGTGCGACCGGTGCTTCTGGTGCAGCAAGGGTCAGCAAAACCTGTGCGAGGATCTGCAGTTTAATAATGGCGCGTTTGCGGAGTACATGCGGGTGCCGGCCCGGATCGTGGAGAAGAATACGATGTACGTCGCCGCGGAGATGCCTCTGGAGCATGCCGCGTTGACCGAGCCGCTGGCTTGCGTGGTGCGCGGCATGGAAGAGAGTGGAGCCAAGGCAGGCGACACGATGGTAGTGATTGGCGCGGGGCCAATCGGTCTGATGTTCATGCATGTCGCGGACCTGGCCGGGGCGCATGTGATCGCGGTGGTGAAACGGGAACAGCAGAGAGCGGCGGCGGAGATGTTTGGAGCGGCGGAGGTGGTGGTCGCGGGGCCGGACGACGAGACGGTCGGGGCGGTGAGAGCGCTGACGTCGGAGGGCCGCGGCGTGGATGTCGCGATTGAAGCGGTTGCAACCCCGGTTACGTGGCAGTGGGCGGTGGGGATGGTGCGACGGGGTGGAGTGGTGAATTTCTTCGGCGGACCGCCGGCGGGGACGATGGTGTCTCTGGACACGAACCTACTGCACTATGGAGACATCAAGCTGCTGGCCAGCTTTCATCACACGCCGCAGACGTGCAGGGCGGCCTTCGACCTGCTGAGAAGCGGGCGCTTCAAATGCGCGGAGTACATTACGGGGCGGGCCAGTCTGCGGGACGTGCCGGGCATCTTCGAACGCATGCGGACGCGAGACGGAAGCTCTGGAACGCTGGACATCAAGACGGCCGTGTTTCCGGCGGGGACGGGGCTGTGATGGCCGGGCTTGCCGCAATGGCTGACGAGAGGATCGCCGGGGACGATCTGATGGGTGCGCCGGAGGAACACAGAACGCCGGAGGAGCGGCCGACGATCGAGGAGGCGAAGGCGTGGTGCCACAGCCTGGCGACGACGCATTATGAAAACTTTCATGTCGCGACGTGGTTTTTGCCAGCGCGGGTTCGACCCCACTTTGAGAGTGTGTACGCGTACTGCAGGGTGTCGGACGATCTGGGCGATGAGGTGGCGACGCCGGAGATCGGAATGCGTCTTTTGAACACGTGGGGGCAGATGCTGGAGCAGTGCTATGCGGCGCCCGAGAGGAGCAGGCATCCGGTGTTTGTGGCGCTGCGGGAGACGATCGATGCGTGCGATCTGCCGAAGGATCTGTTTGCCGACCTGCTGCTGGCCTTTCGGCAGGACCAGGTGAAGACGCACTACGAGACGTGGGATGAGGTGGTGGAGTACTCGCGCCGCTCGGCGAACCCTGTGGGCCGGTTGGTGCTGCTGGTGTGCGGGTACAGGGACGAGGAGCGTGCGCGGATGTCGGACAGGATCTGCACGGGGCTGCAGCTGGCGAACTTCTGGCAGGATGTGATCGAGGATGCGGAGCGTGGGCGGAGGTATCTGCCGGCGGAGTCGATGGAGCGGTTCGGGGTGGAGGATGGGCAGATTGAAGGCCGGGTGTTTACGCCAGCATTTGGCGCCATGATGCAGGCGCTGGTGGAACGGACACGGGCGATGCTGCGCGAGGGAAGCGCGATCAGCGGGACCGTGGACCGGGAGCTGGCGGTGACGCTGGATCTGTTTCGCCGGGGTGGAGACGCGATCCTGGATGGGATTGCGGCGCAAGGATACGACACCCTGCGGGGGCGGCCAGTGGTGACGAAGCGGAAGAAGGCGATGCTGCTGGCGGAAGCGCTGGTGGCGAAGCTGCGAGCGTGGCGGATGCCTGCGAGCGATCGGGCCGCAACCCGTTGACGGCGACGGAGGGGTATGTCTTCTGTCGCGGTGTGGCTCGGCGCGAAGCGAAGAATTTTTACTGGGCGTTTCGGGTATTGCCGCGACATAAGAGCGATGCGATGTGCGCGGTGTATGCGTTTATGCGCAAGGCGGATGACCTTGCCGATGACGAGACCAAGACGATCGAGGAGCGCCGGAGACTGATGGCGGCGTGGGTGGGCGGGTGGCGGTACGCACAGCGTGAGAGCGAGCCGTCCGATCCGGTGTTTGCCGCGCTGGCGGACACGCAAAGGAGGTTCGGAATACCGGATGAGCTGCTGGAGGAGTTGGTGCGAGGGACGGCGATGGACCTAGAACCACGGGCGGCGATAGACCTTGAACCACGGGTGCCGGGCGCGGATGGCTTGCAGACCTATGCCACGTTTGAGGAGCTCTATGGGTACTGCTACCTGGTGGCTTCGGTGGTGGGACTGGTGTGTATACGGATCTTCGGATACGGGGATGCCCGCGCGGAGGGGCTGGCGGAGGAGACCGGCGTGGGGTTCCAGCTGACCAACATCCTGCGCGATGTGAAGGAGGATGTGGAGCGGAACCGCGTGTATCTCCCGATGGAGATGATGGAGGAGTTCGGGGTGTCGGTGGACCGGCTTCGTGCCGTCGCCCATGGAGCCGCGATTGGGGAGGGGGAACGAGCGCTTCTGGCCACGCTTGGCATCCGGGCGGAGCGGTACTATGTGTCCGGAAGAAAGTTGATTCCTCTTCTTGACCGGGACAGCCGGGCGGCCATGTGGGTTTTGTTGACGATTTACCACCGGCTGCTGCGGCAGATCGCGGGGCGGGGGATGGATGTCTTCACGAGCCGGGTGAGCGTGTCGACGACGACGAAGCTCTGGATCCTGATGCGCGGGGCTGCGATGGCTGCCTGGAATCGGGTGGCTGCTTGAGCCAGACGGATGTGGTTGTGGTGGGCGGCGGGCTGGCGGGTATGTCCGCCGCGATGGCTCTGGCGGAGTCTGGCAGGCGCGTGACGCTGCTGGAGTGGAGACCGTACGTGGGTGGGCGCGCTTACTCGTACGAGCATCCGGGGATCAGCGAGGTGATCGATTCGCAGCACGTGGTGCTGGGATGCTGCACGAACATCGTCGATCTCTGCGCGAAGGCGGGGGTTGCGGACTGGATCCGGTGGTACGACGAGCTGGTGTTTCTGGAGCCGAATGGGCAGCGGACTACACTGCGCACCGGGGTGCTTCCGGCGCCGCTGCACCAGGCGATCAGTTTCCTGCGAGCGCCGATGTTGTCGATCCGGGATAAGGCTGGGATCGCGGCGGGAATGGCGCGGTTTCTGCGTGGATACCCGGCTGACGACAGCGAGAGTTTCGCGAGCTGGCTGCGGCGGACGGGACAGACCGAGCGGGCGATCCGGCATTTCTGGGAGCCGGTGATTGTGGGCGCGCTGAACGACAGCTTCGAGCGATGCTCGGTGAAGTATGCGGGGAAGATCTTTCACGAGAGCTTTCTGCGTTCGGCCGAGGCTGGCCGACTGGGGATTCCAACGCGCCCCTTAACGGAGTTCTTCGAGCCGGTGGCACGGTTGGCCCAGAGCAAGGGGGTCGACGTGCGGCTGCGGTGCGGGGTCTCCGGTTTGCGCAAAGATGGCGACGGGTGGGTGGTGGTACTGGATGGCGGCGCGGAGATGCGATCTGAGTCTGTCGTGCTGGCGACGGATTACCGCCGAGCCTTGAAGCTGATCGCGGGGCTGCCCGGCGGAGAGGCGGTGACGCGGGACGGTGAGCAGATCGTGTCCGCTCCCATCACTACAGTTCACCTCTGGTATGACCGCGAGGTGACGGAGCTGGACCATGCGGTGCTGCTGGATACGCGGATCCAGTGGATGTTTGCAAAGTCTCGAATCCGGAGATGGGAGAAGGGGCTGGGGAGCTATCTCGAGCTGGTGATCAGCGCTTCATTCGCGGAGCTGGGAGTGTCGCGCGAGGAGATCCTGCGGCTGGCGCTGGAGGAGGCGGCCGGCTTTTTTCCGCGGATGCGGGAGGCTCGGCTGGTGAAGAGCAGTGTGCTGAAGGAGGCGCGCGCGACCTTCTCGGTTGCGCCGCGGACGGACCGGCTTCGGCCGGAGCAGGGGACGCGGTGGCCCGGGCTGTTTCTGGCGGGCGACTGGACGCGGACGGAGTGGCCCTCGACGATGGAGGGGGCGGTGCGCAGTGGGCGGCTCGCGGCGGGGGAGCTTGCGGGCGACCGGCTGAGGTTCATGGCGGCCGAGTTGCCGGCGGCAGGGCTGATGCGCCTTGTGGGATGAAGCGGTTGCCGCTCTGAAATGGGTTCGTCCGAGAATAGGCGGGGCCTACTATATGGCATCTCACCACCGATGCAGGCGAGTGGTCACTTTTGCTCGCTAGCAAACAGGAGATTTGGGATGTCGATGAACTGCGTGCGTATGGGGACGGGGCAGCCGCTGCTGATGCTGCACGGCCTGGGAGGAAGCTGGCGGTCGTGGACGACGATTACGGAGCGGTTGCGGCAGCAGCGGGATCTGGTGCTGGTGGATCTTCCGGGCTTTGGAGAGACGCCGCCGCTCACGCGCGAGACGACGATCCTGTCGCTGGCTGATGCGGTGACCGGCTTTCTCGGAGAGCAGGGGCTGTACGGCGTTGATGTGGTTGGGAGCTCGATGGGCGCCCGGCTGGCGCTGGAGCTGGCGCGCAGGGGGGTGGTGGGCGCGACCGTGGCTCTTGATCCGGGAGGCTTCTGGCGGGGTTGGCAGAGGAGATTCTTCTACAGCTCGATCTGGGCTTCGATACGCCTGGTGCGTCTGCTGCAGCCGCTGATGCCGGCGATCTGCGGGAGCGGATTCGGGCGGACGCTGCTATTTCCGCAGTTCTCCCCGAAGCCGTGGGCGCTCCCCGGCGAAGCGGTGCTGGAGGAGATGCAGAGTTATGCGCGGGCGAGACGCTTCGATGAGCTGCTGTATTCGCTCGCGTACGGGCCGGAGCAGGAGGGAGCGCCGGCGGGGTCGCTGAAGAAGCCGGCGGTGATTGGGTGGGGGCGGCAGGACCGGGTGTGTCTGCCTCGGCAGGCGGCGGTGGCGCAGACCGTGTTTCCGGATGCGCGGATGCATTGGTTCAACCATTGCGGACACTTTCCGCACTGGGACCAGCCGGAGGACACGGTTCGGCTGATTCTTGCGAGTACGGGTCCTGGTCTGCTGGAGTGAACGCATTTCCCTCTGGTCAGTTAGAGGGGGAGGGCAGGTTACTCTGGATGCGTTTTGCAAGGGAGTCAACCGAAGTGTTGTCGGCCATCTCGCGGAGTTCCTCGTCCCCTTCGGTATCAGGTATGTCGAGTTTACGGCAGATCGCCTGGAGCAGCTGGAGAGCCTTCGTGACCTCTTTTTCTGCGAGCAAATCGATCTGCAGGTTGAGGTGATCGCGGGCGTCGCTACGCTGCTGCATCCGATTCTGCTTCATCAGGACGAAGGTGCTGAGCAGAACGCCCTCGACGGAGACGACCATGGCGAGCAGGATGAAGGGGTAGGGATCGAAGTGCGGAAAGAACGGAAAAACCTTGCTGTTGACGAGAAACCAGCTGATGAAGATCACCACGTGAATGACGACGAACCAGATACTTCCGCTGAAGCCGCCGATTACGTCGGCGATGAGGTCCTTCGGAGAGCGGCGCTGCTCGAAGCTCCGTTCGAGATCGGCGACGGTGCGGATATTGGATTCGACCGTGGACGGAGCGGTCTCCGGTGTTTGGGCAGGCACGCAGAGATAGATGCGGAGGAGGAAAGCGCGATGACCTCTCTCCTAAGGAGACCGATCCGAGGTTCTCGCATCCGGGGAGTAAGTTGATGCGATGAAATCGGCAGTTGATTAGCTGAAAAGGAACTCCTTGGTGCGGAGTTCTTTGACGACGTCGCGGAGCTTGGCGGCTTTTTCGAATTCGAACTTTTTGGCGGCTTCGCGCATGTCGGACTCGAGCCTGCCGATGTAGGTGTCGAGCTCTGCCTGAGTGACGAACTCGGGCATGCCTTCGGTCTCTTCGACGAGGTCGGCGTAGTCTGCCCGGAGGATGCCAGCGAGGCCCATTTCGAGCGGGCGGTTGATCGCCTCGGGGGTGATGCCGTGCTCCTCGTTATAGGCGACCTGTACCTCGCGGCGTCGGTCGGTCTCGTTGATGGCGCGTTGCATGGAGTCGGTCATGTTGTCGGCGTAGAGGATGGCGCGGCCTTCGAGGTGGCGGGCGGCGCGGCCGATGGTCTGGATGAGGGAGCCCTGGGAGCGGAGAAAGCCTTCCTTATCGGCGTCGAGGATGGCGACGAGCGAGACCTCGGGAAGGTCGAGGCCCTCGCGAAGCAGATTGATGCCGATGAGCACGTCGTACTCGCCTTTGCGAAGGTCGCGGAGGAGCTTGATGCGTTCGAGAGTTTCGATTTCGGAGTGCATGTAACGGCAACGCACGCCGACCTCGGTGTAGTAATTGGCGAGGTCCTCGGACATGCGTTTGGTGAGCGTGGTGACGAGGACTCGCTGATTTTTGGCGGTGCGGTCGCGGATCTCGGCGAGGAGGTCGTCGATCTGACCTTTGACCGGGCGGATCTCGACCTGCGGGTCGGTGAGCCCGGTGGGACGGATGATCTGCTCGACGACGACGCCGGCTGCCTTGGTGAGTTCGTAGGGACCCGGGGTGGCGGAGACGTAGATGATCTGGCCGGTGCGGCCTTCGAACTCCTCGAACTTGAGCGGGCGGTTGTCCATGGCCGATGGAAGCCGGAATCCGTAGTCGACGAGATTTTGCTTGCGGGAGCGATCGCCATGCCACATGCCATGGAGCTGCGGGACGGTGACGTGTGACTCGTCAATGAAGAGGAGGTAGTCGCGCGGGAAGTAGTCGAGCAGCGTGGGTGGGGGTTCGCCGGGAAGGCGGCCGGAGAAGTGCCGGGAGTAGTTTTCGATGCCGTGGCAGTAGCCGACCGATTTGATCATTTCGAGATCGAAGCGGGTGCGCTGGTGAATGCGCTGGGACTCGACCAGGCGGCCTTCTTTTTCGAGCTGCGCCTCCCACTCGAAGAGCTCGTTGAGGATGGATTCGGTGGCGGTCTTCTTGCGCTCGGGCTGAACGACATAGTGGGACTTCGGGTAGATGGGGAGGCGGGAGTACTTCTGCTTGACGGTGCCGAAGAGCGGGTCTATCTGCGACAGGGAGTCGATCTCATCGCCGAAGAGCTCGATGCGGAAGGCGTTCTCGTCGTAGGTGGGGTAGACCTCGATGATGTCTCCGCGGACGCGAAAGGTTCCGCGGCGGAAGTCGACGTCGTTGCGCTCGTAGAGGATCTCGACAAGACGGCGGGTGATGTCTTCGCGCCTGATCTTCTGGCCGCGTTCGAGCAGGAGCAGCATGCCATAGTAGGCCTCCGGGGAGCCGAGGCCGTAGATGCAGGAGACGGAGGAGACGATGATGGCGTCGCGGCGCTCGAAGAGAGATCGGGTGGCGGAGAGGCGGAGTTTGTCGAGCTCCTCGTTGATGGTGGCCTCCTTTTCGATGAAGAGGTCGCCGGCGGGGATGTAGGCCTCGGGCTGGTAGTAGTCGTAGTAGGAGACGAAGTATTCGACGGCGTTGTTGGGGAAGAACTGTTTGAACTCGTGGTAGAGCTGGGCAGCGAGGGTCTTGTTGTGCGCGAGGATGAGCGCGGGCCGGTTGGACTCGGCGATGATGGAGGCCATGGTGAAGGTCTTGCCGGAGCCGGTGACGCCGAGGAGCACCTGGTCTTTCTCACCGGCGCCGAGGCCGGAGACAAGCTCGGAGATGGCGCGCGGCTGATCGCCCCGAGGCTTGTAGGTGGTCGTGAGCTGGAAGTCCATCTCTGTAGGATAACGGGTATGCGCAGCGGCCAAAAGGGGCTGGATCGCGGTAGTGGGTCAGTTTCAAACCGGATTCACAGTTGGTATTGAGTATCGCTGACGTGCTCCATCCACTCCACGACCTCCCCGCCGGATCGTTCCTGAATTGCGATATGAGTCATGGCCGTAGTCGGTGTGGCCCCGTGCCAATGCTTCTCTCCAGGCGCGAACCAGACCACATCTCCGGGGTGAATCTCCTCTGTCACGCCACCTTCCCGCTGAACCCAACCGCAGCCTGCCGTCACAATCAGAGTTTGTCCGAGGGGGTGAGTATGCCAGGCGGTGCGCGCTCCGGGCTCGAAGGTGACGCTGGCGCCAGCGACAAGCGCCGGGTCGGGTGCTTGAAAAAGCGGGTCGATACGGACAACACCAGTAAACCACTCTGCTGGACCTTTGCCCGAGGGCTGTGAGCCGATACGTTTGATTTCCATCAGCACATTTTAGTGGTTCTATATGGGAGACCTTTCAACTGACGCGCTACCGCCGCCTGGTCGAGCGCAAGGAGCATCTTAGGAAGGAATGGGGGAAAGGAATGGGAGAAAGTCTTATGGGTGCAGGGGTGGAGTTGTGGCTGGTACGGCATGGCGAGACGGAGTGGAGTCTGAGCGGGAAGCATACGAGCCGGACGGATGTCCCTCTGACCGAGAAGGGAAGGGTCCGGGCCGCGGAGCTGCGGGATTACCTGGCGGGGCGAAGCTTCGATGCGGTGCTGACGAGCCCGATGCAGCGGGCGCGTGAAACCTGCGCGATCGCCGGCTACGGAGACCAGGCGCGGGTGGAAGAGGGGCTGCGGGAGTGGGACTACGGCGTGTACGAGGGGCGCACGACCAAGGAGATCCGCGAAACCGAGCCGGGGTGGAGTGTATGGAAGGACCCGATCCAGAGTGGGGAGACGGTAGAGCATGTGGGTGAGCGGGCGGATGAGGTTATCGGGCGGGTTCTGGATGCCGTAGCGGGGCGGGAGCATGGGCGCGCCATTCTGTTTGCCCATGCGCACATCCTGCGCATTCTGGCGGCGCGGTGGATCGATCTGCCGCCGCGTGATGGGCGGCTCTTTGCGCTGGGTACGGGCAGCTTGAGCGTGCTGGGATGGGAGCGCGAGACGCGGGTGATCGAAAGCTGGAACCGGCAGTTTGAGGAGTAGGTCGAGAGCTGCAGCGAGTGCGTGCGCGAACGGAGGGGGGTAACGATGTCTGAGAGACTGCCGAGTCTGCGCTGGTGGGTGAAGTGGCTGGTGCTGCTGGCGCTGGCGACCGCGGCTCTGCGGTTGGTGCTGACGCAGGGAACGGTGCGGGCGTGATCGGCCGCGACCTGGCTAGAGCGCAGCGATGCTGGCTAGAGCGCAGCGATGCTGGCTAGAGCGCAGCGATGCTGGCTAGAGCGCAGCGATGCTGGCTAGAGCGCCGCGATCAGAGTTGGCCAATCTCCTGGGCTGTGGGCGAGGTGATCGGGAGGCACTGTGACGAGGCTCTGGGGCGCGAGGCCAAAGGTGCAGCCGATGCTTTGCGCGCCACAGTTGCGGGCGGTGAGGATGTCGACTGCGGAGTCGCCGATCATGATGGTCTGGCCTGGCGTGATGGCTGCGGAGCTGCTGTGGTTGTTTTGAGCGAGTGACGAAGCTTGCTGGATGAGGGTGCGGAGGCCGTGCGGGTCGGGCTTCTTGGTGTGGAAGCTGTTGCCTCCGTAGATCTCGAAGAAGAAGGGTGAGAGGCCCAGGTGCTCGCAGATCTCCTTGGAGGGACCGATGGGCTTGTTGGTGAGGCACGCCAGCAGGAGGGTGGGATGGCTGTCGCGGATGAGGGTGAGCGCCTCGAGAACGCCCGGGTAGAGGCGGGTAAAGTCGAGTTTATGAACGCGGTAGTAGCTAAGGAAGAACGTCAAGGCTTCGATGACGTATTCCTCATCATGGATATCGCCCTCCGGGTCTCCGAAGGCGCGGCGAACGAGCATGGAGGCGCCGTCCCCGATGTAGGTCGCGATAACTGCATCCGGGAGCTGCGGTTTGCCGAAGTGCGCGAGGGTGGCGTTGATGGAGTTGCAGAGATCCCGGCTGGAATCGATCAACGTGCCATCCAGATCGAAGACGAGGAGCCGGGGAGAGTTGGGTTGCGAGAGGTCTCGACCGGTGGAAGAGAGCATGGGAACACGATACAGGCGCTCACGGATGAGAGGCCTTTGAGGGGCAACTCGCGCGGGAGAGCCGGCTACTTGATCTCGACGTCTCCGGAGCCGGTGCTGATGCGCAGGGTTGGACCGCCGCCGTTTACGGTGCCGCTTACGTGATGGTGATTGAGCTCACCCTGCATGGCGATGGGCTGCTGGGTGCGAATGGTTCCGGAGCCGGTGCTGGCGTTGAGAGTGAAATGCGCGGACGAGCCCACGGTGAGCCGGACGGAGCCGGAGCCGGTGTCGACCTTCCAGTCTGTGGCGGGATTTCCGCTGACCTCGATGTCGCCCGAGCCGGTGCCGGCCTTGAGACCGCCGGAGATGTTGCTGAGACGGATGTTGCCGGAGCCGGTCTGCGCCCGTACGTCGCCGGGAGCGCTTTGCGTGAGTTCAATATCGCCGGAGCCGGTATCCAGGTTTGCGGGCCCCTGAACATTTCTGGCGCGTACGGAGCCCGAGCCGGAGCTTCCTTTGAAGCGCAAACCGACATCCTGCAGCTCGACATCACCGGAGCCGGTGGAGGCCTCGATGGAGGAGGCGCGGGGAAGGGTGACCTCGTAGTCGATCGAAATGTTGCGGTAGCGTTCGCCGGAGTGGCGCTCGCCGATAGTGATGTCGTTGCCATTCTGCGCGATGGGCGGGTTGCTGACGATCTGTTCGATGCGGGACTCGACATCGCCGGCACCGAACCAGCCGTTGCCGGCATGCAGATGCGCTGCCACGTGGAGCTGGTTATCCGACCCTGGCCGGAGATGGATGTAGCCGGAGCCGGTAGAGACGCTCACATTGGGACTGCCGCCTGTGGAGAGGGTCCGCTCGAAGTTGTGGTCCGCAGCGAAGAGAGTCGCGGAGAAGAGGACGAGAGTTGCGGAGGCGGCTAGTGTCTGGAGAGTCATGGTGCTCCTTACGCGGTGTCGGTCAGAAGGTCAGAAGGTCGGCGATGCGGGATTACGAGCCGAGCAGGCTGTCCCTGTTATTGCTGCAGGATGACGGTGTCGCCGAGCTTGATTCCGGAGAGCACCTCGGTCCGGGTTCCATTGGAGATGCCGGCGACGATCGGGAGCGCGCGGCGTCCTTTCTTTTGCTTTGGGTCAGGGACCTCGACGGAGGCTTTGCGATCCTTGTCGTAGATGACGGCCTGTTCGGGAACGGTGAGCACATCCTTGTGTTCCTCGAGGAGGATCTCTGCATTGGCAGTCATATTCGCCTTGAGCTCGCCGCCCGGGTTGTCGATCGAGACGCGGACCTCAAAGGTGGTGACGTTATCTTTTTCGACGCCGAGGGGAGCGATCTTGGTGACTTTGCCGTTGAAGGTCTTGTCCTTGAACGATTCGACCTTGATACGCGCGGGCTGGCCGAGGTAGACCTTGCCGATGTCGGCCTCATCCACTTTGCCCTGAACGTAGACCTGAGTGATGTCGCCGATAGTCATGACGAGGGTGGCGGTGCTGCCGAGGACGAGGATCGAGCTGACGGCGTCGCCGACTTCGACATCGCGGGAGAGGACGACGCCATCCATCGGGCTGGTGATGATGGTGTAGGAGAGTTGGTCCTGGAGCTGCTTGAGGGAGGCCTGCGCCTGTGCGACCTGGGCCTGCGCCTGGCGGAGCTTGGAGCTATCGACAGAGATCTGAGAGACGGCTTTATCGCGGGTATTGGCGGCGAAGAGGTACTTCTGTTGCGCGTCGTCGAGTGCCTGCTGGCTGACGACACCCGCGGTGGACATCTGCTGGGCGCGATCCAGGGTGTGCTTGTACATGGGCAGGTCGGGCGCCTGTGCGCTGACCCGGTCATAGTCGATGGCAGCCGCGGCGGCGCGCGAGTTCGATTCCGCTGCCGCCAGGAGCGCCTTTTGTGCGGCGACCTGATCGAGGATCTCCTCTTGATCGAGTTGAGCGAGTAGTTGTCCCTGGCGAACGTGGGCGTTGATATCGGTGCTGAGCCTGGTGACGATACCGGAGGCCTTCGATTTCACCTCGACCTTGGTGATGGGCTGAACCTTGCCGGTCGCGACGACGGACCGCGCGATGTCCCCACGTTCTGCCTTGGCGAGCTGCGACGGCTCGATCTTGGTCCCGTTTCCTCGCGCGGCAACGGTTACACCGAAGAGTGCGGCGATGATGACGGCAACGACGCCAGCCCAGAGCCAAAGTTTGCGTTTGCGTTTGCGCTCGTTTGCCACAGAATCACCCCAAGGCGCACCTGCTGAGGTGAGATACGCCATGAGGTGTGCTTACGCAGGCAGGGTGAAACTAGTTCCGTAACGCACCGGATTCGCCAGCCCGCATTGGGTTCAGGCATATTTGCGGAGTACGCCGAGAACCTTGCCCTGAATGACGACACTTGCGGCCGGGGCGTAGATGGGGGGCATCTCGGTATTGGAGGGTTGAAGCCGGATCATGTTGCCTTCGCGGTAGAAGCGCTTCAGCGTGGCATCGGTCCCGTCGACGAGAGCGACGATGATTTCGCCCTCCCGGGCGGTGCGCGTGCGCTCCACGAGAACGTAGTCACCGCTGACGATGTGTTCGTCACGCATGGAGTCTCCGTACACTTCCAGGGCGAAGACCTCGCGGTTGCCGATGATGTCGCCGAGCGAGATAGTCTCCGCCGTCTCGATCGCCTCGACAGGCCGGCCGGCCGCGATGCGTCCGAGCAGAGGCATGCGGTCGGAGGGCCGTTTGGGACTGCGCGCTGGGAGAACGTCGATGGAGCGGCTCCGGTTGTGCGCACGCTGGAGCAGACCCTTGTTCTGGAGGTTGGTGACGTGCTTGTGGACGGTCGCGAGCGAGTTCAGGCCAAGGCCGCTGGCAATCTCCTCGAAGGACGGGGAGTACCCGTTTTTCTGCGTGAAGTTGGAGAGAAAGTCGAGGACCTCTTTTTGCCGCCGCGTGATAGCCATGTCGACATTCTAGCGAATAAAAAGCGAACTGCAATAACCTTTTTGGTGCAGGGGAGCCACGTCATGGGGTCACGGGGGTTCGCAAGGTTATCCAGGTTCCGGATTTGGGAATGCTAATGCAGAAGATTGCACATTGTTCTTGCCCTGGCGCGCGCGCTCCCAGAAAGTAACAGGTGCAGCCGGCCGACCGGACTGCCAAGGAATGAATGGATGCGGATCATCATTGTGGAACAGGATGCTGCTTTGGGAGTGTTTCTGACCAAGGGCCTCATGATGCAAGGCCACGATGTGAAGTGGACGGATGGTGCGGAGGAAGCCCTGGCCCTGGCGCAGGCAGGCGCACCCAACCTGATGGTGATCGACGTCTCCTCAGACAGTGGGACGGGTCTTCTGGCGACCATCCATCAGCGGCACAGGAGAACGGCGGTGCTGACCCTGACGGGTTGCGATTCGGTGCAGGACAGGGTCCGATGTCTCGATCTAGGCGCGGATGATTGCATGACGAAACCCTTCAGCTTCCATGAGTTGGCGGCACGTTGCAGGGCGATTTTCCGACGGCAGGAGCGGTCGGGAGAGATAGTGATGATGCATGGCGAGCTTCGGCTGGAGAGGATCAGCAGATCTGTTTCGATGGCGGACTGGCCGATCAGCCTGACGGCGAAGGAGTTCCGGCTGCTGGAGTATCTGCTGCAGAATGCAGGCCGATGCTGCAGCCGGAGTGAGTTGATGGCGCAGGTCTTTGATCTCGCTCCGGAGAACGGGACCAATGTGGTTGATGTTTACATCAATTATCTGCGCAAGAAGCTTTCGGTGAAGGGGGATTTCTCCGGCATCACGACGGTTCGGGGCGCGGGATATCGTCTCAATCGAGAGGGCTTCGCCGAGTCTGGGCCGGGTGCGGCGGCAGTAACCGAGGTGTGCGCGCATGCGTGAGACCGGCCAGGCGATGCGAATGGACGGTGGGTGCAAGTGAGCCTTTCCTCGTGGGTGCCAGTGGTTCATCCCGGGCTTCCGGTCAGTTGTCTCCTGCCGACGCTGCGGACGGTGCTGATTGCGAGCGCGGACGAGGGCTTGCGGGGGCGACTGCACGGCGCGTTGGCGAAGCTGCGATGGCAGGTGTATGAAGCTGCTGGCGGCGCGGACGCGATGGCTCAGCTGGACCAGTTGCAGCCAGAAGCTCTTTTCGTCGATGGATGGCTTCCAGACTTGCAGGTGGAAGAGTTCGCGGAGCTGGTGCGAGGGCAGTATCCGGAGATGGACCTCTTGCGGATGGACGGCCTTCTCCTGAATGTGGCGGCGCGGAGCCCACGGCGTCATGAACTTCTTCAGGTCTTAAGAGAGGTCTCGGAGGGCAATGAATCCGAGGAGGCTCGACTGCCTGAAAGGTCAGCACTGCAAGCACCGGTGGGTGCCGAGGCGGGCGGCTATGTACAAGGCGAATGGTTACGGCGCCCGATCGAGGTTGCTGACGATGTAGCTCGGACGAAGCCGATGGCGCGAATCGACGGCTTCCTTCCTGAGATGGTGGGAGGCAGCGCAGCTATGGCGGAGCTGGGCAAAATGGTGCGATTGGTCGCTCCGCGGTCGACAACGGTGCTGATTGAGGGCGAGACAGGAACGGGGAAGGAGCTGGTCGCGAAGGCGCTCCACCGTCTCAGTTCGCGTGCCAACAAGCCGTTTCTGGCTCTGAACTGCGCTGCTATCCCGGAAGCGCTGCTGGAGGCGGAGCTGTTTGGACACACGCGCGGAGCGTTTACGGGCGCGGTGCGATCAAGAACGGGACGGATTGAGGCGGCGGACGGTGGCACCCTTTTTCTGGATGAGATCGGCGAGATGCCATTGGCGTTGCAAGCTAAGATGCTGCGGTTCCTCGAATGCGGGGAGCTGCAGCGGGTGGGCGACAACGAACCGACCTACGTGGATGTACGCGTGATCGCGGCGACGCATCAGCTGCTGGAAGAGCGGGCGGAGGCACAGACCTTTCGCCTCGATCTCTACCATCGGCTGGCGGTGTTCCCGATCGACGTCCCGATGCTGCGATCGAGGGTGGACGATATCCCGCTTCTGGCGCAGCACTTTGTTGGACTGCTGGGGCGTGGATCAGAGCTCAAGCAGATCTCCGAGGCGGCGATGCAGCTGCTATGCGATCATCTCTGGCCTGGCAATGTGCGTGAGCTTGCGCATGTGATCGAGCGCGCGGTGATCCTTGCGGAAGCGAGCCCGATGATTGCTCCGGAAGAGATTCGGGTTCGCAAGCGGGATCGCTCCACTTAGCAAAGGCCAGGGCAGGTTCGTGAGACCAGACCAGGATTCTCCGAGCCGGCGAGGACAAGAGTGTGTCTCTTCTCCTTCAGAACTGAAAAACCTTCATCTACACAGCTCTTTCGTGTTTGCGAACGACGCGTATGACTCGGCTCCGATGGGAGCGTGAGCTAGGTGTTCTCGTCACGAGGGCTCGATTGTTAGTGCGGGCTCATCTGCGTCATTAGGAAAGACTCATGCTCAGGGCCTGCGTGGATAGAAAGCGAAGAGACATGGATTCCGGCATTCGCTTTCGACGTTCGATTCGAAAGGAGGGAAGGGTTGTAAGTTGCTCAATCCAAGCTCGTTTGGATCTCAGTAGTCGAAGATTGGGTGAACACTAATAGAAAGTGGAGCGAAATAGGTCACACGCTTGCATTTAGTCAGGACGTTGAATATGCAGTTACCACGATTCTGGAGAGTGTCATGAGCGTTGGAAGCATGGGATCGATTCACCAGCAGCAGTTTGTGCCAGCAGCAGTGTTGTTCGGCGGCGCCTCTGACGAATGCTTCACGACGCCGCAAGAAGGTATGGGCTTCGGCGCGAATCGTGCTCCAGAATCGATCCATGAAACAGGCAGCGCAAAGGCGGTTGCCGCGGCCCGGTCCGCGACGGATGCTCTGCTGATTGAGCACCTGCCGACGGTGCGGTATGTTGCCCGAAGGATCTATGAGCGTCTTCCTCAGCATGTGGACTTCGAGGAACTCGTCTCGGCTGGTGTGGTGGGGCTGATCGACGCTGCCTTGAAGTTCAAGGATGAGAAGAACACCCAGTTCAAGACGTATGCGCAGTTTCGCATTCGTGGCGCGATTTTGGACTCGCTGCGAAGCCTTGACTGGAGTCCTCGTGAACTGAGGCGCAAGGGCCGCAGCGTTGAAGAGGCGATCCGGACACAGACGCAGAGATGTGGGCGGACACCATCCGATGTTGAAGTAGCGGCCGAGATGAGCCTGACGCTGCAGGAATACCAGAGGCTGTTGACGGAGCTGAAGGGGCTCGAGATCGGAAGCCTGAATGTCGAGCGCAATGAGGAATCGGGTGAGGAGGAGCTTGCCTACGTCGCGGCCCCGGCCGATGAGAGCCCGCTCTTTCGCTGCCTGCAGGCGGAGATGAAGCAGCATCTGATGGACGCCATCGACAATCTTCCCGAGCGGGAGCGCATGGTGCTGACGCTCTACTACTACGAGGAGCTATCGATGAAGGAGATTGGGCAATTGATGGGAGTGGTCGAGTCGAGGGTGTCGCAGATCAAACGCTCCGCGGTCGTGCGGGTCCGGGCGGCGATGTCCGCGTCGGCCCCGGCGGCGAAGGAGAAGGGCGCCGTTCGCGTTTCGTGAGCTACCGATCTCCGTATGGAGACCAATGCGATATGTAGAGACCAATCAACGCAGAAAGCTGCTATTGGAGGAGGCAACGGGACTCTGGGTTGCAGGTTCGCCGACCGCCTCGCCTTCGCCGCCGGAGTTAGGACCGAGGCCCAGTTTGATGATGGCGCGGGAGTCCGGAATCAGCTTGGTCTGCCAGCCATGATCTCCCTGAAACTTCTGCATGGCAGCCTCGGTGCTGCTGTCCCAGCGCCCGCTAACGTCTCCAGAGAGGTATCCAGCACGAACGAGCGCTGTTTGAATCTCCGTGGCACGGAGATCGTCAATGGCTCGCCGGGAGGCCGGTTTCGGAGCTGACCGGGCGGCGTGCCGGTTGAAGAGGCGCTGCGATGTAGGGCCGCGACGTGTGTGGGTACTGGCGAGAGCTGGAAGGGTGAGGAGAAGGAGTGCTGAGCCTAGGAGAGTACGGCCGGTTCGCATTGGACAAACACCTCAGGGAGATAGTGTCGGACAAAAGCTCCGCGAATGGTCCGGTCACATAGGGAGGGTAACGCGATGATTACCCCTCTGGCAAGTCAAAGGCCGTCAAGAAGCTCTGACTCTTTTGTCGTAGTGTTGCAGGTGAGGGGCGCAGGCAAGATTCGAGGGAGACATGGATTTCGAGGTAAGCGGGATGGAGCCGCGGATGATCTACAACCTGCTGATCGGGTTAGTGGCGCCACGCCCGATTGCGCTGGTGACGAGCAGAAACGAGGCGGGCGAGTTGAATGCCGCGCCTTTCAGCGCCTACAACTATCTCTGCACAGACCCGCCGGTGGTTGGGATCGGAGTGACGGACAGGCTGGGTGGAGGCTTTGTGCCCAAGGACACGGCGCAGAATATACGGCGTACAGGTGAGTTCGTCGTGAATGTCGTGACGGAGGACTTGATGCGTCAGATGAACGTTTGTGCGACGGATTTTCCGGCGGAGGTGAGCGAGATAGAGATGGCGGGGCTGCAGACCGTGGAGTCCAAGCTGGTGGGCGTTCCGCGGCTGGCGGAGGCACATGCGGCGCTCGAGTGCGTGGAGCACGCGACGATCGAGATTGGGCGATCCCGGATCATTCTTGGGCGAGTTGTCGCAATGTACGTGGAGGACCAGTTTGTGGATCCCGCAGGGCCGTATATCAAGGCTGACGAGCTCCATGCGATTGGGCGAATGAATGGGCTGGGCAATTATGTGCGGACTCGCGATGCTTTCCTGCACATGCCGAGAATCCCGTACTCGGAGTGGAAGAAGGGCAGGCGGCAGTAGGGTCGACCGGGTCGAGGCTTGACTCTGCGTTCCTCGAGTTGCGCGTGGGTCGTGGTCAGAGACGGAGAGTCGGCCGGAGCAGGAGGCGCTGGCCGTGAGCTAGACTCTGGGCGGATCCTTCCCATCCTTCTGGTGCTGCTGATCGGCTTTCCGCTGATCGCAGCCCTGTTCGGCTCAATGATGGGTTCGAACTGCATGCTGGTGTTTGGTGGCAGCCCAGGAAGCCTCTTCGAAACCGTTCTCGCTTAGAGAGGGTGTAGCGAGAGCAAGAACTCCAGAGGCGAAAAGGGAGAAGCTGAATCAGCTTCTCCCTTTTGTTAGGTCGCCGGATTATCCCGCGCTTTGCTTTCGTGTGTACTGATGTGCCTTTGAGTCTCTGGACCTAAGCCCTACCATTGCAGCAAAACGAGTTCCGAGCAGAAGGCGGGGCCCATGGCCGCGAGCATGCTGTGCGAGCCGGGGTCTCCTGGCCGATTGATGAGATAATCCTCCATCACCGAGAGAACCGAGACAGAGGACATATTCCCCAAATCACGCAGGTTGTCCCAAGATGCTGCAAGAGCGTTGGGCGGGAGATCGAGGCTGTTCTCCATCGCTTCCAGGACCTTGGGCCCCCCACTGTGGAAGATGAAGCTGCAGATCTCCTGCACGGAGAGATCGTTGTCCGATAAGAACTCGTCCACATTGGCTCGCAAATATCTATTCACCAGGTCGGGGATCTCGGAGGATAGGACGACGTTGAACCCATTATCCCTGAAATTCCATCCGACCAGGTGTTCTGTGTCCGGATACAAGGTGGAACGTGTATCGAGAATGCGCGGACAAGGATCTCCTACGCTGCGGGGCTTCCGCGCGTGAGGCGTCTCGTCGCCAGCCAGGATAACGGCGGCAGCGCCATCGCCGAAGAGACCTGTAGCAACAAGGTTCCCCAAGGACGCGTCATTCTCCTGCCATGTGAGAGAGCAGAGTTCGACGGAGAGCAAAAGGGCATATTGCTTTGGATAAGCGCGCACGTAATCTGCTGTTCGAGCGATACCTGCGGCTCCAGCAACACAGCCGAGTCCGAAGATGGGAGTTCGCTTGATATTGGTCGGAAAGTTCATCAAGTTTACCAGGCGGGCATCGATGCTTGGGGTGGCGATGCCCGTGGTGGAAGCGAAGAAGATCGCAGAGATGTCACCCGCATTTAGCCCTGCGCGTTTGAGCGCTGTTGTGATGGCCTGTTGACCTAGCTCGAGAGCCCCCTTGATCCAAGCGTCGTTGCTCTGTCCGAAGCCTGAAAAACAGCCAATGCTGTCAATGGGAAACATGAGATGACGGAAGCCGACGCCACAGTTGGAATGAAGACGGTCCCTGAGACGGGACTCCCCATCGTTGGCTTCACCACGACGACCCTGGAGTGCTGCGGTTATAGCTGCTTGGGAGTATCGATAAGGAGGATAAGCGGTTGCTACCGATGCAATGCGCATGCGTTGAAAACCTCTATTGGAGATGTGGTGTGAACACAAGTGCTGACAAGTGATTCACTTGCCAGCGACATTTCCGCAGGAGTGGGACAAACCTATGCAGAGGGCTGGCGGAGGAACTACATCCAGCACACAGGCGAAAGCCGGGAGGCGGCGATGGATTCAGTATACGAGCAAATGGTTGTCTGTGCGCTACCTCGGAAGCTCTTCATGACCCCCGTATCCCGGGAACATGTAACGTCGTCAGAGTAGACGTTGGAGACCTCTTATCCAATGCAACTTCGGAGTGACTGGGTTCTGAACCAATGATTCAGTACAGGTCTACCCTCCCGAGATAAGCAATACCGCTCTCCTTGCATGCATAACCTTGCACGATCCACTGAGGGCGTACGTTAGTTCCTGATCCAACTCGCTCTTTATAGCCGTTATACGTGTACTTACACGCCTAATGAGGTTTGGCCCAGCGATTTGCATCTGATTGAATCGAGGAAGACGCATACCTCGTAAGTCAGACCTCCCGGAGACCTCATCATGTTCAAGCGCCTCGTTGTACTTTCTGCCCTTGTGATCAGCACTGCTGCTGTTGCTCACGCCGATTCTATTAGCGGATATTTCTCTGCGACCGGTACAGATACCTTTACCCCATCCACCATCACCTTCGGGCCTTCAGCCGTTGCAGGAGCGATTGGCGGCACCTTCGCCTCTTACCTCACAGACGGCAATCCGATCAGCTTCCTTCCAGGAACCCTTCCCTACCACAACGGTGTTAATACCCCGCCAATCGCGGTATTCCCTTCCGGAACCGCCCCGATCTTTTCGACCTCGGAGAATGGCGCAACTTTCACTTTCAATATGAGCAGCTATGACGCCGGCTACATCAACAATGGAACGAACGGTTGCTCCCTCGGCAGCACGTGTCTCGACGTCACCGGCAGCGGCTTCTTCACCGCAACCGGTGCGGTGAATGGCACGTCGGGTCCGGCCACCTTCTCGTTTACGTCGCAGTACGTGGCAGGCCAGCCCTTGGGCACGATTACCACGTTCTCCGCTTCCACTGCGGCAATGCCTGGTTCTTCTCCAGTTCCTGAGCCGTCTTCCCTCGCGCTCCTTGGAACCGGCCTGCTCGGAGTTGTCGGAGTTGCACGCCGCAAGTTCAACGTATAACTTCTCTGTTCTGCAAGACGGGAGCCCTGACCGGCTCCCGTTTGCCTTTTGTGTTTCTGTGGTTGTTGTCTTGTGTAGCGCAAGGTGACAGTTCATTAGCGAGACTATTGTCACAGGCCCATTCAAGCCAGAGCCATCCCAAGTAGGCGGTACTGGGCACAAGAGTTTAGGTTTCGCGATCGAGCCATGAGCAGACCAAGCGGGGCAAGCGGATGTGGACAGTTCAGCGCGTAAACTGCTCAGGTGGAGCTCTCGAGACGAGCGGCTTGGCCCTATTCGGTGGAACGACGGACGGGCTTGATGGGGGATGCGTACTCATGAGGGGGCGATGAGCCTGGGCCCTTCGATCTCTTCGCCTTGTTGCCGGGCTCCGGTCCGCTGCCAGTCTTGGCTGCCTTTCTGCGTTGCTTGCCGGTTGCAGTTGGGACGCCACCTTCCACGGAAGGTGTGCTGGTCTGCTGAGCTGTCTCGATGACTGCGCGCATCCAGTAGTTTCCATCGGAGTCGAGTTCGATGCCATGCACCTCGCGTTCGAAGCCGGGGAAGCGCTTGCCGAACTCTTCCATGGCGATGATGAGGCGAATGACGGGACTCTCGGAGGAACCGAGGCGTTCGCCGGGCATGGACATGGGGATACCGGGGGGGTAGGGAACGAGCATGACGGCGGCGATGCGGCCGGCCATCTCTCCGAAGCGGATGCGCTCGGTCTCGTTGCGAACGAGCTTCTGGTAGGTCTGGGCAGGGGTGAGGATGGGGTCGAAGTCCTCGTCGCAGGCGGCGTTGACGAGGCCAGCGAGGTTGAGGTCGGCCATGGCCGCGTTCATCTCGCCGGAGAGCTCGCGAAGGGTGCAGTTGCGGTAGCGAGCGGGGTATTTCTGGACGAGCTCGGGGAGGGCTTCTTCGATGGGGGCATTGGTGTCGTAGAGGCGTTTGAACTCGAAGAGGTTTTCCAGCAGCGAGCCCCATTTTCCTTTGCTGGTGCCGACCGAGAAGAGGACGAGGACGGTGTAGTCGCCGGTGCGGGCGATCTCAACGCGGCGGCTGTCGAGGAACTCGGTCAGGATGGCGGCGGGAATACCCCAGTCGGCGAGCTTGCCGTGGGAGTCTACGCCGGGCATGAGGATGGTGACCTTGGCGGGGTCGAGCATGCAGTATTCGTCGGCGATGTCGTCATCCTGGTAGCCGTGCCAGTCTTCGCCAGGCTTGAGGGTCCAGCAGGAGGGATGATTCATGAGGAGCTCATCCTCGGCCTCCTCGAAGATGATGCGGTCGCCGGTGGCCGGATCGGTCACCATCTCCGGCTGGTAAAGGCGGAAGAACCAGCCGTCGCCGTTTTCGGCCTCGGCGCGCAGACGATGGGCGATGGAGCTCATAGCCTGGCGGAAGCTGATAGCGTCCTGGATGGTCTCGTCCATGAGGGTGGGGCCGGCGGGCTCGTCCATCATGGCCGCGGCCACGTCGAGACTCGCGATGAGCGGGTAAAAGGGCGATGTGGTGCCGTGCATCATGAAGGCTTCGTTGAACTGATCGAAGTCGAGCGGGGCGCGGTCGGAGAGCTTGACGTGGACCATGGAGCCCATGGAGAAGGCGGCGAGCATCTTGTGGGTGGACTGGACGGAGAAGATGGCGGGGCGATCGGGCATATCGTCCGGAACGCCCATAGCGAAGCGATGCTTGTAGATGGGGTGGAACTTGGCGTAGGCGTACCAGGCCTCATCGAAGTGGACGCGGGGGACGGATTTGGCGAGTTCGCGGACGACCTTGTCGACGTCATAACAGAGGCCGTCGTAGGTGGAGTTGGTGACGACGGCGTAGGTGGGGGTGGGGGAGCGGGCACCGGGGGCGAAGGGGCTTTTGGCGATGAGCTCGCGGACGGACTCGGGCGAGAAGCGCTTGATGGGAACGAGGCCGATCATGCCGTAGCCGTTGCGGGTGGGCTTGAAGTAGACCGGCCGGGCGCCGGTGACGGTGAGCGAGTGGCAGATGGATTTGTGGCAGTTGGCGTCGGCAAGAACGATGTCGTCCTGGGCGATGACTCCATGACCGACGATTTGATTTGAGTTGGAGGATCCGCCGAGGACGTAGAAGGTCCAGTCCGCGCCGAAGATGCGGGCGGCGTTGCGTTCGGAGTCTCCCGGGGGCCCGATGTGGTCGAGCCAGGAGCCGAGCGGCGCGGTTGAGATGCCAAGGTCGGAGCGGAGGAGGTTTTCGCCGAAGAAGCGATGGAACTCCTGGCCGACGGGATGCTTGAGGAAGGCAACGCCGCCCATGTGGCCGGGGGCGTCCCAGGAGTAGGCGCCCTGGTCTGTGTATTTTTTAAGCTCGCGGAAGTAGGGCGGGAGGAGCTGTGCGTGGTAGCGCTCGACGGCGAAGTCGACGCGGTTGGCGATGAAGACGGGAGTATCGCCAAAGAGGTGGATGTACTCGTGGACCTGCTTGACGACTTCGAGGGGGAGCTCGGAGACGAGGGTGCGGTCGGCGATGAGGAAGATGGGGACTTTTTTATTGCGATGGCGGACGCCGCGGAGGATGTCGAGAGCGGCGCGCTCCTCGAACTGGTTGTCGCCTTCGAGGTCCCAGTCGAGCAGGATGGCGGAGTAGGAAGGATCGGAGGTGACGAGGGCGAGGCCGTCCTCGGGTGTGGAGGTGCGGAGGACCTCGTAGCCCTCGTCGCTGACGGCCTCGACGAGACGTTCCATGGCGCGATCAGAGACGGAATCGGTGCCACCGACCTCGGAGGCAATCAGCAGGACCCAGCGACCTTCATTCACGTTTCTGATGGTAATTGGAATTTGTTAATTGCATGTTGATGGTGGCGTGGAAGACCAAAGAGCTCACCGCGAAGGACGCCAAGGGGCGCAAAGTTCCCTACGTTTCCGGAGTTCGCCTGGACGTTTATTCGCGGCGAAGGGCGGCGACGGGGTCGAGGCGTGCGGCGCGTATCGCGGGGATCAGGCCGCTGACGACGCCGATGACGGCCAGTATGAGAAAGGCGGTGAGGAGGATGGCGGGAGAGACGGAGAGAATGATGTCGCCCTCGTTGTTGGCGGTCTTGTAGATATCGGAGTAGAGGGGCATGGGCGGGACGAGGTGCGCGACGAGGATGGCGGCGACCATGCCGGCGAGGCCGGCGAGGAAGGTGAGGGCGAGGGACTCAATGAGGAACTGCTTGAGGATCTCGCGGGGACGGGCGCCGAGGGCTTTGAGGAGGCCGATCTCGCGGGTGCGCTCGGTGACGGAGACGAGCATGATGTTCATGACGCCGACGCCGCCGACGCCGAGGGTCATGGCGCCGATGATGCCGAGGACGATCTGAAGCGCAAGCGAGAACTGGTTGATGGAGGCGGAGTCCTCGATGGTGTCCCAGGAGCCCAGGGCTTTCTGGTCGGCAGGGTCAAAGTGGTGGCGTTGGGCGAGGACGGTGCGGACGGCCTGGATGGCCTTGAGGTGGAGGTCGGCCCGGGAGGGTTGAAAGACGATGGAGTCGGGGTCTCGCTGCTGGCGCAAGTCGCGCACGAGCGGGAAGGGGATGAAGGCGTTCTCGTTGTCGGGGCCGTTGTTGGAGGAGTCCTGGATCTTGTTGCGGAGGACGCCGATGACGTCAAAGACCTGGCCTTCGATCTCGACGGTCTCGCCGACGGGAGGGAAGCCGTTGAAGAGCTTCTGGGCGGCGTGCGGGCCGAAGATGACGACCTTGCGGTGGTCGGTGAAATCGGAGGCCTCGAAATATCGGCCCTGCTCGATGACGAGGTTGCGCATTTCGCCGTACGGGAGGTCGACGAGCTTGGACTGGATGTTGACGACCTTGGGGCCGTAGTGGAAGGAGAAGCCATCGTCGGTTTCGGCGGAGACGGCCTTGAGGAAGGGGACGGAGTCGCGGATGGCATCGACGTCGCCATCCTTGAACTTGACCTTCTGGCCGGAGCGCTCGCCGCCAGCCTGCATGGAGGTCTGGCCGCCCCAGACCATGATGACATTGTTTCCGATACCCAGAAAGCCGTTGAGGACCTCTTTGCCGAGGGAGCGGCCGTAGCTGAGGAGGAGGACGACGGTGACCAGACCCCAGGCGATGCCGAGCATGGTGAGGGCGGAGCGGAGGCGATTGCGAGCGAGCGCCTGGAGGGATTGGCGGAGGACTTCGACGAGGTTCATGGGCGGAGGCTCCGTGGAGTCGACCGTGGCGGTAGAGAAGCGGGTCCTTCCCGTTCGCGATTCTCAGGGTCAGGATGACGGGCATTAAAGCTACGGCACAGCAGGTTCCTCCGCTTCGCTCCTGAATTACAAGCAAAAGGGCAGACCATGGCAAGACCCGAGACGCTGGTCCCTTGAATTCGCTGGTAGTGACAAGCTCGGCTTATTCGATTAGTCCACATGGAGGCACTCGATGGGGGTGAGGCTGGCGGCTCGGAGGGCGGGGTAGGTACCGGCCGAGACAGTGATGAGGCCGAGGGTGACGAGAGAGGCGACGATCGCGACGGGCGAGATGGCGGGGAGAGGGATGAAGTCTGGCCGCGGCGCCAGGCGGAGCAGGAGGCAGATGCCGACGCCGAGCGAGAGGCCCAGGGTTCCGCTGACCAGGGTGATGATGGCGGACTCGGCGAGGAACTGCCGGCGGATGTCGATGGCGGTGGCGCCGAGGGCTTTGCGGACGCCGATCTCGCGGGTGCGTTCGGAGACGGCGACGAGCATGATGTTCATGACGCCGATGCCGCCGAGGGCGAGGGTGAGGAGGGCGACGGCGGCGAAGAAGAGGGTCATGATCGAGAAGATCCGCTCCGTGAACTTGGCGCCTTCGAGGGTGTCCCAGATCCAGACGGCCTCCTTGTCGGCGGGGTCGTAGTGATGCCGGTCGGCGAGGATGCGGGTGACCTGCGCGAGGGCCTGTTCATGAAGGTCGGCGCTGACCGGCTGAACGACGATGTTGCTGATCCATCCAGGGAAGACTCCGGGGCGTTCGGCGGGTGGGAAGTCGCGCGCCATCGAGGAGTACGGGACGAAGAGCTGGGTGTTGTCAGGGCCGGAGCCGTAGGAGCCGTTCTGTTTTTTCTTTTCGAGCACGCCGATGACGGTGTACGGATATCCGGCGACCATGAGGACCTGTCCGATGACGGGTTTGCCGGGATAAAGCTGACGATTCGATTCGGAGCCGAGAAGGACGACACGCCGGGCCTGGTCCTCGTCGGCCTGGGTGAACAGGCGACCTTGTTCGACGGCGAGGGAACGGAAGCGCTGGTATTCGGGCCAGACGCCGCGAATGGGACGGCTGGAGGCATTCCAGGGGCTGACTTCGGAGACGGTGCGCCGGATCTCGGGCGAGATGTTCTGAACCAGCGTAGCTTCCCGGCGAATCGCGAGGACGTCGTCTATGGTGAGACGGACGTCGCGACCGGCGGCGTACCCGCCAGAGGGCATACCGGTTTTACCGCCGAAGACGATGGCGATGTCGGTGCCGATAGTGCGAAGCTGCTCCTTTTGCTGGATGTTGAAACCGATGCCGAGGCCGACGAGGAGGATCACGGAGGTAATTCCCCAGACGATGCCAAACATCGTGAGAATACTGCGGAGCTTGTTATCCCACAGGGCGGCGATGGTCTGGATGAGGATCTCGCGAAGAGGCATAGGCGCGTAGAGGAGTACGCGACGAGAGAGCCGAATGTTCCGGTGCAGGGAGCAGGAGTGGCGTGACGCGTGAGTCTGTGGTCAGCGAGTCAGCGCGGCCTGTTCGCTGCTTCGGTGGGTATCCGCCGCAGACTGGTGATGGACGGGAGGGCAGGTTACGGCCAGGGTGCGATGGGAGGTTTCGAGGGCTGCCACAACAACCGGATCAAGCCTTCGGGGCGCTTCGGCGTAAAGGATGCGCATGACCTGGGCGTGAGGGAGACCGGGGCGGTAGGGACGCTTTTCGCTGAGGGCCCGGTAGATATCGGCTACGGCGAGGATGCGGACCTCGATGGGAATATTGGGGGCGGTAAGACGGTCGGGGTAGCCCGAGCCATCGAGCCTTTCGTGATGCGCCCCAGCAATCGCGGCGATCTCTTTGAACGGCCCGATACGGGCGAGGATCTGACGGGTGAGACGCGGGTGCTTTTGGACCTGCGTGCGTTCTTTCCGGGAGAGGCCGCCGGACTTGTCGAGGATGGTGTTGGGCAGGGACAGCTTGCCGAGGTCGTGGAGCAGGGAGGCTCGGCGAACGAGCTGGCAGCGGTCTTCCGGAAGGCCGAGTGTGCGCGCGATGGTGCAGGCCACCTCGGCGACACCGAGGGAGTGGCAGTAGGTGAAGGGGGATTTGGCGTCGACGACATCGGCGAAGGCTTCGCACAGGCGATCGAGCTCCTGGTGGACGAGGGGCTGCGGCTCGTGGGGCGTGAGGGGCGTGAGGCTGAGGACGATCCGCAGGGTGGCTTCGTGGTCGCCGCTGGCCAAGCAGCCGGTCCAGAGGGTGTCTTCCGCATCGAGCTCGGTGGCGATTCGCACCAGGCCGGGGTCGAACCAGCGGGCGCTGCGCTCGCGCAGGACTTGAAGGGCGATGCGGGGCGAGCGCGCGGTTGCGAAGACGTCGAGGTGCTGCGCGATGGCGAGGACACTAGCGAGGATCGGGATGGCATTCCCGCTGAGGCGCTGGGGATAGCCACCGCCATCCCAGTGCTCGTCGAGTGACCGAACTGCCTCGGCGACGGTCTCGGGGAAGCCGATTTTGCGAATGATCTCAGCCCCGCGTTCGCAGCGGAGAGCGATTAACTCCATGTTGTTTTTATTCGAGTTAAGAGCGATTTTGAGGATGCGAGCGAGTCGACGGAGCGGATCGGCGTCAGGGAGGACAAGTCCCCAGAGGAGTTTGAGGCCGGAGACGCTGAGGTGATAAGGGTTCGACCAGTTTTCGAGTTTGATGCCGGCCTTGAGGATGCGATCGTCTCCGCCGACGATCTGGCCGACGCGAGCCGCGTTGCTGCTGCAGCCGATATCTTTGAGGAGGAGAGCGAAGTAGAGGTCGCCAAGCAGCTCGCCCGAGAGACCTGCACGGAGAGCAAGCCTCATGCCGAGAATGCAGGTGCGCAGAGCGTGTCCAGGCACCGCGCCTGCGGTCAGGTCGATAGCGAAGGAGAGGGCGGAGATAACCTCGGCGAGACAGAGAGGCGCCTCGGGGGGAGATGCGATCGAAGGTGGGGCCGGCTGTGTGACTGGCATCGCTTCAAACTCCACACGCATGTATGCCTGTCGGGAAACATGTATACCGTTCGGTGACGCTTTCTATAAGCGGGTTGCCTGTTTCAACTAAAGTAATACAACTTAGCATCGTAGTAACTATGTTGCGCTCAGGCCGGATTGACTAGCATGCGCATGGGATTGCGGGGACGGAGTGTAATTCTGGCCTGAGGTATGGGTGGGCGAGGGTCCAGGTACCTCATCCTCCATCTGCTGGCTATAGTGGCAATGGCGAGGATGCCTTCCATCCAGGCGAAGGACTCGCCGATGCATTGGCGGGCACCTCCACCGAAGGGGAAATAGACGAACTTGTCTCGTCTGGCCTTGTTTTCCGGGCTATGGCGAGTTGGGTCGAAGCGTAGCGGATCGGGGAAGAACTCCGCACTGCGGTGCATGACGTACTGGCTGAAGAAGACGTGGGCGCCGGGAGGGATGCGATAGGGGCCAAGGGTCACGGGCTTGGTGGACATGCGGCCCATGGCCCAGGCAGGGGGGTAAAGGCGCATGGATTCGGCGAAGACCTGCTCGGTATAGCGGAGACTGGGGAGATCGGCGAGAGTGGGCAAGCGGCGGCCGGGGCCGGAGCCGAGGACAGCGTCCAACTCGGCATGCAGCTGAGCCTCCGGACCGGGATTTTGCGAAAGGAGGTACCAGGTCCAGGCGAGGGCGTTGGCAACGGTTTCGTAGCCGGCGAGAAAGATGGTGAGGACCTCATCACGGACCTGCGTGTCATCCATACCTTCAGAGTCCGGGGCGCCGGGGCCGGGCTTCTGATCGTCGGCCTCGTAGCGTGAGGCGAGGAGCATGGACAGGAGGTCGCCGTGATCGCAACTAGGGTTTGCCTGCATCTCTGTGCGGCGTGAGGAGATGAGGGCTCCCACGATGGCGTCGAGGCGGGCGCGGGAGCGGCGGAACTTGACGATACCGGGGATGGGAAGATGAAGCACACGCTCGATCATGGGAAAGGCGACGAGGAAGTTGTAGAGGCCCATGATGGTGTTTGTCTCGACGTTGATGGAGAGGATGTCCGGGGTCACCTCCGTATCGAAGAGGGTACGGGCGATGATGCGGAGCGAGAGCTCCATCATGGCGGCGTTGATGTCGATGTTTTGCCCGGGCTGCCATTGGCCGGCTTCGGCCGCGGTGATCGCGACGATCTGTTCGCCATAGGCGGAGATGCGTTGGCGATGGAAGGCAGGAGCGGCTATGCGGCGCTGACGCATGTGGATCGGGTCGTCGGAGGTGATGAGACCTTCGCCTAGCAGAATTTTCATTCGCTTCAGGGTGCGTTCCTTGATGAACGAGGAGGCCTGGTTAATGAGGACCTCGCGGATGTAGGCGGGCTCATTGACGAAGACGATCGGGGTGCCGAGGAAGTGGTAATGAGAGATTGGCCCGAAGACTTTGTGGAGGTGTTCAAAGAGACGAATCGGCTCACCGAGCTTTACCCATGGTTTGAAGAGGTAGAAGTGCAGAGGGTACTTGAGGCCGGGCGGCATGCGGAAGCCGGCGTCTTGCGGGAGGTTGGTTGAGATCTCCGGGGCATCCACGCTCGGCGCTGCGGGCATTCGCTGGTCTCTGCTCAGCTCCGCCGGATCTGGATCTGCGGGTGGGAGCAAAGGTGGAGGCCTAGTCATACGGGTTCGACGCGAGATGCCAGGCGACGGGTAACGACGCCCTCGATGAGACTGTTGATCTCGTCGATGGACGCATCGCTTTCTATGGTGACAACGCGATGGGGGTTGCGGGTGGCGATCTGTCGGTACGAGTTGAAGACACGGGTGTAGAAAGCGTCGGACTCACGCTCGAAGCGGTTCTCATCGGTGCCCTGACGCTGGATGTGCCGCTGATTTCGACTCCGAGCGCGGCGCAAGGAGGAGGCGAGGGGAGGCAGGAGGAGGATGGTGAGGTCCGGCTGGAGATTGTCGCAGACCGTGTGGTGGAGCTCGAGAACAGCGGCTTGACCCAGCTGGCGTCCACCTCCCTGGTAGGCCTCGGAAGAGTCGGTAAAGCGGTCGCATAAAACAATGTTGCCGATTGCGAGAGCGGGTTCGATCACCTCAGCGATGGCCTGCGCGCGATCCGCAAACATAAGGGCAAGCTCGGAAAGGGGAGCGATGGAGCCGAGGTTTGCTTCAGAACGGGAGTCAAGCAGAATGGACCGGATGCGATCGCCGAGGGCGGTACCGCCCGGTTGCCGCAGCGTGGTCACCCTGTATCCGAGCGTTTCGAGCGAGGCGGCAAGACGGAACAGCTGGGTGGTCTTGCCTGAGCCATCGAGGCCTTCGAAGGTAATGAAGTAACCGCGTGGCATGGAGCGAGTCTATCGCAGGCTTGGCGGCATCTCAGGAGATGAAGTGCTCGGATGCAACGGTACGGGCGAGAGTGCAGGCCGGGAGGAGAACAGCGGAGTATGCTCACCATCATTTTCTTAGTGATCTGCGGCGGGATCGTCGTCGGATTCGGTATATGGGTTGCAATGTTCGGCGGCATGAAACGTCGTGGCAAAAGCGGAGAAGCTGAGCTGAAGAAACGACCTGCTGAGGAAGGCAGGGCGTCGGGTCCGGACTAGCTACGGGGCTCGGATCGTTTCAGAACGCGGTGCAGGAATCAGAGATGGTGTGGAACTGACCGTCACTGTTTCTGTTTGAGGGTGGTCTGCCAGCGGACATCAGTGGGCATGATCGTGATTGTGAGGAGCCCTTCAGCCTGCTCCTCCAGCACGGGGCCGGTCGAGCTGTGAGTTTGCCGGTGTATATCGGTGTAAGTCATTTTCAGCGCGCCACTTCCGAGAATCTTAAAGCGGTAGTGAAAGTCCGCGCCGGACGCCAAGTTCTGGTCGCCGAAGCTGGCGCTGGGGTAGTCGACCTCAACAAGGGTGACCAGGTCTCCGGAGCGGTTCTGCACCGTGGCATCGACCATGGCTGAGTGGCAGCCAGTCAGCCCCAGCAATCCTGCCAAGGTGAGCAAAGGGGCTTGAAGATGACGGTGGGCCATCCCTTGAAGGTAGCAGCTAGTTTGGGGGATTGCGGTCGAGAATGCGAGCGGTCAGAACGACTCCATCGTTGTTGTCGTGGAGCCGGATGGGAAAGGCAAGTACGCTCCAGGTAAGGCCCTCTTCGGCGGGCTTGGGCGCGCGAAGAAGCCCGAGGCGGGTGCGATCGATGAAGGTCTCTCGATTGCGCGGAACGGTGAGAAGGACGTCGCGCCAATCGCGCATATAGGCCGGCAGTTCATCAAAGATGCAGCGGCCGGTGAACCACTCGCGAGCATGGCCGAGGTAGTCGGCCGCAGCCTCATTGCAGAAGAGCCAGATGCCACGATCGTTGAAGATCTGGATAAGCGCGTCGGAGCCGATGGCGCGAGATATCTGGACGTAAAAAAAGTCGCGTGCATCGACAACGACGGGAGCGCCGCGACGCTTTGCCGCAAGCGAGCTGAGCGCGGCAAGCAGGTCATCAATGGAACTATGACCTTTCAACAGGTGCATGTCTTCTACGCCACCGAAGAAACGCTCCAGAGTCGCCGAGAGGATGATGATCGGTATATGGGGGCGCCTGCGGCGGAGCGTGGCTGCGACTTCGGTCCCGAACTCTCCCCCGCCAAGGTGGTAGTCGAGAACGGCTATGTCGATCTGATCCAGCATCTCGATCGCTTGATCGATGCTCGAAGCGGGAAGACACTCGTATCCGTGCTGACGAAGAATAGTGCAGCGCAGGTGGAGGTTGGTCGGGTCGTCGTCCAGCAGGAGTAAGCGAACAATGGAGAGGGGAGGCAAGGTTGCATCGTTCGGGGGAGGTGTGAGCGTGGCGGCCATAATGGAACTCATAATACGGTGCAAGTGCCATCTTTGTGTTACTTTTGTTCCGACTTTAGGTTACGTATAAGCTCTGGCAATCGGGAGATAGAGACAACGGACCTGAGCCATTGTCGATTTTCGACCGCGGGATAGCCGCTCACAACCTTTCCGGCGGCCACGTCGCCTGGGATTCCTGACTGTGCTGTTGCGACCGCGCCATCGCCGATCGTGCAGTGACCAGCAACACCAACCTGCCCGGCAAGCACTACGTTGTCGCCGACTTTGCTGGAGCCGGCAAGGCCGACCTGAGCGCAGAGGAGGGTGTCCCGACCGACGGTGGATCCGTGGCCGACCTGGACCAGGTTGTCGATCTTTGCGCCTGCCTGGACACGGGTTTCCCCGATCGAGGCACGATCGATGCAGGTATTTGCCTGGATCTCCACACGATCTTCGAGAATGGCCGTGCCAGATTGGGGAATCTTGTACCAGGTGCTTCCGAGTGGTTGCAGCGGGTCCTTGGCGAACCCAAAGCCGTCGGCGCCGACGACTGCGCCATTTTGGAGAACGACGTCGTCCCCGAGGACACAGTGCTCTCGAATAAGCGCATGGGCGTGGGCGAAGAGGTTCTTGCCGGCGCGGACGTGAGGGTAAATCACGACATGAGCAAGCAAGGTTGCGTGCGCGCCGATGACAGCGTCATCCATCACGACAACGAACGGCCCGATATGTGCGCCGGGGCCGATGTGGGCGGTCGGCGCGACCACTGCGGTGGGGTGGATGCCGGGAGTGTAGACCGGCGGTTGATAGAAGATCTCGACTGCGCGGGCGAAGGCCAGGTAAGGGTTCGGAGTGCGCAGGGTAGGGACCGAGAGCTCGGGAAAGGTTGGCTCGACCAAAATGGCGGACGCACTCGTGGAGCGAGCGAGTGGGGCATACCGGGGGTTTGAGACGAAAGTGAGTTGGCCGGCGGAGGCAGTCTCAATGCCGGCAACTCCCTGGATGGGCGTGTCAGGGTCGCCGCCGTGAAGATAAGCGCCGAGATGCTGGGCGAGCTGTTTCAAGGAGATAGAGGTGGGCATAATCAGTTTGGACGTGCAATCGGGGGGAGCGGCGTTTCGAAGAGTTCTTCCTGAAGAGCAGTCTGTGAGGGAGAAGGAGGTTTGCGGCGGGAAGGATTGGTGATGACGGCCAGAACCTGAAGATCGCTGATAGAGGATCGAGGAACGAAGATGCGCTGAGCGTTGGAGCGAGTGTCGGGTGGGGTGAGGTGAATTCCGGTGTCCGTGAGCAGGTCATCGAGGAGAGTGAGATCGGGAGCGACGAGGCCTTCAAGGAGGTCTGGGGAGCGTGCCTCATGCAGTCCAGCGGGGTTGCGGAAGGCGATACGGACCCATAAGCCTGCGGAACGCGGGCGGGCGAGAAAGGCGCGGCGGGTTAGGCGTTCCGGATTGACCGCGTCGCCGAGATTGAAGTCACGGACGTAACAGACATACTTTACCTCAGATAAGGCGATGGAGCTCAAGCGTCCGTCGAGGTCGAGCAGGCCAATCGCTCCGTCGCGGACGAAGCTGCTCACAGGGAGGTATCCCGGGAGGACGTCGCCGAGAAATCGGCGGACGATGACCTTTTTATGATTGGAGGCCATGGTGTCTGGCGGATTGTCGCACGCGCACCAGAGCTGCTCTAGAAAAGGTGCACCCCAGGTAGTCGAATCGACAACCATGTGATACCATACTGCTTTGCGTCGATGCATCAGAATTTTCTAAATCGTTCCCAACGCTGGACTTAGCCCGAGCCAGTCAGGACGGAGGAAGCTGAAGGCCGCGACCGCTTCCAGGAGTTCGCACAAGCTATGGCCGACAACATTTACCTGCTTGAGACACGTCTTTCGAAGGCCCAACAGGATGCTCTTCTGGCGGTTCGGGATGTAGCCCGGGCGAAGGGTCTGACCGTGTTTCTGGTGGGTGGGGCGGTCCGCGACCTGATTGGCGGAACGGCTGTGCGCGATCTGGATGTGGTGGTTCAGGGTAATGCCCTCAAGCTACGGAAAGATATGGAGAAGGTCGGGGGTGTGATCACCGGTGAGTTGGAGGCTGGGCAGGCCATGTTTTTGCGGTTCGCCGGTGGTGTGCGGATGGAGATCGGAAGCACATTAACGGTGAGCTATCCGAAGCCGGGGAAGGCGGTCGTGAAGCCGGCAACCATCCTTGAGGATCTCCGCCGAAGAGACTTCACGGCAAATGCGATGGCGCTCTCGCTGAACGAGGGGTCGTACGGCCTGTTGATGGATCCTCTGAACGGAGTGGCCGATATCGAGAACCGGGAGTTGCGGTTGGTGAGCAACTACGGTTTCATCGAAGATCCGGTGCGGATGATCCGGGCAGCCCGGTATATGGCGCGTTTGGGATGGAGGATGGACGAGAAGACGCAAGCCCGGTATGAGACGGGCAAGGCGGAGGGGTACATTTCGGCGATGGACGGTTTTCACCGCGGCTATGAGACGGAGGAGATCTTTCACGAGGAAGATCCGCTGCGGGTGATCCGGCGGCTGGAGGAAGAGGGTTGGATGCAGCATCTCGCACCGTCGCTTTCCGCAGCGAAGGCGAATGTCGCCGAGCTGCAGCGGTTGCGGGAGAGCCAAGCCCAGCTGCAGATGCAGGGCGTGGTTGCAAATGCGGCGGCGGCCAGCTTTCCACTGTTGACGGCCAAGATGGCGGCCGCAGAGGTCCAGGCGCTGAAGAAGAGCTTTCCACGGCAGGGGTTTGTGGACGAGATCGAGAAGATCGAGGCTCGAGGCAAGGAGTTCGCGGGGCAGCTATCCGGCAAAGGGGCGGCATTGCCCTCCCAGTCCTACAAGCTGATCGTTGCAGCCGAGCCGGAGGCGGTGCTGTGGACGGCACACACGACCAAGAGCGGGGCTCTTCAGGCAAAGTTCAGGAGCTTTTACACGGAGTGGCCGCAGGCTCGGCAGCGGATTCCTTATTTGCAGATGCAGGAGATGAGGATTACTCCAGAACTACCTGGATACGAAGAGCTTGTGAGCAAGGTGGTATTTGAGTTGATGGATGGCAAGCTGGGCACGGTGGAGGAGATGAAGGCGTTTCTCGAGCCATTCTCGCCCCCAGCGCCACCCCCGCCAGTGAGCCTTCGGCGGCCGCGCGCTCCCAAGAAGGAGGCGAAGCCGTCGAAGAGTCGAAAGAAGTCGGTGGCCGATCCTGAGATGGACGGCGTCCCCGAGGACGGGGCCGCTGGAGAGGCTGCGGAGGACAGGCGGGAGACGGTTGTTGCTCCGGGGGCGGATGCGGGGTCGGACAGAGCTCCCCAGGCTGAAAAGGCGGCGAAGACTGGCCGTGGTGACGAAGTGAAAGCAGAGGGGAGAGAGTTGGCTTCCGCTGGACTGGATTCGGCTTCCGCCGGGCTGGATTCGGCTCCCGCTGGAGGGGAATCGGCTTCGCCGGTCAAGTCAGCCAGCAGGTCGAGAGAGGCTGAGGCGGCATCCGGGGGCAAGACAGCGAAGGGCGCTCCCGCGCAGCAGGCTGCTGCCAGGAGCAGCCTCGTTGCCAAGAACGGCTCCGATCTTAAAGACGGCACTGCTGCTAAGAGCGGCTCCTCTGGCAAGAACGGCTCCGATCCAAAGGGGGGCGGCGCGGTCAAGGGGACGGGGGTTGCCGAGGGTAAGGCCACCGGTACCAAGGCCACCGGTGGGAAGCCGCCGGCTCCGAGCAGGGCGGTGACGTCCGGGCCGAAGAAGCTTGCGGCAACGGCGGCTGCGGTGAGGAAGACAGGGGAGAGGAAGGCGGGACCGGTCAAGAAGGCGACACCGGCCCGGAAGGCTGCGCCGCCGGTGCGCGAGCGCACCAAGGTTGCGAAGCCCGTGGCTCACAAGGGACCGAAAGGGTCTCCGGCGAAGAAGGCCGGGGTTGCCAAAACCTCCGCGAAGAGCGTGGCGGGAAGGGCTGGCGGGATGGCGTCCTCCTCGAAGACGCCGAAGACAACGTCGGCAAAGGCAATGTCTTCGGCAGGGAAGAAAGCGGTCCAGAAGAAGCGGCGGTAGGGAGCCGAGGTAGACGGCTAGGCTTGTCGGGAACGCCGATCTGGCCGCATGGATTGCCTAACACAGGGTCCTTCCCCTTCGGCTTTGCTCAGCAATGCCGGGGTGCTTCTCCTGACTGCGCCCAGGGTCATGACGGCGTAATGCAAGTGCGATGCGGAAGCAAAGGCAGTTGGCGTTCCCTGGACGGTCAGGCGTTAGAGGGCCAGTGAGCTGGACGCGGAGCGGATCGCTCCATGCGGGGCGGATAGACAACAGCCGGTTAAGACAAACAGAACCTGGAGGGGATGGGATGGTGGTTGCGGTATTGCTGGGTACGGTTCGTTCGGAGCGGGTGGGTGACAGGGCGGCGAGGTGGGTGGTGCGCGAGCTTGAAAGGCGCGGGCACGAGACGGTGCTGGTCGACCCGGCGAAGCTGAAGCTGCCGCTGCTGGACAAGATGTGGAAGGAGCTGAAGGATGGGGCTCCGAAGGGCTATGAGGATCTGCGGTCGAAGCTGGAGCCGCTGGCGCGGCTGTACCGGCGTGCGGATGGGGTGGTGGTTGTTTCGGCCGAGTACAACCACAGTGCGCCACCGGCTTTGACGAATCTGCTGGACTATTTTCTGGAGGAGTACTTCTGGAAGCCGTCGGCGATTGTGTGCTACTCGCCGTCGGCGTTTGGGGGTGTGCGGGCGGCGATGCAACTGCGGGCGCTGCTGCCGGAGGTGGGGATGCCGACGATCCCGTCGCTGCAGGCGATCCCGTCGATCTGCAGTGCCTTGAGCAAGGATGGGGTGGCGCTGACGCAAGATCTGGCGGAGAGGTCGGGCAGGTTCTTTGAGGAGTTCGAGTGGTACATGCGGGCGTTCAAGGCGGAGCGGGAGAAGGGTGTCCCGTACTAGGCGAGTGCTTCAACAGCTAAGGTTTGGCTGGTGCAGGTTGCGCGATTTCGTCGGTCTCTCTCAGGTGGTAGATCGTCGCCAGCAGGTGTTTGTAGATGGGCAGGGGCGGGAGCATGGCGCGTTCGCGTCTTTCCGCGAGGTGCTCCGGATCCTCCACGGCGTACATCTGCATCTTTCCGTCGACAAAGTTGAAGTTCATTCCATAGCGCTGTAGCTTGCCCGCAGCGATCAGTGTCTTGTCAACAAAACCGGCGAGATCCGAACCGTCGATCTCTCCTCTCTGCGCGAGTTTTTCCAGTTGCGGCAACATCGTGTTCTGCCATGCATGGTCCGCGGAATGGTTGAGGATAAGCATTGCGTGGCCGGAGCCATTTACTCCAACCAGGCGGAACGTGGGCCAACCTCGCGAGGCAACGATCGCTTTGAGTTCCGAGGTTAGAGCATCGTCCGCCTCGCGCTGCTGCTGTCCCATGGCAGGGGTCCACTGGGCCTGTGGGAGGGTCATCATGAATTTGCGTGCATCCTGATCGCGCCCATACATCGCGGCCAGCTTTTCGCGAAGGGCAGGATCGGTACCTGCTCCCCACTGCTTGACCAGAGCGTCGTGGCGGGCTTCGGCCATCTTTTCCCAGGCGGCCTGCTGGGAGGCAAGATCCTGGCCGAAGACAGCCGTGGCCGAAGTGAGGATGAGGATGAGGGCGAGGTTGAGGGGACGCACAGCAACAGCATACCTAAGCGACGGGAGCCGACCGGTTTCCGCTAGGTGGGGAAGGTGATGGTGTGACAGGTAGTGTTTTCGAAGGTCCAGGAGCCGTTGGATTTGATGCCGTGGACGAGGGCTCCGGAGGCGCCCTGGCAGGTGTGCCCGGCGGGGTCGATGTCGCAGGTACGGTGTTCGACCCAGAGGTAGGCGTCGTAGCCGGAGCGGGTGAAGGCGACGCGGGAGAGGCGGAAGAACTCGGTTGGGCGATCGAAGGAGAGCGGGTCGGCGTGGGGGTGGAGGGAGGCGGAACGACCGTTGCCGAGGGTGAGCCAATCGTTGCCGGAGGTGGAGGCGAGCAGGGTGGAGACGGGCGCGGAGTCGAAGACGGCGGTCATGCGGGGGGGCAGGCACTGCTTGAACTGCAGCTCGGCCTGGTTGAGGGTGAGGGTTTCGGAGTCGACGGCGAGGGTGCGTTGAGGGGGGATATCGGCGGTGGCCTGTTCCATCCAGGCGCTGTAGATGGCGTACTCGTGGGGGCTGGGCTGGGCGGGGATTGCGGGCGCTCTGCAACCGACAGCCAAGGCCAGCGTGAGGAAGACGAGCAGACGGCGCACGTGCGAAGGATACACCGGAGAGGTTAACGGTGGCGGCGAAGGAGGGTTACGGCTCCTACGAAGATGCCGGTGGCGGTGAAGGCGAGCAGGCCGATGGCGCGGCGGTAGGCGCGTTGGGTGGAGGGGGGCGTGGCGGCGGTGTTATCGCGGCATTGTGCGCAGCCCTGAGGGCGGGCGGCGGGGGATACAAGAAGGAGGGCGGCGAGGAGGAGGAGGGCAGACCTTTGATGTCGGGCGCGAGTTGCAGCGACTGGAACCTCCTGCGGCGGAGTTTGCCGGTAGAGAAGCAGATTGCTCCGCTTCGCTGCGGAATGACAGCCAAGAAAGACCATGCCATCGAGGAGAGGTGGCGGGCGACTCCGACCCATCCGCTCCCCTGCGGCATGACGGCTAACAAGGCAGCGGAGAAGGAGAGCTTCGGTTCGGGTAAAGAGCATTGTTGGAACTACTGGAAGAAGGCCAGGAGGGCGAAGAGGAAGATCCAGAAGAGGCCCATGCAGTGCCAGTACCAGGCGGCGCAGTCGACGAGGATCTGGCGGGTCTCCATCTGGCGGGAGACGTAGAGGCCGTAGATAGCGGCGAGGAGGCCGCCGATGCCGAGGAAGAGGTGGATGGCGTGGGTATAGGTGATGAGGAAGAAGAAGTGGCTGGAGGGGTTGGATTTGAAGAAGACGTGCTGGAGAGCAAGCTGCTGCCAGGCGAGGGTTTGTCCGGCGAGGAAGACGAGACCGAGGACGACGGTGGCGGCAAGCCAGGGCATGGCGCGGCGGGAGGTGGGCTTGCCGAGGCCGAACCACTCCTCCATGACGTGTTTTTCCACGAACATCTTGCGGCGGGCGATCTCCATGGTGGCGGAGGAGATGAGGATGACGGCGGTGTTGAGCCAGAGGATGGGGGGGACGGTGGTGGGGAGCCACTCGTTGATGTAGGCGTTGTAGGCGTCGAAGTGGCCGGAGGACTGGGCGACGAAGAAGGCGCTGACGATGGCGATGAAGAACATGAGGTCGCCGGCGAGGGCGAAGAGGATGGCCATGCGGTAGCGGGAGAGACGTTCACGGGGGCCGCGGCGGCCTTGCGGGCGATCGTTCCAGTTATCGCCGTCGCCACCGCCGCCGGTGCGTTTATCGATGTCGGTGGGTGGGCGGCGGCCGGAGCCGATGTCGTGGTCGTCGGTGCGGCGGCGTGTGTCGCGGTCTGTGCCGGGGGTGTAGATGGCTGGCATGGAAGGGCCCTCGCGTGGGTTCGCGTGCGAGTAGATTACTCCTCTTCGGGTAGTGCTGGGGAGGGCGGTTTCCATTGTGGAAAGAACTGGTCTCGGATGTAAATGCAGGGGCCGCGGTGGACGGTGATCCCCGCTGGTTCGGGCTCGGGAGGGGCGGAGCCGTGGGCGGGGATCTGTGGCTGGGAGCCCGGCTCGTTTGGGCTCTCAAACCCCGCCTTCGCGTGGTGAGACTGGGCTGACTTTTGGGGCTCGGAACCCACCCTCGCGCCGTGAAGCTGCGGGGGGATGGGCCACCCGGCCTGGTGGTTCGGCTGCAGCCTGGGGTGCCACTCGAGGGTGGTGGCCTGCCAGGGGTTCTCGGGAGCGAGGTCGCCGTGGTTCCAGCTGCGGATGAGGTTCCAGAGGAAGAGGAGCTGGGAGGCGGCGAGGACGATGGCTCCGTAGGTGATGTGGGTGTTGATGGAGAGGGTGGGGGCGAGGAGGCGATTGGCGGCGGCGTTGGGGAGGCCGGAGAGCTGGGCGTAGTGGCGGGGCTCGCCGAGGAGGCCGGCGAGGTGCATGGGCAGAAAGGTGGCGTAGGCGCCGGTGAACGTAAGCCAGAAGTGCCAGCGGCCGAGTTTCTCGTTCATGAGACGGCCGGGTCTGCCGATAACAGAGGTGATGAGGGGGAACCAGTAGTAGGTGGCGGCGAAGAGGCCGAAGACGCCGGCCATGGCCATGATGAGGTGGAAGTGGGCGACGACGAAGAAGGTGTTGTGGAGGTACTGGTCGAGGATGGGCTGGGCGAGGACGGGGCCGGTGAGGCCACCGGTGATGAAGAGGGAGACGAAGCCGAGCGAGAAGAGAAAGGCGGTGGTGTAGTGGGGTTTGGAGCGCCAAGTAGTTGCGATCCAGGAGAGGACTTTGGCGGCGGAGGGAAGGGCGATGGCGAGGGTGGAGATGGAGAAGGCGGTTCCGGCGAAGGGGTTGAGGCCGGCGACGAACATATGGTGTCCCCAGACGAGGATGCCGAGGAGGCCGATGAGGAGCGTGGTGGCGATCATGATGCGGTAGCCGAAGACTTTTCTTCGGGAGAAATTCGCCAGGAGCATCGAGGTAAGGCCCATGCCGGGGAGGATGGCGATATAGACCTCCGGGTGTCCGAAGAACCAGAAGAGGTGGAGCCAGAGGAGGGGGGAGCCGTTGCCGGGGTGGCCGGCGGCGTGGAGGGTCCCGTTGACGAGGTCGCCAGAGGGGATGAAGAAGCCGGTGCCGGCGTGGCGGTCGCAGAAGAGCATGAGCAGGGCGGCGAGGAGGACGGAGAAGGCGAGAAGGCTGAGGAGGGCGGCGGTGAACCAGCCCCAAACGGTGAGGGGGAGGCGTTGCCAGGTCATGCCGTCGCAGCGGAGCTTGACGATGGTGACGAGGGTGTTGATGGAAGAGAGCGTGGTGGCGATACCGAAGAGGGCGATGGAGGCGAGCCAGAGGTCCATGCCGGCGCCCTGGCCGGGGCCGGCGGAGGCTACGGCGGAGAGGGGGGGGTAGGCGGTCCAGCCGGAGATGGGGCTGCCTCCGGGGACGACCGTGCTGCTGAGCAGCGCGACGAGGGCTAGGGCGGTGATCCAGAAGCTGAGGGCGTTGGCGAGCGGTAGGGCCATGTGGCGGCTGCCGATCTGGGCGGGGAGGATGAGGTTGCCGAAGCCTGACTGGGGGGCGGTGGTGAGGACGAAGAAGAGCATGATGGTGCCGTGGATGGTGACGAGGGCGAGGTAGTCCTCGGGGAGGATGGGGCCGTGGAGCGGGATGGCGAGCGCGGGCCAGGTGAGGTGGAGGCGCATGAGGAGGGAGAGGGCGGTGCCGATGACGACGGCTATGAGGGCGAGGGCGAGATACTGAAGACCGATGATGTGGTGGTCGGTCGAGAACAGATAGCGGCGCAGGGGGGAGGCTGCGCGGGGGGTTGCCGGATGGGAGGTTTGCGGCTTCATGCTGCTTAGAGGGTAGAGCATGGGGAAGGATTGCAGGGGCGGCGGTCTGGATCAACGAGCCTATGAGCGATGGCTATGCGCGCATGAATGGTATTGTGCCGAGAGCGGGTCCCGGGTAAGTGGGAACGGGTCCAACTGGACACGCTGGTTCTTACAGGTACGCTCTTTCGACTCCAAGCGCCCCCGATTTTGGAAGTGCCGTCCGTTTGAGCCTGGTGCACACTGCCCTGGCCCGCGAACTAGATCGGCCGACCGTGACTCGCAAGCTTATCTTGACTCCAGTCTGGCGAACCCAGTAGGGTGATCTGCCTTCGGGCCATATCTCAATTCATTGAAGACTGCGAGCGTGCCATGGGACTCACTCTGCGATTTAGAAGACCAATCATCGTTCTTCCCTTGAGAGCTCCCAGGGGCAAGGGGCAGGGCGTTGTATCTGCCAAGCCCACACCTACTTCCGCGTACCGATCGAGCCGCGTTGGGTGCCTCTTCCCGGTGCTGCTCTTCAGTTTTACCGCGGTTCTGGCTCATGCCCAGAAGTACACCTCCATTGTCGTCTTCGGCGATTCGCTCTCGGATGTCGGCAACGTCGCGCATCTTACGGAAGCCAAGTACGGTGTGCGGATTCCCGGTCCCATTGCCGATTACACGGACGGCCGCTTCACGGATGGCCGCGACACCCTGCCCGCAGCGCACAGCTACTACGGCATCTGGGTTGAGCAACTCGCAGCCATGCTTCCGGCGAAGCCCGTGATCAAAGACTCGCTTGACGGCGGCACCGACTATGCCTACGGCTTTGCGAAGACCTCAGGCGGGAAGGGAGTCTTCACCTTTGGACCTTCCGATTCGCTCTCGGTGAACGTCGACAATGTTGGAAGGCAGATTACGACGTATCTTGCCACGTCTCCGAAGATCAACGACAAGACACTGTTTGTTGTGTGGGGTGGCGCGATCGACGTTCTTCACGCGACGTCGACGGACGATGTCGTCCGGGGGGCGATCGATGAGACCATCGATGTCCAGCGGCTGATCGCGGCCGGAGCAACGCAGATCCTGATTCTCAATTTACCTCCGTTAGGGGCCGTTCCGCGGGTGAATGGATCTCCAGCGACCTCGATACCGGCGACCAAGGCGAGCGAACTCTTTAACGGGACCTTGGCTGCTGGCATCGATATCCTGCGCGCTTTCAATCCGGGCAGGCGTCTTCGCCTGTTCGAGCTCGACGTCTTCGGTCTCTTCGAGCAGGTCATTGCCTCGCCTGCCACTTACTCCCTGGTGGATGTTACCGGCAGTGCCCGCGGGATGGCGACCGTCAACCCGGACACGTACCTGTTCTGGGATGACCTCCATCCGACCACGCGCGTGCACGATATTCTAGCGGTCGCCGCTGCCCGGCTGATCCGTTCTGCCTTGTGCAGGAAGGAATCGCACGAGAACAAGAGCGGATGTCTGGTCGTGGAGGATCAGGATGAGGTTGCCGGTTCCCTCTCCAGCCGATAGGGGACGCCCACATAGGACGGCAGCGATCAGGTCGTGGAATCAGAGCACGCGTTCAGGCGCCTGGGACGGGCGGCGTGGACCTGGAGGCGAGCCACGCGTTGAATTCTGCGAGAGGGAGGACGCGAAGGGTGGCGTTCATGCGGAAATGTCCGATGCCGCAGAGCTGGGTGCAGAGGATGGCGTAGGCGCCGGGGGTGGTGGGGGTGAAGTGGATGTGGAGGGTTTGACCGGGGACGGCATTCTGCTTGAGGCGGAGCTCGGGGATGGCGAAGCCGTGGATGACGTCCTGGGCGTGGAGGGCTAGATCGATCTCGCGGTTGGCGGGGAGGACGAGCTCGGAGGTGGTGATGTCGTCGGTGGCGTGGGGGTCGGCGGGGTCGAGGCCGAGGGGGTTGGCGGCGGCCGGGTCGGCGAGGGTGGGGGAGGTTCGGCCGAAGGTGTAATCGGGACCGGGATAGCGAAAGTACCAAGCGAACTGCATGCCGGTGGCTTCGACCTGGAGGGCGGAGGGGTCGGCCCCGGTGTAGCGGGCGGCGGCCCAGAGGCGTTCGGCGTGGATGGCGAGGGCCGCGAAGAGGAGGGTGAGGGCGAGGAGGGGAAGGTACTCGATGCGGAGCTTGTGGGAGCGGTCATGCGCGGGCTCAGCTGCCGTGCGGTGGCGGAGGATGAGGCCGAAGAGGAGCAGGAGGTGGGCCAGGGTGGCGAGGGCGAGGACGATCCAGAGGTTGAGAAGGAGGTGGCGGTCGAGGGCGGAGCCGTGAGCGCTGGCGTTGGCGGGGAGGGGCCAGAAGCGGAGGGCGAGAGTGTGCGGGAGGGGCACGGCTTCAGGATATCGCGCTGAACGGTATGGGAGTGCCCTGGTGGAAGAGCAGCTGCCAGCGATCTTCGCGACGGATCCAAGTTGAGCTGCGCAGGGACGTGATCTCGACCGCGCCGGTTGAGTTGCTGCGAGTGATGCGGTAGGTGACGAGGGCCCAATCGGCGGTGCTGGCGAGAAGGCGGAAGTGAGTGAGGGTGCGAGAGGATGGAGCGGTCTCGGCGGCGAGCGCGGACAGGATCTCGTCTCGCGTGTAGGTCTGGCCGGAGCTGCCGAATTCAACGAAGTCGGGGGCGAGGAGACGCTCGATGGCGGCGGGGTTGGCGCGGACCACCGGGTCGAGGAGGCACTCTTCGAGGGAGCGGAGATGGTCGAGCAGGTTCATGCGGTCGGCTGGAGCTCGAGTTTCGATTCGCGGATGAGGTCCAGGAAGAGCTGGTGGATGCGGATGTCGGTGGAGAGCTCGGGGTGGAAGGTGGCGGCGAGGAGGTGGCCTTGGCGGACGAGGACGGGGAAGCCGTTGCGTTCGGCGAGGGTCTCGACCGCGGGGCCGGTGCGGGTGATGCGGGGGGCGCGGATGAAGACCATTTCGAGCGGGCCACCGGGGAGGGAGGTGGGGGCGGAGAGGATGGCGGAGTCGATCTGGCGGCCATAGGCGTTGCGTTCGACGGTGATGTCGAGGGCGGCGAAGGAGCGTTGCGGTGGATGCTGGACGTCGTCAGCGAGAAGAATGCAGCCGGCGCAGGTGCCGAAGGTAGGGGTGGAACGAACAAAGGTATTGAGGGCGTCGAAGAAGCCGTCGCGCTCGAGGTGTTTGAGGAAGGTGGTGGACTCGCCGCCGGGGATGATGAGGCCGTCGAGCGTTGGCCGGCCTTGGGGATCGTGGAGCTCGGAGGGTTTGCGGATGAGGACCGCGGTTGCGCCGAGCTGGCGGAGCATGGCGGCGTGGACGTCGAAGGCGCCCTGGAGGGCGAGGACGCCGATGCGCAGAGCTGTTTCTTGTTCGGACATGAAGATGGTACCCTCCCCCCCGTACTTGGTACTCAAAGTCTTCAAACGCCAACTGTTAGATCTCCACCTGAGTTGCAGTAGGCCGGCTGTGGGCGAAAGACGCACCGGCATGGCCGTAGCGAAACTGATCGACTATTTCCAGTTTACGAGGTGGAGGGGGGTAGTTGCGTCACAGCCGAACAACATAGTTCTCTGTCTTATCCGCCGTTCCTCTCCCCCTACACAGAATGGTTTTTGCAGTGGGGATCGCATATCCGGGGTCGAAGAGGAGTTTGTACGCCGCTTTCTGGAGGAGACTGGGTTCAGCGTCGACCGCGGTAGGGGAGAGTAGGTCTAGGCCGAGGCTGGACGTCGATACGCGTTCTACGCAGAACGCAGGAGGAGATCTTTCAAGGAGCCCTCGGGGATCGACTGGCAATCACGAGACAGCCGAGCGCGATAAACTGATGCGATGATGGGCGCGCTGGGCGGGAAAGTGGTTCTGATTACCGGTGGAAGTGCCGGAATTGGAAAGGCTGCGGCAAGGCTCTTTGCTGAGGCTGGAGCAAGAGTCGCGTTCGCCGCGCGTGGAGCCGAACGCGGACAGCGAGTAGAGCAGGAGCTGCGACAAGCCGGTTTGGACGTTCGCTTCCTGCAGGCCGACGTATCTCAGTCCGAACAGATACAGTCTCTGATTGCGCAGACCGTCGCAATCTTTGGCCGGCTCGATTGCGCCTTCAATAATGCTGCTGTCTTGAGTAAGATCGCCCGATTAGCGGATTTCAGTGATGCTGATTTCGAGGCCGAGGTAGCCGCCAATCTGAAAAGTGTATGGCTCTGCATGAAATACGAATTGCAGCAGATGCAGAACCAGGAACCGCGCGGAGGCGTGATCGTAAACACGTCCTCAATAAACGGACTTGGGGGTGCAAAAGGCGCCGCTCTGTACTCGATGTGCAAGGCGGGCATTTTAGGTCTGACCAAATCAGCGGCACAAGAGTATGCGGCAGACGAGATTCGAGTGAACGCATTGGTCGCGGGCGGCTTCGACACGGAGATGTTACAGAGTGCCATAAGCCAAGCGGTAGGCGGTGATGCCCCAAAGATCGAAGCAGCATTGAAGGGTATCGCTGGAATGGTTCCGGCTGGCCGCATTGGCAGGCCGGAGGAGGCGGCGCAAGCTGCACTATGGCTGTGCAGCGATGCTGCGTCCTATGTGACGGGGCTGTCCATGATTGTTGATGGCGGCCTGACTGCCTGGGCGCGCTAAGCACTGCGCCAGCGCTCACTCACTGGTCTCTGCCCATCCTGGCCCCGGGGTGGTCCGGCTGTTCGGAGTAGCACTAGCTGGAGGGGGGCAGAGAACCACCGTAGCGTGGCGGTTCTGGACGTTTGGTGGCCAGCACGTTGCCGGCGAGTTTGACCAAGCTTCGGTAGAGTAGATCCATGCAGCTTGAGATTTCCAGATCGGCGGCGCGTTTCCAGGCGATTGCGCTGGCTGTTGTGAGCGCGGGCGCCATGCTGTATGTGGGGCTTTACCAGAGCCGGGCGGTGCGGCATCTGTGGTGCCCGGTCTTCAATAAGGGATGCGAGGCGGTGGCGGATGCGGCGTTTGCGAAGCCGTTTGGAATTCCGGACGGATATATCTCGGCGGTGTTCTATGCGGTGATGGTGGTGCTGCTGCTGGCGCCGGGCGAGAGGCGATGGATGTGGATCGTGCTGCTGGTGCTGGCGGGGCTGGCGGCGCTGGCGAACTTTCTGGGAGTGCGCGACATGGCGCAGCTGGGGAGCTACTGCTTTTACTGCATGGTGACGACGGTGCTGTCTCCGGTGCTGTTTTGGGAGATCTGGCGGCTGCGGTAACAGGTGCGAAAGCAGGTTCTTCGCGACATCCAGAATCTGGCGTGACTTGACATTCTCTTAGATAGAAGACTGCATAGGGCGGAGGTTCTTCATGCTCGAACTCCGTGATGTGCACAAGCGTTACTCCAGTATTCCTGCTGTCGAGGCGGTGAGCTTTACCGCGCGAGCAGGCGAGGTAACCGGCTACCTTGGTGCAAACGGCTCCGGCAAATCGACCACGATGAAGATCATCACTGGATTGATCGAGCCAAGTTCCGGCGAAGTTCTCTTCGAGGGACGCCCCATCCGCGACGATCTGATGGGATTTCGGAAGCGCATGGGCTATGTGCCGGAGGAGCCGCACCTCTACACACACCTGAGCGGCATGGAGTATCTGGTGATGGTGGCGCAGCTTCGAGACATGGATCGCAGGGTGGAGGCCGAGCATCCACGGGCTGCTGCGGCTATTCGGTCTCCACGGCGACCGCGATGTCTCGATCTCGTTCTACTCGAAGGGAATGCGCCAGAAGGTTCTGCTTTCGGCGGCACTGATGCACAATCCTGATCTGATTCTGCTGGATGAACCATTCTCCGGCTTGGATGTGGGCTCGTCGCTCATTCTCCGGAGCCTGATCCGGGAGCTTGCGGAACGCGGCAAGGTGGTCCTCTTCAGTTCGCATGAGCTTGAGACGGTGGAGCGCGTATGTTCTCACGTTGTCATTCTTCACAAAGGCAAGGTCGTCGCGGACGATTCCATTGAAAATCTGCGGGTGCTGATGTCCGTGCCGACGCTCGAGGAGATCTTCTCCCAGCTTGCGGTGGAACAAGATGCCGGAGCGATCTCCCGTGAGATCGCGGACCTGATCGATGCTTAGAAAGGACAGGAGAGTGCGGCAGTTCCGCGTTCTTTACCGCGTCTTTCTTCTGCGTGTAGTCGACCTGGAACTGTTGTCGGCCGATGCCGATCCGACCCGGCTGCTGGGACAGTTTGCCACGACCTTTGCGAGCATCAGCTTTCTGTTCGCGCTGCCCATTCTGCTGCTGGGCGGAGGACACCTGCAGACGACAGACGGATGGACGACGGAGCACTTCTTTCTCGGGCTGACGATGACGGTGGCGGGCCTGGTGACGGTGCTGAGCTGGGATTCGGCGTATCCAGACCGGCGCGACGTGCTTGTGCTCGCGCCGTTGCCGGTCGCCACGAGCACGCTGTTTCTGGCGAAGGTCGCCGCGTTGTTCGCTGGGCCGTTGCTGGCGATGGTAAGCCTGAACATCTTCTCGGGCCTTACGTGGCCACTGCTCTTTGGAGCGACCGGCGGCTCCCTCGCTGCCGTGCGTGCTCTGCTGGCGTACTGGATGACCCTCTCTCTGGCTGGATGTTTCGTGGTATTCGCGGTGCTTGCTGTGCAGGGAGCAGCTGCCAACCTGCTTCCGCGACAGATCTTTCTCCGCCTTTCAGCACCTCTCCAAGCCACGGCTTTCTGTCTTTTGCTGAGTGTCTTTTTTCTTGAGCCGTCGCTAGAATCGCCAACTGCCCTGCGGGCGCACGAGAATCAGCGCCTGCTCGCGTGTCTTCCGTCGTACTGGTTTCTCGGGCTGTTTCAGCAGTTCAACGGATCGATGCATCCTGCACTCGAGCCGCTGGCCCGACGAGCGTGGATTGGATTGGCGGTTGCGACAGGGGGCGCGTTGGCGGCTCTGATGCTCTCGTACTTTCGCATGCTGCCAAAGATCGTCGAACAACCGGATATCGTGCCGGTGACTCGCGGTCTCAGATGGTCGCCGCGCGTGGGCGGTTCTCTCGGAGGCGCGATTACTGCGTTCAGCCTGCGTACCCTGCTGCGAAGCCAACAGCACCGCATGATCCTGAGTGTTTACCTGGGCGTCGGACTGGCGATCGTGGTGGGGTATGGGAGGACAGCGCTGGGCGGAACGGCTTCCACGGAGTCGGGCATAGGCATTGCGTTCCTGCTGGCAAGTATCGTGACGATGATTCTTACTGTTTTGGCGATGCGCGTGGTCGCTTCCATTCCCATTGAGCTTCCGGCGAACTGGATTGTTCGCGCGACGCAGGTGAGACCAGCGCACCTGTACGAGAGAGCGGTGCGCGTCTCGTGGATTGTGATTGGCGCCATGCCGCTGGTGCTGATCCTTGCGGGTGGGCTGGTGGCTCGCTATCCGTGGCGGCCGATGGCGGCACATCTTGTGACGATGCTGTTGGTGGGTATGCTGCTTACCGAGGTGTGCCTGTACGGCTTCGAGAAGATTCCGTTTACGTGCTCTTACCTGCCGGGCAAGGGAAGGATCCACGTTGCTTTCTGGGTTGGCCTTTTAGTTTCCCTGCGGCTGATCACGGAAACGGCGCGATTCGAGGATCGCATGCTGGCTCACCTCGCGACATCGGTCGCGATGATCTGCGTGCTGGCGGGGGCGGTGGCTGGTATGGGACTGCTTCGCGAGGCTCGCCGGCAGGCTGCGGATCAGGTGCTATTTGACGAGCAGTCTCCGACCGAGGTTCTCTCCCTGAAGCTGCGCTAGAAGGACTGCTTGTGCCGATGCGGGAACCTACCAGCCGCGGGTCTGCATGAGCTGGGACTTGTCGAGGGCGGAGACGGCGAGGCCTTTCATGGCTCCGGAGCACTCGGCGGCGCACTCGGCGAGGATGGCGGGGTTATCGAAGTGGGTGGTGGCGCGGACGATGGCCTTGGCGCGGGTTTCGGCGTCGTGGCGCTCCTCGGGGTTGAGGAGTTTGCCGTCGCGGCCGCGGCCGACTTCGAGGCGGGTGGCGCCATCTTTCATAAAGATGCCGGAGCCGACGAAGACGGCCTGGGCGCCGAGCTGCATCATGAGCGCGGCGTCGGCGGGGGTGGCGATGCCGCCGGCGGAGAAGTTGGGGACCGGGAGCTTGCCGGATTTAGCGACCATGCGGATGAGTTCGTAGGGGGCGCGGTGTTCCTTTGCTGCGGCATACAATTCCGTGTCGTCTAGGACGGTGAGGGCCTTGATGTCGCGGACGATCTGGCGCATGTGCTTGACGGCGTGGACGACGTCTCCAGTGCCGGCTTCCCCTTTGGTGCGGATCATGGCGGCGCCTTCGGCGATGCGACGGAGGGCTTCGCCGAGGTCGCGCGCGCCGCAGACGAAGGGGGTGGTGAAGGCGTGCTTGTCGATGTGATGGAGCTCGTCGGCGGGGGTGAGGACCTCGGACTCGTCGATGAAGTCGACGCCGAGGTGCTGGAGGATCTGGGCCTCGGCGATGTGGCCGATGCGAGCCTTGGCCATGACGGGGATAGAGACGGTGGCGATGATCTCCTTGATCATGGAGGGGTGGGACATGCGGGCGACGCCGCCCTGGGCGCGGATCTGGGCGGGGACGCGTTCGAGGGCCATGACGGCGGTGGCTCCGGCCCCCTCAGCGATGACGGCCTGCTCGACGTCGATAACGTCCATGATGACGCCGCCCTTGAGCATCTCGGCGAGGCCGGTCTTGAGGCGGAGGGTGGTGGAGGAAAGGCTGCCGTTGCTGGTGTGGTCGGGCATGAGGGGTCTCCTGAATCTCGAAGCGATGGTAAGCCGTCTTTGCGGTGAGGGACAGCCGCATTGCGCGCAGGCTGAGCACGGGCGCTGCGGCGAGACAGCCAGTTTAGCAGTTCAGGGCGCTGTTGATGGCGCGAGGGGGTTGACTGTCCTCAGGTTTCGGAGGAGGTTTTCGGAGGCGGTGCTTCGAAGACTGACCTAGGAGTTGACGCGGCGGTGGATGGCTCCGGTGAGCCTGGTGGGCGAACCCCAACCTTTGCGCCGGTGAGACTGGCGTCGAGGATGGGGCACCCGGTTTCAGGTGTTCGTCTGGTTGGAGCCTGGCGCGGTAAGGTGACGCTCGTCGATGACGATGAAGAGGCCTTGGCCGCGGGCGAGGGTTTCGCCGGTTGGGAGTTGAAGCTCGACGGCGTGGAAGAGCTTGCGACCTTCACGGCGAAGGTGGCGGGCGGTGAGGGTGAGCGGGGTGTGAAGGGGGGCGGGGCGGAGGAAGTCGACCTCGAGGTGGCGGGTCATGGCGAGGAGGCCGAGGGGGCGGTTGAGCTTGCTCATGGCTTCGTCGCAGAGGGTGGCTATGATGCCGCCGTGGATGTGGCCGGGAGGGCCTCCGTGGAGTTCGGTGAGGTTGACGGTCGCGCTGGCGGTGGGGTGCTCGGGATCGGTGGTGGCCGGATCGGGATTGAGGGTGAAGTGGAGATGGAGGCCCTGGGGGTTGGCGGGGCCGCAGCCGAAGCAATGGGCGGCGAGCTCGTCGATGGTGGGGTGTTCGAGAGTGCGGTCGAGGTTTGCGGGGTTGTGCCTGGTCATGGGTTGAGGGCCTCAAGGATTGCGGGGCCAAACTTTTCGGATTTTTCGGGGCCGATGCCTTCGACGGAGCGGAGTTCGGCGAGGGTGCGGGGATGGCGGAGGACGAGGCTGCGGAGGGTGGCGGCTCCGAGGACGAAAAATTGGGGGAGGTTGAGGCGCTCGGCTTCGGCGGTGCGCCAGGTGCGGAGGCGGTTGTCGAGGATTTGCTGGGCGGGGGTGAGGGTGGTGGGGGAGCTGGGGCTTTGGCGCGGGGTGGATGGGTGTGGGTGGCCCGGAGGCTGGGTGGCGTCACCGGCGGAAGAGAAGCGTCTCTCCGCTGCGATTTTTTCTTCGGCGCGCTGCGCTTGCTCGGGCGAAGCCTTCGGTCGAGATGACGGTGAGTTGCTGGTTGCGGTTGGAGGATGCTTGTAGGAGATCGGTGCGGGAGCTCGGGATTCCCCTGAGTCGTTGCGGCAAAGTGCGATGATTTGGGCGCCGTACTTATCGGATTTGTCGGGGCCTATGCCGGGGACGGCCATGAGCTGCGGGAGGGTTTGGGGGGCGGCGAGGACGATGGCGTTGAGGGTGCGGTCGGAGAGGACGATGAAGGCGGGTTTGCAGGTGGTTGCGGCTTCAGATTTGCGCCACGCGCGGAGGGCTTCGTCGAGGGATTGCTGAGTGGGGTTGAAGGGCTGGTTTGGAGACGCAGGTCCCTCCGCTGCGGCTCTTCGAGCCTTCGGTCGGGATGACAGATCTTTGGGGGAGCGTGTGCGCGAGGTTTGAGTGTCGGCGGGTTCCGTGTCGCGGAGGGTGACGGGGAGGTCGCCGGGGTCGGGGTTGCGGCCTTCGTGGGTGAGGATGGCTTTTTTGTAGGAGATGGTGCGGCCGGCATCTTTATCGTCGCGGCTGGTGAAGGTGTCGGTGGTGAGGGAGAGGAGGCCGGCGCGGGCGAGGGCGTCGAGGAGGTTGTCGAACTGCTTGCGGTCTTTACCGTAGGGCGATGGGAGGGCGAGGTCGGTGAAGAGTTTGCCGGTGGAGCGGCTGTTGGCTTCGAGGGCGTGGAGGATGGAACGGAGGTGTTTTTGTTCTTCGTGCGTGGGGGCGCGAAAGCTTTGCGCCGTGGTGGATTCGGGGGCGCAGAAGTCGCAGTGGCCGCAGGGGCGGAGGCCGTCGGCGGTGTCGCCGAAGTGCTGGATGAGGGCGGTCATGCGGCATTGCCGGGCTTCGGCGAAGGCGGCCATGCGATCGATCTGGGCGCGGCGGAAGTTAAGTTGGGCGTCGTAGCCGGAGCGCCAGTCACTAGAGCCGGTAGAGCGGACGTGGCCCTCGATGTCGAAGGCGGCGGCGGCTTGGGAGGCGAGTTTGTCGAGTGATTTCGCGACGACGTCGGGATCCATGCGGAGGCGGCGGGCGAGGTCTGCGGGGTGCTGGAGGTCGGGGGTGAGGACGGCGGCGACGCGGGCGAGTTCGGTGGCAGCGGGGTAGTCGCGCTCGAGGAAGAAGTCGTGCATCTTGCGGTCGGCGAAGGAGTGGAGGAGGACGGTGCGGGAGGGGAGGCCATCGCGGCCGGCGCGGCCGATCTCCTGGTAGAAGGACTCGACGGAGGCGGGGAGGGCGGTGTGGATGACGGTGCGGACGTCGGCTTTATCGATGCCCATGCCGAAGGCGATGGTGGCGACGACGGTGTTGAGTTTGCCGGAGAGGAAGGCGGTCTGGACGCGGTCGCGGGTGCCGGGGTCAAGGCCGGCGTGGTAGGCGGCGGCGCTTCCGCCCAGGAGTTGGGCCAGATCTTCGGCGGACTTGCGGGAAGGGGCGTAGACGATGGCGGGGCGGGCCCAGGCGGGTTTGAGGAGGTCGGCGACGAAGCTGTTGCGGCGGGGTTTGGAGAGCTCGACGACCTCGATGGCGAGGTTGTGGCGGCGGAAGCCGTGGATGAAGAGGGCGGGGGACTGGAGGCGGAGCTGGGCGACGATGTCCCCCTGGACTTGCGGGGTGGCGGTGGCGGTGAGAGCGATGATGGGGGCGGGGCGGAGTGACGGCAGATGCTCGCCTAGTGCCCGGTAATCGGGGCGGAAGTCGTGGCCCCAGGCGCTGATGCAGTGGGCTTCATCGATGGCGATGAGGGCGGGCTTGCGGCGGGCGAGCATCTCGGGGAAGCCGGGGACGCGCATGCGTTCGGGGGCGATGAAGAGGAAATTTAAGCGGCCGTCGAGGAAGTCGCGACAGGCCTGGCGGGCGTCTTCGCGAGGGAGTCCGGAGTGGATGCGGGCGACTTTGAGGCCGAGGGCGGAGAGCTTGGCGGCCTGGTCGTCCATGAGGGCGATGAGCGGGGAGATGACGAGGGCGGTGCCGCCGCGCGCGATGGCGGGGAGCTGGTAGCAGAGGCTTTTGCCGGCGCCGGTGGGCATGACGAGGAGGACGTCGCGGCCGCTGGTGGAGGCCTCGCAGACGGCCTGCTGGTTGACGCGGAAGCTGGTGTGGCCGAAGGTGCGGTGGAGCAGGGAGGTGAGGTCTTGGACCTGACTATGGCTCGGACCATGGGGCTGGGCGGGGGCGGGCATCGGACTTCTTCTCATCTTCGCATGTTGGGCGGAAGAGGGATTTGCGGAGGTGAGCGTCCTGGTTGCGATGGAGGAAACGTGGGGTGCGGGAGACACTTTCAGGCGCCGCCAGCATCACATGACGACGCCCGGAGGCCGACTGTGCCGGAAACGTACCGTTCCGCATCTCACGGGAGATGCTGTGAGCCGGCAGCGAGCGCGCGGCACATGCTGCGGTGAGTCGGCCGGGCTAGGAGACGGGAGCGCATAGAGAACCATGCAAAATTACCTGACACTGCTGAAGCAGACGTATAACTCGTGGGATAAGGATGAGGCTCCGCGGCTGGGCGCGGCCCTGGCGTTTTACACACGATTTTTTCGATATCGCCGCTGGTGATCTTTGTGGTGGCGCTGGTGTCGCTGGTGGTCAGCAAGAGCTCGGCCCAGTCGCATCTTGTCGGACAGGTGCAGGCGATGATGGGGGCGCAGGGCGGACAGGCGATTCAATCCCTACTGCAGAATGCGCAGAAGCCGTCGACGGGGTGGGTTGCGTCCGCCATCGGGTTTATGACACTTCTTTTTGGCGCGTCTGGCGTCTTTGGGGAGTTGCGATCGGCGCTGAACAAGATCTGGAAGGCAAAGCCGGACGCGTCTTCGGGTGTGTGGGGAATGCTGCGAGAGCGGTTCTTCTCGTTCGGCATGGTGCTGAGCATCGGCTTTCTGTTGATGGTTTCGCTGGTGCTGAGCGCGGGCTTGGCGGCGGCGGGCAAGTTCCTGGGTGGCGTGCTGCCCATGCCGGCATGGGTCTTGAGCGCGATCAACTTCCTGGTTTCGTTTGTGAGCATCGCCGTGCTGTTTGCGCTGATTTTCAAGTTTGTGCCGGAGACCAAGGTGAGGTGGCGAGATGTGCGGCTGGGCGCGGTGATTACCGCCCTGCTGTTCACGATCGGGAAGCTGTTAATCGGGCTATACATCGGGAAGGCTAGCGTTGGATCGGCGTATGGAGCGGCGGGGTCTCTGATCGTGGTGACGATCTGGGTGTATTACTCGGCGCAGATCTTTTTCTTTGGGGCGGAGTTTACCCATATTGTTGCGGAGTCGCGGGGGGGTGGGCAGGTGGGCGGGCTGGATAAGCCTACCGATGCGCCGACGCCTTCGCCGACCGTTTCACCCGCGCGGGTTTGATCAAGACTCGAGATGAAAAAAGAGCACGGAGATGGTTCCGGTGGCTTTTCGTGTGCGGTTGGGATGAGGGTTACGCTGGCGCGCGATGGCCCACTGATGGCGATGAGGCTGCCATGAATGGGCACCCGCCTTTGACTTGGCGGGTCTGGTTGGGGGGGGGGAAGTTAGGTGGGGTAGACCCCACCTAACTCCGACCTCCGGGGGGACGCGCTCAGGCGAGGGTGGACTTTGCTTTCCATGATCTTGTCGGGGGTGATGGGGTAGTCGCGGATGCGTTTGCCGGTGGCGTTGTAGATGGCGTTGTTGATGGCGGCGGCGGATCCGGTGATGCCGATTTCGCCGATGCCACGTGCGCCGAGCGGGTTGAATTTGGTATCGGGGATGTTGAGGACGGTGACGTCGACGATGCCGATATCGGCGTTGGTGGGGATATGGTATTCGGCAAGGCTTTCGTTGACGGTGCGGCCGTAGACGGGGTCGATGAGGGTCTCTTCGTGGAGGGCGAAGGAGACGCCCCAGACGATGCCGCCGACGAGCTGGTTGAGGCCGGTCTTGTTGTTGATCAGGGAGCCGATGTCGTAGGTGGCGACGATGCGGCGGACCTTGACCATGTGGGTGTCCTTGTCAACGGCGACCTCGGCAAACACGGCTCCCCAAGAGTGCGCGGTGTAGGCCTCTTTCTCTTCACCGGGCTCGGCGGAGCCGGTAGCTTCGACGGGGTTGCCGCCGTTGCGACCCATGAGGGCGACGATGGTTTCGGAGCGGGAGGGCTTGCTCTTCTGGAAGAGCTTACCGTCCTTGAGGTCGAGGTCGGTGGTCTTGAAATCATGGAGGGGGGATTTGGCATCATTGATGGCGAGCTCGAAGAGTTTGAGCCTGGCCTGCAGGGCGGCCTCGCGGATGGCGGGGCAGATGGAGGCGGCGGACTGCGAGCCGCCGGAGACGGGGGCTTTGGGGAGGGTGGAGTCGCCGATCTTTACATCGACGAGGGTGGGGTCCAAGCCGAGGGCGTCGGCGGCGGTCTGGGCGACGATAGTGTAGGTGCCGGTGCCGAGATCCTGCGATCCGGTGCCCGCGAAGGCGCGGCCGTTGGGGAGGATGCGTACAATGGCCTGGGCAGCGGAGCGGTTGGCGGGGTAGGTGGCGGTGGCCATGCCGTAACCGATGAGGTCGTTGCCCTCGAGCACCTGGCGGGGCCGCGGGTTGCGTTTGGACCAGCCGAAGCGCTCGGCGGCTTGCTTATAGGCCTGGTCGAGGTGCTTGGAGGTCCAGGGCCGATCGTGGCTGGGATCTTTTTCAGCGTAGGAGGCGAGGCGGAGCTGGACGGGGTCCATCTTGAGTTTTTCGGCAAGCTCATCCATGGCGACTTCGAGGACGGCGGTACCGGGAGCTTCGCCGGGGGCCCGCTGAAAGGTAGCGACGCCGAGGTTCATGTCGACGAGCTTTTCGCTGACGAGGTTGGCCTCGCTGGCGTAGAGGGATCTGGTGGGGGACGCCGCGTGTTCGGTGAAGTCTTCCATGACGGAGGCGTGCATGACGACATCGTGCTGCATGGCCATGAGCTTGCCATCGGCGGTGGAGGCGAGCTGAATTCTATTGACGGTGGTGGGCCGGGCCCCGACGGGGCCGAACATCTGGTCGCGTTCCAGCACGAGCTTGACCGGGCGATTGACGATCTTCGCGGCCATGACGCAGAGGGGGACGTGCGACCACATGGAGCCCTTGGAACCGAAGCCCCCGCCCGTGTAAGGGCATTGCGTATGAACGTCATCAAGCGGAATGTTGAAGAGACGGGCGAGCGATTGCTTGTCGCCCGAGATGTACTGGGTGGAGTTGTAGACGTTGAGTTTTTCGCCCTCCCACCAGGCGATGGTGGCGTGGGGCTCCATAGGGTTGTGGTTCTGGATGGGTGTGGTGTAGGTCGCGTCGAGGTTGACGGAGGCCTTGGCGCGAGAGATGGCGAGGTTGCCGCGGGTGTCCGAGGGCTGCTCCTTGCCGGGCTGCTTGGGCCAGCGAGCCTCGCCGAGGCGACCGTGGAAGTCAAGCTTGGCGGGCGTCTCCTTGTATTTGATCTTGAGCAGGCGGGCGGCGTAGATGGCCGCGGGCAGAGAGGTGGCGACGACGACGGCGATGGGCTGGCCGTTGTAGTTGACGTCGGTGTTCTGGAGGACGGAGAGGTTGCGGCGGGCGGGTGGCTGGGGCTTGCCGACCGGCAGCTTGGGAGCGTTGAAGGGGGTCAGAACGGCGAGCACACCGGGGGAGTGTTCGGCGGCGGAGCGATCGATGGAAGCAAGGCTGCCGCTGGGAATGGTGGACTGAACCATGAAGGCGTAGGCGAGGTCTCTTTTCGGGAACGGCTCGGAGAACTCGGCGGCGTACGTGGCTTTGCCGGTGACCTTGGCGATGCCATCATAGCGATGCCCGAGCTGCTTCGGTGCGGGGTTGGGAGTGTCTTCGGCTGCCTGCGGGGCGATCATGCCTGGGCTCCTTGGTTCGCTTGTGCTGCTTCTGTGCCACGTGCGGCGATGGTGAGGGCGCGGATGATTCCGAGCTTCGCCATCTCGATTTTGAAGGTGTTGTGCACGTAGCCCTTCGCTCCGCTGAGGGCGAGCTCGGCGGCTCGCTTGAAGGTCTCGGGGGTAGCGGGCTGACCGGTGAGGGCGTGTTCGGCCTCGGGCGAGCGCCAGGGCTTGTGGGCGACGCCGCCGAGGGCGAGGCCGGCTGACTTGATGGTGGCGCCGTCCATCTCGAGGCCGGCAGCGACGGATACGAGGGCGAAGGCGTAGCTGTTGCGCTCGCGGATCTTGAGGTAGAAGGAGTTCTTGGCGAAGCGCGGCCCGGGCAGGGTGACGGCGGTGATGAGTTCGCCGGGACGGAGTGTGGTGTCGATCTGGGGCGTGTTGCCGGGCAGGCGGTGGAAGTCGGCGAAGGGGATGCTGCGCTTGCCGTTGGGGCCCTGGACTTGGACTGTAGCGCCGAGGGCGGCCATGGCGACGTTCATGTCGGAGGGGTTGGTGGCGATGCAGGTTTCGGGACTCTTGGAGCCCTTGTCGGTTTGGCCGAGGATGGCGTGGATTCGCTGCCAGCCGTCGATGGCGGCGCAGCCGGAGCCGGGCACGCGCTTGTTGCAGGCGGGGAAGTTGGTATCCATGAAGTAGTAACAGCGGGTGCGCTGGAGGAGATTGCCGCCGGTGGTGGCGAGGTTGCGGAGCTGGGGCGAGGCTCCGGAGAGCAGGGCCTGCGAGAGCAGGGGGTAGCGGGTGCGGATCAGCTGGTGATCGGCAAGGTCGGAGTTGCGAACGAGGGCACCGATGCTGGCGCCGCCATCGGGAGTGGAGGCCACTTCGGCCAGCTGGACGTGATTGATGTCGATGAGCGTGGAGGGTGTTTCGACACCGTATTTCATGAGGTCGATGAGGTTGGTTCCACCGCCGAGGAACTTGGCGTCTCGCGCGGAGCCGGAGCGGATTGCGTCCTCCGGGGTGTTGGATCGCTGGTAGTGAAACGGGTTCATGCGCGTGCTCCCTGGGAGACGGCGCGGACGGCTGCGACGATGTTGGGGTAGGCGCCGCAGCGGCAGATGTTGCCACTCATGCGTTCGCGGATTTCGTTATCGGTGAGCTGCGGGTGGGCGATGTTGCCTTCGTGCCAGGAGACGATGCTGAGTGCGTTCTTTTTCGCCTCGTCGAGCAAGGCGACGGCCGAGCATATCTGGCCGGGGGTGCAGTAGCCGCACTGGAAGCCGTCGTGCTCGAGGAAGGCGGCTTGGACGGGGTGGAGGGTGTCGCCTTTTGCAAGGCCTTCGACGGTGGTGATCTCGTAACCTTCGGCGACGGCGGCGAGGGTGAGGCAGGAGTTGACGCGGCGGCCGTCGAGCAGAACGGTACAGGCTCCACACTGGCCGTGGTCGCAGCCTTTTTTGGAGCCGGTGAGATCCATGTGTTCGCGCAGGGCGTCGAGGAGGGTGGTGCGGGAGTCGAGCGAGAGGAGCTTGGATTCGCCGTTGACCTTGAGGGTGAGGTTGAGCACCTGGGGTGCGCCGGTGTCGCTGGGCGGCTCGGCCAAGGTCATCGAGGGCAGACCGGTGGCCACGCCCGCGCCGAGAACGCCCGCGGTTTTGACGAAGGTGCGGCGGGTGAGGGTGGAATCAGGCGACGGGGAGTTGGTTGCGTCCTCGCGGTCGAGGTCGGCACAGGGGGAGTTGCTCATGAACTTGCCTCAGGTATTGATCGATGAAGTGGATGGTCAGATCGCATAGACGGCGGAGAGGTAAGAAAAGATGCATGTTGCTGCCGGGGGGAGACCGGCGGGTATGATGTTGGCAAAGTAGACGGTGCTGTTTTTGAGCTGGAACAGGAGAGCGGATTTGAACCTCGGCATGGCGCGTGTTGCCCGGCTTGCAGTTTGGATGATGGCGGTGTGTCTCCCAGGGCGGGCCCAGACGAGTGAGGCCCGGCAGCAGCCGAATCCAGCGGCGGCACAGAGCGGAGAGGCGCGGCAGCAGCAAAACACGGAGCCTGGGGGCGAGGCCCGGGAGAGGAGCGAGCCGCCGCAAAACGCCGGGGGAGTGCTGCCGATTCCGCCGGAGACGAGTTCGGTGACGAAGCATGAGCTGCAGGTGGGCGGGCGGACGATCCGCTACACGGCGACGGCGGGCAATCTGCTGCTGCGCGATGAGCAGGACAAGGCGAACGCCAGCATCTTCTATGTGGGATATGCGCAGGATGGAGTCGAGGCGCGAAACCGGCCGGTGACGTTCTTCTACAACGGCGGACCGGGAGCGGCGTCGCTGTGGCTGCACATGGGATCATTCGGGCCGGTGCGGGTGATTACGGAAAGTCCGGAGGCGACAGGGCCGGCGCCGTTCGGGTGGGTGCCGAACCAGTACAGCCTTCTGGACAAGACGGACCTGGTGTTTATCGATGCGCCGCTGTGCGGATTTTCGCGGGCGGTGGGGAAGGGAACGGCGAAGGACTTTTCCGGGACCGACCAGGATATTCATGCGTTCGAGAAGTTTATTGTGAAGTACATCACGGTGAATCAGCGGTGGGGATCGCCAAAGTTTCTGTTTGGGGAGAGCTATGGGACGACGCGGTCGGCGGGGCTGGTGGATGCGCTGCAGAACGACGGGATCGAGTTCAACGGGGTCACGCTGCTGTCGTCGATTTTGAACTACAACCGGCGCAATCCTGGGTATGATCTGGAGGAGGTGGCCTACTTCCCGAGCTATGCGGCGATTGCGTACCACTACAAGAAGGTGAAGGCGACGGGGAGCATGGAGGAGTTTGTGGAGCAGGCGCGGCAGTTTGCGCGCGGGCCCTACCTAACCGCTCTTGCGCAGGGTGACAAGCTGCCGGCGGCGGAGATGAACGATGTGGCGGCGAAGGTGGCGGCGTTTACCGGGCTGCCGATCGGGTATGTGAAGGAGTCGAAGCTGCGGATTCCGGCGACGCGGTTTCGGAAGGAGCTGCTGCGAGAGGAGGAGCGGACGCTGGGCCGGTATGACGCGCGCTTTCGTGGGTGGGATCCGGAATCGGCGGGCGAGGCTCCGGGGTATGATCCGTCGGATACGGGGATCAGCGGAATCTTTGTGGGGGCGTTTCATGACTACATTCAACGGGAGCTGAAGTGGATGAGCGCGGAGCCGTACTACCTGCAGGGGCCGGGGATCAACCAGGCGTGGGACTTCAAGCACCGGCCAGGGGCGGCTCCGGCCGGGGTTGGCGGTGGCGGCGGGCGGGGTGAGCAGACGGCTCCGGATGTGGCACTGGATCTGGCGGATGCGATGCGTAAGAACCCCCGGCTGCGGGTGTTCTCGGCGAATGGATGGTTCGATCTGGCGACGCCGTTTTTTGGGACGGAGTACGACTTGGCGCACATGATGCTGCCGGAGGCTCTGCGGGGGAATGTGGAGTTCGGGTACTACCAGGCGGGGCACATGGTGTATTTGAATGTGGATGCGTTGAAGGAGATGAAGCGGGATATGGATCGGTTTTATGGGGAGGCGGTACGGAGGTAGAGCGAGGTCAAGGGAACCGCGGATTGCGCGGATGGTCGCGGATTAAGGAACGCGATTCTTTGGGACCGGTAAGCGCTGACATCTTCGTGCTGCTTGGGGGAAATAAGAGGCAGTAGAACGGTCATTTGTCTGACACGCGACTCTTGTATATCGATCTTCGTAGTGCTTTAAAGAGAATGCTTTCTAGGAAAAATGCGATCGCCAAAGCTTGACCTGACCAGTGGTACCCACGTGTCATGCAGGCCAAGAAAACGGCGGTGTGTATCAAGAAGAAGACGCTTGTCCAAGCCCAGAAAGATCTCTGCTTCCAGTAAGATTTGCTGTTTTCGATGAAGAATCCGAAAACGCCCGCTGTCAAGAAGGCGAATCCGAACCAGCGCAAGAAGGGGTCTCGTGGCACGTCTAATACCGTCGCGAGAAATATCGAGCAAATAACGGTGGCACTGATCATGAGGTATAAGCAGAAGTCTCTGAGGCGATGCCGCGCTGGTTGAGTTGGACTTTTCGACCTTTGCACTGTGTATCCGTTCAAGGGGTTAGGTCTCCGCGACAGGCTGCAGATCGGCTTGATTTCGGTGGCCTAACTGCTTATCATAAATTCTTGGGTATAATGTGGAGATGGTTCACCATGAACGTCTTCGCGGCAGAGGAGTTTTCAAGGAATGGCAAAGCGTCGTGGAAATCCGAACTGGGGCAAGCCGGAGCCGATTGGGCCGGTGGTGCCGACCGTCACATCGTTCGAGTTGGTGGTAAAGGAGTACAAGCTGACGCCGGATCAGTACATCCGGTCGACGCGTCTGCGGGAGTGGGCGCGGCGGAATAAGAATTCGAAGTACATCCCGGAGGCGCTGCTGGAGGCGTGGGGGTTTGAGATCGAGTCGACCCTGTAGATTGGCGCATAGAGAGAGATTTGCGAGAGCGCTGCCTTCGGGTGGCGCTTTTTGCTGTGGGACGAAGCTTTTGGTGCTGCGGGGCCGCTGTGCGAATCTGATGGGAAGGAACTGTTCGCGGAGGTCTGGGGATGGGAGGTCGGGCGATGTTTGCTGATGTGGCGGAGGCGGTAGCGGAGATCAAGGCCGGGCGGATGGTCGTGGTGGTCGACGATGAAGACCGCGAGAACGAGGGCGACCTGACGCTGGCGGCGGAGCATGTGACGCCCGAGGCGATCAACTTCATGGCGAAGTTCGGGCGCGGGTTGATCTGCCTGACGCTGACGGAGGAGCGGGCGGACTACTTGCGGCTGGGGCCCATGACGCAGGAGAACACGTCGCGGTTTGGGACGGCGTTTACGGAGAGCGTGGAGGCGCGGGAGGGGGTGACGACGGGGATCTCGGCGGCGGACCGGGCGCACACGATCAAGGTGGCGATCGATCCGGCGTCGACGGCTTATGATCTCGCTCGGCCGGGGCATGTGTTTCCGTTGCGGGCGCGCAAGGGTGGGGTGCTGGTGCGCGCGGGGCAGACGGAGGCTTCGGTCGACCTGGCGCGGATGGCGGGGCTGGTGACGGCGGGAGTGATCTGCGAGATCATGAACGACGACGGATCGATGGCGCGGGTGCCGGACCTGGTGAAGTTCTGCGAGCTGCATGGGATGAAGATGGTGACGGTGGCGGATTTGATCCGGTACCGGTTACAGAATGAGCGATACATCCACCGTGTGGCCGAGTCGCTGATGCCGACGGCTTATGGCGAGTTTCGGATGATTGCGTACGAGAGCGAGGTGGATGGGGGCGAGAGCCACGTGGCGCTGGTGTATGGCGATGTGGGCGGCGGGGACGTGATTCCGGTGCGGGTGCATACGCACTGCCTGGCGGGAGACGTGTTCGGGACGACGCTGTGCGACGACCGGATGATCGTGGACAACTCGCTGCGGATGATTGCGGCAGAAGGGCGGGGAGCGTTGGTGTATCTGCACAATGGGTCGAAGGGGTTCGGGATCGATCGGACGGTGCTGCCGCACCGGATTACGTTTCATCGGGAGCAGAGGGGGCGAGGGGACGACCGGAGCCAGAGGACACTGCGGCAGGTGGGTCTAGGGGGACAGATCTTGTCGGACCTGGGGATTCACAAGATCAAGCTGCTAACGAATACGCCGACGCATGTGCCGGCACTGCAGGGCTTCGGGATCGAGATTGTGGAGCAGGCGCCGATTGCGCCTGGGGTGGTTGGCCGACGTCAGGTTTAGGGGAGGCGGGGCGGGTCTTCGAGGAGGGTGGTGAAGCCGCGATGCTTCATCTCTTCGAGGAAGTGCTGGTGGGTGCTGTACTGGATGGTCTGCATGCCGCAGTTGCGGGCGGCCTCGATGTTTTCGAGCCTGTCGTCTAGGAAGAGGATGTTGAAGGGAGAGACGTCGAGGCCATCGGCGGCGTGGCGGTAGATGGCGGGGTCGGGCTTGGCGGTCTTGAGGCGGTGCGACCAGGTGCGGTGCGTGAAGCGGTTGAGCCAGGGGTGTTTGCGGAGGACGCCGGCTTCCATCTCGTCGGGCATGTTGGAGAGAATGCCTGTCGGGATGCCGGCGCGCAGAAGGCTTTGCGCCCACTCGGCCATGGGGAGGTTGAGGTCTGTCCAGAGGTCGGTGTCGGCGTCGATCAGAGCACCGAGCTCTCCGGGGGAGAGGACGGGCAGACAGGCTTCGGAGGCGAGGAGCTGCCAGTAGCCGCTTCCGTTGAGTGTGCCGCGGTCGTAGGCGTCGCGGTGAGCCCAGTAGCGGTGGTGGAAGCGCTCCTCGTCGAGGGAGGTGATGGAGCGCATGCGGGACCAGGCGTTGGGGTTGGGTGGGCCGGAGAGAACCAGGCCGTAGTCGAAGAGGATGGCGCGGACGGGTGTGCCCCCCCCGTACTTTGTTTGCAAAGTATTCAAATGTTTCACCTTAGGTCTGGACTTCGGTAGTGTCCTAATTTGGATTCTGGTGGTGGTCATTGGGATTGGTTTCTTACATTGGGTCTATTCTCCTCATCCCGGCCGCCAAAGGGAGTTCTTTAGCAGAGCGGTTGCCGCAGAGAATCGTGAGTGCATACGTCTGTGGGGCGGGCCTTCCCGCTATGGGGTCAAAGTGGATCGCCCCGATTATAGGAAGGATCAGGCAGTTTGTCCGATAGTCATCGAACATCTGATCGGTCAGATGGAGGGGTATGGGAAATGTGTAGCTGTCCCCTTTGCACCTCGCTGGCGACAGGGGCATAGCCTCCCGGCACTCGAAGCAAATCTCCTTTCCCGTGTCGGCAATCGTGATAAGTGCCGTGATGACCTGCACGGTGAGCCCATGCGAACTGGTGTTCTTGGCTTCTATCCAAATTCGTATGCTAGGGGAAGGCAGGTACTCCCCGGCAGGATTCTGCCTTTTGCCTTGGTCTTCCAACCTCAAAAGACTAACTTCAATCCACTGCCTCATCATGGCCGTCTGCAATTTGGTTTGTTCCAGAGCAGCAATCGCGCTCGCCTTTGCCGCCTCGGCAGCTTTGCGCGTTTCGAAAGCCTGCCAACTGATCGCACCCAGAGTGAGCAAGAGCGCCCAAGCCCCAATGCCTTCCGGCCATGTCACGAGTACGTGCCACCATGGCGAGTAGTCTTGGCGGCTCTGAGCTTGCTGCTCGCAGGCGTGTCTTTCTTCGGTGGAGACAGCAAGAGAGAGACAACCTTCCTTGCTTGCTCGGCGATCTTCTTCGCGGGCGTTATGTTGTTCGTAGGCCACAGATACAATTGCGGCGATAAGCAGCACTACTCCCAAACACCATCTCTTCATGATGAAAAATTGTACAACAAAAACTCTTGACTCTATGCAATTCATGTTTTACAGTAATTACATAGAGGGACGACATGGCAAACGTACTCAACACTGACAAGCAAATCGCAATCGTAGGCGCACTCACCGAGGGTTCTTCCATTCGCTCGATTGAGCGTATGACGGGCGTTCATCGTGACACGATCATGCGTCTGGGTGTGAAGGTCGGACAGGGCTGCACGGCCATGATGGATAGCACCATGCGGAATCTCTCGTGCAATCGTTTGGAGATGGATGAGATTTGGGGTTTTGTGGGCAAGAAAGAGCGCAACGTAAAGATGGGTGATTCGATGGAAATCGGTTCCGTGTGGACATGGTGCGCGATTGACTCCGATACCAAGCTGGTGCCTACGTTCATGGTCGCGGATCGCAGCAAGGCATCCGCAGACAAGTTCGTTGCCGATGTCGCAAGCCGCATGGCGAACCGGGTGCAGGTAAGCACGGACGGACTCCCCGCCTACATCACCGCGATCCAAAAGGCATTTGGGCAGAATGTAGATTACGGTCAAATCTACAAGACTTACGGCACGATGGAGTTTGGGGAGCGCAAGTACAGCACCGCTGGCGTCCTCTCGGCAGAGAAGGTCGTTCGTACCGGAAACCCGGATGTTGACCTGATCTCTACCAGCTACGTGGAGCGGTTGAACGCTACGACCCGCCTGCACATGCGCCGTCTTACCCGTCTCACCCTCGCATTCAGCAAGAAGCGCGAGAACTTTGATGCTGCGGTGGGCCTTCACTTCGGCTTCTACAACTTCGTAAAGCGGCACAACACCCTCAAGACGACTCCAGCGGTTGCGGCTGGAGTCGCACCGAAGCAATGGAGCATCGGGGAACTGGTGGAGGCTACGGCATGACGAATATTGAGGAGCTACAGCACGTCATCCGCAAGCTACATGGTGCGGAATCAACGCATCGTGAGTCTGTTCCCATAAAAGAGGTTTGGGACGGGAAAACGGTATGGGAGGGAGTTGTCGAAGTCTTCCACCTGCACGGTCATCCCGAGACCAAGACGGCCTATGCATGGTCGCACGATACGGACGATCCGGACAATCCAAGGCGGCACGTAACCGTGCTGCACGTCCATCCGGCGCTATCTCCTCTAGACGCGGTTCGCGTCGCCATCGTTCAGGAGTTCCGTAATGCCCAAACAGCCTGAGAAGAAACCGAAGCCGCGCCCGGTTGGAAGGCCAAAGATGGCGCGCGGGGAAGCCAAGGGGAAGATTGTGGCTTTACGCTTCAGCCCCGAAGAGCACAAGAAATTAGGGGCGGCTGCAATTGCTAACGGCCAAACAGTTTCGGAACTGATTCGGGAGGCTGTGAATGCCCTCATGCCGCCAGTAATCGGAGGTTGAACCATGAGTGAAGACGAGAAGGCTTGCCAGATTGGAAACGTCGTATTGGGGTTACAGGCTGCCAAGGTTGAGCTCGCACAGATTGACGGGAAGATACGTTCAGTGATGAGCGCCTATGCTGCTGCTGTGGATGCCGAGGCGCAAGGCAAACTGAGCGCCGTAGCCGATCAGATCTCCTTAGAGGGAAAGCCTTCGGCATCGCATCTAATGAACGAGAAACAACTCGCCGACCTGCTGCACTCTCAGGAATCCGCCAAGAGACGGGTTGAGCAATCCACTAATCAGCTCATGCATCTGGGGATCACGACGCTTTGACTCGAATGGGTCGAGTTAGCGTTTCCGGTTTCCGGAAATGTACAATTGTCCTGAAAACAGCAACTCCGCCCTGGCAGGCGGAGTATAGGTTCAGCGGTTCCACGCGAATCTTCGCATGGAGTGCGCCTAAATGCAAGCCGAACCCAAGAAATACGACTCACTCTTTGATCTCTTCACAGATCGAATCAATGCTTTCGCTCAAACTCTGGAAGAGCCCGAGAGTTGTGCTGGACAAACGTCTCCCCATTCATCCGAACCGCATTCCGAAGATGTTGAACGCGCTCAGGATTGATTGGCTTACCCGAAACAACTGATTGCTGTAACGCTTCGATTTCAGCGTCCATATCGGTCAGCAGACTTATGAGAGACAGTCGGAACTTCTGAAGCTGATTGAACAAATCATCATATTCTGCTGACATGGATGGGTGCCCTCTCTTTTTTCTGTGCTAAGAATGATACAGAAGATCGGGTATATGAGTGCGGAATTCAAATTAGGGGTAGTGGTGCAGTTTGAAGTCCACAGAGCTTGCGGGTCGGGTCGGATCGGCGGATGATTGAGGCATGACGAAGACACCCAACGTATGCCCCGAGTGCAGCGGCGACTTCAAAGGCAAAGGCTGGGAAGGAATTGACGCCCACTGGAAAGCCGAACACGGTCACCTTATGAGCTACGAAGAAGCGTGGCCCCTGATCGCCGCTGGCGCCTATAGGCCACAGAGAAAGACCCGCGAGGACCTGAATCAGGCCGCTGCGCGGATCATCAGAGAGGCTACGGAACGGGACTGAGGTGTTCCGATGTCACTTTCTAACGACGCGCCCATTGCCTTCGCTGAACCTCTCAGGAAGGCGCTTTTTGAAAGATATGGGCCAGCTGACAAACGCATCAAGAATTAGAGAGAGCATCGATCTTTAGGATTCGTGCCCAGCAGTGGCAACGGCTCTCATTGAGCTCAAGACAGACCTCGATTCCGCTTGGAGACTATGAGCCGTCGAGATCGATTTCAAACTGCACCACTACCAAATTAGGACACTACCTGGACTTCTGGACTTCGATGGCGGTGAGGAGATGCGGTTCCGCGGGCTGCGGAAAAGTGAGCTCCCAAGCAAGTTACCTCTTTTAATTGTACGTGGCTTGAGGGGGACGATACGCCAGCCAGAGAGGGCGAGATGGCGGCATAGGATGAGGTATGGCGAGGTTTTCGAGGCGGACGGGGTGGGACCTGCGCGAGAGCTCGTTTGCAGCCGCGGTGCGGGCGATGCGTGCGGGTGGCCGGGGGCTGATCGACTTGACGGTTTCGAATCCGACGGTATGCGGATTTGTGTATGACGCGGACGAGATCCTCGGGCCGTTGGGGAATGCGGAGGCGTTGCGGTACGATCCGGATCCGCGCGGGATGAAGGTTGCGCGGGAGGCGGTGGCGGGGTACTACGCGGAGCATGGGGCTGATGTCGACGCGGAGGAGATCGTTCTGACGACGAGCACGAGCGAGGCGTACAGCTTTCTGTTCCGGTTACTGTGCGATGCGGGGGACGAGGTGCTGATCGCGAGGCCGAGTTATCCGCTGTTCGATTTTCTGGCGGAGCTTGACGATGTGCGGCTGCGGAGTTACCCGTTGTTTTACGACCACGGGTGGTGGATCGATTTCGCGGAGTTGGAGCTTGCGATCGGAGCGCGGACCAGGGCGATCGTCGTGGTGCATCCGAACAATCCGACGGGTCATGCGACGTCGGGGGCAGAACGAGAGCGGCTGGAAGAGGTGTGCGTGCGGCGGGGGCTGGCGCTGATCGTGGACGAGGTGTTTCTCGATTATCCGCTGCGGGAGGGCGAGGCGATTCACAGCTTTGCGGAGGGGGAGCATCCGGCGCCGACGTTTGTGCTGAGCGGGATGAGCAAGATCGCGGGGCTGCCGCAGATGAAGGCGGCGTGGGTGGTGGTGGGTGGGCCTTCCCGGGAGAAGGCCGAGGCTTTGAGCCGGATGGAGGTGGTGGCGGATACGTTTCTGTCGATGAATGCGCCGGTTCAGCTGGCGCTGCTGAGCTGGCTTCGGGGGCGTGGGGCGGTGAGGGATCAGATTCTGGAGCGGGTGCGGGCGAATGTGGAGGCGATTGCCGCGAATGCGGTGGAGATGCTGCGGGCGGATGCGGGATGGGGTGCGGTACTGCGGCTGCCGCAGAGGTCGGGAGAGGCAGTGGAGATGGAGCTGCTGGAGCGTGGGGTGGTGGTGCATCCGGGGGAGTTTTACCGGATTGCGGAGCGGGGGCGGGTGGTGGTGAGTTTGATTGTGCCGGAGGGGGAGTTTGGGGCTGGGATGGGGGCGGTGCAGAGGTATTGTGCGGAGTAGGGGCTGGTTTTGAGGCGCATAGCTTGAGGTGCTGGCGGGTGAGCAGCAGATTCCTCCGCTTCGCTCCTGAATGACAAGCAAAAGGGCAAGCAACGGCCGGAGAAGCAGGTTCCTCCGCTTCGCTCCTGAATGACAAGCAAGAGGGCGGGCAACGGCCGAGGCCGGAACAAGCGAGGGCAGAGGGATCCGGGGCGTTGCTCAGAGGTTTTGGAGGAAGGGGTTGGACTGGCGCTCTGCTCCGATGGTGGTTGCGGGGCCGTGGCCGGGGAGGACGCGGGTGGTGTCGGGGAGGGGGAGGAGGCGGTCGTGGATGGAGCGGAGGAGTTGGCGGGTGTCGCCTCCGGGCAGGTCGGTGCGACCTACTGAACCGGCGAAGAGGGTGTCGCCAGCGATGAGGAGGCCCTGCTCCGGCAGGTGCAGGCAGAGGCTGCCCTGGGTGTGACCGGGGGTATAGAGGATGGCTGCGGAGAGGCCGCTTCGGTTGCGCTCAGGGGAGGCTCCGACAGTGACGAGGCTGCCATCGTCGGGACTGTGGTCGGGGGCGGGGACATCGGGGGTGGCGATACCGAGCCAACCTGCCTGCGTGTCCATCATCCGGACGAGCGGGAGGTCGAGCTGGTTGTAGAGGATGGGCGCGCCGGTGAGGGATTTGAGGCGCTGTGCCCCGGCGATGTGGTCGATGTGCGCGTGGGTGATGACGATCTGCTTGACGGTGAGGCGATGCTGCTCCAGGACGGCGACGATGCGGGAGATCTCTTCGCCGGGATCGACGACGATGGCTTCGCCGGAGGTCTCGTCTCCGAGGATGGAGCAGTTGCACTGCAGGAGGCCGACGACGAGGACTTCATGGATCAAGCGGGGCCGCCTCAGGGTGCGGAGCTGGTCGTGCCAGGTGAAGTTAAGCAGGATGCGCAGGCCTGGGGCCCGCGCATGGTGTGTTTGGTCGAGAGAAAGGCTTACTTCCTGGGGGTGGTCTGCGAGGGGGTGGTCTGCGAGGCCGGATGCCCGGCGCCCGAGAGCACGGAGTGATCGCCGCTGTGACGGGAGAGCAGGATGGTGAGGCCGATCGAGGTCAGCATGAAGAGGACGGCGGACCAGGTGGTGAGCTTGGTAAGGAGATTAGCGGCGCCGCGAGGGCCAAAGGCGGTCTGGGAGCCCTGTCCGCCAAAGGCGCCTGCGAGGTCAGCCGACTTGCCCTGTTGGATGAGGACGACGCCGATAAGGAAGAGGCAGATGATGATATGGATTGTGACGACGAGGGCGATCATGGTGTGGCTTTCGAGACCTCCGGAGATTCGGAGCTTCCAGTTTTCGGAACGTTGGATTGATGCGGAGGCGGGGACTTGAACCCCTATGCCTTGTGGCCTAGAACCTCAAGTTAAGAACGAGTGTATCACCGGGCTGGCGCAGGGCTGCAAGCTTTTGATTCCATCCCAATAGGTGTATTGCCTAGTATTTATCCAACCGCTGCTACACGACTGCTACACTTCCGCTCCGTTCCATAGATCGCTCGTCGAGAAAACCCGGTGGCTCGGTGCTAGCGAGAGCTTGCCAGTTGAGGGTAGGCAGCTGATCCTACCCATAGATCTCTCAATTGCTTATTCCGATGCGCTTAAAGGTGAAATCAGGTAGCGCTCGCTGCGCTGCTTCCAATGCGTTCAGAGGAGGGCTCGGCAGCTGAGCCTAATGCCACGGTCACAACCGGACAAGAGGCAGCAACAATAATTGGGAACGCTCCAGAAGTTCGATTTTGCATACCCAAGTGAGCGTCTCGTCTTAATCCCAATACCAAGAGGTCAATTCCTTGTTCCTTGATGTGCTGCAAGATTTGTTCGGCTGGGTTTCCGACACAGACGAATGTATGCGGCTCAGCTACTTGCGTTGCATTTTGCGGCAGAAACGACTCAACAGCCCCATAGAAGTGCTTCTGGAGCCTCTGAAGCTGATCGGGATGGTTGACTTGCTTAGAATGCACGACATTGAGCACGTCCAGCTCCGCCTGAAACGCCTCGGCGACGGCAACAGCTACCGGCGCAGCATGAGCAGCTTCGGCGGAACAGTCCGTGGCGTAGAGAATGCGATGGATGTTCAGCGCGCCCGCGTGAAGGATGTTGACCTGAGGTCCAATGGTGAGCGCCGCGCCAGTCGAGTGACGAAGAACTCCTTCCGCGGTAGAGCCGACAATGAGGCGATTGACGGAGCCGCCCCCGTGTGTGCCCAGAACAATCAGTGAGGGGTGACGGCTCTGTGCGAACTCCGGGATTGCTTTGCAGGGATCGCCGGGAAGCAAGACGGTTTCTGTCGCCCCCTGGCCGGCATGAAGAACCTCGGCCATCAACGCGAGATCATGATCGAGATCACGTCTCTGCATACTCGGTCTGGATGTCACAAGTTCCGCTTCTCTGGCGGCTTGGATGAGGGTGAATCCGTGTGCCACGACAAGCCTTGTGACGAGACGCATCGATACGGCGGAGGCGTAGAGCCCGGCATTGTGCGAAGCCGGAGAAAAATCCGTTGCGAAGATAATCGTATCGAGCTTGATGGTGGAACTGGCGCCGAAAACGGACATAACCGCCCTCCTTGAGTAAGGGTGTCGATGAGCATGAGAGCAATGCGGAGCTGATGCCGAGATGCAGGCGGTTCTCCATCTCCATCATGGCTGAACGCCTGCCTGGAAGTTGAGCGCGGAGGTCGCGAAGTTGTATTGGGAGCGGGCATTCGCGTTTCCGATGGCCGCCTGGGTTTGCTGCAATTGCGCCTGACTTAGCTCAACGATGGAACTGAGGCCGAGGTCGTATCGCGTTTGAGCTAGATCGAGGGCGGTATTTGCCTGCTGAAGCAGTTCCGCTGAAACCGTGACCCGCTGGAGCGCGGTATTTGCATCGAGCCAGGCGGTGCGAACATCACGAACCACCTGGTCGCGAAGCAGGCGAGTTTGCTCTGAAGCCGCTTGTGCCTGGAGCGACGCTTCCGCTGCCTGTGCAGAGAACCTGAAGCCATTAAAGATGGGAATGCTGACGTTTGCACCTACCGCCCCATACCAGCTGCTGTTGAAGTAGGTCGAAGATCCAGCGGGGGTACCGCCGACCACGCCAAGAGCGCTGATGGCCGGCAGCTTCTGATCGCGCTGTGCCTTGCTGAACTTCTGAGCAGCCTTTTCGCTAAATCGCAGCGATTGCAGGTCGGGACGGTTCTGAATAGCCCGAGCGATGAGCGCATCGGCGTTTGGCGCCAACGGTGGCAAGGAGCTCGGGTCGTCGACGAGGTCGAAGTTCATCTGCCGGTCGAATCCAAGCACAGCGCCCAGAGCAGATCTTGCCGCATCCAGGTTGTTCTGGGCATCAAGTGTCAGAAGCCTGGCCTGAGAGAGATTCACCTGCGCAAAGCTTAGATCGAGTTCCGAGCGCAGTTTGGCTGAGGCGAGGGCGCTCACCTGATCGGTCAAGGTCTGCCTTGCCGAGACGGTCTGCTGTGCGACTTTGAGCGTCTCCTGCGCTTCGATGACCTGATAGAAGATCTGATCGGTGGCGAGGACGATCTCCCCCTTGCTGGCCTCTGCGTCTGAGAGTCGCGCCTTTTCCTGCAGCTTCGCCGATGCAACAAGATTGGCTGTGCGTCCGAAGTCAGTGATGAGCTGGCTGAGCTGCACACCGCCGCCGGCGTGATTGAGAAGCCGCGAAGCAGTAAGGGCACCACTGGAGACCCTGCTCGCCTCCTCGGCAGCAACTCCCGTGATATTGCCAGTCAAGTTGGGCAGCTCATCGGCAAGCCGCTCCCGTACTGCTTCGTGCTGCACCTTGGCGATGAGCTGGCTGATGTGGATACGGGGATTGTTCGCCAACGCCATCTTTTCCGCTTCCGGACGAGTAAGCCGAAGCGGGACAGCCGAAGGCGAGGAAGGGGAGGCGGTGGAAGGACTGATCGGAGGGGTGGCTTGCGGGGGGGCGGCCATGTTGCCCGGCGCGTTCGGGAGCAGTGTGGCGTTGGTCTGCGCGAGCAGCTTCGGCATGGAAGCAAGGTATAGGGCGAGCAGGCCGACTGCTATTTTCCAAGGCGATGTCATGTTCAGGCCTCCCTCGCCGTTGCCGTACGTTCGTCCCTGCGATGGATCAAGAGATACGCGGCCGGCACCAGAAACAATGTCACGACAACCGAAACGGAAAGGCCACCAAGGATCGCTCGAGCCAGAGGAGCGTACTGTTCACTGCCTGCCTCCAGTGCGAGCGCCATGGGGATGAGCCCGAGAATGGTGGCAAGGCTGGTCATCAAAATAGGGCGCAGACGTACTCTGCAGCTCTCAATGAGAGCTTCCTTGACACCCCGCCCTCCTTCGCGCAGTGTGCCTGTGAACTCCACGATCAAGATGCTGTTGGAGACGGCGATGCCGGTGGTCATGACGATTCCCATGAGGCTCATTACGTTAAGGGTGGAGCCGGTAACAAGCAGAAAGACCAAAGCGCCTGCCAGAGCGGGTGGGATGGCAAGCAGAATGACGAATGGATTGGAGAAGGAGGCGAACTGCGCCATGAGCACCAGATAAACAAGGACGATGGCGAGAACAAGACCGACACCAAAGCTGGAGAAGGACTGCTCCATATCGCGAACCGAGCCGCGAACTTTGACGGTGACGCCATTGGTTTTCGGTATCTGACTCACGATGTTCTGAACCTGCTTGTTGATCTGGCTGAGGTCTTCGCTCCTGGGCATGACGTAGATATCGAACTCTCTCCGCAGCTGGTAGTGGTCGACCTCCGTGGGTGTATTGATCTGCCGGATATCTGCGACAGATTGCAGAGGCGTTGTATTCGCCCCTCCGGGAGACCGGAGCGGGATCTGCCGGAAGTCTGTCAGGGTCTTGATCTGAGACTCCGGATACTGAACCGTCAGCATGTAACTATTGCCGGACTTCGGGTCGACCCAGAAGCTGGGGGAGATGACAGAGTCAGAGGTAAGGGCAGTGATCACATTGTCCACAACATCTTTCGGAGTGATGCCGAGCAGGCCGGCCCGTTCCCGGTTGATATTAAGTTCGAGCCCTGGATAGTCGAGATCTTGAGGAATCAGAACGTCGCTCACCGAGTTCAGCTTTCGAAGTTTAACTGCGGTCTCCTGAGCGATTCGGTAGGCTTGCTGCAGATTGTTGCCACCTATCTGTATGTCAACGGGCGCCGGCTTGCCCTGATTGACGACCGAATCGACTAGCCCCCCGGCCTGAAAGTATGTGGCGACGTCCGGGAAATCCGCGCCAAGTTTTGCGCGTACTTTCTGCATGTAGGCATAGCTGCCGACCTTGTGTTCGCTCTTGAGGGAGACCTGAATGAACGCCGTGTGCATCCCGGAGTTCGACGTGTAGATGGCCGACAGATCTGGAGTGATTCCGATGTTCGAGACGATCATGGTGAGATCGTCGGGCGCCACCACATCGCGAATATCCTGTTCCATCTTCGAAATGTAGTCGTCCGTGACTTCAATTCGGGTTCCTGCAGGCACCTTGACGTTGACCACGAACTGGCCTGGATCCGTGCGCGGGAAGAATGCTTTACCGATCAAGGGATAAGCCAGGAAGCTGAGAAGCACGCCAACGCTGATGATCGTGACGACGAGGCCGGCGTGCTCCAGAGACTGGGTGACCTTGGTTTCGTACCAGGCCTCCAACCTGCGGAAGACCAGGTTGAATTTGTCGACCACAAGACGGAACACCCGGAACTTCAGCTTCTTCGCCACCGAGGCTTCAAGGTCCGATTCTGTCGCTCGTTCTGCATGATGGACGTGGCCCGGATCGATCGTGATGAATTTAGCGCAGAAGAGTGGAACAACGGTCATCGCGACCACGTAGGAGGCGAACAGCGCGAGAACTACAGCCAGCGCTAGAGCTGTAAAGAGGTATTTGCTCACGCCGACCAGCAACAACACCGGAAAGAAGACGATGCATGTACTGATGGTCGCTGCGAGCACGGCCAGCTGCACTTCCTTGCCACCCTTTTCCGCTGCCTCGACCGGGGACTCTCCCATTTCCATGTGGCGGAAGATGTTTTCGAGAACCACTACCGAGTTGTCGATGAGCCGTGACAGGGCGAGAGCGAGTCCGCCAAGCACCATGGTATTGATGGAGCTCCCGCCGAGATTCAGCCCTAAAAAGGTGGCGAGCACGGAGATCGGAATGGAGATGAGGACGGCAATCGTGGCCCGGACATTGCCGAGAAACAGCAAAATCATCAAGGCGGTCAAGCAAAGTCCGATGCTGCCTTCGTTGATGACATTGTTCACAGCGATCTTGACGAAGACCGATTGATCGAAGACGACGTTGGTTTTGAGGACGGAGGGGATGTCGAGCAGGTTCTCGATCGATCTCTTTACACCCGCAACGATGGAGATGGTGTTTGAGTTCCCACCCTGTTTCAGTACGGGGATATAAACGGAGTGCTGACCGTCCACGCGAACGATGTTCGTCTGAAGCTGCCCACCATCCTTGGCTTGACCGATGTCGGCGACCATCACAGATGCATTGCCCACGGTCTTCAGAGGCAGGTCATTGATCTGATCGACGACCGGAACCTGGCTATTTGCATAGATGTTGTAGTCCTTCATCCCGATGCGAACGTCGCCCGCCGGCAGAATCAGGTTGGATTTGTTGAGCGAATCCACGACATCCATCACACTCATCTGGTGGGCTTCAAGCTTCACCGGATCGACGTAGACCATGATCTGCCGGTATCGACCGCCGTAGGGTTGGGGAACGGAAGCACCCGGCACGTTTGCGACCTGATTGCGGACGGTGAACTGCGCCAGGTCCTTCAATTGTGTTTCGTTCAGTCCTCTACCCTTGAGCGTGATCAGACAGACCGGCAGGTTCGCGGCGTCGAACTTGAGAACGACGGGAGGAAGCGTTCCCGGGGGAAGGCGGCGAAGGTTCGCCATGGCCAGGTTCGAGATGTTGCTGACGGCGGCGTTTCCATCCACGCCCGGCTGAAAGTAGATCTTGATCAGGCTAACGCCGGGCAGGGATCGAGATTCGATGTGGTCGATACCGCTTCCCAACGTGAAGAAGCGCTCGTAGCTGTTGGTGATGTCGGATTCGATCTGCTGGGGCGGCATGCCCGAGTAGAAGGTCGCAACGACAACGACGGGAATATTGACCTCAGGAAAGAGATCTACCGGCATGCCGGTCACGGTCGTGATTCCGACCACGAGTACGAACAGGCACATCATGAGAATGAAGAACGGATACTTGATCGCAAAGGAGGGCATTATTGGTTTCCCCCTTCAGCCGGCATGGAGATGTTGCTCAACTTCGGCTGCACCGTTTGGCCGGCCTCGTAGTTCGACTGTCCGGAGACGATGACCGACTGCCCTTCTGAAAGGCCGGTGACGATCTCGACTCGATTCGCTCCCTGAATACCCAGGGTGACCGGCACAACCTGAACTTTGTTGTCCTTGCCGACGACAAGCACATGAGCTTGCCCGTCGCCTTTGAGGACCGCGCCTGCTGGCACCGTCAAGACAGCCTTTTGCTGCTGAAGAACGACCTTCGCCTCCGCGGTCATGCCGGTGCTGAGAGCGAGGTCGGGGTTTGGGACGTCGACCTCCGCCAGCATGGTGCGGGTGGAGGTGGCCAGCTCACGGGTGAAGCGAACGATCTTGCCGGAGAATGTCTTGCCGGTTGACTGCAGCTTCATCGTTACGTCTCCGCCTACCTTGATGAAGGGAACATCCTCTTCAGGCACTGGCATTCGCAGCCGCAACAGATCGCTCTGAGCCAGCTTGATCACCGGCATGGACTGGGTGTTGGAAGAAGTACCCGCCTGGATGAGCGACCCCAGGTCCGCGTAGCGCATGGTAACGACTCCGTTGAAGGGAGCCGTGACGACGGAGTAACCCTGCAACGCGGCAATCCGCTGGTTATCGGCTGTCGAAACTCCGAGTTGCTGCTGCGAGGAATCGACCGAAGACTTGGCCACGTCGACCTTTGCCTCGGCATCCTGATCTCTGGCGCGGGCGTCATCCAGCTCCTGCTCGGCGATGAGTCCGGGACGCTTCTTCGCGGCCTCTGCAAGGCGGGTGTACGCGGCGTGAACCGCAGCATAGTTTGCCTTGGCCAACGACACTCCGCTCTGGGCTCGCGCGATCTCCGACTGGCTGTGCCTGATCTCCGCCTGGGAACCGGCCACTTGCGCATTCAGCTCCGGGACTTCCAAGGTGGCGATGATCTGTCCCTTTCTGACCCGGTCTCCTATGTCTACGTTGATCCGGCGTATGTAGCCCGACACCTTTGCGTGGAGGTCGACCTCCTGGTAGGGCTGGAACTCGCCAGCGACGGAAAGCGTGCTTGCGAGGTCGCCACGCGTGACCGGCGCTACAGAGGCTGTTGCCGTTGGAGCAGGCTCTGGCGGCTTTGATTTACAGCCAAGGAAACCAAGGCCTGGAAGTGTGAGCAGCGCGCTCGCAAGGAGAAGCACTGGAGATCGCATCGACATGGAAATGCACCTTCAGGGGGACAAAGGCTTGGAGAGTCAGGGGAGCAGTCGAGGAGTACAAAGGCCGATAGAAGGCCTTCGTTTCTCTACTCGAAGAGCTGCTTAGTAGGCTGGAATTGAAGCGGGAGGGGGCCTGAAGAAGAAGAAATTCGAGCCGAAGTCGCGGTCGACATGAGGCAAGCCGTCACCTGACGCTTCAACCCGGCGAGCGGAGATACCGGTGGCCAAGCTGAAGACAACCGTGGTGAGCAGCGCCCAAAGAACAGGCACGGAACTGCGTGGCGTTGCGGGCCGAGAGACTACCGGAACCTGCGCAGACGCCGATCTCTCTCTCGGAGAGAGGAGCTTTGCTTTGGGAACGGATGTTGTGTGGCTACCCGGCGCGTTGTACAGCGAAACCTTATACTGCGCACCCCAACTGAGAACCGCGAGGGCGATGATGACGATGCCCAATGCGGTCAAAAATGAGTTGCGGCGAGTTGAAGTATCGATCTGCAATGGCGCCTCAGGCTATGTCCACGCTTGAAAGACGAAGGACAACACTGAAGATAAGTATCCAACAAATTACGGATTAGCGCAGCGCTCATCTTCTTATGGAAGATAGGACGATTTAACAGGACACAGGGGGAAGAAAAAGAAGGCCAGCCGCTTCGGGCTGACCTTCTTAGGGGCTTGATTTTAGGATTGGTGCGGAGGAGGGGACTTGAACCCCTATGCCTTGCGGCGCTAGCACCTCAAGCTAGTGCGTCTGCCAATTTCGCCACCTCCGCTTGGTTCCTGACGCAGTTTTGCAGCGCAGGCGTGACGGACAATCCGATGGGTAGTATAGCATCCGGTCTACGCGGTCTACAGGCATACGGAAGAGCGGTATCGGGTGTCTGAAGCTGCTGGAGAATGGATTGATAAGGATGATGGGGACGGAGTTATGAGGATGGGGACCTGGGTACGGGGAGTGGGGTTGAGTCTGTTGCTGGCCAGCGGGATGACTGCCGTGGGGCAGGGGAGTGGAGCGGCGCTGGTGACCAAGGCCGCACCGCACGGATGGGCGATTGTGATGCATGGCGGGGCGGGTGTGATCGAGCGGTCTTCGATGAAGCCGGATACCGAGGCTGCCTATAAGGCGGGCATGGATGCGGCGATCCGGGCGGCGGCGAAGGTGCTGGATGGCGGTGGACGTGCGGTGGACGCGATCGAGGCGGCGCTAAAGGTACTGGAAGAGGATCCGTTGTTCAACTGTGGGCATGGCGCGGTCTTTGCCGCGGATGGAACGAACCAGCTAGATGCGGCGGTGATGGACGGAAAGACGATGACGGCGGGAGCGGTTGCGGATGTGACGCGGACGCGGCATCCGATTTCGCTGGCGCGGGCGGTGATGGAGAAGAGCCCGCACGTGATGTTGATTGGGAATGGGGCGGACGAGTTTGCGAAGAGTGTGGGTTTGGAGCAGGTGCCGAACAGCTTCTTCTTCACGGAGCGGAGGTGGCAGGGGCTGGTCAAGCAGTTGAAGAAGGAAGGGAGGCCGGTGCCGCCGAGGCCGGTGGGAGCGCCGCCCGAGCCGGCGACACCGGTGGCAGAGATCGAGACGCCAGAGGCGCACAAGTATGGAACGACGGGCATGGTGGTTCGGGATCGCGACGGGAACATCGCCGCGGGGACCACGACGGGAGGAACCCAGGCAAAGCTATGGAACCGGGTGGGAGACACGCCGATCATCGGGGCGGGGACGTATGCGTCGAACGAGTCGTGCGCGGTCTCGGCAACGGGAACCGGGGAGTACTTTATCCGGCTGACGGTGGCGCGAACGATCTGCGCGCTGGTGCAGTACAAGGGCATGGCGTTGCAGGCGGCGGTGGATGATGTGGTTCAGCGACAGCTTGGCGCGATCCACGGGGATGGGGGTGTGATTGCGATTACGCCTGACGGCCAGATGGCGTGGGGGTTCAATACACCGGGGATGTTTCGGGCGCGGATGGTGGAGGGTGGAGCGGTGCAGATGGGCATCTACCGGAATGAGCCATAACCAGGCTTGCTGATCAGGCGTGCTGGATCAGAAGTGCTGGACGAGATCGGCGAAGGCGCTGAGCTCAAGCAGGGTCTGGCCGGGGCGGGGCTGATCGATGCTGTCGTGCTCGAGGACCCAGGTGTAGTCATGGGGGATGAAGACGGCGTGCAAGCCGGCGGCTAGAGCGGGGTTGATGTCGGATCGCGGGCTGTTGCCGATCATCCAGGTCGAGGCGGCTTCAAAGCCGTGGCGCTGGAGGAGCGAATGGTAGGCGTCGATGTGCTTCTCCGGGAGGACCTCGACGGCGGAGAAGAGATGCGCGAGCCCGGAGCGGGAGAGCTTGTCAAGCTGCTCGAGCTCATCGCCTTTGGTGACGAGGATGAGGCAATGCCGTGAGGACAGGTCGGCCATGGTGAGGGCCACCGAAGGAAGAAGCTCGATCTCCTGATCGGCGATCGACTTAGCGAAGCTGACGATGCGCTCGTGGCGTTCCGGGGTGATGGGAGCCGCCGAGAGCTGTTCGAAGCAGGTGACGAGGGAGTGGCGGAAGCTGTTGAGGCCGTAGCCGTGCCGGGCGACGGTGGAGCGCTCGATGGCGTTGAGGTGTTCGCGGACCTCTTCGGCGGTGTGGACGCGGTGGTCGAGATAGGAGATAAAGGCGGCGATGGCGCGTTCGAAGTAGATGTTGTTTTCCCAGAGGGTGTCGTCGGCGTCGATGAGGAGGGTCTGAGAGCGGGGACGGGGGACGGGAGAGAGGGTCACGGTGGCTCCGGCTGTGCTTTGGGTCATGTTGCTCGAGGTCTGATTGATGATTTCGTGGGGGGTCTAACGAAGCGGTGTGGGCGGGGAAGTTTTGAGCGCCTGGGGATTGGTGACTTCGTACAGCTCGTGGTCTTTGTAGTCGCCCGCGACGCGACCGCGCAGGCGAAGGGTGGCGCCATCGGCCAGAAGTTTGCGAAGGAGCCAATCCTCGGGATAGTTGAACTCACCGAGGACGAAGAAGTGAGGATGCTGCTGGAGGAAGCTGATGTAGTCCTGGACGTGGGCCCGGATGGGGAAGATGCGGCTTTCGAGCTCCATTCCATTGAAGATGGTGGCGTGCGCGTATTCAAGGGCGGCGGCGTCGTCGGTGAGGAAGAAGACGCGGCGGAGGGTCTCGGGTGATTCGCGGTGATCCATTTCAAGAAAGGTAAGGCCGCTGGCGTCGACGAGAGGAAGGGAGGGGTCTATGGAGGCGGAGAGGATGCAGGCGTAGCAAGGCTGCGGGATGGGCTCGGAGGCGCGAAAGGGATCACGGCTCAGGAGCATGGGCAGGCCGTGAACGAAGGAGGCAATCTGCCCGGAGATCAGGAGGGCGAGAGCAGCCGCAAACAGGGCGGAACGGGGATCTCCGCCGGTCCAGAAGGCGAGAAGCGCGGTGGCCAGGAGGGCTACGGAGATGCACGCGACGACTCCGTACCTGGGAAAGAAGGCTGCGTGCGTGAGCATGAGGTGGGCGATGATGACCGCGGGCGTGGCGAGCAGGGCGAGGATCGAGACCCACTCTGGCGGGGAGAAGAGCCAAGATCCGCGGCCGCGAAGGCGCCGACGGCCGAGGATCGCAGCGGTGAGGAGCGCGGCCAGGAGGAGCACCACGAGTTCCCGGTCAACATGTTGGATGTAGAAGTCGAAGACGTCTACGCCGCCGGGCTGGAAGGCAGGCGGGAAGGCGGCTACGCCGTGGCTCCGCAGCAGGGGGAGGTAGAGGCCGATGACGGAAAGCGGGGCGGCGAAGGCAAGGGCAGCGGGCCAATCGAGCCGGCGCCGATGAACGGTGCGGGCGAGCTCTCCCACGGCGAGGGCAGCCCAGGAGAGGAGGCCGAAGACGTGGCTGAGGAGCATGCCAGCGGCGGCGAGGAGAAGAAGAAAGAGGGTGAGATTGCGCTGGGTGCGGGGTTCGCGAGCGCGCTGCCAGGCCAGCAGACCAAGCGACGTAAAGGCCAGGAGCAGAGCGTAGGGGCGGGCGTCGGTGGCGAGTTCTCCGGCCAGGCTGGAGAGCAGAAGAGCCGCGGAGCAGAGGCCGAAGAGGACGCCGGCGCGGCGGCGCACAAAGCAGAAGAGGAACAACATGGCGGCGGCGAAGGCGGCGATCTCGGGGAGACGACAGGCGAGCGTGCCGGGGGTGAAGGCGGAGAGGCTTGCGCGGCTGAGCAGATAGCTGAGCGGAGGATTGAGATCGATGAGACGTAGATCGGCGAAGAGTGTACGGAGGGTCCGAGCGCGGGCGATGTATAGGGTGAAGAGCTCGTCGTGCCAGAGGAGGTGGGCGGAAGACTGGGCCAGGGAGGCTGGGAGGTATACGGCGAGCAGGGTGGTGAAGGCAGCAGCGGGGTGGAGCTCCAACCAGTGTGCGAGAGTGGCGAGGAGATGCGCGGAGGCGTCGCGAAGCCGGGAAAGTAGGCGAGGAGCGACGATGGACGCGGCGGAGGTCTGGACAGGCAAGGGGCGATTTGGCGGGAATCTGATCGTGACGAGTTAAGTATAAGCAGAGGTCATTTGCAGGGTTCATTGGAGGGCTTCGAGGCGGGGAGGGATCTCGCGGTTGTGGACCGATCGAATCCCGACTGAGTACGACGGTGCCCCTGGCTATGCAGAGACGTTGAGGCTGGGGCCAAATCGCGGCGTATTATCCGGATGGGGCTCAAAGCTGACAACAAATTCTCGCACGAAGCAGGATTACTGAAGCGATGGTTCCGGAGCCGGGGCAGAGATTTGGGCCGTACGAGATCCTGGGCAAGCTGGGCGGCGGCGGCATGGGAATCGTCTTTCGCGCCTGGGACGAGCGGCTGCATCGCGAGGTGGCGATCAAGCTGCTGCAGGATGAGTACGAGACGCCCGGAATGCGGGAGCGGTTTCTGCTGGAGGCGCGGGCGGCCTCGGCGCTGAATCATCCGAACATCTGCACCATCTTCGACATCGGGGAGCAGGATGGTGAGCCTTACCTGGTGATGGAGGTGCTCGAAGGCATGACGCTGAAGCAGAAGATCGCGCAGGGGGCGGTGCCGGTCGAGGATATGGTGCGGATCTCGGAGGAGGTCTCGGAGGCGCTGGCGGCGGCGCACGCGAAAGGAATCGTGCATCGCGATATCAAGCCCGCGAATATTTTTCTGGTGAGGAAGCCAGGGGGCACGCCGCAGGCAAAGGTGCTGGACTTTGGGCTGGCGAAGGTGAGCCAGGCTTCGCGCGCGGGTTGGGCGTCACGAACGCTCGAGATTACGACGGCTGGATCGACCGTGGGCACGCTCGCGTACATGTCGCCGGAGCAGGCGCGAGGAGAGCCCCTGGACGCGCGGTCCGACCTGTTCTCGCTGGGTGTGGTGATGTACGAGATGGCGACGCGGAGAGTGCCGTTCCGGGGGGCGACGAGCGCGCTGGTCTACGTGCAGCTGCTCAGCCAGGCGCCGGAGTCGATACGGCAGTGGAATGACACGATTCCGCGCGATCTTGAACGCATGATCGTGCGGCTGCTGGCGAAGGATCGTCTCGAGAGGTTTCAGAGTGCGACTGACCTCCATGCGGCGCTGCGCAGACTCTCGGCCAAGGGGGATGGCGGCAGGCTGAAGAAGGTTCCGCGAGCTTCGGTTCCGCTGGTGCACTCGCCGGATCCGGTGGCCAGAGAGAACAAGGTCAAGCGGAGGGATTCCGAGTTCTTCGACTCTGCGCCGAAGGTGGAGGAGCAGACGGGCTCCGACTCGGATTCGGGCTCGGACCGGGGCGGCGACCTGATCCGCCCAAAGCGCTTTCTGGTGCGCGAGAGCGGGCCCCGGGAGAGCGCATTTCGACCTGACCGGGGGAGCCGACCGCTCGCGAACGAGCCTGGAGAGATCGCGGCGCCGACACCAGAGCCGCTGAAGGGCGAGGTGATGGAAGAGCCGTCGTCGACCGTGGGGCAGGCCACCTCCGTTTCGGCTTCTGCGGCAGCGGGGGCGGAGATTTCGTCTGCCGGGTCATCCGTGATCCCGGCTGCACATGATCCGGGTGCTGGCGCTGACGACAAGGTGCCCGAGGCGGAAGAGGAAGCAACACAGGTCGAGGTCGCGGCTGCGTCGATGCAGGCTGTGGCCCCGCCGGTCCAAGCTGCGGCTCTGCCGGTCCAAGGCGAGGTGAGTGCCTGGGAGGCGGAGCGAATGATCGAAGAGCCGGTACAGGAAATGTCTGGCGAAGTGCCGGTCAAGGGAAGCAAGCGGCGTCCCTTGATCGTGATTGCGATTGGAGTGATTGCGGTGGGCGGTCTTGCCAGCGCTCTCTGGATCCGCAGCGGGGGTTTCAGCCGGGTCGTGCTAAGCCCAACGGATTCGATCCTGCTGACAGCTATCCAGAACAAGACGGGGGATGCGGCACTGGATGGCGCGGTGATGGAGGGGCTTGAGATCCAACTCGCGCAATCTCCTCTGAGGTGGAGAGGGCAGGAGGCTTATCGAGCTGGGGTGCGGCAGGCCGAAGCCGCCGAACATGTGGATGGGAGGTCCGTCTCGGCACGCGCTGCTGCTCAACGGCTGGGCGCCCGGGCTTATGTCTACGGCGAGGTTACGGGAAGTGGAGCTCCTTACACGGTCAGCGTGGAGGTAGTGGAGGCGTCTTCAAACGATAAGCTGGCGAGCCTGCAGGAGGTGGCGGGGAGCAAAGGAGAGATCGCACGGGCGATCGACCGGCTTGCACTCGACCTCCGGCGAAGGCTTGGGGAGGGCAGCGCCTCGATCGCGCAGCACAGCACGCGATTGGAAGAGCAGGCTACAGGGACAATGGAGGCTCTATCAGCCTTTGCCGAGGCAGAAGACGCTCGGCAGAGCGGACATCTCACGTCAGCGATCGACCTGTACAGGAAGGCGCTGCGAGCGTCACCCAACTTCGCCCTCGCGGATGTGCAACTTGCATGGATGTACGAGCGGCAGTACGCGGAGCTGGCGGCTGCCGATGCAGCGCGCCGGGCGAGGTTGGGTGCGGGCATGTCGGGGGACCGGGTGCGGCTGCTCGCGGAGACGACGGCTGCGGCGCTCGATCTGCAGGAGTATGGCAGTGCGGGAGCAAGCGCCAGACGGCTGCTTTCCGCGTTTCCGTGGGACACGGCGGGGATGGTAGCCCTGGCTCGGGTGATGCGATTACAAGGGCATATGACCGAGGCCCTGCTCTCGGCGGAGAAGGCGTACCGCGATGAGCCGGCGAACGGGGATGCATATCGGGAGGCGGGACGAGGGCTGCTGGCCCTGGATCGTTTCGACGATGCTCAGCGGCTCGCCACAGCGGCAAGGCAGGCTGGAGTCGAAGGCGGCGCGTGGACAGCCGCGACGCTTTATCTGAGCGGGCAGGGAAGCCTTGCCGAGCTGATTTCGCCCAAGGAACGGATCGAGGTTGATATCGCTGCGATGGCGGATCGCGCGCTGGCGCTGGACGACTCCGGTGCCATGGCGGCGGGAGGGGAGGCGTGGCATGCGGCGGCACGAGCCTCTCAGGGCGAGGCAGGTTTAGCGTCGGCGGGAGCGGTGATGCTGGCGAGAGGAGCGTTGAACCGGGCGCTTGCCGGAAGATGCGGACAGGCGATCCTGTTCGCGGGGGAGGCGAGATCCTTTCCGTATGGAAGAGCGGCGGATTTCAAGGCCGGTCTAGCGCAAGCTCTGTGCGGAGAGACGGACAAGGCTACGATTGCGTTGGAGCGAATGCAGCGGGGATCGGTGCTGCACTCGTGGACGATGGACTTCAGTGTTCCCGTATTGCGGGGAGGGTTGGCGCTCTCGGCCAAGGACCCGCTGCGGGCCCAGGAGGCTCTCTCGGGTGTGCACCAGATGCGCGACGAGCCTCCGATCTCGATTTATCTGTTGGGGCTGGCGCACCTTGCAGCGAAACACGATGATCTCGCTATAGCAGGCTTCAGGAGCATCGACACGCATCGTGGGTTCGCCTTTACGACAGGCACTGTCGTGTTCCCGATGGCGGAGTTGGAGTTGGGAAGAGCCTATGCGCTGTCGAGAAACGACCTGGATAGCACGAGAGCCTATAAGAGCTTTCTGAAGATCTGGACCCATTCAGAGCCGGGAGATCCTCTGCTGGTGGAGGCTTCGAAGAGGGTACGATAGCGGGCTGGAGCACGGCGCGGGTCAGAGGTGACTGTAGTGATTGTGTTACTTTCTACAGAGTCGAGTGTGGCTGCGGAGAGATGGCCGAGTGGCTGAAGGCGCACGCTTGGAAAGCGTGTATACCGCAAGGTATCCAGGGTTCGAATCCCTGTCTCTCCGCCAATGACTGCCCCGATTCACTAGATCGCTTGTGAAATCCGCTTAACCGGTTTATCACTAATACTTACGAGAATCCTCCAAATCGGACAGGGTGGACACAGGCTCTTGCTTTTATGGTCTTATTGATAAGTTGGTGCCACGGCTCGAACTAGTGCCACATGAATTGTGGCATGTCGAGGTGGAGTGCCCGGCTTGATTTGTACCAGTGAAAGAGAGACACACTGGACAAGGAGAGCGTATGGGACGAGGAAAGAAGTACCAGCCTGAGCAGGTGGTGAACCTGTTGCGGCAGATCGAAGTGGCGG
>JAABUY010000241.1_pt1 | contig 106891 bp, 120 predicted proteins | sample 5560271 | NCBI WGS metagenome assembly JAABUY01 (sample SAMN10711886, study PRJNA513374) | rock metagenome | isolation source: Antarctica rocks | place: Antarctica: Victoria Land, University Valley | reverse complement strand
CGCGACGCCACCGTGGCACCTTGCACTGCAACAACCACAGCTCAACCAGTGACTCTATTAGCTCTGAAAGGCAAGCCTTCCAGGTTCCCAGCCTGCACCACGGGGAGGAAGAGTCTTTGCAGGCCTGTCAATTTAATTAATTAAAGAATAGATTAAAGACAGTATTAATAGACAATTAAAAGCTTAATGTACACAGTAATTTATATTTAATTAAACATTGTCTTTACACTAAATTGATTAAGTCAATATCTCAGCAATTCTGCAGAGCATTATGAATACACACTTAAGAAATTACTACAGTATGTAAAATCAATCATCAATCTCAGCATCATGTACAGTTCTAGTGAGAGTCAAGTAATGCTTAAATACTCTGATTTCAACTATGCTTTGAATAAACAGAATCAGAAATCAATTTTAAAGTGCATTTACATATTTAAAAATGAATCAGTGTTGTGAACAAGTCAAAAACAGAAATTTGTTATTATCTTAATCACTGAGATCAAATACATAATCATGTTAATGTACATAAAGACTGAGATCTGACTTGAACAGATGTTAAAAGATATGAGCATAAGTAAATATCTTGAAGTCAATTCACACTGTATAAACATTTAAAAAAACAAAGCTCATTAAACATCTTCATTCATTTAGTTCAGAGAAGATAATTAAGCTGTCTTGATCTTAATCAAGAATGCACATGTACATGAGCAGTTAAAGCACATCAATGTCTTTTATTACAATATCTATGATCTGCATAAGTACAATTAGATTCAGATTGTTAAAAGGTGACACCACACTAATAGCATAGCTATTGTGAGTTATATATCTAACACAGATAGACTTTGTGCTCAGTTAAGAGATAATTGTCAATGAGCTTATTAAACTTTTATTTAAATGAATCTTTAAGCAGTTCATTGAACTTATAAAACTCACTGTTAATGATTAGTTAAATTCTTAAATGATTTATTAAACTTTTAATGATGCATTTAATCATCTGATGTTTACTGTCAGTAAGAGTCAATAAATGCAGTCTTACTAAGTAAAAATGTTGAGAAGTGATGTTCTAGCTGCTTTTATGAAGCAGAATAAAACTAATGTCAAAGATTGAGTGAAGACTCTATTCATATTAACTACAGTTAACTTTCTTTTTACTTCTTCTGTAACTCTCTTGATCAAGACATGCTCATAAACAATATAATTTAGAAGTTTCACTAGACAGCATAGTATAGCATGAGTATTTATTTCTTTCAATAATTACAATAATTTATTAATTATATTGAAAGAATAATGAGTACTTGTGCTATCTGCCTATCTAGTGAATCTAATGTGTCAACATTGACTGCAATTAATTTAAGTATAATTAAATTGATAATAGAAGCTCTACTATCTAAGACAGAAGAAGACTCTGTTAATCTTTTATATTAAGATTAAAGAAGTCAAGAAAGTAAATAAAGCACTGTATTTCTTAACATTTTTACTTAATGCATTTATATCTATTGACTTTCATTATTATTAAGTCTCAGCTGACACATAAAGCACTTAAATATCTGTTTTAACAAGAGCTTAATCAGTTCATTAACTATCATATCTTAACTAAATATAAAGTTTATCTAAATCTGATTTCTTTTGTGCAGATCTTAGATGTAATGATAGATAATGTTGATGTACTTTAATTACTTATACACATAAGCTTTCTTAATTAATGTCAAAGCAATCTGATTATCTTTCTTAAACTAAAGAAATGCATTTTCTTTATGAATCTCATTCTTCTGAATGCTTACACAATGTAAATTAACTTTAAGATACTTATCTAATTTTATGTTTCTTAACATCTAAGTGAGTCAGACTTCAGTCTTTATATATATTAATATAATTATATATTTAATCTCAGTAATCAATGTTGTCACTGACTTCTACTTTTAACTGATTTATGATACAGATTTTTTCTTAAATAAATAAACATAATTTAAAATAAATTTTCTGTTTAACTTATCTGATGCATAGTCAGAGTCAGAGTATTTAAGTAGATCTTAACTTTTATTGAGCTTATACATAATTTTAAGATTAATAATTAACTATATATATTACAGCAACTTCTTAAATGCATATTTATAATGTTCTGCAGAATTATTAAGATACTGACTCAGTCATTTTAAGATAAAGAAAATGTCTAAGTATATGTGAATTGCAGTATATATAAGATTTTCAATGATCTGCTGATATTTTCTTTGATCTATGTGCTGATCATTAAAGTTAGTTAAGCAAAGAGAGTCATATTTATTCAGTGAGATCTCAGTATATCAATGCTTATTACTTTGTATGTAAAGATCTTTAAACATCTTATTGACATAATATGTCTAATCTATGTGCAGTGTTCTTTTCTTGCAATTATAAGTTATTTAAATATTAAGAATTTTCTGTGTCTTTCTTAAGTTCTTAATCTTGAATAAGCTTCTGAGAGACTTTTTGAATTAAAGAACATTTAAGAGATTTAATGAGATCATAATGATATTATTTATATAAAGAAGTAGCATGATGTTCTTGACAGTGTAAATTAGAAAATATGAGTTTACATTACTTTAATGAAAATTTAACTGAAGAAGCTCAATAATACATTGTTTATGTTAATCTCTGACAGCTTGCTTTAGATCATGTAGACTGTGCAGAATATGTAATGTATGATTAAAGATAATTATAATTTTAAAAGATGATGTTATGTAGATTGTTTTTTTCAGAAATGATTCAGTGAAAATATTATTAACATCTATTTAATGATACTTTAGATCTTTGAGTGCAACTAGAATCAGAAAGACATGAAGAGTATTAAATTTCATAGTTAATATAAAGATATCTTTATAATCAATGTTATATATCTATGAGAATTCTCTTATCACTATTCTTGCCTTTAATTTGTTAAGAAAATCATTAGTGTGCAGCTTAAATTTAAATATTTACTTATTAATTACAATGTTGATCTTTCTTAACAGAACAGCCTCTTCTTAAATGTCATTTACTGTAAATGCTGTCAATTCTGCATTAATAATATTCTTTTATATCTTTTCTCAAATTAAGTCTCTCACTGCTTCAGTATATATCAAAGAAGTTAAGATATCAGTCTTTACTGAGTGCTTATTACTCTCATTATTGACTGTAAATGCAGTCAATGTCAGCATGATTCTTAAGATCTTTGTTATAAACTTATTAAAATCAGTATCATTGTTTTTTTATTTTCTTTTTAATATCTCAATGTGCAGAAATGTCTTGACTTTCTTAATTAAGATGTTTATGTCTAAATGACTGATCTTATTAACAGAAATCTTAACATAAGAGAAGAGCTTTAATGCATTGTGATTAAAGTTAATTACAGTTAACTTTAATAATGAATTGTCTGTGATCTCTTTCTTTAACAGTATAACAATAAAATGAAAACTTACAGATCTAAATCTGTAAGTTTATATGTCAGATTTCAGAAACTGTTTCAATGAAACAGCTGCAGTTTCAGTCTTATGCAGTTGTTCAACAGACTTTTATTTTAAAAAAATATTCAGTGTTTATTTATAAAGTCTTATATCAATGCTGTCTTCTTTCTCATTTTCAACAAACTTAACAGCATAATTCTTAATGATCTGCTTAAGATCTGATGCTTAAAGCAGATACTGCTTTGTGATTTTCTCACTATAATTTATGAATACTTTTATTTATTCTCAATTCATAAACTTATTCTGTCTGCTCTTAGACAGAGACTTTAAGTCAATATAGAAGTAGCATTTGCATTTTTATATACATATATAATTAATAAATGATTTCACTCTGATGAATGCTTTCTCTGAAATGACTTGTTTGTCATTGATTAAGAAGTCAGTTGCTATGCAGTTATAAAGATAAACATTAATTTATACAGTCTTTACTCAGAACTTTATTGAGAGTTTAATCTTCTTAATTATTATATATACTGAGTTCTCAGTGATTTTGATTGCTTTCTTAATTATATCATTTTAAATTAATATGTAAAGCACTATATACTGTGATACAATGTTAAAAGATATACATCACTCATTAAGAATAAATCTCAACTCTGTTGCATTGTTACTTTATACAGCAAGAATCTTTACATCAAACTGAAGTTTAATCTTTAATTATTATTTCTACAGTTTCTATAAAGCATTATTTCATTGCTTTAATAATATTATTTATATTTTCTATAAATAATTATCTACAATTTTCAGAAAGTATTGATAGCTGATAAATGACAAAGACAGAGATTTATATATGTTAATGAAGATTAAAATAAAAATGTTAACTTTTCTTTTATTTATGTTGTGCTCTTACTGATTCATGAACTTAATCAAAGCATAGACTTTATATATATTAATATTGTTCTTAATAATAAGAATTGACTTGTTTAAAGTGATGATCTTGTAGAGATCACAGAGCTTAACTATACTGAGATGAATAAATTAATAATGTTAAAGTTTATATGTCTTAATCTTGTTATCATGTAACATAACTGTGTCATCATTCATTTACACATTCTTACTAAGTGTATCTGTAATAAACTTAAAGATCTGAATCTATAAGTTCTTATATACTTCTAAAAGAGTGATCTTTGACTTACTTTGTATATGTATAACAGAGAGTAAAGTGAATTCATTAAGATTACTTAAAATATATTTAATTATATAGACTCTTTCTTTTTCAAATACTTTTAATATGAGCTTTCTGCTCTTATTTTGCATATAGAGATTCTTATAATTGAAATATTTAAATAGTTTTTTCTTATACATCTTCTTTTCTGACAGAAGATTGACTTCAAGCTTTAAAACATAAAATGTTAAATTTAAAAGAACTAAATTCTCATTCTTATTCTGTATAGTAACTGTATTATAATAATTAATATATAATCTTTTCTCTCTAACTTTAATGATATGTCATTGCATGTGCATCAGAGAGTTACTGAAAAGCTGAAGTTTATTAATTATATAAAATGAGATGTCAGAGTCTGTAACTCAGTCTGATTAAGAAATTTTATTGATAATGTTTTTAAAGATAGCAGCAATCTTCTTATCAGACTTATCTACAGCTTCAGACTTCTATGTGCTGAATTTCTCTTCAGAAACAATTTTTACATCATAAATTTAATTTCTTCTTTTATTTCTGTATAAATTGACTGTAATCAACTTAACTTACTTCTTAACTGTCTTGATTAACTTTGCTGACTGTATAATCTTATGAATCACAGAGATATATTTACAGTTTTGTTTACAATAAATATTATTATAAAGATAGTAGATTAAAGTTCTGTATAATAATAAGTAATTACTGTTTGAGCTTAAGCATCTTCTGTAATCATACTGTAAGATTTAACATTTTTAATAACTCTTATTCTGTCTTTACTGCTCAGTTTATAAAGCATTGTTAAACATCTTCAGTTAAATCTTCTTCTTCTGAAGTTTCTGCAGATTCATCTTAATGTTAAATGCATTCTGAGCATTAATGATATTATAAATAACAACATACTTTACTGACAGTGCTTAAAGCAGTATTTAAAACTGCTACTCAGATATAATAAAAATTTTAAGTCTTAATTGTATTACAGTGATCTTTCTATCAAGATTATTAAGTTAAGTTCATATCTTATTGACAGTTATGTTTGATGACATCTTATATTCAACAAATTTTATAAAATATTGTCTCTCAGTTGTCTGCAATTTCTTTTTATACTTTAAGAAGAGAGCATTTCAAGCTTTTTTTGTTATAATTTTATTTATAAAATAATTTTCATCATCAACACTAATACAGACTGTGATTCAGAACAGAGCTCTGCTGTTAATTTGCTGATTTTTAAAATTGAGATTGCTTAATGAAAAAAAAGAAAAGACATTACTGATAAATGTGTTATTTATAAAAACTTAAATGAAAGTCTTTATTATATATTAAAGATTCTCATCAGTCAGTCATCTCTTCATATAAATAAATCATTTTTTACAGTTCTTTTAAGTAAGAACAGAGATTAAATGTTATTTTGTAAAGAATGATGAGTTGTATTCTTAATTTATAGTGATGATTGGCATACAGTATAAGAATTGAAGATAAAAGAGTGTGTTGTAAAGATGAATGTAATAATAGAAGAGATATATGTATGTATTGTTTGCTTATGACAATGTAGAGAATACTTATTTATTAATATTTAATTTATATTAAGCTGTCAAATTGTTATACTTATTGTGCTCATCTTGTTTTGCTTTAATGAGCAGTATATTAAGAACTATTTACTTATTTTGCTTCAATAAGCAGCATATTAAGAGCTATGTGCATTAGATCAGTCTGCACTTTCTTTAAGAAGTTTTTTGTTAATTTAAATTCATAATTTATTGAAAGAATAATGAATACTTGTGCTATCTGTCTATTTAGTGAATTTAATGCATCAACATTGACTACAGTTAACTTAAGTGTAGTTAGATTAATGACAGAAGCTCTGCTGTCTAAAGTAAAAGAAGACTCTGTCAGTCTTTTATACTAAGATTAAAGAAGTTAAGAAAGCAAATAGAGCACTGCACTTCTTAACAAATTATATCTTTAAAATAAAGTGTTTTTATCTAAATTAAGCAAAGAAGTTCTGCAGCTATGTTTTGAAATTAATGTTTAAGTTAAGTAAACTGCTAACAAGTGATATTGCAGACAGTGCTGACAGAAATGTAATAAAATGTATTTTTTATGCAGACTGTAAAGTCTGCAGTAAAGATGATGAAGATAATGAAGACAATAAAGACAGTGAAGAAGACAGTAAAGATATAGACTGTAAAGAAAGCAGTTAAGAAGAAAATAAAGAAGAAGAATATTGAGTTGAGATATATAAAACATAATGTAAAGATTGTGAAGACTGTAAAGTCTATAGAGAAGAAAAAGAATGCTGTAATGCTGTAATTAGTGAAATTAATAGTTTTAATATAGTCTTAACATCATTAAAAGAAACTTCAGAGATAAAGATTTTTAATGTTAATGTTGATGTTGATGAGAAAGTGTAAATTTGTATGAGATGAGATGATGAAGATGTTGTAAATATTAATGATGAAAAGAAAGAAAACAATATAATTATTAATGAGATTTTCTTTCTTAATTAATTAGCTAACATAATCTTTATGATGATGAGTAATACATAAATTATTACTTTATTCTTATTAACAGTCTTTGCTTACATTTAAATAACTGTGAAGTTAAGAATCTCATAAATGCTGTTGTAGAGAAGACAGTAATGATTATAGTTAAGATATATCTTGTTATTATATGAGTAAAAGACTCTGCTGATTCATGTGACTGCATAAAAGACTCAGATAATAATTAGCTCATAAAAAAGACTCAGATAGTCTTAATGCTGATGTTAACTCTTTTGTCTCTAGTAAACATGTTGCTGTCACTTACATTATTGCTGTCATCAAAACTGTTACTGTCACTTATGTCACTGTCATTCATATTGTTTCTTACATCATCACTGTCTATGACTCTGTACAGGGCCTATCAATCAGGAAATACAGCTTTAACAAGTGAAAATTGTGATGTTGATGACAGCAAGGTGAAATTGTGTAGAAATGAATGATGATGATGATAACAGCAAGATTGAAATACATCAGAATTTTAATGATAGCAATGTGTTTACTAGAGACAAAAGAGTTAACATTAACATTGAGACTATCTGAGTCTTTTTTACAGGTTAACTATCATTTAAGTCTTTTATGCAGTCACATGAATCAGTGAAGTCTTTTACTCTTATTATATTAACAATGAATAACAATAGCATTTAATGTATAATTAACATTCTTCAAAGTCTTTACACATTGATCTGCATTCTTCTTATATATTACAGTAGCTGTTTTCTGATATTTATTAACAAAGACATTAGAAATCAATGAAGAAAGAAGACAGATTTATACTTAATATTTAAATTTATTTTTCTTTTTTATAATTTCTTTCTTCACTAACTTTTCACTCACTGTAGTAATATTCTCTGCTGTCTTTCTATCTCAGTCAGTTCTTATAATAACTGTTATTTCTTTTCTTTTATTACTGTCTCACAGTTTAACAAAATTCTTCATTCTCTATTAATTATTTATGTCTTTAGAAATCACAGTGATCACAGCATTCTTCTTTACAGCTAGACAGTTAATCTTGATTCTTATTCAGTGTCTATAATAAAAGTATCTTCTCTCATTACAGTATTTCTTGACTGCTGCTGACTGCTTAAGATCTTAAATTCTTTACATAAAGCTTTTTTATTTTTTATTCAATTCAAAGACATTTAAGTTCTCATTCATCAATTTTTGTTCAGATATACTGTGTAAGACACAGTATATTGTATGAATGACACTGAATCTTTATTGACAGCAACAATGTTCTTAAGGATCTTAATAGAATTGTTATCAAGATTCAGTAAATGAATTGATGTGAATATTTGCATAAACACTGATTTTTACATTACAGAAGACTTCTTCTTTACAGAAGAAGTCTTTGCAAGAATCTTTTGTTTTATCATAGTGATGATGACAATGATGATGTTGAGAAAGGCAGTGAGGTCAATTTAGAAGATGATGATTAGAGAAGAGAGAATTTAGACAGATTTTACTGTTTATTTTCTACAAATTCTTGCTATGCACCCCTTGGAGCCTATCACTTTGAAACAGCTGTACCTGATATCACAGTTATAGTCTCCGTAACCTGGTTCTCCACAAGAGCCTCTGCAAATGCTCCATGAAACACCACACATTCGTTTCTCCAGATAAATCAATTGTTTCATGATTTCGAGAAGGTGATGCTACAGCTGCATGATTACCGGTCCATGATGCGCAATAAAACGTCGTCTTCCATGCAGAAGACGTACGATGAATGCTATCTTATCTGCTCAACTGCGGTGTATTTCGAGGGGCAGGTTAGTAGAATCAACCATTAAACCATCTGATTTGATTGTTAAAGAGCTGATGACATCGAACTACTAAAGAACAACGAAGACGAGGCTCTTCGCAGCTGGCGTTCCGCGCTCGACCAAATCTACTATCACAATGCCTACCGTGTACCTCCGAATTACAGACCGAAATCGGAGACTGAAAAAGCCCTCATGGATTCTCTTCGTGAGATGGAGATACAGTGCAAGGAGCGTGTCGACCTGCTGGACGCCCTCCGCCGAAGTCGTTTAGAAGCGAAGAAGGAGAAAGAGTCATCTACGGACGATGAAACAGTGCGTGGGCGGCGGCCACCATCAGCAAGGACGCCTGGAGAGAATGTGGATCGAGAGAAGGCGGGTTATATCGGTCAAGGAACAGTGCGTGCTTTGAACTATCCGGATCTGTCACGGCGACCACCGCCACTGCCACAACGGCCGGCAGTGCCACGGAGGAAGAGCACTGAGTCACAGAATTCAAGGTCTCAGAGTGCCCCCTATGCCAGCATTCCAGGCCAGAGCACGCCTCTTCCGGCCCCTACCGTGCCGGTGCCGGCGAAGACTACGTCGAGGACTTCGAGCCCGGATAGGAAGGGCCGAATGCTGACTACACTGAGACCGGGAAAAGATGGAAAACGACCATCGAAATCACCCAGGGCTTCGGGCGGACGACGGGGAGGTCCTCCGGCTGCTTCGAAGGCTGCCGGGTTAGCCTGGGGTACACTATCGAGGTCAACCGGCAACATGTTTGGGCAAAGCCTAGTGGATCAGGGAGGAAGTACTGCCACGGTGAACTCTTTACACCGCGATACGTTCAGTGGTAAGTCTAAGGCTGGGCTAGATCACGTGAACGCCAGTGATGCAGACACTGGCCCTTCCAGGAGCAACAGTATTCCTGGAACATCTAGCTCGCCGGAGGCGAGATCTCTGCATGATGAGCCGCAGCCAACCGATTCCCCGACCACCTTATTAGATCGGCGAGAAGTTTCTCCAAAGCACTCAATCGATGCTCGCACACAATCGGCACAGAGTCCGACCTTGTTGAAGCCACCTATACCACCACCACACGCAGTCGAAGTCAAGAAAACCGATCTCAAGAAAAACAAACCGAGACCATCCGAGCCGCTCATCAAGCCGCCTGTGGACTATCTGTCGTATCGGAGCGAGTATCCTGCCGCTGGTAGCAGCTCGAGGGTTCCAGCTTCACCTGGGATCGCGAGAACACCAGATCTCAACGACCCCCTTCAATCCTACAGTTCTCCCCGTCAACGCTCACCTCTGCGTAAACCGCTCCCGGCAGTCCCACCTGGTAAACTCTCCAGAAGACCTGTAGCAAACAATTCGACACCCCGCGGAAGCAGACCGCGTGTGCCAGAGAAGCACATCTCGACATCTTCAGCCAGCGGTGACGAAAAGACCAGCAGTGGCCACGACGACCATCCGAAGCCGCTTCGGAACCTACAGAAGAAGCGCGTCGAACCTCTTTTGGCCGACGCATTAAAACCTACCGCTCCCGCTCCCACTCCTAAAGGCTCGTCCAAATCATCAGTCAATACGGACCCTTGGGACGAACGAGTCGAGTATCTCACCAAACATCTGCCAAAAGGCGTTGACGAAAATGCAGCACAGCAAATCTTCAACGAGATTGTCGTCAAGGGCGACGAAGTACACTGGGACGACGTTGCCGGTCTCGAGATCGCCAAGAAAGCACTCAAAGAAGCGGTCGTGTACCCATTCCTCCGACCAGATCTCTTCATGGGCCTACGGGAACCCGCCCGCGGCATGCTCCTCTTCGGTCCACCTGGCACGGGCAAAACAATGCTCGCGCGCGCCGTCGCCACCGAGTCCAGATCCACCTTCTTCGCCATCTCCGCCAGCAGCCTGACGTCGAAATACCTCGGCGAGTCGGAAAAGCTGGTCCGGGCCCTCTTCGCGCTGGCCAAAGCGCTGGCGCCATCCATCATCTTCGTCGACGAGATCGACTCGCTCCTCTCCTCGCGCGGCGGCTCCAGCGAGCACGAGTCGACGCGCCGCATCAAGACCGAGTTCCTGATCCAGTGGTCTGACTTGCAGCGCGCCGCGGCCGGCAAGGAGCAGACGGAGAAGGAGAAGCGGGAAGGCGACGCCAGCAGGGTCTTGGTCCTGGCGGCCACCAACATGCCTTGGGCCATCGACGAGGCCGCACGTCGGCGGTTCGTCAGGCGCCAGTATATCCCCCTGCCTGAGGCGCAGGTGCGGGCGCTGCAGTTGCGTACGCTGCTGAGTCATCAGAAACATAGCCTAACGGAGCAGGATATTGAAGTTCTTGTTCGACTCACTGACGGTATGTCTGATTCCTTTTACTCCTCACTCTTTCTTAATCTCCTCACTCTATCCTTCAATCCTCACTCCATCCCTCCCTCCCTTCGCCTCCTTTTTCTTTCCCCTTATGCCCGGACCATAGACCCACACTAACATCACCTCCCCGAACCGAATCAGGTTTCTCCGGCTCGGACATCACCGCCCTCGCCAAAGACGCGGCCATGGGTCCGCTCCGCAGTCTGGGCGAGGCGCTGCTCCACATGTCCATGGACCAGATCCGCCCCATCCAGTTTGACGATTTCGAGGCGAGCTTGGTCAACATTCGCCCGAGTATCAGTAAGCAGGGCCTCAGGGAATTTGAGGAGTGGGCGAGGGAGTTTGGGGAACGGGGTGGGTGAGGGGGGTTTAGGGTTGTGAGTCGGTTTGTTTTGTGGTGAGGGGGATTTTTACATCATACATCTGGGTGTTTGGGTGTGTCAGCTTAGCTAGCTAGGCATGGGGATCGGGATCTTGAAAACGAAATGACCTGAGATGAATGATACGACAAGTTTAGATATGATAAGGCTTTGTTGTTCAATTCTATCCGTGCTTTTTCATCTGGATATGCCGCCGAATGCGTGAGAGAATAGGCACAGGTCTGCAAAGTTGCCCACCGAGAAATATCACACGACCACCCCCTCCCCTTCCCCCTCCCCCTCCACCTCCCCTCTCTCCCCCATCGCCAACCGCCTTCTCTCCTCCCTCCTCCCCCTCTTCCCCTCCCTCCTCCTCTCCCTCTCCCTAACCAACTCCTCCAACCCCACCAGTCCCCTCCGCTCTCCCGCTCCCTCACCCCTCCGCTCCTCCACCGCCCCCCCAAACGCAGCCACCACCTCCGTGACAACGTGCCGCTTCCGCCGACTGACGCGCCACCCGGCCGCGATCCGCACAATGTCCCCTTCGCGCAGCACCGATGTCGGGTCGTGCACTAGGTGCGTTGTTGAGGCGGGGAAATACTGCGTCCCAGGGTGCATTAACGAGGGGAGAAAAGGGGGAAGAGGGGAAGGAGGAAGGGGGGAAGAGAGGGAAGGGAATGGTACGTACCTTGCGGATATGCGCGTCAAAGACCTGTCGCGCGATGCGCACTTTGACTGTTTTCATCATCTTGCCGGCCGAGACGACGATGCCGGCTAGGGTGCGGGGGGTCGGGGCGGCGGACATTATTGCTTTCTCGCGCGGTCTGTGTCGCTTCGTGGCGGGGGGGTGGGGTGGGTGTGGTGGCTCCTTTGGTTGGGTTGGTGTGGGAGATGCGGAAAAGGTGGGAGTGTGGGTAGACGGAGAAAAGGGCGCTTGATTGCGAGGGTTTGGTGGGTTCGGTGCGCCTGTTGTGTTAAAGTGTGGGCGTTGAGGATTGGCAGGTTTGATGGTGGGTGTAAGGTGTGAGTGGTAGTTTTGGCTTGTTGGTGGAGCAGACGCTTGAAGCTCAGATATCAAAGTCGAGGTCTGCCGGGAAGTGCCGTGAGTAGTGAGTGGCTGTCTGTACCAAATCCAGGGGATAGGTGTACTGTAAATACACTTGTTTATGTGATGAAGCTCTCCATTCTCTTTGTAGGCTTTTTAAGCCAATTGTTCATGTTGGTCGTCTACTTTTATTTACAAACTCTTCCCGTATCATGAGTGGGGGGTTTAGACGTATCTGCTAGCGGAGCCGCACTACAGCTGACGCTTGAGGAAAGAGCAGAAGGGGTGCATATTGTCTTATAGTGGAGTGAAGAAGCAATTTGAAGCAACTTGAAGCAACATGATACGCCGTGCCAAGAACATCAGGGGGTAGTCCATTTCCGAAGTGAAATTTCCATCTTACGTCTTCCCACCATTAGCCAGTGATTCCCGTACTCGGATCTTCTTCTCCGCTTGGCTGGAGATTCTGGTAAGCTCGCCCACGAACGATTGACCCCAGAAAGCGCTGAAGGATAAGCATTAGTGTTACGGCCTGGACAATGTAAGAGCAGGGACTGAATGACTAACCTGGTATACTTGGACACATATCTGTCAAGCTTCTGGAAATTAATAGCGCGCTGTTCGTCTCCCATCGTCACGGCGTCGTACAGAGCATTGGCAAGTTCATCCGTGTTCCAGGGGTTGATGATAATGCTCCCGTTGAGACTCTGAGCCGCTCCGGTGAACTCCGAGAGTACCATCACCCCGTGACGCTTTTGCTGGGAAGCAATGTATTCATACGAGACAAGGTTCATGCCATCCCGCGTCGAAGAAACGATGCAAACGTCCGAAACAGCGTACAGCGCGATGAGCTCGTCGAAGGATACCGATTTGTGCATAAAGTGAATCGGCATAAACTCAATCGTCCCAAATTTGCCGTTGATTCTCCCGACAAGCTCATTGACCACCGCTCTCAGGTTCTGGTATTCTTCGACATCCTGTCTGCTGGGAACGGCGACCTGGACCAGAACCACCTTGCCGATCCACTCCGGGTGCTCGGTCAAGAAGATCTCCAGAGCGTGTAACTTTTGTGGTACGCCCTTGATGTAGTCGAGCCGGTCGACCCCTACCATGAGTTTGACTCCCTGGAACTTCCGCTCAAGAGTCGCGATCCGTTCTTGAACCTTTGGCTTCTTCAGACCCTCCGTAAACTTTTCGGGATCGATACCGATTGGAAATGCGCCGACCGTGACGTGCTTTCCCTGGAATTCAACACCGTTGGGTGTGGTCGCTAGACCTCTGTCGTATTGTGTCAGCTTTGCGGCACATGTGCTCGGGGTGAGAGGCGAGAACGTACAGGATCCTTGAGCAGCTGCTTAGAAAATGTCTTGCGTAATCATAGGTGTGGAAGCCAAGCAGGTCGGAGTGGAGCACCCCCAGCAGGATTTCATTCCGTACGGGCAAGATCCTGTAAATCTCACTGCTCGGAAACGGTGTGTGTAGGAAGAAGCCGATCTTGACATTTATTTTGCTCTGGCCAATCTCCTCTCGCAGCATGGCCGGAAGAAGCATCAAGTGGTAGTCATGGACCCAGACCAGGTCGCCGTCCTCGACTTCGCTCGCTATGGCCCGAGCAAAGAGCCGGTTCGCTTCTCGGTACGCATTCCATGCAGATTCGTCAAACACTATCTCACCGGGATGGTAGTGGAAGAGCGGCCAAAGGATCGAATCTATCACCCAGAAGGTCAGTGTCCGGAAAAGTGCATTGTCGCATCAAGGTAGCCATACTTGAGAAACCGTTGTAGTGCCTGTCGGCAAGTTCATCGTCGATAAAGACCGGTACCGCATTGTATTCATCTTTGAGTCTCTTTGTGAGATTGTTGGCTTCCGCTCCTGGGACCTCGAGACCGGGCCATCCGTACCACTGAAACTGAGTGGTTTTTGACAAGCCGCTCAGACCACTGACAAGGCCACCAGAAGACATGGAAAAGTCATAACTGCCGTCCTCGGAGCGTTTGATGGTGATTGGTAGTCGATTGGAGACAAGTAACAGCCTTGCGTCCTGCTTCGGTGCAGGAGCTTGCGAAGGCATTGTTTATCCCGAACCGAAACCAGGAGTGTGGAGCTGTAGGTGATGAAGGAGCGAACAGGGTTAGGGAGGTATGAAGTGGGCTGGCAATCAATAACCGGACGGAGTATTGAATGCAATGGCGCAGAGAACCCGTCGAGTCATCAAGACGAGAACGGTTGGGAGGAGTCAGGTATTCTGTTTCCGTCCGTATTTGTACCGTCAGGATGAAAAAGGAAGGGGAAGAAGAGAGAAAGTTTCACAATCTCCTCAATATCAAGCTACATCAGAGCACGGGAGTACCTACCTAGGTATTTGTAGGAGAGGGAGGAAGGGATACCAAGGTGAATGCTCTGGCAGAAGTGAGGTATAATTTGTGTCACTGATACTGCAGCCTCATGCTCGTGGTACCTGTCGCTGGGGTTTTTCCCCTCTATGGCCATGGGGCGCCGTTACGTCCCGTTCGCTTGGGCCGCGCTTGTCCTAATAAGGAAACTTTGGACGCGGCTGAGAGGGACTTCGCCAATGACATTATTGATGTTGATAATGATAATAGTACCTTTCCTGTACGGTAAATACAGTACAGTCCAGTATATCTTCCTGTCAATCGGGGTCGAGACGAATCAACGGTTGACCATTGGCTTGAGTACATTCGGATTTGTACGCCTCGGGCACTCCATACGCGTTCTTCTTTACATTAGACCTTCATGATGTCCGATACAGACGCGTCGATCACTATACCGTCCGACGAGGCATTGCGCCGAGCGCTTCGGCATGCCGTGGGCGAAGTTTATCGGACCGGCAACTTGGAAGAGCTGACTGTAAAACGGATACGCGCGGCAGCAGAAAAGGATCTGGACCTACCGGCAGGCTTCTTCAAAGCTGACTTCCGCTGGAAGGGCGAGAGCGACAGAGTCATCAAGCAGGAAACCGTGGGTTGAACTGGGCCGCACCTATCATCACCTTTGTTTACATTCCTAGGACGCTCAAGAAGCGGCTGCAACACCCTCCCCGGCAGCGAAACCGAAAGTGGAATCAACATCATTACGCAGCAAAATGGCTGAACCGCAGGCCTCCAAGAAACGTTCGAGAGCCGCTCCGCCTGCAAACACAGCTCAACCACGGAAACGGCAGAAGACAGCTACGCCAACTACTTCCGAATCTGACGGATCCGCCCTTTCATCTCTACCGGAGGACGTTGAAAAGGACTCCACCGAGGAACAACCATGTACAGTGACTAAGAAGCCCAGGAGGAGAGTGAGCAAGGTGGAGAAAACGAGGTCGTCATCGAAGACGGGCGAGAAGGAACCGATTGTAGAGGCGGCATCGAACGATGACGGCGACGAAGTTACCACGACGGAGGTTTCAAAGACCAAGCGTGAGTCTCGCAGCGCCGAGTCTGAGAGTGAAATGTCCGAAGTACTCGATGAAGCTCCGGCTCCCAAGAAAAAGGGCCAGAAAGGCACGGCCACCTCCAAGAAAGAGAAGAAGCCAGTCAAGGCCAAGCGGAAAGAAGATGCAAACATCGATCCACAGGAAGCTGAGATCAAGCGTCTCCAATCATGGCTGTTGAAGTGCGGGATCCGAAAGATGTGGTACAAGGAATTGGCGCCTTACCCCTCATCTAAGGCGAAGATAAATCACTTGAAAGGCATGCTGAAGGATGCCGGGATGGATGGGAGGTACTCCGTCGAGAAGGCAAAGCAGATCAAAGAAGAGAGGGAGCTGAAGGCAGAACTTGAGGCTGTCCAAGAAGGCGCCAAGCAATGGGGAGAGCCAACGGTGACTGAGGAAGATGGTAGGAGACCCACCAAGCGGCTGGCGAAGGGCCTGCGGGAATTCGACTTTCTCGGTGACGATGGTGGGGAGGAGACTGACTGACGATATATGCAATGCCGTTTCCGAGCATTTGCTCTGCGGTAATGCTATGTATGTACCGCTGGAGGCATGCTAGATTTTTTGTCAAAGATGATAATAGTATCTACCTTGCAGTCTTTGATTGATCTTACACCAAGCTTGCAAATGACCACTAGGTGGTTTTTGAACCATACCACGCATTACGCAGTAGAACCCCTGCCACCGCTCATGCGCTGAGCCACCAGACTAAATACAGCCACCGAAGACATGAACAGCACAAGATTGTAGAACTGTTGAAGTATCAGTAATGGGCCGGATTTGGTGACTCTCGAACTACAAGTAGGAGCCGTACCGCATTCCGTGAATATGCGCTCTCCTCTTCCACTGTTCGTGCATCGACGAAGAGGCGTCTGAGGTTGGGCAGGTTTGCCTGTAGAGTTTAGCAAAGTGATCTGATAGCAGATAGATACAGAATGGCCCGCATCTTGCTACTTACCATGCTTGTCAGAGCGTGCATCGCATTGAATCTGTGGCTGATTCTGGCACCAAGAACCGCCTTCCTTACACGAAGTACTTTGTACCAAGCTACTGTAAGCTTCGCGAATCTTTAGCGGTGGATTTGCAGCATGGATGTCATATTGGAAGCCACAACACAGATAGGCCTCACAGAAAGCTTCGACATCTACACCAAGACTAATGCTAAATCTGCGGTGAAGAGTGCATACGGTGTCTGCCTACTTTCTGCACTCGAGGGAGCCCCGAAAAAAAGCGCTGAAGACGACCGCCGCGCTCGGCTTGGCCTCGCTTTGTTAGGCTGCTTCAGTAGGAAGAGATCACTGCACGCTCACGGTGTGCGAGGCGCGACTCTGGTCGCCGCCTCTGGGTTCGAATGAAATATGGCGGTCAATAGGATTCGAGGGGCTTTTGCTGTGCCCAGGAAAGGCGAGACTTTCGAGCTGAGAGCAGGCCTGGTGTGAGGGCTCCGTTCAAGAACCAAGGCCCCATCCATCAAAGCAGGTACTAACCATACGTACGGACAGGTCGCAATATGCCTACGAACGGTACGACTGTCTAGCAAGCCCTGACCAAACTGTTGGAGGTACTAAGAATTCTCTAGGAAGGAGGCTATACAAAAGACGATCATGTCCATGACATTGGGCAAGGATGTGTCGGCTTTGTTTCCAGACGTCTTGAAGAATATTGCAACTGGAGACTTGGACCAGAAGAAACTTGTATATCTCTATTTGATGTACGCACCATGCCGCGATCTGTGAAGCCGTTCTGGGCTACCAATTAAGCTCACCTTCACCCTATGCAGGAACTACGCTAAATCACACCCTGATCTCTGCATCCTTGCTGTCAACACTTTCGTTCAAGACTCCGAAGATCCTAATCCACTTATCCGAGCGTTGGCAATAAGAACGATGGGTTGCATCAGGGTAGACAAGATGGTAGATTACATGGAGGAGCCGTTACGGAAGACATTGCGGGACGAGTCACCGTATGTACGGAAAACAGCCGCTATATGTGTCGCCAAGCTCTTCGACCTTAACCCAACCATGTGTCTGGAAGACGGATTCCTAGAGACTCTGCAGGAGATGATAGGGGATCCAAATCCTATGGTCGTGGCAAACTGCGTAACAGCATTGGCGGAGATCAGCGAAACAGCGCCGGAAACCCATGCGCTAAAGATCACTCCACACACGCTCAAGAAGATGCTGATGGCGTTGAATGAGTGTACGGAGTGGGGAAGGGTGACCATATTGTCTACCCTGGCGGATTACAAAGCCTCAGATATCAAAGAGGCGGAGCATATCTGTGAAAGGGTCGCTCCTCAGTTCCAACATGTCAACCCCAGCGTGGTACTTGCAGCAGTGAAAGCGGTATTCTTACATATGAGATACATTGACCCCGATACGGCAAAATCCTACCTCCGGAAAATGGCCCCTCCATTAGGTACGTTTCTTACCCAGCATCACCATACAAGGAGTACTGACATTGCCAGTTACATTGGTATCCTCTGCTGCAGAGGTGCAATACGTCGCCCTACGTAACATTGATCTCCTTCTTCAAAAGCAACCGGATATCCTCAGCAAAGAACTGAGGGTCTTCTTCTGCAAATACAACGACCCTCCTTATGTGAAGTTTGAAAAGTTAGAGATCATGGTGCGGATAGCGAACGATAGGAACGTCGATCAACTGTTGGCTGAGCTCAAAGAATACGCTCTTGAAGTCGACATGGACTTTGTACGAAGAGCCGTGAAAGCTATTGGACAAGCGGCGATCAAGATTGAAAGTGCTAGCGAAAGGTGTGTCAATACGCTTGTCGATCTCATAAATACCAAGGTCAATTACGTCGTTCAAGAGGCGATCGTGGTCATTGCGGACATTTTTCGAAAGTACCCGGGTTACGAAGGGATCATCCCTACCTTATGTCAATGCATCGATGAGTTAGACGAACCCAACGCAAGAGGATCTCTCATATGGATAGTTGGCGAATATGCAGAGAAGATCAGCAATGCTGGCGATATCCTCTCCGGGTTTGTGGATGGTTTCATGGAGGAATTTACACAGGTATGCTGTCAAGGCTTGTGCAGTAGCAACAGCTGACATGTCATAGACGCAACTTCAAATTCTTACTGCTGTAGTCAAGCTCTTTCTCAAGAAGCCCGATCAGTCACAAGGACTTGTGCAAAAAGTCTTGCAAGCAGCAACAGCAGAGAATGACAACCCCGATATTCGAGACCGAGCATACGTATACTGGCGGTTACTATCGAGTGATCCGCAAGTAGCGAAGAACATTGTGCTTTCAGATAAACCTCCCATCACGACCACAATCAAATCACTGCCTCCCGTGCTGCTCGACCAGCTCCTCTCCGAAATATCGACCCTTGCATCTGTGTATCACAAACCGCCAGAGACTTTCATTGGGCAAGGGAAGTATGGGGCGGATGCGGTGCAAAAGGCTGCCCTAGAGTACGTGCATAACCGTGTGGTTTGGTAAAGCAGGATTGACTTTATTCAGGGAAGCAATGCAAAATGCGCGTGAAAATCCCCTAGCTGCTGCGGCTGCAGCCGCGGCAGCCTCAGGAACACTGACGTCTTCGCAAAACAATGCCGAGAACCTTCTCGACATCGACTTCGACGGAGCGGCGCCCGCATCGACCCAGAAGGAACCGGCGTCAGGAATTTCAGACCTTGAAGGCCTGGCAGGTACACCGCAACGTGCCGCTTCACCTACCGTGACAGGAGGAGCCTCTCCGTCAGTCGGCAAAAACGATCTGGATGATTTAGCGGGGGTCTTTGGCAACGGTTTTGCACTGCACAATGGAGCCGAAGGCGTCATGAATGGATTTGCGGATCTCGATATGAGCAGTGTCCGCCAACCACCACCACCGGAACAACAGCTTAGTGGGCAAGCGGCGGGCAAGAAAACCAATGAGGACTTGTTAGGTCTTTTCTAGAGGGGTGCGGGTTTAAGTAGGGTCACAAATGGAACTGGAACTTTTGCATCTCGTAACAGGCGCTTATATTCAGGTCGGATGCGTAGTATCAATGATACCGGGCCGAGGGCTTGCTTATTAGAGTATGATGAGCAAACAAAGTGTAGCCATTCTCACGAGGCGGGTCTTAAGAGGTCGTGAGGTAAGTATGGACTGCGAATGAGTTTTCACATGGGGCCTGGCGTTTAATAGGGCTGTGGCTCTAGATGTGACTTCTTGTGAAGTTCTACATATATCATCTAGCTGCCTATGGTACAGGGGTTTTGGCAACTTCTGTCAGCCCTACCTCAGCTTATTGTCAGCATTGCAGTAGCCCACTTAGGTAAGTATCTTAGCTAAGGTACCTTACTAGGTAAGGTAGTCTGTGATCAGTCAGCGGCTATCTTCGGATGTTCCCGTGCCATCATCACAACAAGCGTCCCGTCGTCCCAAGTCATGAACCAGCGTTGTGTAACAGCTGAAGCGTGACAGGAATCGCGAAGTTGCTGTGTCTCTGATTCGCCACTTTCCTAGTCAACCATACCAAGGGCCACGAGCCACACAGTCTGATATCTCAGAAGCTCTCATCTTCAGGCAACAGCCCAGCCCCGATTCCCTTCCTTCTAGGCTTAAGCTCGTGCTTGGACCTCGTCACGGCGAGCTCAAGCACTGAGCTTGCAAATCGTTCACAACGCCTCCTCTGACTAGAAAGAGGAAAGCTCTCGAGTGTCCCGATCTACTAGACGAGAAGGCCAACAAAGCGAAGAGAGTGGCGAACGCGGCATTGCCTACAACGCCACTGACCAACGCGAGCACAACTCCCGTGATGGAATCAGATGACGAGTTTATGAGTGGTGCATCAAGCTTGGAGGAGGATTTTGGAGGGACACAGGACAGCGAGAACGACAGCTTGGGTGATGGTGAGACGTGCTTATGTCCACCGCCATGGGCTGTTTGTTGGTAGGCTGCGATACTAACGCTTCTCTGCCGTGTAGACTTTGACGATGACGAACCAGACATCGGATTCTCACAAGACAAAGACATCATAAAACCTACCAGAAAAGCGTATGAAGTCGAGTTCAGAGTCTTCGGCCCGGCTGATATACAAGCCCATCAAGATCACCAGATCGAGGAGGTCTCCGCCATTCTTGGACAGCCGCCGGAGTCCTCAGCCATATTATTGCGGCATGCACGATGGAACAAAGAGCGACTGATTGAAGCATATATGGATAGACCGGAGGAGGTATTAGATAGTGCAGGACTTGGCCAAGATTATGCTGGCCAGTACGAGACCGAAGTCGTGCCGGGCTTCACGTGCGATATCTGTTGCGAGGATGAACCAGGGCTGGAGACATACGCGATGAAGTGTGGGCATAGGTATTGTGTAGATTGTTATAGGCATTATTTGGCGCAAAAGATCAAGGATGAAGGTGAGGCGGGAAGGATACAATGTCCACAGGAAGGGTGTAACCGAATTGTGGATTCGAAGTCACTAGACTTACTGGTGGCTGTGGACTTGAAGCATAGGTATGTCGGTTCGCATCCATACACCAAGCATAGAGTTGATGCGAACTGTACAGGTATCAAATCTTGTTGACTCGAACGTATGTTGACGACAAAGAGAACCTGAAATGGTGTCCGTCGCCGAATTGCGAGTACGCCGTTGATTGCGCGATCAAGAAACGGGAGTTGGGCCGGATCGTGCCGACGGTGCATTGCTCGTGTGGGCACAATTTCTGCTTTGGATGCACGCTGAACGACCATCAGCCTGCACCCTGTTCCTTGGTCAAGAGATGGTTGAAGAAGTGTGAAGACGATTCCGAGACGGCCAATTGGATATCAGCCAATACCAAAGAATGTCCAAAGTGTGGATCGACCATCGAGAAGAACGGAGGATGCAACCACATGACCTGCCGGAAATGTAAACACGAATTCTGCTGGATGTGTATGGGGCTCTGGTCCGAACACGGCACCAGCTGGTACAACTGCAACCGCTTCGAAGAAAAGTCCGGCCACGAAGCCCGCGACGCGCAAGCCAAGTCGCGGCAATCTCTCGAACGCTATCTGCACTACTACAACCGTTACGCCAACCACGAGCAATCGGCCAAGCTCGACAAGGACCTCTACCTTAAGACGGAGAAGAAAATGACGAACCTGCAAACGTCGTCCGGCCTGTCTTGGATCGAAGTGCAGTTCCTCGACACTGCATCTCAGGCCCTCCAACAATGCCGACAGACGCTCAAGTGGACGTACGCGTTTGCGTACTACCTCGCGCGGAACAATCTGACCGAGATCTTTGAAGATAACCAGAAGGATCTGGAGATGGCGGTCGAGAGTCTGAGCGAGATGTTCGAGAAGCCGACGGCGGAGTTGGCGGCTCTGAAGAGGGACATGCTGGACAAGACGTCCTATTGCAATAAGAGACGCATAGTCCTTTTGAGTGATACGGTGGAGAACCTGAAGAACGGTGAGTCCCGTCTCCTTTCACCTGTCTTCGAAAGCCCCTTGATGTGTACTGATGCTTGACAACAGGGGAGTGGAAATTTAACGTCGAGATTACTCCATGATAGGTGTGTCATTTTCAGCTTCAGCGTCGGCGTCAGCGCTCCGTCTCCTCTCTGCGTACATATTCCTCACCAACATCGGTACCTCCGTACACGAACGAAGTTTCTGACTCGAGCGCCAACCCTCACGTCTTCCACCTTCCATCTCCTTCCCTCTCTGATGCATAAGAATGGAGAATCGTCATTGGGCTGGGCGTGTTTGGGCGCGGCTGGCTTGCTTTGCTTATGATGCTTGTCCCGCACGACGCGAAACGAACGGAATCTGAGACTCTTCTTCTTTTGGGGCGCAAGATTTCTTTTGAACTTGACTATAGCTCTATCCGCGACCGACATTGTACGAGTCCATTATGTGCGCACCTACCTCAAGTACCATAGAGATCATGGAGTCGAAGCGAAGGAAAGGGGACCGAAAATGGCAGAATTTATCTACATAGCTGCCAACCACTGACTGCTTTGAACCTCATCTTCTCCATCCCCACCGTGTCCGTATTTGCCAAAAAGGAAGACCCCTGGTTTCCCTATAAACTCAAGCCCTACTAAACGAGACGTAACAACGCAACCCCTCACCGCTTTTCATCCCAACAACCCCACCTCCTAGCCATCCAAAACCCTCTCCATCACGTCTCCTCCAGCATGCCAGGAACCGGCCCCAGCTCATCTCATCTCCGACCACCAAACCGTCTCCCATTCCCCATCCCCTTCCCTCGACTCTTCGGCCCCTTCCCCCTCAACTTCAGCGTCCTGAAATTCGCATGCGCCGTCGCGCTGATTTTCCGCCCTGCTTTCTTTCCCCCATCGCCAGTACTACCACCACCGCCTACAACGGGCTCGACGGGCACTGCCTCGGCGCCACCGTCTGCAGTGGCGGATGAGGGATCCAGCGGTGGTGGTGGAGGGCGCAAAGGCTGCGGCCTCATAACCACGCGCCGCGTGGTCCGCTTCTGGCCTTTCTTCTTGTACCTGCGGGCGTTGGCGGCGTGTGCCTGCGCGTCGGCGTGGGAGTCGGAGTGGTAGTCGGAATCGTCGCCACTGCTGCCGCGGTCGACGCCTAGCGCCATCTCCTTCTCCTCCTCCTTTTCCTTCTCCTTCTCCGCAACAGCAACCTGGCAATCGCGCACCACGACTCCATCCTTGGAGCCTGAAAGCCCACTATTCTTGCGCTTGTGGTCGTGGTCGGCGACGTCCGTCAGCGTTCCCTTCTCACCCTCATCCCCCTCCTCCTCCTCCACCGCCCGCAATTCCTCCATCTCCCCATCCAGCCGCTCGTCCTCCAGCCTCCTTAGCCCCGCCAGCAAACTACTCAGGCCGCCGCGCACCGGCGCCCGCAGGTCCAGCGGCATGCGCACCCCCTTACCCCTCCCGGATCCCAGGCCGGGACTCATTTCGCCGTCGCCGGTGTCCGCGGCGGGGTTGAGGGGCCGACGATCGCGCCTCAGGAATGCCGGCGTCGCGAACCGTAGACTCGACGCGGAGTTGTCATTGTTGTGATTATTGTTGTTGTTGGTGTCAGCTCCGGGCAGAGTCCGGCGCGCCGTCGGCGTCGCGTAGTGGTCGAGCAGGAAGCGCCGGCCTGCGCTCGTGGGCGTGCGGCTTGGTCGGCGGGCGGGTCCCGACGTCGGCGTGTCTGCCCTGGCATCGACGAGCTCACTGCGTTGCTTGCTGGGCGTCGTGAGCGGGCCGTTGCCGTCGACACTCCCCTTTCCCCTTCCACTTCCGTTCGGCGCCGCCCCCGCGTTGGCGGGTATCGAAGCGAGCGTCGTCCGCACTTTCACAGGCGAGGCGTCGGGGAAGGCGTCGAAGAGGCCGAGGACGCGGCCGTCGCGCTGCGGGGTCGGGCCTATGGATGTGCGGAGGACGCGGGGCGTCAGGGTCAGTTTGCGGATGGAGGAAGGGGAGTCGTAGGGGTCGAGCTGGGATGGGTGGTGAGGTTTCAGCGGGGTCGAGATGAAGGGACGGGGGAGTTTGCGCGGTGTTTGGTGGGGGGGTGCCGCGTCGGCTGGGGGATGGGTGGTGGTGGAGGTGGACGAGTGTTTCCGCTTGCGGGAGAATTGGGGCGGGGATTGGCTTTGCGGTTGCGGGTGTTGGTGTGGGTGCGGCGAGGAGGAGTGGTCGGTTGGGGGCGTTTTACCGGCGAGGAGGTCGCGGAGTTTGGTGTAGGTTTTGTACTTGGATGCTGTGGATCACGTAGGTTGGTAGATGTTAGCTGGCTGCGGATGTAATGTGGGTTGTGACGGAGAGGAGGAGATTCCTGGTGCGGTGCTGTACCTATGGTGGGGTGGGCCTTGATGTCTTCACGTCCGGCTCTGCGCCCTTGGTTGGTGGCCGCGAAGGATTTCTCCCACTCTTTCAATCCTTGTCGGAGGGCGTTGGCTTGCTCTTGGATCTGGGAAGACGTTCCTTGGTTCATGGTTAACTGTTGTATGTTTGCGTTGGTGACGCTTGATAATCTTGGTGGTTTGATGGAGAGGAGTTTTGGGGGACACGCGCTTCGCCAAGCCATGAGTTCACGCGTCAGGATTCCAGTTGCAGTTGCCGTTCTGGGAAACGTCATGCACAGACATGCTTTTAATACATTCTACGATACGAATACAACATTGAAACCAAAGCGATTCGCTTTCTACCTTCGAAAATTAAAGGATCCTCCGCCTTCGCACGCCAGATTTGAATGGATGTCATGAAGTTGTGAAGCGGAGACTACAGTTTTCGGTCGTCGCGTAGAACAAACATTATCTGCGGACTCCACGCCGGCGCCCTGATATGCAGCTCCCAAGATTTGCCCCATACGCCATCCCATGGCTGATCCAGCGCCATCCGGCACCAAAAAGTATTTGACTTCAGAACTCCATTGCGTCGCCCTCATCACGCTCCCTCTTAACACCCTTCTCGTCCCTCAACAAATCCGCCACGAAAGACTTAAAATACTCGACATAAGGCTTCAGACTCGTCTTCTCGTAATCCTGAATCCTATGCTCCGGGCCCTCCTCTTTCCCACCCGCACTATCCCAAGAATCAATCTCGCCCAGCAATCCCGTCACCGTCGGCACCCCCAACGGATCGAAGCGATCGACCTTCTTCACGTCGATGGGGACACAGACCCGTCCGGTGCCCGGATGCACCACGAACGGCGACTTCAGCAGATGGATCAGCTTCTTGCTGACCTCGACGTCGAGACGCGGGTAGGTGTACTCGAGCACGATGTCTTGCTTGGCTTCGAGCAGTGCTTTGCCGTCCAGGGTCCGGCTCGCGCCGGTCTTGGCTAGCGCGTCGATGTCGGCCCATTTGCTGGCGCTGCTGCGGCCGGGCGCGGAGTCCCACTTCTTGCGGAGGGAGTCGTTTAGTGCTTTGTCGGGGAGGAGTTGGAGGAGTTTCTCGCTTTTGTCGGTCGCTTCCCACGGGTCTTGATCTCTCAGGATGTCGTCCTGAAAGTGGTCCTTTAGAATGTCCAGGCTTCGGCTTTGGCAGGGAAACATATCAGCAGATGCTCGGCCGGATAGAAAGTGGGGTCCACTCACGCGAGGTGTGGATGTAAAGGCCTTCGAACGTTGACTTTCTTCCCGCTCTGCGCGCCGCCTTTGATCAACTCGAGGTATCCAGCTATAGCTTTCCTCCTCGCGTCGTCCATCTGCCTCGCCCTCTTATCGCAGACCCAAGCGTGTGCTCCTCTCCGTCCCGAGTAGACCCACATCACATGCTCGAAGCCAAAGTCGTCGCGTAGCGCCACATCGACAACCTTGATGGCCATGGTGACAAACTGCCAGCATTTGTGACAGATGTTGGCTTTGTCGCAACACGTCCGGATCTCATCGTAATCCGTCAAGTCGATATCGAACACAAGTTCTTTCGCTAGAGGTCGGAAGGCGGTGGATTTACGGAGCGTCTTGCGGTCTCGAGGGTTTGCGGTATAGACAGGGCCAATCTCAAACCGGGATGGGTTAAGGCGTAGGACCTCTTTGCGGAGTCTATCCCACGTCAACGCGCATTTCAGGCCAGGCTTGTATGAGGGCTACAAACAAATCTGCTGTCGGAAACGCCTGATACCGTAAATACGCATCATTTTGAAGGGTAAAGGCAAACTCTCGGTGTCCAAAGTCGTTGGACGGTTTGACCGAGTGGTTGAGCCACTGGAAAAGGTATCGAAAGGGGAAGAGTCGTTGGTAAAAGGCATACATGACCTCCGGGTCTGTATTCTTTGCTGATAGCGCAAGAGGCCTATGTCCTTAATCAACATTGGCCGCTCGACATGTGCTCAACCCCATTGGAGACACGTACATGGGTGCCTGCGGTGGGCTACTAGCCATCTTGACGTCCGTAGCGCCCGATGTTGGGAACTCTTCGTCGTCGTCATCATCGTCGTTGAATAGATCCTCCAGCCTGACCTCATCTGTTTGTGGACGGCTGACTGAGTCAACCACTTCACCGCCATTCAACTGGATGGTCGCATCAGCCTGGGTGTCATCTCCACTGTCGTCCTGTTCATGTAGAGGCTCGGCAGGGGCATCAGGTAAAATGCTGTCCTCTGCCGGAGAAGGGGCCTCTGACGATACCGAATGAGGCATGGCAATATGACCGGGTCACTGCCAGCGTAGTACAATGGGCAGAGGAGAGACGTGGGTGAATGAATTGCAAGCGTTAAGCAGCTTTGTTGAGCATTCTGTGCTGTTGGTAGTCTAAGATACTCGTAGAGTAGGGCGACGCGTTGTTGCTTGTCGGCGTGCCGCTTTCGCGTGTAGAAATTAATCGCGGCTGCACTAGCTCGCGGAAGTGGATCTGAAGTACCTTAAGGTATAGGGCTGAAGCTAAGATGCCTGCTATAAGGTACTAAGGTATACCTTAAGTCAGATACTTTACTGTCTATCGCTTCATCATAGCAGATCTATAGTCTCAATACTAATCGCTTCACCTGAGTCGTTCTCTATTCTTTTCACAACTTTCAAGTCGCGGCGTCGGCAGCGCCGTGCGAGGTAGATTACAATGGTTAATTCAAGAGTGGAAGTATAATAATTACACAACAGCGAACAGCAGATTCCCTATCTCCTTATCGTACGGCCTTTGCTTCACGCATCGATGAATGACTTGACACCTAGACATACCATTAGCACTTCGTACCGAGGACATGTCACAGCCTCAGAGGCCACTTACTAGATAACCATTTCAAATACTCCCGCTGTTCCTTAAAATCGATGTAGTCCGGTACGAACAGAGCCAATGCCGTATTCACCCCTCTCTCGTCCAGATACCTCTCCAGAAGCACCTGCAGGTCCTCATCCAGATTACCGAATGGCGGCCCAGTGTACATGCCTCTCCTCACCCAGTCTTTCTCCGCTGTCTTGGCATCCGCAAGCTCGGCCTCGGGGAAGAAGTAGACATTGTCGATCGCGATCATGCCGTCCTGAGCGATAGTCTCGATCTGCACGGCGCCCCTGCCTGGCTTTTCGATGGTTACATTCACGCGTGCGGGGAAACTTGGTTCTTGCTCTCCTTCCTCGCTTTCTGGGGACTCGTCGTCCGCCAGCTCGGGTCGATCGGCTGGTGCGAGTCCGTCTTCCGGCGCGACGTTGATGTTGCCACCCTTGGTTCGACCTTGGTTTATAGTACCCTTGCTCTGGGCGCCGCCGCTTTGTCCCTCCGTCGGCAGGTCTTCGCTATCTTCATCATACAGAGCTTTATCCTCCGAGTATTGGTCAGGGTCTTGGTCTAGGGTGTTCAAGTCCGCGATCGAAAAGGTAAGACGTAGCCTAGCAATTTCTGATTAGCCAAAGCTGCGGACGAGGGTCAGAACATCCTACGTCTCATCGCCGAATTTTCGTGTGAGCACGACTTCTTCCTGACCAGGCGTATCATGTAGCTAGAGGGTATTTAGCACGCGCATCATGACGCTTTGATTGTACCTTACCTCAAAAGGACCGTTATCGAGATAATCCTTGATGCTCTCGGGGTACTCGTCTGAGTCTCTCATGTCTTTCTCCATCTGAAGCTCGGACTCGAGTTTGGCAGATAGCTCTTGGTCGACTATGCCTGTTCGTTAGCAACGTATATGTGACCCACAGGTCGCCAACGGACCTTGTCCCTCCTGATCCCACGCCACTCTTGACGTTGAGAATGCGGCGCATCTTGGCCTCGAAGCGACTGTCCATGAGGACTGTACCAGTGTAGGTTGACGGAGGGTGGAAAGAGGACGACGAGCTGAAGACGTTGAGAAACGAGACACTGTCCGAGGTATACTCCGGGTAAAGGAACGGATTGAGAACATGATGGAAGCTCTGATGGTGATTTTGTGAGTGGTGAGTGAAAGAATGATGAGATTATCAAGTATGCTATGCTGGTTCGTTACAGCACTTTGTCCAGCTTGAAGAAATTCTAGCGCCAAATTCCTCCGCATTATCGTTCACCCGAGAGTTCGTACAGTGCCAAGCATCAACAACTCTGAAAATGTTTATGGAACGTCAACTATCCCTCTAGACATGATCACGAAATATTTCTATTGGCGGTTCAAGGCTACTACACACCCATTCTGCCGAGCCTGCTTGCTCGAGAACTGTATATCTTGGCAATGCTCTGAGGGAAGAGGCCTACATCAAACCGGACTTAATGTCTGTCCTTGCCCTGGCACAGTATTCATATGACTCTAAAGCCTATGTCGATCTTGAACGGCCTAGCCAATGATAACACGGAAGCCCTTGTGAAACGATTGCTACAGGGCCGAGAGTCTTTGTTGGTGCGAAATTTGCGCCAGCATCTAAATGACCAGCGACTCGATGGAATGTCATGATACACCACGGCAGAACAAAAGGCACACATCTTACCGGTGCTGGTCCCGGAGAAAACCAAACCTGGAGACCTTTCCACCGTAGCTTTCGCCTCCAAACCCGGAAGCTAATTGCAGCTCTTCACGCGAGCCTGGAAAACGCCGCATTCGGATACGAACGATCAAGATAAGACCACTGCCACCTCAGTCTGTTCGACGCTCGTAGTCCAAATACAGATTCGCATCGAGGCAATAAATCTTCTCTCCCTCCTTGGTCTTAGCATCGAACTTGAAGTAATAGGGTCCCTATCCACTCTCGTTAGACTTGCGTTTTCCCAGAACTTGCCTCCATTGCACGGATAAGCAAGACGTACCGGTACAATGAACATCGGCATCACCCAAGCCGACATCATGATGAGCCCGAACCCCTTGTCAGGAGGACAATCCGGCCGGCCACGTCGGCCTGGCTGGTCGATACTATCGACGAAAGCGCAGAAATCCAGCGTGCCGCTCTCGGATTCGGTGCTGTTGCCATAGCGGGCGGTGAAGTCCAGTGTTGCGTTGTTGGTGATGTTCTGGAGGAACGTACCTGAGAGTTACGAGCGTAAGTGGATCAAGCAGCCTTAAGAGAGTGATTTAGTTTCCTCAACTTACCGTAGAGGTGAACCTCGAAGACGTCGTCACTTCACGCAATGGGGTGTTATCAGGCTAAGGAGACTGAAGGAGTTGTGGTGGGGAAACACACATGTGCAGTGGCTCTGGATACAGCTCTATTTGCTCGATCTGATAGAGGTCGGTCGAACGAGACTCATTGCAGTATCGAAGAGGTGAGCCACCGGGAATTCGTGAGTGCTGAATGAGGGAAGTGGAGTCATAGTGATCATGTTGTTGCCAACGAGAGATTGTGTGCAGCGCTGTACCCCATGTGGCTCCCTGGCCGAGAAGTCTCATTGATAGAGACGCCTTTCCTTGTCATGCGATGATGTTCGTAGAACTAACGAATAACGAAAATGAAAATAATGTACGCAGCCCAAGAGTGATGGGTTGAGGCTTTGACCCTGAGAGCTATGTAAAGTCGAGAAGTCCTTCAGTGTAAGGGGCCAACATTGCTGTGACACACTACCTTATCAATCATGTGGTCCTAGACATGGTCTGCAAATCGAATGTTGGTCTCGATCTATTCCAACACTTCGCCGAACTCTTAAGTTACAGGTACCGCCATGCCGCGCGGCTCAGGGTACGAAGTACACCGTTTCAGAGCCCGGCTAGTGTTAAGTTACCAGGTACCTTAGGGGCTGGTTCCCATCACAGCCGAAACCGATGTGGTTAGACTACACTTACATACATACCTACCGTACCCTGGTTCAAAAACACCTCCTCCAGCTCAAACTGAATTTTTGAAATAACTTCATCAAAACTGCATCAAATAAGCTCAAAATCTAGTCAGTAACTCATCTCATTGTGCACTATAACTTAATATAAAACACAATGTCAAGATTTTCTTAATCAGTTGTGAGCATACAACTCTCATCTTTATCAGAGCACATCACTCAATTAAAACATAAAGTAACTCAACTTCAGATCTTTATGAACTTAAAGATCAAGAATGATAAATTTAAGAAGATTTTTTAATAATTTTACATTAAATTCTTCATTAAATCTGTTCAAAACTTTGTAGAAAGAGTTCTGAATCAATTTAGAACAGTTTAAATTGCAGTAGATCTGAAAGTTCTATGATAAATTATAAATATTGTGTAACACAATATTATAGTCACAAAAAACATTTTAGAAGCTCTCATCAGCAGAAACTCTGCATTGCAATTCTTCATCATTACAGAATATAAATACATATACATTTAAGCTTAAATGACAGTAAATGTGTCATCATTCTTAATAGCAGCATTCTTTTCATCATCATTTAAAGAAAGAAGCATCATCACAGATCTTTTCATATCTAATGATTACAGAATTGTCATCAAACTCATTAACACTATTTTTATTAATCATTGATGCATTCTCTCATTAATTACATTACACAATTACATTAACAGTCACATCTGCATCACTGCAGATCAAAACATCACTGCTATTAAGATTGTAACTGTTAAGCAACTGAAATTAAATAATTTGATAATGTATGCATTCACAGTGACTGAAAAAGAGTCACTGCAGAGTAATATTAAATGAATTATATCTTTAAAAGTAGACAGCAAGATAATCATCATCATTTATGAGATCATTGTGCACAGCATATTGATACAGAGCATTAAAATGAAAGATTAATGAGTTACAGTGACATATATATAGACAGAAAATTATAAGATTAAAGCTGAGAAAGACATTTTAATTAACTATGTAAGATGACTGTGCAGCTTAAAATGAGTAACAGAGTCTGTAATGATGAAATTTATGAATGCAGAGCACATCAATTTAACATTTTAAACTGAGTTAATTTGAAACTCTGAGTACAAGAAGACAGAGTTATATGATTGAGCTTGTTGCATTTAGAAGTGCTTTAAATGTTATAAGTATGATTACATAAGTGCTTAATGTGAAAGTATTTAGAAATGCAGCATATATGTAGAGAATCATAGATTCAAGAATTGTCTCTTTAAGAATCTAGAATTCAACATTAGAAAGTGTGTGAGCTGTAAAGACTTACACAAGATATAGAACAACAAGTGTTTTAAATTTTAAAAAGAGATGATGTGCATATAGATGACATACAACATTAAGCAGACTCAGTGACAGATATTAATTTAAATATTAATTATTAAATTTAAAGAAGTTACATTCTTAAAGATAGCTAATGATGAAGTCAGTGAGATTGACATCAACAGTTACAGCAAAAGCATTAATAATGACAACAGTGACAACAGTGACAGCAGCAACAATATTAGTGAGAATGTGACACTTACATCACATATAACAATGAATAGCAGTCATGAAATCATCAGTAAACTTTACTTAACAATATTTAAGATTCTTACAAAAATCTCATCAATTCTGACATCAGCTCTGAAGACATTCATCAATAGAAATAAAAAGTGATCAATATTATCTATAAAAACAGTAATTATAAATGCAAATTGAACCTCTTTAAAGTTGTGAATTCATGAGTCTCTTATTTATAAGAGGCTGATGAGTAAGGTATGTGACAATGTGAGACACTATGTTACAATAGCTATTCAATGAAGTTTTAATGTTAAGGTCTTATATTGATAAAGATTAACAACTAAGAAACTTAAAAGATTTGTATGCAAAGACTGTCTATATAGTACTTTGCTTATTAATCATTGCATGAAAAATTCAGCTATGATTCAGTATGAGCACATAGTGATATCATAACAATTGTCTTCTCTTCTATGTGCTGATTCTTCAGTACATTGACATATCACTGATGTTAGATCAGTGAGATGTAAGTAATGATTCACTTAACATTCATATTTTGCTTGTTGCCTATCTTAGCTAGACTGATGATCTTTTACAATACTTTAAGTTTGCTGCATTCAGATAGGTGATGATTCAGCTTTGTTTGATGATGAATAACATACAAAACATAAGTGAAATTAACTTTTCTTTATTTTCAAATTGATTAGATTGATGATCTCTTTGTTCAGTTACAATATATAAAGAACTCTTTCTTATACACAACTTGCATTCATTTCATCTTTAACATCTTAATAAATTGAAGTTGTAGCAACTCTGTGTCTTTGAACAGTGCTTTTCTCTTATAATATCTTGTAAACAGCACAATAGCAACAGTGCAACAACAGTAACATCATAATCATTAAGAAAAATAAGAGAGATATTCTCTCTGTTATGTCTTTCATTAAGAATTCAGTGAGATTGTCAGCAATTTTTATACATATGATATTTAAGACATCAATGCATTCTAACAATGTTGCAGTCTAAAGAATGTACTCATATGAGTATGAAGAAACACAACAAAAAATCTTTGAGTTTCTGTTGTTCTCATCATCAGACACTGTTCATTAACACAATCTTAAACATTAATAAGTTAACAAATTTGTCAAAGTCAATTCTGAAGATCAAGTCTGTAAGAATTAAGTCAGTTAAAAATGTAATGAGTATTGTAAGTAACACTGTTGACATACTTGCTCTGCTGAAATGAAATGCAGAAACAGAACAAGACAAAGAAGAATATTAAGTATGAGAAATGTAAGCATCTTAAGACAAATCTGCTGACAAAATACTTACACAACAACAATGAGATACACATTCTGAATAATATTGTTGCACAAAAGAGACAGCAACAGAAATCTCATCACTGCATACAGATATGATCATATTTACTCAATCTTTCTGACAATGAAACATCATCTTTTTGCACCTCACTTTCTTAAGCTGCAGATAAGTCATTGTTGACAGACTTAATTGAAAATGCTTACTCAGTGATCATCACAGCACTGTTAATATCACAGAACATTACTTTCATAGTGTAATCAGTTTGTCAGAAATCTGTTACTCAGAAGAACATTAAGTCTGAGACTGTAATTGATGAATATCTTTCTGCTTTACATTATATGTTACATTTCTCTTTCACAGTAATGTTATCACACACATTATGCCCTGATTTCATTTTCATCTCAGTCTCTGAAGATGTCATCACTTCACAACATTATACTCTCAGCAATTTCTCTATCTTCTTATTTGCTCACACTGACATCACCTCAATGCTGTATCATAATCATTACATTAACAACAAGTTAAATTCTCTCTGTTGTCTTTGCTGTTTCAAGCATATCAGCAACAACATCAGTCAATGCAACATTGTTAAAAATCAGAATTGCAATTATTACAAGATGCTCTGAAAGCTGTGCAACTCAGTTTAACAGAAAGTTTCTTGTCATCTTGTAATGCATTAATGATAACAGATTCTCACATTCTTTAATTGTTAAATTAACAACTTGCACACACTTGTTAATCATGTCATCATCATGACAGTTAATGATATTCATCAGTCTCAGCTTCAGCATCATCTCAATCATATACAGACATCATTTATTAAGCATGTCATCATCTACATTATTTGTGTTGTAGAGCATCACAGCAGTCATTATAAGTCTGCAGAGATTCATAATCTGTTGTTGCTTATAATTTAAGAGCAGTGAGCAGTCACTATAGTGTAAATATTTATATTAAACATCTTCTACTTTATGATTTATTCTCTTAATTTCTTTATGCTTTGCTGTCATCATCATGTTGCTTACTTCACTTCAAGTATAAACTTCTCTTTCTTCAGTTAAATAACAACATCTCAGAAAGCTCTCACAACTCAATGCTGTAACTTAGTTACTTCAACAGCAATCATAACATCAATGAGCAGTCATTGTTCTTGTCTTTCACTTCTAATAATGACATAGATGCAGAGATGACAGAGTGATTTGATAGTGTTTTGCTGATTTGTTAATTGTATTTTGACTTTGCTTCTTCTAATTAATATCATGTAAAATATTTTTGATAAAAGTTTTTAATTTCTTAAATCTCATTTATGCTTACACTTCCTCTCTGTTCTTGCATCATATTTATATTGCAACACTTTCACACTTCTTATATTCTCTACTCAAAGTCACTCATTGTATTCTGTCAAATACTTTACTCACTTAACTTCATATTGTAACTGTTCTCTTCTTTGTCTCTTGCTTAAGATCTCTTCAATCTCATATTCTTTTTCATTATTTATAAGATTCAGAAAAAGCAGTTCTGACAAAGAATTATTGTTTAGACAGCATTTATGAGACTTTAAATATGAGACATAGAATACATTATAAATTCTATAGTGAGCAGACAGAGTCAGTCAGTATACTTATTTATTAATAAGTTTAATAATTCAAAAAGATTCAATGAATTTGTGCAACAATTTCTTACTTAATCTGTGTTGCTTCAAGTTCTTGATGAACAATAGCATCAGATTGTCAATGTTGTAGCTTTTTTAAACATGATTTTTGTCAAAGTACTTGACTTGTGCTTTCACAGTGACTTATCATCACTTTATCATTGTAACATAGATTTTCTTCATTTACTGTGCTCAGTCTTTTGCTGCTGACATCTTTTCTTCATAAATGTTGTTCTCAACATGTTGAGCAATTCTTAAATGATAGCTCATTAATGTCTTGAACAGTGTTTAATTAATTGTTACATATTTTCTGTTTGCATATGCAAACTCTGTCATTAACAGAAAGAACACTCAGTCATCTTGTTCTTCACAACAATAATAATGTAGATAATGTTCTAGAGTTTAATTCTGCCTTTTAATTTGATCATTAATTTGTAAATGAAAGACAGTGCTTAGCTTTCACTTCATCTAAAGTTGATAATAGAATTCAAATCAATATGCATTGATGAAGATTGACTCTTAATCTGAGACAATATTTCTGAATTCTTCATAGCAGCATATGATCTGTTCAATATATATGTCAGCTAACTTGATTGCAGTGAGTTTTTTAGTGACAGAAATATATTAAGTCATCTTTGTAAGACAATTTACAATTATTGGTATGAAGTTATAAACATCAGTTTCTTATCTGCTAGACAGCAAGTCAGTGATTATATTCATTGTTATCTTCTCTCATGATTAAGTAGATAGTGACAACAACTGTAATTTGTCATATGAGTAATGTCTTAATACTTGAATTCTTAGGCATACAGTACATAAAGTAACATATTCTTAAACATCATTCATCATATTGACTCAGTAATACTTTCTAAACAGCAAATTAATTGTTCTGTCTACTTCATAATGTTCTGCTAAAACATCATCATGATGCAGCTTCATGAGCTCATTCTTAACAACTTCATCAGATAATATATATATCTTGTTCTTGTAACAAAGTAGTTCAGTAAAATCAAACATTCATGAACTATCATCAATGTCTTGACAGCTACAGTTACTCTGTAATTTCAAGTCTTATTACATCTTTACTGTTATAACATCAGTGTTCTGTAAGAGATGAATAAGTTTAAGAAAGAGTAATTATCTTTTATTATGTATCATTTTGTTGTTAGTCACTTTCTGAATCAATGCACATAAAACAAACTGTTTGCAATCAGTAGTTTTAGCAACAGAGTTAAGCAGCTTTTCTGCTACATTATATATAAATGAACTAGACATATAATCATCATTCTTCAATTCATTCTCAAATAAAGACTTCCTAAATCTTCTATTAACTTATTCTTAACAGTTATGATCTTCAGTCTGAGTGCTTAATCAATATTCTTTTAATAAAATGATTAACATAATTTGCAAATCTAAGCTTTAAGCATTGATCTGACTAACTAAAGCAGTAATGCTTAATTCTAATTCTTAAGATAGTGTAATCAGCTTTCATTGCAATGTTGATAGCAATCTATTTATGTTCTTTTCAACTTTATAGTCAGAACATCTTAACAGCACATCAGCAAGATTTGTCTTTTCTGATTAATGTGTGATTATAAAATCATAAGCAGCTAGCCTCATGACTTAATGTGTTTGTCTTCTATTTAATGATTTTACATTCATAAATTCTTATAGATTATTGTGATCTGTAAGTATCTCAATGAGATAATGACTACTCTTAAGATAGTGTTGTCAGTGTTTAAATGCCTTCACAATTGTCAACAATTCTTAGTTATAAATTTCATAGTGTGTTTCAGTTAAGTTTAACTTTCTTAATCAGAAAACAACAGAATGTCATTGAGCATCTGTCTGAAGCTGTAAATAGATACTTATTAACTTAATTATTAAGGCATCAGTTTCAATTTAAGCTCTTAGCTCTGAGTTAAAGTGCATGCATCAGAATAGACATCTATATAAAGACATTGCAAAGCTTGCAAAATGCTTACACTGTCATTTATAATCACTTAAATGCATCTATCTTCTTGTCATTCTTGCTGCCTTTTAACAAATCAGTTAAAGAAGCAGTGATCTTAAAATATCTCTGTATAAAGCAATGATAAAAGTTTGCAAACTCTAAAAATATTTGTATCTCACAGTAGCTTCTAGATACTGATCATTTCTTTATGATTTTGATTCATTGTTGATTCATCAAAACATCAGTAGTGAAGAGAATGAATTTAAGAAATTTTATCTGTATAGTATGAAAAGTGCACTTCTTTAGATTTGCATACAATTTAAATTGTTGAAGTCACTTCAAAATTTGTTTCACATGACTCTGATGTTCTTCTAGAGAACTAAAATAGATCAAGATATCATTTAGATATATTATATAAAAGACATTAACTAGCTCAGTTAATACTTAATTGATATAGACTTAAAAAGTTGCTGAGACATTAATCAATCTGAATGATATAATTATGTACTTAAAGTGACTGTAGCATGTGCAAAACACAGTCTTTCACTCATTGTCTTTCTTGATTCTGATGTGATGATAAGCATTCTTAAAATCTAGTTTAATGAACATCTTGACTTCACTTAAATGATTAAGTGTCTCACTAATCAGCAGCAAAGAATGACAATTCTTAACAGTAATTTTGTTGAGATCTCTGTAGTCAACACATAGACATAAGCTTTCTTCATTCTTTAAAATAAACAGAACTGATGCTTCTGCAAAGCTGACAAAATGTTGTATTCATTTCTTTGTCAAGATGTTGTCTAAATATTCTTTAAGTACTTGTAGCTCTGTTTTCAACAGATTGTAAAGTGAATCATAGAATAATTTATGCTTCTTTATCTTTATGATATGATCATGATCTTGATGAGATAATAACTTATCAACATTCTCTTCAGAGAACACATTCACATATTTGTTGTATTGTTGAGATAGCATCAGTGTTTTGTCAATAACATGTACAGCAGTTGTTGATGAGTCTGATTTAGACATCATCAACAATGCATAAACAGCAAGTTAATTTTGAATGTTATTGACAAACACTTCAGACTCATCAATAGTCAGAGATATCTGTTCTATTTTATAGTGTCATGTGTATGAGTCACAATCAATATGAATGTGTTGTCATTTCAGATCTAAGAGATCAAAGATGAGTTCAGATTCATTCTTATTTAAGATATAGAATAACTGTTCTTCAGTTTGCTTTTATTTTTAACTGTTAATGAGTCTATGCTTCATTAAATACACATCATAGCAGTAAACATGTTGTCTTCTCAGAAGCTCTGATCTTGAGAGTTCTGCATCAACTTATGTCAGTTAATGAGTGACAGCATATCACTAAAACATTACATTAATCTTTGCTGCAGTGTTCAACAGTACACTGACAGAAATTCAATCAAATTTAATTCAGACTTAATCTTTCTTTATAATGCTAGATTTCTTTATGATCTCTAATCTAATTTTTGTCACTGAAGCACAGTCAATGAGACTCTGTCTTTTTTTGTCTTGACTGCATTAATCTTAATGTGATTAAGATTTTTCAGAGAACTTCTGCAGTTCTTTACAAAATGATTCAATCTCTTACAGTTATAGCAGTCATTCTTTTTGACATCAGTCTCAAAATAGAATTTGTCTGCATTGTCATGATAACTTAATTTTATAGTCTCAGAATTAAGACAATTATTCTGCTGCAGCTTTGTTATCTGAGTAAAAGGATGTGAGCAGTGCTCATAGATTTTCTTGATAATATAACTTCAAATTATACAATTATCTACAAATCACTAATTAATCTCTAGTCTAGCAATCAGAGCTATTAGGCTTTTTTTTATCTTTGAGAAATCTTAATAGTTAATCAAAGTCACTTAAATCTCTGATTGAAGTTTCATAAAGAGATGACTTATTCTCTGTTTCTTTATATAGCTCAGAAGCTGATTCTTCAGCATGTCAAGATATGTCACAAAAGCTTAAACTGATTAAATAGATTTTTACATAACTTTTAAATATTTCTGTACTGTGTTAAGTCTGCAGTTCACTGAATTCTCAATGAGGTCAAGCAGAAACTCTAAAAAGAATATTTATGACTTATTATTTAGAAGTTTGTTCTTATTGATGTAACAAAATTATGCATCTCAAGATTCTTCTGTTAAGAACTGCATGACAAAGAGAATTTTATTGCAATCATTAAAGAAGTTTTCAGAAATCAAGTAAAATGCTGTCACAGTGCTGCATATAAACTCAGTATGTTTACAGATAAACTTTTCATTATATGTGAATAAGTTCTTTAATTGTTGCATCTGTTTTGCTAAAAGTGCATACATGACTTTGAATGCATGTCACTTTATTAAATTTAAAGAGCTAATAAAAGTATAAGAAGATTCTGTATGCAGTTTTCTCTCAGATAAGACTTAAGAATCTTTATTTCTCAGAAGTTCATCAATCTCATTATGTATGTTAAATGCTTACAGTTCACAATTGATTTTCATAAATCATCATCTTTTCTCATTATTGATCTGCCTAATTTCAGTCAGACAGATCTGTTCATCTAGACATTAATTCTTTTTCTTTATAATTTAAATAGCAGTCTAAATCTCTGCAGATTCTTATTCTTTAAAAGTCACTTAAGTCTCAATATGATCAGAGAATAATTCTGTCTCATTTCACTGACTTCTAGTCTGCATATTACAATGTAATGAATTGTCACTCTTTAAAAAGATAAAGTTGTTAAAATTGTGAATTTACAAGTCTCTTATCTATAAGAGGCTGATGAGTAAGATATGTAACAATGTGAGACACTACATTACAACAGCTATTTGATGAAGTTCTGATGTTAAGATCTTGTATTGATAAAGATTAACAACTAAGAAACTTAAAAGATTTGTATGTAAAGACTGTCTATATAGTACTTCACTTATTAATCATTGCATGAGGGGTTCAGCTATGGTTTGATATGAGTGCATAGTGATATCATAACAGAAGTCAGTGAATGAAAACAGATTTAAAAGAATCACAATTAAATCTTTAAAAATGTGAAAGACAGATGCTGCAGTAAAGACAGCAGTGAGTTATTAAAGCATTAAATTCTTTAAGTGTTAAATAAATCTAAAGAGCAGTCAGACAACAGAAATTGAAAATGTCTCTGAGTAGAACTTAGTAAGCTTGCTGTTCATTAGTTAAGATGATTTCATGATAAATGTCATGAATATAGAGACAGCATTAACTTCAGAGATCACAATGATAATAAAGTAATGTTGATATACTTAAACTTTGTTATCTTACAGTACAACACAATGAAGTTAAAAGACAAGATTATAACACTTTTGCTTTAGAATTTCATCATATAAAACTATGATGTGCTGATCATTCAGAAGTCATGACACAATAAATACAACAATAATATTTATCATTTCTGCAAAAACTGATTTCATCTAATTTATCTGAAACTCACAGAAGAAGAATCAATCTGAGTTTATTTTTACATTAACTTATGACTGAACTGAGCAGACTGAACAGTTTAGACATACAGTAAAGATTTTATAATTTTGAAGATTTAATACACTGAACATAGTCAGTTTAAATGTTTATGCATTCATAATGTATACAGAGAAGCAGTTAAAGAGAATATTACAGCAACTTTAAAGTAATTGAATGATTTACTGAAGAATAATCACTGACAATACATTATAGTGAGAGACTTCAATCTGCATTATTTAACATGAGAGAGCCTGAGAATGAAGAAGAATTCACAGACAGAGCAGCTAATATAAATAATAAATGAATAACAGCTCTCTCTGTTCTTACTGTAGAGCTTAGTTACATAAAGATCTCAGCAAGTATACAACATCATAAATCTGATGTTAAGTAACTCAGACATTACTCAATGATTAATTAGCTATGAAATACAACAATAACATCATGACTTTAATTACTATTTTATTATTACTCATCTTCTACTGTCTGCAGCAGAGACTACATTATAATTTTATTAACAGTGAAATAAAGTAGACATAAAGCTTCTACAACAGACTCTGACAGAATAGCTATCAATGTCACTTCATAATTATAATGAATTTAATATAAAGCAACATATAACTGTCATCACAGAGACAATTTAAGTCATAGTGAAGACAACAGTATCAATGTTAACTTTTAGTAAATGATTAAAGTTAGGATTTGGCCTGAAAGCAAAAGAGATAATGAGAAAAGTAAATAGAGCTTGTTGTTGTTGATAAAGAAATGCAGAATATACATATTTAAAAGATGTACTGCTGAGTCTGCAATGAAAAAGAGAAGAAGCTGACAAAATTAATGAGAATGAGTTACAGAAAATGAATAAAGATGATCTTAAAGAATTCTCAGAAATTATAAAAATTGATGAAGTAAATCAAAAATTATGAAGCTATAAATTAGATTTTCACTTCTGCTCTGAAATAAATGAAAAAGCTGAAATTTACAGAACTGTAGAACAAGACAGAGTTACTTTAAATAATTTTCTTTTCAACTTCTTCAGAGATGAATCTCAGCAACATTACAGAATACAAGTATTTTAAGCTGATATTTATGTCTTTAATTACAGAGACTGAATTAACAGAGACTATAATATGAGCATTAAACAATAAGATATTAAAATTAAATAATATATTGAATTAAATTCTACATTAAATATTACTGCAACTACTTTCACTGCTGCTCTCACTGTACAACTTATATCTAAACAGCAGAAGACATCTAAGAATCTTTAAACACTTTATTACAATGATGCTGCAGAAACTTAATAAAGAAAACTATCAGCAATTTAAAATATATTGATTAATGACATTTCTGAACATCATAGATAAGACTTTAAAGTTTATGATGATATGCAGAATAAGCTACATGACAGAGATCTATTAATTGCTATTTAAAATATTGCTGAGAAATTGAAAAATTATGTTTACAAAGTAGACAATTTATACATTGCTGAAGCAGATTCATAAAGCATAAAAGTTAAGCATATCAGTTACATTATTATTAATGCTGAATGTATCAAAAGTCTTTAACAATATTTTTTATAAAAGATTACTTCACAATCTTTAAAAATGTTATCTATCACTGAAGATAGTAAACTGAATAGAAGACTTTCTGAGAAAAAGAACATTAATAATAAAGTTATCAGAATATGAGTTAGAGAGCTTTATCATTTATATAAACATATTTTAGAACTTATCATTATTACTTATTTTATATTTATTTTATAATGCTAACATGCTGAATCTAGTCAATGATTCACAGCTTTGAGTTACAGCAGTGAGTTAAATTAATAATGTAAACATTATGATGATAAAAAAGTCAGCAAAGAAAAACTGTATCACTTTGCATACAGTGCACAGTTACACAAAGCAATAAGTTCAAAGATATGTCTCTGTCTTTATTTCAGTCAAGTATAAGCTTATTTACTTTATAAATTGTCTCATAAGACATGACACAACAGCAGAGCTGATTTTAAATACATATACAGTATAGATATCATCAATATGTAGAGTGCTGAGAGTTATCTTGAACTTATATTTAAAATAAAAGATACATATACAATACATTTAGATCTGAGTCACAATAAGTCTTAAGAATCTAGTGATGCTAACAGACTTTATATAAAACTTTAAGCTTAAGAATTTATAAAAACTCTATGTAATAATGATGCTGCTGCAGATTCTGTACTGCTGCTTAGTCTGATACAGCTTAGACAGTGAGCACAGAATAATTATACAATAAAAATGAATTCTTTAGAAACTGACAGTCATATAGTGATGAGCAGAAGTCATTATAATAGAGATCTTTTACATAACAGTGAGCTCAGCACTGAACATAGAACTCTTTCTTTTTTTAATGAAATAGTAGTTAAAGAAAACACTGAAAAAGTTTATGCTTTATATTGTCACTACATTAATTTACACTTTAATGAAGAAAATCAGACCTGACTTTACAAAGAAGCTTTGCTGAAAGAGCTTACTGAAATGTCTGTAGCTTTGCTATAAGATGCAGATATAACTTTCATTAAAAGTTAACTTGAAATTTAAAGCACTCTACATTGTATTATTATGATGAAATGACTTAATTATTTACATAAATGACAATGCAGATGAAGCTGTCTGCAGACATGATATCAACAAACTTTGTTAAAATCAGAAAGTGTTGAATATCTATATAGATGACAGTGACATTAAGAGTCAGATAAATGTGATGATAGTGACACTGAAAAGAGATTTAAAACATATGATGTACATAAATATAAATGAGACATTCACAGTGTATATGATGAAGCTACAGAGCCTGATCATGACAATGAGCATAATAAATATGATGAAAATAATGAAATCAAAGCTTTAAATGATAAACATATACATAGATAATTAAGCAGCAATTTAATCAGTCATTAAATTGAGTACACAGTCAGATCAGTACTTACTGCAGTACATAATAAAAGAAGTGAATGATCTATAAAGTTAAAAGATTCAGGTATGAATCTGATGAATATTGATGCACATAGAGATATCAGAAAATGAAGAGACAGATAAAGCAATCAAGATAGCAGCTTAGATCAGAGATTTATATACTGAGAAAGAATAGATTATAGAGATTTGATATTTAATTGTTATCTGTAAGATAAGACTTCATCAGTGAGTAATAAAAGAATGAGTCAATGACTAAAAGAATGAAACAGTGAAATGAATCACATTCAGCATGAAGTAACAGTCAGATAGAAGAGTGTTAAATAAGTATATAAAACTTTGCTGATTCATAAGCTTTCTCATTACTCAGCTATGTACAGAGAAGATTAACATAATTTATTATTTTTATGTTATAAATTGAGCAGACTCTTTACAATGTTCATATAATCTGAGCATTCAGACTATTCATTATATGCTAATGAAATGTTTACAAATCTGAGATTTAAGAAAGAAATTACTGAAATGAATTAACAACATAAAGAAGATTTTATAAGACTCAGTATTAATTAAAGTAATCACTATACTTATGTTATGAAGCAATTGTCTGAGACAATTTCAGACTGTAAAAAAGACATTAAAAAATCTAATATTTTTAGATGCAGTCTAAAATAAAAAATTCAACAATTATATACTTCAGACTGCAGAAAAGACAATTAATTGTTTATAACAATGTTTATTTTTTATTGATGACAGCTGAAGAGAGACATTAACATTAGATCACAAGAAAAGAAGATTAATAAGCATTAGAATTAAGAAAAACATGAAGAGCTACAGAAAACAAAGTCAGAATTTGTATTAATTAGTTAATTCATGAGATGACAGTGATGATGACAGCAAGATAATAATGAAGGTGAGATCAGTATGTGCTAGCTGCTTGTAGTTATGCAGTGTATGGCAGCCTAGGCAGCCTCAGTCACCTATGAATCAATCAATCAATCAATCAACTGTACCCTGGTTTCAGGAAACCGTTATTATAGCATTTCAATGGCAGCAGCGACTTGAGGTGTTTTTCTACCTCAAAAACATAGACTAACACAATGCTGAAAATGATGCTCAGCACTTAATCTGCCTTGAAAACATAGATAGACTTGCTGCTGTGACCGAAACTGTTATTATAGCGTTTCCTGGAAACTATAGCTTCCGGTAAGGTACCTCCTAAGGTATGGAATAAAGCTACCGCATCCACTACTGCCATATCTGAAGGCGTTCGTAAGGTAGGCGCCGCTCGCTATATGCACTTAGGCGCCTTCTCTACCTTAGGAACACTCCTGCAATCGCCCCAGCCCCAGCATGACTGCTGTTGCAGATCCTATGGCGTGAGAGGCGTGTATGGGATATGTATTGATGATGATTGGCATGCGACAGGCTTGAGAAGTTTACGCTCACATAATTGTGCGTCTACCGAAACCGCAAAACCTCAGGTAGCATGCCCTAGGAAACCTGGTATGGCGGCGGATGCATACTTGCCTTGACGCTTTCAAGCAGGCGCTCTACCTAATCCTATGCCTTGTTATCCTGGATCAAAGCAAACTCATCTGATAAACTAGGTAGGCTTCGATTGTACCCCATTGCCGTTGCAGTATCGAGCGACAAATCCCTGCTTCAAGGGATGGAGGCCACTCCTGCAGACAGAGAGGTTGTGACGAGCTGAGTCTTGGGCTCATCCACGCCGCCCTGATGCATCTCTATGTACAGCCCGCCTCAATAAGATATTTCTGTCGTTGACACTGTGCCACTGTACTGCCTGCCTTGGGGATGTCGTTAGTTCAGCTGCAATCTGTCGTTTCAGACACAATGATCCAACAACAATGATCCAACAAGATCATGATCAACATGTATATATGATACCTCAGATCCCCGAAAGCCAGTGTTTCTTGAAGTCATTTCTGAATATCACATTCCCCTTTCCAATATACTGCCTGCCCAGCCAATAGTTATCTTTATTTTGCTTCAGCAGCTAGGGACTTCTATCTTCCTTTGCCTCATACCAGTCATGATGTTAACTGCGTGGTTGATGTTTGCCATGACACAATGTGCTATTGCTCGGCCAAGTCTTTCTCTCACCACACAAGCTGGCAAAGATGAAAACAAATGTCATGGTGTTGGTGGCGATTACTGGGTCATGCATAGAGATACAGCCGTCAACAATGTCAAAGACTTCTGTAACCAGGGTTTAAAGTCTATAGAGTAAGTCCTTTCGACTTGGCTTCTTCGCATTGCCAGAATAGGCACTAATCCAGCCCTTTCCTCCAGATACAACAAACACAGCGTCGACCACCTTCGACTCTCGGTCGAGTACAAAGGCAACGAATTCACAGGCCCCATCAACTCCTCAGACTGTACCGGTCACTTCATTCGCGGCGTCATCGATGGCTGCGACGGCAACGATCCCGTCAACAACCCACATGACTACAAGTTCGGCAGCACCCTCACCACCGGCGACGGCTGGGTCTTCAAAATGGAACCCTTGGCTCAACAAGTCAACGAAGATTACTGCGACGTATCGTACAAATTCATTTACGATGGCTTCGAGGTCCGAGGTAAGAACTGGGGCGACGCGAAACTGGGAGCGAATGGCGAGGGATTGAAAAAGCAGCTCGAGGGCTGTGGCGCGTTGACCGATTGGGGGTTCGAATGGACGCCTAACGATGTGAAGTTCCAGTGGTATGCATATGGACATCTGCCCATCGGGACGAAATCGTGCGTGGGGAACGCGGTGGAGAGTGCGGGCGGTTCGAGTAAGGGGAGTTGCACTGGGGCGGGAAAAATCTAAGTGTTTCGCAGGGGCTTTGTGTAGGATTTGAGGACAGCCACCCAGGACATGGAGAAGGACTATGTCAAGGTGAGAAATGGATCGAATGTGTCATTATACTGAAGTCGGAGTTGTTGCTTGGTCTGCAAATATCCTTGCTCTCAATCGAATGCCAATTGTTATATTCAACTGATGGATGGTAACGTCTACAAGGGTTTAACGAGAGGGAGCGCCATACGAAAGGTCTAACTAAATAAGGTGAGGTAGCTACACCAAAAGACCTCGCTGCTGCGAAAATTTACTACATAAATTAAGCGACACGCCTTATTTAGTTAGACCTTTCGTATGGCACTCCCTCTCGTTAAACCCTTGTAGACATTAATTGTTCTAGTATGTAATAATGTCCCCGGAGTGTTAAAGCCACATCACGAAGATGCGTAAGCTTATTCATATATTAGTCATTATATATTACACCCTCACTAGCCATATATGGATAATTATACGGTCGCATGATATATTACGGAATAACGAAAAACACGTTAAGAACCCTAAGGTACGCTACAGGTACATGTGAAAGCTTAGTAAGCATATATCCATGCTTACTAGGTAAGGTAGGGCTTTAAACAACCCGCGAAAACCCCGTGACCTGACGCGGGTAAGGTCGGGTTAACCCGCACCCGACCCGCACCGAAAAAACCACATCCAACCCGACCCGAGACCCGGACCCAACCCGGACCCGCGCGACTATAGGCAACCCGAGGACCTAGAAACAACCATCTTGGTACTTTCTTCAGCATTGAGCCATCACATACTCAGCTCTCCATGCATCTTGATCAGTAGGAGAATGTTAGAGTGTTAGACATGTGAAGGTCACTTCTGTGTGTTTGCGCTGGTTACGCTGGGCTACCCTCTGTCGTCGTTGTTCAGTGCCAAGGTAGGGCCATCCTCTACACAGTTGCCTGCTTCACCCACTTCTCACTCATGGCGGCCTCCAGCCCCTCTTGACCTTTCCTGCAGCACTTATCTTACCCATCTATTTTAGATCAGCGTCTCTTTGTCTCTTTTGCGATATAAGTGCTTGCTGCAAGATTAATCACCTTGTCAACCCTACAATCCCCGATGAAGTAGACATCAGTCTGTGTTATTACTTTCTCAGGCCAACTGCAAGACGCTGCCACCACTGAGGGATCTTTTTCTAGCGACAAGTGCTTATTGTTGCTTTTACTTCCAGAGCAGTCGTCTACCACCATGAACCAGTTCCCCATAAGACGGAACCGACATCAAGAACTTCTTCTTCGCCTGGCAACTAAAATCTACAGTCGGCGCGGTGGCACCGAGACCTCTCTACGGCCAGAAAATGCCATACTCATTGTCTGTGTGTCTGACACACACAACACCACACCCCTCTTCCTTTCGGTGATCTTCTTCTACATGCCGGTGACCTCACTGAGAAAGGCACCTTTGCGGAGCTCCAGGCTCAGTTGACTTGGTTGAATGATCAACCTCATACGCACAAGGTTGTGATTGCAGGAAATCATGACCTGCTGCTTGATCCAGCCATCGGAAAGGGTTCAGACCAATCTCCTACTAACCTCAACTGGGTATCGGTAATCTACCTGCAAGATCGGTCTGTGACGCTCAACTTTCCGAACGGGCGCGACCTGACCGTGTACGGTGCTCCGTGGACCCCAAAGTTTGGGAACTTTGCCTTCCAGCACCCAGCCAAATCGGATGTGTGGACCAACACCATTCCGGCTCACGTCGACATCCTACTGACCCACGGGCCGCCCCAATGTCATCTGGACATGAACACATACGGTGCTAGGATGGGATCTCCACATCTCCTCCGTGAACTCTACCGTGCCCGACCGCGCCTGGTCGTCTTCGGGCATATTCACGAGAGCTACGGGCAAGAGATGGAGGCGTTCGATCGCTCACAGAAAGTCTGGGAGGAGCTTCTCCTCGCCAAAGGCGAATGGCTGGCGTTGTGCCACTTGGCGTGGCTGGTCGTGCTTCGGAGGGTAGGTGCTGTTGCTCCGATGCGCTCCTCCAAGCAGACGAAGAGCATACGTCTCGTCAATGCGGCTGCAGTCGGTGGGGAAGGTAATAGGGAAACGAGAGCACCTGTGACTGTTACACCATGAGACCTCGTCTGCTGGGCAGTAGATCTGGACGTGCGACTAACAGGTAATAATGCTAAGAGCAGATGACTGTGGTATCGAACGACGATTAACTTACCTAATAACTTAATAATAACCTTAACATCAAGCTTTACTGGAAAGGGAAAGGGAGCGGGAGGGATAAAGCTACCAGGGATGACGGATGACTAATATACGACACGGAGGCATTTGTACGAAGGCTAAAGAAGAAAGAAAGGTAGCTGCGAGAGCCTTCTTGTGTCCTCTATTGAAAGATATTCAATGTTATCGTACTCGGCGTGAGAAAGTGTCGTTCTCTTCTGTGACTGCTTGCTGCTATGACAGTTCATCGTTTATCGTTCCTGGTTCGATAGTCGACCAATCGGACTACATGTTACACATGCCCGCTATCGACCCTCGTTGGGGGCCCAGGGCGCGTATGAAGAAGTACAGCTTATCTTACCCGCCATGCAGCCCTCTCTACGAAATGTAATGAGTCCCTGCCAGAATCTGGCGTTATTTACCTTGGACCCCAGGAAAAGAATTTTTGTTGCATCTCTCCTCTGACAGAGTATCAGTAGACTGCCTCGAGCGTCCCAATGCTTTCCTTCGATCTATAACAAGATCAGTCTTATCTTCCCTCTGCGGCCTTGGGTGCTGTCTCTGCCTCCGCCATGAGCGTGGTCTACTTGTCAGCTACCATCCTCTATGCGCTTTTTTGGAGTGTAAGAGTGTCGGCCGCAGATTCAGGCACCGCAAATGGAACCGTTCCTGCGCCGGTGGAAATTGCAGCAAGCGCGTACTGGTCCGTGCCTCTTCCACTCATCTGTTTCCCCGTTGAGTGTGACTGGCGTTGAGGGCTGTCGCTGACCGTTGGCGGGTGCCGAACAGGGAGGGCAATGACGGTCCGTGGTCGTCGTTCCAGCTGCGTATAGGCACGCCCCCACAATTTCCTCGCGTTCTCATCGCCACCAACGGCTGGAATTCCTGGGTGGTTCTGCCGCAGCCCGGCTGTAATTCCAGCACGGTCTCATGCGCCGACTCGCGAGGGACTCTTTTCAATCCCAGTCAATCCAGGACTTGGCGGGACCAAGGCCTTTACCCCTTGAGTTTGGAACAGAATCTCAACTATTCCACCCATGCAGATTACGGGTTCGACAAGGTTGGCGTCGGCCTTCTGGGCAGTGGGGGCCCAGTCCTGGACTCCCAGGTTGTCGCTGGATTTGAGAACAATGTCGATTACTATCTAGGAATGTTCGGGCTGGCGCCGTTCGCGACCAACTTCTCCACAGTCGGCAACCCGCAGCCGAGCTTCATCGCCACTCTCAAGGCGAAGAACCTGATCCCCAGCATATCCTGGAGTTATACTGCGGGAGCCCGTTACCGTAAATGCTCCTTGCTCCTAGTTTCTGGGAGTCTGCTGATCAGGGATGTGATTGATCAGGTCTGAAGCAGGTGCTCGGAAGTGCTATCATAGGAGGTTATGATCGCTCGCGATTCATCCCGAATAATAGTACCTTCCGCTTTGCGCCAGACATCAATCGTGACCTCGTCGTTGGGCTTCAATCGATCACATCCACCGAGAGCGGTGGTAAGACTTCTTCGCTTCTTCCCTCTGGGATACTGACTTTTGTCGACTCCACGATACCGTACATATACCTCCCGGCCGAAGCGTGTTCGGTGTTTGAGAAGCAATTTGGTCTAAGTTGGGATCTCACCAGCGAGCTTTATCTGGTCAACGACAGCTTGCGTCGAAACTTGTTGGCAAGGAAACCATCCTTTACCTTTCAACTCGGTGACTTGGCGACTGGGGGTCCGACTGTGAACATCACACTGCCCTATGACAGTTTTGACCTCACTGCGAGTCAACCACTGGTTGCAAATACATCACGATACTTTCCTCTCAAAAGAGCCGCGAACGATACTCAATATGCGCTTGGGAGGGCGTTTTTACAAGAAGCGTGGGTGCTCCACAGACCAGGGCCTTGCGTCCTTTTATGGCGAGGGTTTTGCTGACATTGACCAGGTACCTGATCGCAGACTACGAACGCTCCAACTTCTCCATCTCCCAATGTCAATGGGTAGAGAATGCTGCGCAAAACATAATCGCTATCCCATCAATCGACGGAACGGCCAACGCAACGACTGCACCTCCCTCTTCACTTGGAACCGGTGCCGTTGTCGGCATAGTAGTTGGCGGTATCCTTCTCCTAGTTCTCGGCGGTTTGTTCGCCTACGCGTTCGCGAAACGCAAGTGGCCCTTCAAGCACGTGCGCAAACCGCGCGCCGAAGACGGCGCGTCAGGCCGAGACACCGACACCATGAGCGACAAAGCCGAGATGGACGCCCACCTCAGCGAGCGAGTCGAAATGGAGTCTCCGTACGAAGGGGCGAAAGAAATGCCCGGAGAGATGGCGGGAAACACAGGACTAAAATACTTGCCCAATACTCCCCCCGGCGAGCTGCAGGGCTCCCCGACTCCACCCCCGAACGCGCACGAGATGCTGGATCCAAGCATGTACAACGAACTACCGGCGAGTCCGGTACCGCCCAACTACTTCGCCGGCACCACAGTGCCGTCCCCCCGCCCATCGCGGCGGTCACCACTCCGCCGAGCATTATCACCCGAGACCGTCAACGCCGGCCTGGACTCCGTCCCCATCTCGCCCCTCCCATCGCCCGTCCCAACGCCCCCACCTCCGCCCAACCGCACCAGTTCCGCCACCCCGCCAGCACCGACGGACGCCGCCGCCTTGCATTTCGCCAATCCAACGCCCACCCCTGTGCCCCGCACCCCATCCAAGCCCCAACAGCGCCCCTTCCAGCTCAACCTCCCGCACGGCTCCACGCCGGCTTCGCCCGTGGCTTCGTCGGGCGGGCCGGGACGCCTGCCGTCCATTGCCGTGCACGCGCCTGAGCCGGACGAGCCGCCGAGCGAGAACTCGACGTTGCAGCAGACGCCGGCGCGGATGAAGCAGATGTGGAAGCCGGCGGATTATAGTGGGGAGGGGTATCATAGTGATGGGGATTGATTGGAATGTTGCCTGGGCGTTTTGAAAGTGGGGGAGTGGTTGGCAGCTACGTTTTTTGGATTTGGGGATGTGATTGGTTTGCAGCTTGGTTGATAACGCAGTTGAAGGCGGAAGGAATATATTTCCCTGTATATATTAAACATAGATTATGTGGCTCATCAGATGCACAACGGTGTAGATTTATACCACTGGTGTAAACACCCGACGCTCGCAATGCACCTACGAGCAGCTGCTATCGATGTGACTGTTCACCATCTGCAGACAGCTTGCAATTTCGCCATAACAGGAAAATCCCAATCACTAACGCCCCCAACCGCCCCGCTCCCGACGCCGATCCGGATATGGTTCCCTCCGACACCAACTCCCCCTCGCCCTAGACGTCCTCACGGCAACACCAGTCCCTGCCCTAGCCCTAGCACCAGCACTAGCACCAACTCTCTCAGACCCATCCCCCCTCCCATTCAGCCCACCCTCCACCACCCCACTTTCCCTCTCCCTTTCCCCTTCCCTTTCCCATTTCCGCACCCCATTCCCATACTGCACATGCGCATCCCAATCCGCCAACACCCGATACGGACTCCGCAACCAAGCCCGCAACTCATGCAGAAACAGCCGCGTATGCTCCCGGCCCAGAAACTCGCTCAACATCTCCTCCGCCTGCCCGCCGCTTCCTTGCGTGTCGACCGTCTTCAGAATCGCGATGACGTAATCCAGCAGGAACGCGGCGTTGTTAGCGCGTCGGTCGCTGCTGCTGCCACCTCGGCCACCGCCACCGCCACCGCTGTTGCCGTCGCCGTTGCTGTGGGCGTGAGCGTGAGCGTGAGCGTGAGCCGGGGCGGAGGCGTGGCCGGGCGCGTGGCCGGGCGGAGGGGTGGGGGTGTTGGTGGTGTCGGTTTCAGCGGGGTCAAGAAAGGCAAAGACCCTCAACTCGCGACGGATCCAGTTCCGCGCGCGGGAAACGAGGTCCGCATCGCGCGCGAACAGCGCCGGCGTCAGGGTCTGGTGCCGCGAGAGCCGGTTCGCGCCCACGTGCAGCGAGTACAGGCCGTGTCGGTAGATGTGGCGGCGGCGGGCGAGGGCGGCGTCTGCGTCTGCGTCGGGCGAGGCGCTGGGGGAGGTGCTGGTGGCGGGTTGGTAGGGCCGTCTGGGCCGGTGGTGGATGGGTCGGTGCGGGTGGGATGCGGTGCTGGGGGTGGGGTGGGGGTTTGGGCGAGCGGTTGGGGAGGTTGAAGCAGAGGTCGGGGTGGTGGGAGCGGGCAGGGTGTAGGTTTTGAAGTCGGTGGCGGAGCGCAGGTCGTATTCGACGGCGGTGGTGGGAGCGTTGCAGAGGGGGCATGTTGGTCGCTCGTGCAGCCAGCTGATGAGGCAGAGGAAGTCGAAGTGCTGGTGTCGGCAGCTTGATGTGATGGCTCGTTCGGAGACTGGTTCGAGGCAGATTACGCAGGCGTCGGCGGTGTGGGGGTCATGGTCGGGGGAGCGGGGTCCGGGTTCGTTGGGACTTGGAGGGTTTCGAGGTTTGATGGCGAGGTTGGCTTCCATGTACGGATAGAAGAGGAGGTGTTGGCCATTGGAGGACGGAAGTTGAGGATCGCCACTGCATCGCGGGTCGCTGCGCATGTGCCGTTAGCGGCTACCGTAGTGTCCGGAGAGATGCATCGCCTCTTGCTACTCTTGAAGCCCTCGAGGGGATTTAGAAAAATTCAATAGTGTAGCGCGTACATGTACAGTAACGTCCGCTTCTGCCTTACCATCGAGCTCGCGGGGTGAATATGATAACGCCGCTGAATGACGGATCGATGAAGTCAGTTAGGCGCAAGATGGCGTCTCATACGATCACCGGCCTCAAGCGATGGTCTTGCCAAAGCAAAGAGCTTCCCGGTAAGTCCGGATCCTTCAATTGAGTACTGCTCCGCTTAGATAAAGCTAACTTGTACATTGTAGCTGTATCGCAGATCAAAGCTATCCATGTCTACGACTTTGACAACACCCGTGGGTACTTCTGGCCCTCGTAGCTAGGCGTGCGCCCCGGTCTAATACGAAACAGTCTTCACGAGTCCCTTGCCAAATCTCAAGCTATGGACGGGGCCGACAGTGGGCCATCTTCAGATGCAGGAGGGCTTCGCGAACGGTGGGTGGTGGCATGACCACCATATCCTGGAGTCGACAGGCGAAGGGATCGAGAAAGAGGAGTCGCGGGCGTGGGCTGGCTGGTGGAACGAGCATATAGTGTGTGCGATGTGTTTACTGGAGCTGAACGGCTGACTGACGGCTTAGGTCAATCTGGTGGAGCTGAGCATGCAGCAGAAGGACGCCCTGAATGTCTTACTGACTGGTAGGGGAGAGCATAATTTCGCCGACCTGATCAAGCGCATTGTTGGTAGCAAGAGCTTGGCTTTCCATATGGTCTGCCTGAAGCCTCAGGTTGGGCCAAACAGCCAGCGATTTGCAAGTACAATGGGCTACAAGCAGTCATTACTGGAAGAATTGATACATACGTATAAGGAGGCAGACGAGATAAGAGTATACGAGGATAGACCGAAACAGTCAGTGGCCAACTCTTGAACTGATGGAAGAAATCCACCAACGTTTAGCAAACAGTGTCAAAGGCTTCCGGGACTATTTCGAACGATTCAACAAGATGCTTCTCTCCCCTACCGCTCCGACTCCCCGCAAACCCATCACGGCCGAAGTCATCCAAGTAGCCGAAGGCGTCGCCACCCTCGACCCAGTCACCGAAGCCGCCGAAGTCCAACGCATGATCAACTCCCACAACCACGCCGTCCGATCCGGCATCCACTCCCAGTTCGGCCGCTTGCAGATGAAACGCACCATCTTCTACACCGGCTACCTAATCTCCCCCTCCGACACCGCCAAGCTCCTAACACTCATCAGTCTCCCGCAAGGCATGCCCGAAAGCGAAATCAAATTCCTCGCCAACAACATCCTCATCACCCCGCGCCCCTGCCCCAAATCCATCCTCGACAAGGTCGGCGGCATCGGCAAAACCCTCACCTGGCACGTCACGGGCACCGCCGTGTACGAGAACAAGATCTGGGCCGCGCGCGTCTCGCCCGTGCCGGAGAGCGAGAAATATTACACGGAGAACCCTGTCCCGATCGTGGTGCTCGCACTCCGCAAAGGCGCGCGGCCCATTGACGCCGGCCGGATCCAGAACTGGCAGCCGGTGGCGCCGGACCGCGGCTTCGTCTTCGACACCGTCGTCGGCGAGAAGGTGCAGTTGCGCGTCGAGGAGGAGATGGAGGGCGAGAACGAGTGGGAGAGTCTGTTCGCCAACAAAAGCAACAAGAGACGCCATCCGCAGGAGGAGGGTTCGCATTTTCAGAATCACGCCTCGTTGCAGAACCAACATCATAATCACCCACACCATCATCATCACTATCGGCTCGGCGGACCGGACGAGAACAGAAGGGCGAGCGGCGGAGGCACGGGCCCGAATGGCGGGGGATACCGCGGGAACAATCAGAATCGTGGTCGTGGCGGCGGCGGCGGCGGCGGTGGTGGTGGCGGTCAGCGAGGCGGCCGAGGCGGTCGCGGTAATAACCATAATCGCGGCGGCGGGGGACGAGGAGGAAGGGCGAGAGGAGGCGGCGGCGGCGGCGGCGGCGGAGGAGGTGCGTATGGAAATTACAGGTCGCTCGACGAAATGGGCGATGTTAGCCGCGGCGGAGGAGGAGGAGGAGGCGGCGAATACGGACAAGGGAGCGCGTTTCAGAACGTGCAGCCTTCGTATGACGACGGTGGGTATCAGGGCGCGGGTGCGGGTGCTGGTGTGGAGCAGGGGCCGCACAACGCTACTTTTCTGCCGGGAGGTGGGGTGTCGCTCGGGAACGCGAATGGGATTGGGATTGGGAATGGAAGGACGGGTTCTGGGATGGGATTACCGTATAATAATTACTAGGATGGTCAAATCAAAAGAAGATTGTCGCACCGCAAGCTTACTTCCACAATCGTCCAGTGAACCAGTGGTGGGACCAACGTCACAGGCAGTATACGCCGGAACGCAGACGGCATTCGCTCCTTGAGATCCAAACGTCTGTTTGCTTAACACATCTTCATTTCCACATCCGTCCACAGCTAGCGGAACTGAGCTAGCTACTCATCTCATCCCGCTCGAAATCGTCCGATCTTATATACAGTTGTATCTGCGCCCAGAACCTGAAGTTCATACCCCGCTGTAAATGCCACGATTTCGACGCTTCGACGCTTCGACAAGTTGGAGAAGAAGAAAAGGATGCTGAAATCGAAGTGGGTATGTGTGATTATCGTATCGTATCGTATCGGATTGTATCGCATCGTACCGGCTTCAGCGCGGCGCTCGTCCCGCTCGCTTTCGCCCGCGCGAGAGGATCCATCCAAGCAAGCACGCATCCAAATGCCACGCTTCTCAAACCAAACACGCGCCAAAAGCTCCGAATGCCAGTCTATGTCGCTCGCTCGCTCGAAGTGCAATCTCTTAATGCCACACCACACCACTCTCATCTCCAAAGCCACCCATCCAACCCCCTCAATCATCATCCGTCAACTTATCCAGCAGACTAATACTCAGAATCATAACCAACAGTCCGATCGTGACAATAATAAACAGGGCGAAGCCGAACCAGCCCAGGATCATGGCGGCGGTGCCGACGCCGGAGACGACGCTGCCGTTGCCGAGATCCTGGGCGATGGTGCTGGCGCCGACCGAGGCCGTGTGCTGCCACAGCACCGACACCAGCACGAAGACCGACGCCACGAAGATCAGCGCCAGCGCCACCTGCGACACGGGCCGCGAGGGGAAGGGCTTGACGTCGTGGGCCGAGCCTTCTTCGTCGGTCTCTTCGTGCCAGCCGGGGAAGGTGGCGAGGAGGATGAAGCAGATGAAGGCGAGGATGATGGCGACGATTCTGGGGGGTGTTAGCGGTGTCGATTCGAGGAGAAGGGAGAGCGGGGGGTGGGATAGGATTGGAAATGGGAAGAAGGAGAAGGAGGGAAAACGTACATGAGATAAGGAAAAACAATCGAGTCCTTAAAGGTACTAGCGACCCAGATCAGGTTCAGCGGATCCTGATCGACGCTGATCTGGCTGGCGAGCGAGCTGGCGTTGTTCGAGCACAGAAAGGCGCCCCCGTCCGGGTTGATGCAGATGCCGAAGTAGCCGACGCGCACTTCGAGCTGGGCGCGGCCGACGATGTTGGCGATGGCCGTCGTCACGCCCGGGTCGACTTGCGCCGGGTCGTAGGTGGGCGGGTATTTTTGGTAATAGAGCGATATCAGGAAGATGCCGGGTATCAGGGGTGAGGAGGATGAGCAGCCGGCGAGGAGGAGGGCTGTGGATGGGTTCTTCGGGTTAGAATTGGGGTCGTGTGTGGGGGTGGGGCGGGGTGGGGCTTACAGAGTAGTATGATGGAGATGGCGATGAGGATCATGAGGACGTGGTGGTAGCCGAGTAGTGGTATCAGCCCTGTTGCCGAGTGTCAGTGTTGAGTTCTGAGCTAGTTCTCGTTGAGGAATGTATCGTACGTTGTAAGCCAACGGCAAACCGTATGTTTGCCATTGCGAGTCTCTTCTTCCTCTGTTACCTCAACTTCGGTTCTCTCACCCTTCCACCCAACGTCTTCGCTCCTCGGCCTTCCGAGAAGGAAGCTGCCCGAAAATATTCCCCTTCAGTCACTAAGTATTCCAAGCTCAATCCTATACCCAAGTTGGAGGTTCGAATTTGACAGACGTCCAACAGAACCCGATACGGTATGCAATCGAGGAAGGCGGAACGGTTGTGATATTCGAAAAATGTGGAAGCGAGGTATGTAAGTCCGTGACGGTCGTGGAGAGATGGTATCGTCAAGAACTGCAGGAGATACGCTATCGTCAGATTGGAGATTCTCCACACACTCACACAAAGGATATTGAAGGTATTGAAGTAGCTATCTCAAGATGATGTCCTCCACCTAGAATCGTCTTAGTAAATCCTTGCACTCTCCGATGTAACCTAGTCGTTGAGATTGGAGAGAGGCTGGGTGTTCTGGAAAGAATGCGGTGGCTGGCAATGATGAGGCTGGGACAGGGGAGTTTTGGAGGTAGCGAAACGTCACCAAAACATGACTATCGACCGGGCAACAAGGCGTTACCAAGGTTTCTGGGTAGAGGCTAAGAGATAAGGTTTTCGGGAGCGGGACTTACCAGAAATGACTTAGCCACTAATCCACGTGTTTCAAGCCAATCATAATTGCAGGAAAGAGCCTCAAACATGATTTGTCATCATTGAAGAGCCAACTTGGAAGAGTCCAAGAGCTCAGAGCTCAGTGCTCACACCTTACGACACATAGTGAGTAAAGTGATGACAATAATACGGAAGTAGTCTTGTCCATTTACTCGTTGCTAGTAGCAAATAAAACTACCATGTTAATTTACCATTAGTCCGCTCGTGCGCCGCTCCAATCCAGTGTGAACACTCGCTTTGAAGTGTGCGCCAACTCAGGTTTCCACCCGCCGCCACAAGCATATCCGTCAAAGCTTTCCCCCTTCAAGCACAGGTCGCATTGAAGGCAAACCTTGCAAGATCTAGGACCGGCTCCGATGCTTCCTCTCCCGCACTCTCGCACTCACTGTCAGGAACGATCATGTCCTCGCTGCCGTTGGGGAACGTCATCAACTGAGCGGACGGCATCTTGCCTGCTATGTTGCGGCGAGCAGTTCCTGGACTGGCTGGAGGTGTTTCCAGGACAGCTGCGATCATAATGTTCGCTGTTGAAGTTGGTGTTGTGGAGGCGTCCGGGCTCTGCAATGCACTGATAGCGCATCGCTGCGACGAGGTTATTGTGGTCCGGCGCTCTAGCTTTGGCTGAACGGGTGAAGGGCGCGCTGCAACCCACGATTCAGATCCGTCTGCCTGCGCTACAGCTGGATGATGCCCTATCAGCCTCCCGCTTTCCTTGCGCTCTCTTGGCATTCCTCCGTTCAAGTGCTTGCCCGGGGCCTTGTAGGAGAACTTCTCTTTGAGGGCCTTGAGCTCCGCGGATACGTGATTATCTAAGCTTCTCGCAGCTGACCGCTTTGGCATAGACCCAGCAGCAGATCTCCCAGTAATTTCCAACTCCGCTGGTCGAAATGCGTCCGTCTCTATTGTTATCTTTGCTGAGAGCCCTGGAATATCCTCCGGGGTCACTGGTTCCTCGATTTCACAAGCCGTGGACTTCGGAGCAGGTCCCTTGTCAAATACCTTTGTGAACACCGACAATTTTCCTCTCTTGATCGATTGGGGAGACTCGCAAATGTCGGGCAAGCCTGCCATAACATCTTCAATTGAATCGTCCGACCAGATATTGACATCAGGTCGGTTTGGCTTCTTCCCGGACCCACCTTTTCGAACGACTGGACTGGAACCTGACCTGGAGGATGTGAAAAAGCGGCTTGTTTCGCGCTCAGTAGTTGGAGTCTTGACAGAGTATATTTCAGCTGTGAGATCGGAGCATAACCGTTGACGCTTGATTGGATAAGAAGCCGGACTTGACTGGCCCAAAGGCAGATTATGCAACGGCTGCGATCTGGCGGCCTGTGACCTTGGTGTGGGAAACGCTGATGGTGAGGTCGAGATGCTCGAACCTACAAGAGATGTACTGGACGGGACTGCACTAGATGACCAGGATCCGGATGCCCGTTGCAGCAGACGTTGCTGACTCGGTGACGGAGTAAAACTATTCGGATCCAATTCCGCGAGTGGTGTGCGCTTTGGCTTGAAGAATGAGTCAATCGGCTTCTTCACTTTCAAGTCTGAGAATGCATTCGATGTTTGCCTCTTAGAGGAACATGTGCGAGGAGTGATAGGAGTAGCTTTGTTTCTTCTGTCGAATAAAAGCTCCGTCTTAGTCATTGGATGAAGATCACCCCGCGCAACTCCTATCGCGATGTCTTGCTCAACAGCACTACCAATGAATGGCATGTCATCCTCATTGACATTGCCGACAACGTCGGTATTCAACACCAGGCTGTTTGCTAGAGGGCAGAAGACTCTTTGGTGCAAGAAAGTTAGCTCAGCCTGCCGAAAAGCCTCCGAATACCCGGTTGGCACATGATATTGACCGTCGAATTGGAGCATCCGAAGGATCTTTTCAATGGTTTTGTGCTTTCGAACAAGTCGATATGCAGTTTTCAATCCCATTTTGTTGATGCTCGCCAGGTAGTCGCATCCACTGAGGATAGCCATCCGTCGGAAGTCCTCGTCCGTCCAGCCGACCAAGCTGATTTCTCGACAGGCAGTGAAATCCTTTCGATTGATCTCCACACAGTCGCCATACTGGTCCAACTTGGTCAGGAGGCTCCGCGCACCAAACACGAGAAGATCTGAATCCTCAGAAATAATGCCGTCGATGATCCCTTTACGTTCGAGGTAAGCGAGCTGGGCATCTGCCTCGTAAGGCGCCACTAGATACTGAACATCGAGCCGTTTCAGCTCTTCGATCAGTTGCCTTGCCATCTGTGGGGTAACATCCACAGCCTTTTGCAACTCGAGATGTGCCTGCGAGATCTTGCCTAGTTTGTGCAGCTCAAGGCCCAATCGCTTGCTCTCCTCTCGTCTCTTAGCCCGACCATCCTCTGTAGTTGCCTTGCTAGGTAAGTAGTCACCGTCGAAGACTATATATGGAATGACGCCGAAGTGGATAAGCATGCGGACTCGATTCATGGCGAAGTCCACATATCTGAGGTATCATGAGTTCCACTTCCACGTACTGGCCTGGTTCTAACTTACTTAGCCGTCGGTCTCTCCAAAGCAAGGTCAATGGTACAAGCTACCGTTCCTCGATGTAGCCAGCCATAGGCGTCGACTCCTATTGTTTTTCCAGCGAACTTTTTGAGATTGCAGGGCTTATGTATTGACTTGAGGAGTGGCAAGAGGCCTGAGACGCCATCAGTATCCTTCAACAGTCACTCGTGTGCGGGTCGTACCTGAGATACCCATTGTGGACAGATTGAATTGCAGCGGAAGCAGTATCGCCAGTATAGATGCTTTGTTTACACCCTGGAGGATCTGCGAATGACCTTTAAAATAGCATCTCCAGCTGTTTTGAAACGGACAACTGAGCACCACTATGGAGTGTACAAGTAGCAAGGAGTGCACAACCAGGTGGCACTACAGAGTGTTGATTTGTTCAATCATGGCGGTCGTCACCTTCCCTCCGAAGGCTCACGCGCGAGTACGCGTTGAGGAAAGCACGGTCGAAAAGGGTGCCATATTAAGCGAAAAGGCGGTGAAGATTCTGCCAGATCCTTGAAGTGGGATAACCATTTTTGTCCAGAATTGTTCAAAGCTCATCAGCTCCCGTACCTACGTCTCACAAAATGCCCAAAAGTCTGGCCAAGGTACAAAAGAAAATCAGCAAGAAGCGCGGCAACACCAATTCGTTGAATGAGAATAGTCGAGATGCCCAGAAGTTACGGCGTGCTGGCGCAAGGGGTGACAAATTAGCCAGGCTGTCGGCAGCCCGAGCCAAAGTCAATCAACCTCATAGTACGTTGTGGCATCCTCGTTCTTTGTCGTATAGTGCTTATTCTCATGCTTCACAGAACAAAGGGTAGCTTTCTTCCAGCAAGCGACAAGGGACACCCCCACTCCACTGCCCTTGCCTGTTACCCAGGGTCTGATCCAGAGGTCTTTTCAGCACCACCACTCCCAATGCGATTCGCAATCTGACAGACAGCTAGATACATATCACGGGATGACGAAGAGCTCGCAAAGTTGCAGACAGAACGCAGACCCGGCCGGGCGTCTAGTACGAGAGAAGATCTGCTGAAGCAACGCATCGACACGGAGAACAGGGAGTATGACGCGGGCTTTTGGATCCCGGATATGGAGGATGCAGACAACATAGCCCGGCTTGAGAGTTGGACGGGAGACTGGACGTCTCTGAATACACTCACGTATGTCCGGCTAAGTCGAGATGGGAAGAAGCGATCTTCGAGTTTTCCGCCCAAGGCTCAATCATGACACTTCCTACCGTACTGCAGCCTCTGCTTCAAGTGCTCCATCCTCAGGTTGCTATCAAGGAATCGTCGAACTCGTTTCCAGTAGCAGAGAGCGCAATAACTTCGGAAGGTAGGGTGATGCCACTGTCTTATGGGCGTTTGATTCTTTACATCGGGCCAATCTCCTTTCTCGGCGTAGGCTGCATATTTGCACAAGAGCCCAATTTATGCACAGATGCCTCCGTTTCTCGTCGGTCTTTGATATTTCGTCTGTCTTTGGTCGTTCCGCACCGAGCTACAGTTCCTTATTACCTGGTATCGTTCATTCAGGCTGACTCAGCTACGCTACCACCTTGTAAATCACTCACGCTGCCGGCTTCGCGAAGCTAAGGTAACGTACTATAAGGGATGCAGGAGGGAAAGGATGCCCGTCCCTGCATAATGTACATTGACTTACCTGGCAAGTCGGGCCAACACAAGATGCCGAGGTCGGTCGAGGTTGAGGTGCGTATTCTGTCAAATGTCTACGTACAAGTATTTATACCCCACGAGCGGCCTGACCTTTCTTTACAACCACAAGCCCAGCTGCTACTTTCTTGCTGTATGCTGTTTCTGGGTTAGAGGAGAGGAAACGATTATCTTCAACATGCATCCCTACGTTGTGGTCTCTCTTGGTGCTGGCGTAGCTTTCATTCTCTTTAAAGTCGTTTCCAGTACCCTCACCAGCCGTTATCATGCCGTCGAAGCCCAACGGCGGGGCTGCAAGCCTCCGCCAAAGCAAGAGAACAATTGGCCTTTTGGCCTGGATCGATTGCGAAATGTCATCCGCGCGGACGCGGCCAAGAACTTTCCAGACTTTCTGGTTGAGGCATTCCGGGCAATGGGAGCAAACACGTTCGAGTTCAACATAATTGGCACCAGTGGTTACCTCACCTCCGACCCGAAGAACATCCAAGCCATACTTACCACCCAGTTCAACGAGTTCTGCCTCGGTCCGAACCGACGCAACGCTTTCATGCCTTTGCTCGGCAGCGGCATCTTCACGCAGGACGGCAAGGCGTGGGAGCACTCTCGAGCGATGATCCGACCCTCGTTCGTTCGAGATCAGGTCTCTGATCTCGAGCTCGAAGAACAGCACGTGGCGGACATGATGCGAGCCCTCATCGTCAAGCAAGATGGATGGACCGCACCCGTAGACTTGCAAGTTCTCTTCTTCCGCCTGACTCTCGACTCCGCCACCGAGTTCCTCATGGGCGAGAGCGTCGGGTCTCAGGTCGCCAACCTCCCCGCCGAAGCCCAACCCAACGGCGGCGTCAAAGTGACTCAAGACGAGAAAGCCTTCGCCAACGCCTTCGACGTCGCGCAGAGGTACCTCGCCCGCCGCGGCCGCCTGTTCGACAAGAACTGGCTCGATAACACGCCCGGATTTCGCCTCGCCTGCAAGCAAACGCACGAGTTCGCCGACCACTTCGTGCGCCTGGCCCTGCACCCGGACCTGAAGGACAAAGACGAGGAAAAGGGCGGGCGGGAGAAATACATCTTCCTCGAAGCGCTGGCGGCGCAGACGCGCGATCCCATCGAACTCCGCTCGCAGATCCTCCACATCCTCCTCGCCGGCCGCGACACCACCGCCTCCCTGCTCGGCTGGACCTTCTACCTGCTCGTCCGACACCCCGCCATCTACGACGGCCTCCGCGCCACCGTCCTCGCCGAGTTTGGCACCTACGCCTACCCCCGCAACATCACCTTCCAGAGCCTCAAGTCTTGCAGACAACTCCAACATACCCTCAACGAATCGTTGCGCCTCTACCCCGTTGTCCCCTTCAATTCCCGTGTCGCGACAAAAGACACCACCATCCCTGTTGGCGGTGGGCCGGACGGGAAGAGTCCGATTTTCGTGCGCAAAGGCCAGCCGGTCGATTACTCCGTGCACGTCATGCATCGGCGCAAAGATCTTTGGGGCGAGGATGCGGACGAGTTTAGGCCGGAACGGTGGGTGGGCAGGAAAGTCGGGTGGGAGTATTTGCCGTTCAACGGTGGGCCCAGGATCTGTCTCGGTCGTATGTATCCCTCTCTTCTTGTTGCCATTGATGCACCCGAGCGTCCGTCAGATCTCACCGTCAGAGCGCTGACCATGAGGACAGAGCAATTCGCCCTGACGGAAGCATCGTATGTCACGGTCCGCCTCATCCAGCGGTTCGACCGGATGGAGAACCTCGACCCGGAGCCGGCTCCGAAACATAATCTCACTCTCACGAGTTGTTCTGCGTCGGGCGTGCAGGTCAGATTGCACGAGGCCCTAGGGTAAGAGGAGAACGGTAGCTGCAAGGCAGTGGTAATGGTTGTAATGTTCACCCGTCTTGGAATAAGAGAGTCGGCGTTTTCGTTTCGGCACATGGTAGCAATAACAAAAGCCTCTCATTCTCTCCTGTACGTACCAGGTCTTGGACTCATCAACATCAACATTGACGACAAAGCAAAGGAAGAAAGCAAAGCAACGGACCAATCAACGAATCCCCAAAGAGCCGCCCCAATCAAGCGCCCAAACTCGGAATAATGCCCCACCATGATCATCTCCACCCATGTCTCCCACCCCGACCCAACGCTCTTCCCAGCACCCTCTCTGCTCCTGACCCCCTCCTACCCGTTCAAGCCCTCCCAACGATGTAATCCCGATTCTCAATCGTCACGCTCTTGGTCATATGATTGACCTTGTAAACGCCCACCAACCTTGCCGCCAGCTCGAACATGTTGTTCCGCAGCGAAATGACGATGAACTGGGCGTTCTTGGTGCGTTCCTTGATGTAACTGGCCACGATCGACACCTGTGCACCCCATCCACAGATCAGCAATCAATAACTAGCGAACAGCAAATAGCAAACAGCAAAACCACCCCTTAACTAACAACCTCGGCGCCTCAAGAACGTCTCCCCCACCAAGAAGCGCGAGGACGAGGCAGAGGACTGGCACAAGAGCAAACGGAGAAAATGCAAGCTCAAGCAAACCCACATTCCTAAAATCCAACGCAGCATCAATCTCATCCATGACGTAAAGCGGCGTCGGCCTAAAATGATGCAACGCAAACACCAGCGCCAGACTACTCAACGTCTTCTCGCCCCCCGACAGGTTCGAAATATTCTTCCAGCTCTTCTTCGGCGGCATCACACTAAACAGTATCCCCTCAGCAAACGGGTCCAAGCTATCGACCAGCTCCAGCTCCGCGTTGCCGCCCATGGTGATCATCTGGTACATCTCCTTCAGCCGCAGCGAGATGCTGCTGAAGCCCGCCATGAAGCCCTCGAGGCGCAGCGCGCGCAGGTCGTCGTGTCGCTTCTTGGCCGCGTCGCGCAAGGTCAGGGAGGTGCTGAGGTCGCTGGTGCGGGAGGCGTGTTCGGTGACGCGGCGGCGGTAGTCGGAAAGGACGGAGAGGTCGATGGGGGTGGATTGCGTGCGCTCTTCGAGGGTGGCGATGGCGGTTTTGAGGAGGGGTTTGTCGAAGTCGGCGAGCTCGTCTTTGGTGTAGGTGGGGAGGTCGGAGGGGGTTTGGGATGGGTCGTCGGCGAGGTCGCTTGGGTTGTGTTAGTATGGTTGGGGTCCGGAGTCTTTTGCCTGAAGCTGGACGTTCGAAGGGAGGGACTGCGGTGGGGTTGCTTACCTGACGCTCTGGATCGAGAGCTTGCCGTGCTTCTCTTGCCAGTATCGGAGGCGTTTCTGGTTTTCGTGGAGCATCTTACTGTTCTCTTCCAGCTGGTTGCGCATCTCGATCTCGACGGCGCGGATCTCGTTCAGCTGGGCGGTCTTCTCGTCGAGTTCGGCCTTGAGAACGGCCAATTCTTCTTTTCGGGTCTCCAACGCCTACGGATCGGATAAGTATAGCTGACTAGAAGTGGCGATAGAACTTTGGTAGCTTACCACTTGAGCTTCCTCTGCCTTTCGCCTTGACCCCGAAGCATCCGCTGATTGGTTTCGAATCTCCTCGCTGAGCTGCTCAAGCTCTTGCACGACGGCGGCTATCTCGGCCTCGGCTTCGGCATGAGCCTTCTCGTTCTTCACCTTCTGTTTCTCTGCTCTTGTCTTCCCGACCTCCGCGTTAGAGATCTCTTCGGTCAGAGTGTCGATCTGCTCCTTCAGACCGTCCACCTTGGCTTTTTGCCCTCGCAGCTTGACACCACCGACCTCCATTATCTTGTCCTGCAAAGACTTGATCTCCTCTTCGACTCCGGCTGTCTCGGTATGTAGCTTACCCACCTCTTTTTCAAGGCTGGCAATCTGCTTCTCAAGCGTGCTGACGCGACTGTCATCAGTGTTCGATGGCCGGTGCTCCCCGTTCAGTTCCTTCACCCGTCGCTGCGCATCGGCGAGGTTTCGGGTCGAGCTGTCGATCTCCAGACCGATCTTCTGCATCTTAGTCTCAAGTTGAGGTATCTGATCGTTCACAGTTCTGAGAGCTGTCTCGAGCTGTTGTTGGTTTTCTCGAAAGCCCTGAAACTCTTGCTCCAATTCGTCACGGCTGACCTCAAGCTTGGTGACTTGCTCCTTTGTTACATCTGCAACCAACTTGGAGGACATGCCACCCCTGGCCACTCTGGTACCACCTCCACTCATGGTACCAGAGACGTCGATCAACTGTCCATCAAGCGTGACGACTCGCCATCTCCTGGCGCCGTAGGCAATCCGATTGGCTTGCTCCAGGTCCTTTGCCACAAGGGTATTTTGCAGCGCGCTGAAGAACGCTGGTCGGAACTTGTCATCCTTCGCTCTGACCAAGTCGAACAACCTCGGCACGTTCTCAGGCGTATCGATGGCTGAGAGATCCCTCCGGGCCAACCGGTCGAGAAGGATGATGTTGGCTCGACCGAGGTTGTTCTTCCGAAGGTAATCTATACATTGCTGGCCCACCTCGACCGAATCAACCACAAGATTCTCTAGCGAAGGGCATGCGGTGGAGATTGCCACGTCGTATTTCTGATCGATACTTCCAAGATTACCAAGTCTGCCGTGGAAACCCTCGATGCGACCGGACTCCTTTAATCTCACCAAACCGGTCAGGACGTTGCCTTGAGATTGGCTGCTTGACAAAGTTGCCCGTGCCTCATCCGCCTTCTGACGAGCAGATGAGAGTTGTGAACGTTTCTCTGGTTCTCTCTGGGCAAGCTTGGCAAGCTCCGCTTGAACTTTGCTGGTTTCCTTTTCTAGTTTCGCCTTGTGACTCTTACATTCTTCCAGTTCTGCTTGCTTCGCTGTTCGACTCTCCTCGATCCCGTGAATCTTGGCTTGGATTTCCTCAAGTGCAATGGCACCGGCGTTGCTTTTCTCGCGCAAGATATCAAGTTCGCTTTGCGCCAAGGCGATGGCGGACTGTTTCTCATTGATCTTCTCGTTCCAAGGTTCCAGAGTTTTCTGCTTCACGGCAATCTGGTCAGAGAATGCTTGCGTCTTGCCTTTGAGACTTTCCCTGATACTCGCCAACTCTTTCTCCTCGACACGCATACTCTTCTCCAACACAGCAATCTGCACGGCGTTGCGCTCCACGTCATCTGAGTGCTTCTGTATTAAACTATTGGATTCGGAGGCTGCAAGCCTACTGGTCTGCAGGGATTTCTCCAGCTTCTTTTGTTTTCCCGACAGAAATTTCTTCTTTTCCTCGAACTTCACGTTCTCTTTGTCGAATTTCGCCATTTCTTTAATCACGGCCTGGGTAGTCCTCTCCAGAGCATCAATGTCCTTAGCACCACGCTTGTACTGCTTTTCGAGCTCTTTGATGCCATCTTCGTTGCCCTGATGCTTCTCGAGTTCCGCATCCAATTGCCCTTGCATCTGACCAATGGCTTCCTCCGCGACTTTGATGTTGTCACCACACTCATCCATGTATACCTGGTATAGCGAAGATTGTTTGAGTGCCAGCTCATTCTCATCTTTGAGATACGCAAGAGCGCGATTCTTCTTGTCTTCGAGACTATTCTTCTCTTTCTCAACATGCTGCACACGAGCTCTTTTCTCCACGCAAACTTCGTTAAGTACCTCCACCTCTGCGGCCGACTCTTCAATGGGCGTCTTGTATTTTGAAGTGCCTATGATGTCTTCAAGATATTCGAGCAGGCCATCATCGTGTTCGTTTGCGGCTTTGGGTTTCATCTGCGCGATCGACTCGACTTCTCCCTGCAATATCAAAAAGCGCTTGTGGTCCAGGTCTACGCCACGATCCCGTAGCAGTGTGGTGACCACTGTGAAGTTTGACTCTCGTGCGTTGATATAGTACTTGCTAGCATTGTTCTTGAAAGCTTTCCGGGATATAATCAAGGTCGAGTCCGGGACAACCTCGTGTTTCCCACCAGGCTGCGTGCTGATCAGCAAATTATAGCATAGTCTTACTGCACTCTTCACTTACCAAATCCATCACCTCTTGAAAATGAACTTCTACCTCGCAGTGGTCTAGATCAGGAAAAGCGGCAGAGTTGTGGATCAATGCTGAAATTTTGCCTTGTCTCATTTTGCTGGCTCGGAAACCAAACACGAAGAGAAGCGAATCGATGACATTAGATTTGCCAGATCCATTCGGACCGACTACCGACGAGAAAGAAGCGTGGAAAGGCCCAACTTCCTGTCTCCCGGCGTAGCTCTTGAAGTTTATGAGGACCAAATGTGTGATGACTATCCTGGCCTTCGGTCCTGGCGGCTCTTGGGGTACGGGAACCGCCATCGCTCTTGACCTTACTACGATGTCCATAGGCTTCTCTAGAGGCCTTTCGAATGGGTGCAGTCTGGCTGAGTTGTCTTGAGCCTCCGGAAGTGGTTCCTGCTGGTTAATCTTCGCCTCTGTGATGTCCGCCAGTGGTGTGCCATGGAGCTGTGATGGTTCCGGCGTCACAGAGGGTTTCGGTGTAGGCAGAGGAGGCGGGAGATCTGGTGTTACGGAGGCACGGGTCCGTCTTGGCGCTGGCACACTCCTTCTCTTGCGTGGTGAGGACTTCTTTGTAGGAGAGACTGGTTCTGGTGGTATAGTCTCCTCCGGATCGAAGATCTGCGATGGCTCAATGGTATCTCCAGTTTTCGTCCTCCTGCTTTTAGCTGCGCTTTGGGGTGTTGGCGGGGCTCCAATAGTCTTTCGTCTCGTCTGCCGGCGAGGGCTGCGCGCGGGCACGGGAGTAAAATCCTCCTCACTGTCTTCGGGTTGATTGCGGTTTTCCACATGTTCATCTTCGTCGGAATCGTCAGTCACAACCTTTCGACGCGTAGCAGCTCGCCGTGATGGGCGCGTTGGTGATATTGTGGCCATAATGGAGTATACTGTGAGGTTCACAATGGTGTTCGCGATTTGGATCAGTTTGGGAGTCGCTTAGCGTTGTTGATGTTTTTCCCAATTGGTCATAGCGTAGCCGCTTGCATATCGCGCAAAGGACCTCATCGTAATAAGCCATTGTTGCGACATACCCTTTAACGCTCTGAATCCCATCATATCGTGGTTATCATCAGAATGGATGAGGTTGAGGACTTCGAGACTGTTTTCTCCTTCAAGTCTGATTATGCCTTTGACCATAAGACCGTGGAGGTGATCCTTGCGAACAGGCGCACCCTAGAGAATGAGCTCTTCTTTGACAGGTTATTGCGAGTTCTAGGGATCAGGCAAGGTAAGTTCCAAACTACCTCCATCCAAGCTTTCTAACATCGGTCCGATCTTAGCTAAGAAACTGTATCCGCCACGGTCAAACCAAGAACTAAGAACGTTACATCGAGAGATAATCTCCAGCGCTTCTGCGGATCACCACAAGCTGTCACTACTGTATTATGTGCTCAAAGACTGCATACATTTTTCAGACGCCTCTGAAAGGTTTGGCGAGCGGTACTATATTCCAGAAAAGTACAGAACGTACATCCAAGGGCTGTGGCATCTTGATCGGTTGAAATTCGAGGTAACCCTGTCCCATAGCCAACATCAGGGTGATCCCACTGATCCGATTTCAAGAGAGCTCTAGGTTTTCTCTCAGAACCATCCCTAATACCCACCTTTCCGGAAGAGATCCTCTATACTCTCTGCGTCCATGCTGCCAAAGAAGACTTCACTCTTCCAATAGCTTATTACCACACTGTCGCGCCGCCGCTCACCTCCGTCAAAATACTTGATGCTTTCTTCTCCGTCCTCTGCAGGTCCAGTATCACTGAGGCTTTCTACTTCTCGCGTGGACACAGCGATGAGGTGCATAGGCATCTGCTAGAGCAGCTAGTTGGATTTGTACATTCAGGAGTATCCGGGAAGACACGTTCAGAGAGAGGCGTCGAGCTCGTCAATCTGCCTTTGAACGAGGAAGAGGAACACTGGTTCGAAGAGTACCTGTTGTCCGGAAAAGGTAGGACTCTCCAGGGGTCGAAGGATACCGTCACGATGAGGAGAATCGCGACCGGCAAAGTCACAGAAGCTTTCCAAGTCAATGCGGGTTTAAATAGAGGCCAGTTGCATGGCCTCAACTGGGATATACTCAAGGGTAGTCTTGAAAAAGGAGCAGGACCTAGGTTAGCCTTGCGTAACCTGACCATTTAGTGATTGGCGAACGGCGTTGATATCATAGCGATGGCGTTGGTGGGCTTAGTCAGAATGTAGCTGTTTTCAGAAGAGGATCGTATCTGTTAATTTACAAATATATGTAACCAGCTGGAAACGCTATGCATGAGACCATTGTAAACTCCATGTGCTGATAACATAGTATTGCCTATGCTTGCTATTAGGGTTTGTAGCACATAAAGCGGTTTCCAAGCGACATCCTCGATGCGTAACTGCGCTCTTGTTCAACTCCAGCCCCTTGAGGTTGCCAAGCCCCATTAAACACAAATTCCAACGGGTCAAACCAGAATCAATTCCCAAGAGTTCTTAACACGTTGACGAGGATGCTTTATTATATCAATATACAGAGGCTAGGTCTCACAGTCCTCGGCTCGTGAGCATGGTTACATCGGAATGCCACAATAGCTGTCCTGGAGAAAATTCATAATAGATCTAGTATTGGTCAACAAAAGTGCAGCATGGTAGTCTGCAAATTCTGGCAACAGGGCCATTGCAGATTTGGAGGTCAGCAGGATCTACGGATATCCGAAACCTATGCGCAAGGCTAAAGGACTTATAGACAGATGCAGATACGACCACCCGAGTAAGAACTTGCAGACACAGAACAGGTTCGGGGTTTTCCAAAGTCCAGAGAATGAGAGGACGAGTAATCGCTCAAACGGATCTTATGGAGGTATGGAACTTTCATACTCGGTCTCGAGTCCAAGGACCGCTAAGGTGTCCACTGTCTCACTTCATGAGGTTGCCGATTTAAAGGCTCTCGTCTCAGTTTTGAAAGACTAGCATTTAGCAATCCTTGTTGGATGAGTGAAACCAATTACTGACCTGCTTCAGGGACATCATCAGACCGACCATTGCCGTGAGACTTAGGTGACAATCCGATTCGTTGACCGAGCTGATACCAGTAGCAGGTACTCTCTCAACAAAGACATCATCATCAATGATCTCTCCAAAGAACATCCGCAATGGATTCTCTCGGCTTATGGTCCTGGGAGGGACGCGCCTCTTCAACTCTTTGGCGGGCTGCCACGAGAACAGAGTTTCGAAGAGATGCGACTGCATCATTACATAGCAGCTGCTTCCGGCAATCAGACGCAAGCCATTCTGGAAGCTCAGCGGCTTGTGAATGATGCCGAGCAGCAAATGCAGACAGTTCTGCGGGACGTTGACGGCGCCATCAACTATATCATTGATGGCGCAAAAACGCACCCGAATCGGCTAGACATCTGCAAAGGCCAAGGAGGCAGTGGGTCGGGTCAGCAGTCGGCGTTTGGATCTCCATCTCCTCTGGGAGTACCTCAGCCGATTACGTCGTCAACTTTCGGACAACCGGCCGCCTTAGGGAAGCCAACCTCCGCATTCGGCCAGCCTGCGTCAAGCTTCGGCCAGCCATCGGCTCTTGGCAGGCCGCAGCCAGCGACGTTTGGACAACCCTCCATACCGCCAAGCCAACCCGCCTCTGCTTTCGGCCAGCCATCCGGTACGTTTGGCAGACCATCTACAAGCTTCGGCCAACCATCTGGGGTGTTTGGCCAACCGTCCTTGGGTCCCGCCACCACAGCCTCTTCTTTCGGCCAGCCATCTGCCCTCGGAGGCACGATTTCGGCGCCATCGACTCTTGGCCAACCAACAGGCTTCGGAGCCGCACAGCAACCAACTTCTTCATTTGGCCAATCTAGTAATCCTTTCGGTCAAGCCTCCGCAGTTTCACCTCCTCAGACCACGCCATTCGCTCAACCGTCACAACCCGCTCAATTAGGCAGCTTTGGTCAGCCGTCACAGCCCGCTCAACCAAGTGGCTTTGGTCAAGCGTCACAACCTGCTCAACCAAGTGGCTTTGGTCAGCCGTCACAACCCGCTCAGTCAACCGGCTTCGGTCAGTCGTCACAACTTCCTCAAACGGGAGGCTTTGGTCTACCAGCAAAGCCGCCAGCACCAACAACAAACGGTGCATTCGGGGCTCCACCTGCAACTACGAATGGACATTCCGTACAGCGGGATGCCCAAAATAAACTCACAGCATGGCATGGCAAGCCAGTTTCCTATATCGACGGAGATCCATGCTACAGGCGCCCTGATGGGACGTGGGAGAAGATCTGGTTTCCGGACGGCCCGCCGAAGGAGAACGAAGACACTCAACTTCCAGACGAGGCGTACGATGAAAGGACGAAAGAGGCTTATATGTATATGAGGGAGCACCGGGCGTTCAAGGATGGGATCATGCCTGACAAGCCGCCCAAGAGAGAGTGGTGTAATTGGGACTTTTGATTGTGGGCGAGGAAGTAGGTGTATATAGATTAACCATGTCAATGTCTCAGAGGACTAATTGTGAGAGTTTTCCACAGGGAGGCGGCAACATTCGGGACTTTCAGAACATCCTGGCGCATACGTAGCGTTTGTTCGACCATGGCTTATCTTGCATTTTGAACAGCCGAGGTCATCTATAGGTCTTCATTTCTGTACGACTGAATAGCAGTAGATTATGCGTTTCCAGCCCAACCCTGAACCTTACTGCTCCTCACCGGACCATCACGACGCCCCTAAGCAGCAATCGTGACCTCGACCTCCACACCCGCCTCAATATTGATAATAATCTGCTTCACGACCTCAGTCGGCGCATTCAAACTAGAACACCCTCGTCAGCAAACCCTCCGAAATCCATCCCATCGTACCAGCATCAGCAAATAGAAGAGAGAACAGGACACCCACTCAATCAACCGCTTATGGATCCTCATCTCAAACATATCCCACGTCTTACTCCCCTCACCCGCAGGGGTCTTCCTCGTCGTCACCTTCAGACACTTGGTCGGCAGGCGCACGGGGCCCTTGACGCGCAGGTCCTTGGACTTGGCTCGCTCGATCAGCTCCTGGCATACTTTCTCCAGCGACTGCACTTTGCGCGACGTCAGGGTGATGCGGATTTTGTGGATTTTCTGGTCCGTGTGGGTTAAGGTTAGTGGTTTTGGATATGCGCTTGTGGAATGTGAAGTGGGAGAAGATGGGGGGAGAGCGGGGGTGTTGGAGGAGATGCGACTTACGGGGCCTTCGCCGAAGTCTTTTTCGGGCTTTTGGTAGGACATTTTGGCGGTTGGTAAAGGTGGGTGGGTGGGTAGATGTGGGATGCGAATGCCAATCAAGACCTGAACGGCGTGGGTTCGGTAATGTGATGAGAGGCTGTTGTCGTGAAGAGTGAAATCTCGGTTGATGGTTATGATATGCGAATTTGATTGTGGGATTGAAAGTCTTGGCGAAGCAGTCCGCTTAGAGTTCTGGAAAGTTACCGCTTGTAGAATTAGCGCGGATTGCTACAATGAGTAACTTCGTCATCTGTTGATGTTGTAGAAGAAATTAGTTTTCGATCAAAAGTAAGGTGTCCAGGCATATCAGAACATTTTGAATAAACAGCCAGGCTCATTCGGAGAGCATCAGGTAAAGAACAAGTCATCCACCCACTGTGCTTTGCGCTTTGCAAGGGAATGGATATACCTGCTTGGGTCTCATTTCCACCAGCCTCCTTGCGGAGGGAGATCGTCCCTCAGGAGTGGGAAGCATGTCTGGACGCATGGATTGCTCTTGCTCTTGCCTATCTCCTCTTACCCGCGAATGTGTTCCGCTCAAAAGTTACAAAAAACAGCTCCTTGATTGCGTTCCTCTCTACCTATTTTCAGGGGATATCAAGAGCTCCACATCTAGATACGGAGAACATCAAATCTAGGACCTTGCGTCAGGTCTGTTTTCTTCTTGCGCATAGAGTGCTATCAAACTCGGACGTTCTTCTTCCATCGATAGACTGGATCTTCCTGGGGAATCTTAGCATCGTCTATGCCAAGAAACGAGCACTCCGGGAACTGATAGACGCTGCGTGTTTGCGGAAAGAGCTTGAGCCGGATTTACAGAAGTTTAAAAAGTCGATAATATCAGAGTTGGAGAAGTTCGGCTCAGAGGACTCAGAACAGCTCGATGATACCCTGAAACGATTATGTTCTCTGATATACGTATCCCCAAATGCTGGGCAATTCTTCATGATTGGATCCGACTTCATGGATGCTCTCATCTCGGCGCATAGAATGGCTTCTACTGGGTTTCAGAAGAAGCTAGTCACCATCTCATACTTAGGTCTTACCGGCCTCACAAAAGGGGATAAGCCCAACATCTCGCTTCTTATCGAACACATATACAGCCTCAAAGCCTCGACAAAATCCGGATCAAAGGCTGAGGAGCAGCAAACCTCCCTTGCTTCTGCGTTAGTGACAGATACGCCCTTGCTGCGTAAGCTTCAGGACCGAGTCAACGGAGGAGACGCTTCGCGATTGAAGCCGGTGATTTCAGCGCTTGAAACCCTCCGCAACCCCTCAGGATCGAAGAAGAAACGACTTGTGCGCCGTAAGATCGACAAAGGCAAAGGGCGCAACCACAATAAGTACGGCCATGAAGCGTCTAATGACATCCATGTCCACCGAATGAGTCTCGTCACCCAGGTGCAAGATCTGTTCCCAAGCCTAGGCTCGGCGTTCATCCTCAAACTACTCGACGAGTACGACGACGACGTCGAACAAGTCACCGCTCATCTCCTGGAAGAATCCCTACCTCCACAGCTACGCGTCGCAGACCGGACCGAGCAGATGTATGTCTCTACCCAATCCATCCCACCCCCCTCTCCCGCCCCATCACTAACACTCCCTTCCCCCTCCCAGACCCCACGCAACCCTCCCGAACACCACCACCACCACTACCAACAGCACCTCCCACCTCGTCCCCCGCCCCACCCCTCCCCTCCCTCCCACCACCACCACCCCCACCCCCTTCCAACCCCGCCGCAACATCTTCGACTCCACCCCGGACCTCGCCCTCCTCCCCCCCACCACCAACCTCCACCTCGGCCGCGCAAACACCCACCAAACAGCCGACACCCTCCTCTCCCACCCCCCCCGCTCCACCACCCACAAAGCCGCCATCCTCTCGGCGCTCGCAACCTTCGACTCCGACGACGACGAGCGCGACGACACGTACGACGTCGCCGACGTCGGCGGCACCGTCGAGCCGGACACCGACGGCCATCAAGCTCGCGATGACGAAGCGAACAACAATGGCAAAGAAGACGACGTGATCGAGGAGGCGCTGTTCAACGCGTATAGGGCGTCGCCGGGGGTGTTTGGGAGGGAGAGCGCGACGCGGAGGGGGGCGGCGAGGGTGGCGCTGAGGAGCGAGACGGGGTTGACGGATGAGGCGATTGAGGGGTGGGGGGTGATGCTTGGAAGGGATGCGGGGAGGATGAGGAGGTTGGAGGCGAGGTTTGGAGGTGGGAGAGGGGGGCAGAGGGAGTTGATGGGGACGGCGTGGAGGGCGGGGGCGGCGGGGTCGGGGACAGAGGAGTCGGATGTTGGTGGGGGTGGTGGTGGGCGAGGGGGGAGAGGGAAGGGGAGGGGGACGGCGCGGGGAAGAGGTGGGAATGTTGCTGGCCCTGCGGACGAGAAGGCGACGCAGGTTGCGAGGCTGCGGAAAGATGCGAACAAGGCTTCGCGGGCGAATCACAATCGGAGGGATCAGAGGGCGAGGAAGATGGCGAGGGGTGGGTTCGCGGCATGAGAGGAGAGGAGATGAGCTGTCGGAATCATTGCTGGGATGATCAAGGTACAGATGTACAAGAAACCATTTACATTCTGGCTCTTTCCGAAGAGTATTCCACACATCACCAACCGCATGCTTGCATAAACATACGTGCGTTATGTTCAATCCTCTACTTCGGATGACCGCTGGCGAAAGCACAAGTGCCCATGTCCAGCTTCTTCGCCTTCCCGGTCGGGGAGATGTCGAAGTCAAAGATATCCATCGGGAGGCCGAGCGTGGTGCACGCATTAGGGATCTGTCCATATATCAGTTCGGAGCCGATGGGAAGGCGGACAGAAACAGCAAAAACCCACATCGACAAGACCAGCAATGTGGCTCTGGATCGGAGCGCAGCTCAGGAGCAAATAGACCTGATAGTCGCTGTAGCCTGTTTTCGCACGGTCAGCACGTTGCGCCAGGAGAAGAGCGAGCGTGGCGACCTACCGAAACGTCTCAGATACTCGATGACACGCAAGGTGGTCTGACGGTACGCGATGGTCGCGTCGAGGTAATGCTGCTTTCCGTTCTCATCGACGCTGAAGCCTTCAAAGGTCAGGTACCTGCTGGGTCCGAATTGCGGCTCGACCGGTCCCGGCAGGAAAAGCGGTGATTTCATGCCAAGGTCGGCCTGGCCGTTCTTCATCACGCTAAACTTGAGGGTGATGATGCCGCACATTTCGATGGCGCCGCAGAAGGAGATCTCGCCGTCGCCCTGGGAGAAGTGCAGGTCGCCGACGCTGAACTTGGCGCCCTTGACGTGCACCGGCAGGTACACTTTGCTGCCGCGGCTCAGGTTTTTGATGTCGCAGTTGCCGCCGTGCTCGGGCCGGCCGGGAATTGTCCGGGCTCCCTCCTTCCCGATCTTTTCCTTGATGTTGCTACTCGCGGTCCCGGCGTGCACGTTCTTCGGCTCGGGTGGTTTGGCGACGATCGTGTCGAGCTTGTTTTCGCTGATCAGCTCCCCTTCACGCTTGTTCCAGGTCGCGAGCACTTCGGCAGAGGGCGCGCAGCCCATGATACCGGGGTGGATCAGGCCCGGGAAGCGAACGTGAGGGATGTGACGGGAGGAGCAGAAGATGCCTTCAAAGTCCCAGATTGCCTTTGCGGCATGCGGGTAGAGATAATCTAAGAATCCACCACCATTGTTCTTGTCGAAGACGCCGGTGAAACCCCAGGGCTGGTCTTGGAAGGGCTGCACGTCCTGGATTTCGACAATGAGCATGTCGCCGGGCTCGGCTGATTCGATTTCCAATGGGCCGCTCAAGTAATGGGGTTTGGTGAGGTCGACGTTTTTCATGTCGTCGGCGCTGTCGTTGTTCTTGATCTGGCCGCCAGTCCAGTCGAGGCATTCGATCTTGACAATTTCGCCATTCTTGACCTTGCCGCAGAATGGCACTAAGGAGCTCAGTCAGTCTGCCTCCTAGGGACTGGACATGACAGGCGGAATTACCGTCAGGATGCCACCGATTCTGGAGAGTGATCAGCCACCATTGGATCATAGAGATCCGACAGGTATCCTTACATGTATGCAGTCTTGGGTTGCAGCGTCCTTCTTCCGGTCAACCCTAATGGCCGTGCGAATCTCTTCTTGACCCATGGTAGCAGCTAGCAGACTTGAGCTTCCTGAGAGAATCTTATGTTTCTGTTGTTGGCAAGTGGTGAGATTGGAGAAAGCTCTCAATTGCGGGAAGGGTGAAATTAAAGGAATGCGGGGCAATGGGCTATAAGGTCAGGTAGCCTGGGCCCACCGAGGGGCCCGAGGTAGTTATGTAACAAGTTCCGGTTCAAATGCCATGAGGTACGAAGCTACCTTATGGACCGAATTGAGTAAAAGTAAACCGCCCCGGTACAGGTAAACCCTCATGAAGGTCTCTATGGGAGATAAGCTTCAGCTTCTCTTATCGACGACTGAAGTGGGTCTCCAAGGAACCAGAACCAGAACCAGAACAAGAACAACGACGAACGGTTATCTTGCCCCTTGGTGGTGGGGTGATGGGGTGATACATCGGAGCGGGGTACCTTTGTCCCGGTCCCGCGCAAAATCAATCCCCCGAACACCTTCCCCATTCTCTCGAACCTCATTGTTAGTTCTGCGTCAATGCTTCTTCTGGACGCGTAGTGAGTTCGGCCAAAAGGGAGACTGTTGGGCTATAGGGTCTGGTACAGAAGCCTGCCAATACTTAGTATATCTTTGATGGTTGAGCCAACATTTATCATCAACGTACCGAAGAGGTCACAACATGCCCCACTATCTATATATACTTTCTGCCTGGCATCTCGCCTGTATTCAACGGATTATGCTCCTGCTTGTCTGAACGGATGTTGAACGAATCCAGCTTCTCCAGTGGCAGCTTGAGGAATTCATGCTTATTGGTCCATCGGGTTTGGCTCTCTGCGAACTTGTCGCTGTATGCTGGCGGAGGCGGCGGATCTGTTATTTTCGTGATGAGGTACGCAGTCGAGGCCTCGGCAATACCATAGATGAGCACTCCAAGCAAGGGAATCTTGAGGAAGACGTAGAATCCCACACCGAACCCGAAGAGAAGACCTTCCCGATCATGGAACCAACGTCGCTTCTGCTCCTTGGTGAAGCGAATGCGTGCAAAGTACGGCTCGAGCTGTGAGGAGAAATGTCAGCACTGGGCTCTCATAGAAGTAACATATGACATGACCCTTCAACAAGCCCCGAGTATAGCAGCGAGTGGGTAAGGTATGTAAGACAGATGAGGTGAGCGTGATGCGTAGCCAGGAGCTACCCAGGAAGAAGTCAAGTGTATAACGACTCTAATTGGTCTGCGATATTTGTAGCCTTGCGGGACTCACCAATTCCCTCATCAGACTTCTCGATGAGAAATAACTTTGAAGAAACACGACGAGATATCTTCGCGGTAGAAAGATACCACTGCCAAAGATGACCGATGCTGGTACCGGACCTAAAGCATTGTTGAGGGTGTAAAAGCTCGCGGCCGGGAGTACGAAGCGTCCCACGACTGGCAAGTATGAAAGCATGTAGACCACCAAGGAGATCCCCGCCCGTTTTCCATAGCGAAGGAAGAATGCGAAGGCAGCATCCACAGGCGCTCTTTGCTTGCTAGTATCACCCTGGGTAGAGTACAGCCGTAGGTTTGGATGGTACATTGCGCGGAGTTTGGCTGGATCGTCTGCCTTATGCTTCTGTACGTATGTTTGGTCGACCCACTGTAGAGAATCCATGAACCTACATGATGTTAGTGGCTGGTACAGTCTTGTAAGTTGCTGTGGGCCTTACATCTCGTCCAGGGTTGGCGTTAGGTATCTCATCATAGTCATGAGGAAGAAGGGCACTTGAAGGACATAGTTGGCAACAAAGTCCAGACCTTGAAAGAGACTCTCGTCCCATGTTGCAGACTCAAAGTTCACGAAATATGAAGAGAACCATAGGAAGCCTTTGATGCCGATGATCTGGAATGTCCATCCTTAGCCCTAGGAACCCCTATGCTTCTGGTGGGTGATGGGAGCTTACTGGAGCCGCGATCAGCAGTCTGATCGCAAGCCCTGCGCCAACTGCTATTACTGCTTGCCGATAATGCTCATATTTGAACAGTGCTGGGTTTTGCAGAGCTCTGAAAGCTGCTCGTGGTCAGTCATCTGGGACCCTCGGGGAAGTCAATAGAGATTACTGACCTCCAACAATGGTAAGCTGAGCTCCACGTAGTATCGCATTTGGGTCAAAGTTCGACATTGATGGGTTTCTCTGGAGAGCAGCTTGCGTTATATACCGATCAACGATGGAGAGATTATACTCGAGTACCTTACCTATTTTAGTGCCGACGTCACGCTACTGCACGTTGACGCGAAGTCGCGAAAGTACCCGTACATACATGCAAAGCACGGACCAGACTATGATCAATGTAGCAACTGAGGCCCTTGCATCTTCTTCGAGCATCAGCTCAATTTGGCCTGGATCCTGCTCACGAAGGGGTTCAAGTACTGGCTGCTGAAGTTACTCAATATCTTATACTGTAGCCTACATATGTGAACTCTTGAAGCCCGCGCAAGCTTGCTCGTACAATGGCAAGCTCAACAGCTCCCACGACGCCGGACAATGGCCCACCACCTACATTGCGCCGCGCTTTCACGGTCCCGGCAAAACTGACCAGGCCCATCGATTACAAAGTTCATATCAAACAACCTGAAGCTGCGCTGGTTGAAACATTGTTTTCACATCAGTCCGGCAAGATTGTATCGTTCAGCCCACCTTCAGACACCTTCGGACCAAGTTCCAGCTCGATACGCCATGGGGAAGATTCAAGTGAAAGCCTGATAGGAAGTCTACCATGGGTCTCATACACGGAGAGGACTGTTGCGACAGGTATGTCATACGCCTTTGTGTACGGGTCTGTTGAGCCGTGCTGATTATGTCATTGTTAAAGGTCCGTTATGCATCTATCGAGTTCCTAACATGGTGGCATTTCTCAGCTCTGGAAATATACTGCGCCCTATCCTAGCAAAATCACAGTGTTGGTGCGTTGACGGCACTGCAAAGTTTGTCTTGCGTATAAGTCAGAATCAGTATTATAGGATAGAACTCCCAAATACGAGAGAAGAAGACGTTGAAAAAGCAGAGGAGCTCAAGAGGGTGCTGGCAAAGGTGCTGCAATACGAGACGACACCATGCCCATTCCAAAGAAGCTTTACCGTTCAGCTACCGGATGCACCTACAACACCAGTACGCAGACGACCGTGGAGACCTCCTGCGCGGCTGGCAAAGTCTCAGACTACATCTGCCCCTGAGCTGGAGCAAGAAAGTGCAGATGAGTATATCACGGCAGACTCAGATAACAGCAGTTCTGGCGGCGCGGATGGTGAAATAGGGACCGACAGCAGTGGAGACAAGAACCGAGTGACCCGTGCAAAGGCTACTACCAAAGACTTTAACCCCATGGAGAGCTCCAGATCACCAATGCGACCTTCAACACTGAGCATCGGACGGGCGGTGACGGCTCCAACTCAGGTCACAATCAATGCTTCTTTACTACACGAGCTCAGCCCGTCCAATCCGCCAACCAAGGCTAGGCCCCGGGAACCTCCCCACCTGTCCTCCAGCGCCGAGTCCTTCCGGTCTTTCCACAGCCCAGTTCTGCCTCTTCCACCCTCACCACCCTACTCCAATCCACCCTCGCCGGTGTTAGGCATCCCTGGTGAAATTGAACTACCCCGTCTCCGGCCGCACACACGGAATATGTCGGAGACCATGGCCGCAGTGGACGCTCCCAATAACCGGGCTTCAATCAAAACTCCAACACGGTCCAAACAAGACCGTACTTTTGCGGACTCCCCGGATACGCCGAACGCCATTCACGATGCTGACATTGAGGCTGACGAGGTTTGGTCTGAAGTCCTGGAACAGCCCGTACTGACACAGCTACGCTCTCGGTCGACACCAGACCGTCGAAGGGCGTACTCACCACTACCATTACCAGCCAACCTCTTCTCTCCATCCTCCAGAGCATCAGGGCATCATCTCACTACCGCAATGCTACAGAAAACCTGCTCAATTCTACTTGGACCGCCAGTGCAGCTTATCGCTCTTATGCTTAACATTGCCAGAAAGATTGCAAATGGCGCAACTAGAGGTGTTGCCTTCGGATTTGGTGAGGCTGGTGAGACGATACCATGTCGATGGGACTATAGCGATGCGGACGGGGAGCGATGTGCTCCTTGGGAGGAAGACAATTACGGGATCGCACTCGACTCCCTAGCGCCAAGATCGACAGATACTTTTCACATGAGTGGCTCTTGGGAGGTCGACTAACGGTTCAGTTGAGCGCCCATCCACCTATCTCTAGCATTTCTCTCGATCATTATGCTGCTCTTACACACCGCCGGACTTCCCCTTCATCCTCCTTGCGACGGTCTCATCACAGGCGCATCACGGCTTGGATGCTAGTCCTCTGACTACCTTGTATTATCAATGTTTCGGGAGCGGTGGAGTTTCACGTTTTGTCTATACCATGTTGGAACATGGGATTCTGCATATCGTAATAGTACAATTGGGAGCGACGGATGGTGCCTGGTGGCAGAGGCTCAATCCAAGATAATGATGGGCTGCCGGGTTGGTAACGGTGATGCAGACACTGGGACATTTTCGTCCTGGTTGTTATCGATTCTTATACCACATACATATGCATCGAGGCATCAGCCCGTGTTATGCAGCATAGCTTGTTCGGCTACACGACAAGCCAACTAAGCAAAATAGTAACAGAAGCCAGCACTCATCGCAGTCACATTGACAGTGTCCACACTTGAGGAGTATTTCTAGCGACGAAACAGCTCGCAACTTCTCCCACAAACACATTCTTCCGCACCTCACGTCTTCTTGACCCCCTCCCCACCACCTTTCCTCTTCTTCGCTTTCGCCTTCTTCCTCCCACTCCGATCCCGCTTCTTCAACGCCTGCATCCCAGCCTTACACACCTCCGCGTACCGCGCATAGAACCCCTCCAACGCATCCGGATCCACCACCGTAGAGAGCTTGATCTTCTCCTTCCTGTGCTCTTTGGACTTGCCGTCCGTAGCCCGTATCAGGACTGGTAGAGGATGTGGAGGGTTCAGATCTGCGAGTGGGTCGTCGAGGACTTTCACTGGGTTTGATGGTGGGGATGGGTCGCTGACATGGCTTACTGTGAAGTGTTCAGCGAAGGATGTATTGGGAGGGGGATAGAGAAGTGACTCACGGCGTTTCTGGGTGAGGAAGACGGAGCCGTGGTCTTTTTGCCGTCGGGAGTCGAAGAGCTCGGAGAGGCGGACGAAGAACTAGGTTGTGGGTAAATTCTCTGAGACTGGTTTTCAGGATGGGAAGGATTCAATTACCTCGTCGTTGCTTAAGGGACCGTTGACCATGATGCGCAAGTAGAATACCGCTGTTGGTTCGGTGAAGCTTGGAGGAGGTACGTTTGATGGTGGGGTCTCATCGAGCTCGCACTCCACCCCACAAACCCTCCTCCAACTTTTACGCACATCCCTACACTATGCGCCGACCAATACACAACACCACAAAGTTACCTAAAGCCCTACTGGATCAGATTGACCAGCAAGGTCTGTATCAAAGCTTTCATTAGTTAAGTCCATACGCTGAAATACAGGACTAGAAGTCAAGTCTGGAGCCCGAAGTGCGAAGGGCAAACACAATGTCCCCCGAGCCCGCAAAGAGCGCCGAAAGGCAGCACGGCAGCAGAAGAAGGGGCAGCAAAGGCCAGGTCGGTTTACGGGCAATAAACAGAATCAATCGGACCAGTCAGATTCAGAGGAGGATAATAGTCTTCCGTCAAAACCTTCCCTACCGAAAAGGACAGAGAATGGCATTGTGAAGCCTCTAAAGTCCATTCTGAAGCGCTCGGAGCAAGCAGAGAAGGCATCACCAGCTCATCGGCATGATTCGACAGAGAGGTCACAGCCTTCCGTGTCCCAAGGGGTGAGAGATCGGCTTGCGGCGGATGATGCAGAAATCGCGGCACTGGAGAAGGCTCTGGGCATGAAGAGCAAGAAAAAGCTACCGAAATCTTTTGAAGAGGACGGATTGGATGTGCTGTTGGATGATTTGGGCGACTCGAATAGTGAGGGGTCTGGTCGTGCCCGAAAGAGGAAGAGTACGGAGGGAGAAGAGTGGCTGGAGAGAAAGCGGAGGAAAGCGCAGGAAATCGGGGATGACGAGTATCATGACAGTGCATCTTCAGATGGAGAAAGCGATGAAGGCCTAGACAGCTCTGAGGGGAACCGTGAAAGTGGCGATGAGAGTAGCGACGAGCTCGAGGATGAGCAGCTTGGATCCAATGAAGACAACTTCAGTGGGTTCGAGTCCGAGACACCCACTACTCCGCCGCCCCGTAGAAAAGTCCGAGAGAATCCTTATGTTGCGCCATCAAGTGCAGATGTCGGGACCACTACGAAATATATCCCGCCATCGCTCCGAGGCCCTGCTTCTTCTGATTCCGAAGCCTTGTCGCGGCTGAGACGCCAAACGCAAGGTCTCCTTAACCGTCTATCAGAAGCCAATATGCTCTCCCTCCTTGGAGATGTCGAAAAGCTTTACCGCGACCATCCCCGGCAGCATGTCACATCAACCCTGGTCGATATACTTCTCGGTTCGATATGTGACAGGGCCGCCCTACAGGATACGTTTGTCATCTTACATGCAGGTTTCATTGTGGCTATCTACAAGGTCATTGGCACCGATTTCGGTGCGCAGGTCGTTCAACGGGTCGTTGAAGAGTTTGATCGATTTGATGCGCCCAATAATCAAGGGAGTGGTAAAGAGACTAACAATCTCATATCACTGCTCGCCGAACTGTATAACTTCCAGATGATCGGCAGCGCTCTCGTCTTTGACTACATTCGAATGTTTCTCCGCGAGCTGTCGGAAGTGAATACCGAGCTGTTGCTCAAGGTCATCAGAAGTAGGTAACCTTTACTTGTCCACCTTCGGACCACAGCTGCTCACTCTCTATACAGTTTCCGGCCCGCAGCTTCGACAAGATGATCCCTCTTCATTAAAGGACATTGTCCTCCTCCTACAACCAGCAATTGCGCGGACAGGCGAAGCGAACCTATCCGTCCGGACGAAATTCATGGTCGAGACCATCAACAACCTCAAAAACAACCGCATGAAAACAGGCGCCGTAGCATCGGCCGTAACGTCCGAACACACCGTCCGCATGAAGAAGCTCCTCGGCTCGCTCAACACGCGATCCATCAAGTCCAGCGAGCCGCTGCGCGTCGGCCTCGACGACATCCGCCACGCCGACAAGCGCGGGAAATGGTGGCTCGTCGGCGCCAGCTGGAAAGAAGCGAGCGACGACAACCGCGACACGAAAGCCATCGGAGCCAGCTCTGCGCAAGCAGACAAACAAGACGACAACCTCGACCCAGGCTCCGCAGACCTCCTCCTTCACCTCGCCCGAGAGCAACGCATGAACACCGACGTCCGCCGCGCCATCTTCGTCACCATCATGTCCGCCTCGGACTACCGCGACGCCCACCTCCACCTGCTGAAGCTGCGCCTGAAGAAGAGCCAGGAGCTGGAGATCCCGCGCGTGCTCGTCCAGTGCGCTGGCGCTGAGGAGATGTATAATCCATTTTACACCCTGATCGCGCGGCGGTTGTGCTCGGAGCATCGGGTGAAGATGGCGTTTCAGTTTGCTTTGTGGGATCTGTTCGGGCGGATGGGCGAGAGTGGGGATGGGGAGCGGGGACGGGGCGAGGAGGAGGGTGGTGATGCCGAGGGTGTCAGTACGCGGACGACGGTCAACCTGGCGAGGATGTTTGGCGTGCTGATCGCGGAGGGGGGGCTGGGGTTGGGGGTGCTCAAGGTGAGATGGCGCGTCTGATTCGTTTCCGGGAGGTTCGGAGTTGACGGGTTCGTCGCAGACGCTCGATCTGGCCTATTTGCAGCCGAAGACGCGGTTGTTTGTCGAGCTGTTGCTGATCACCGTCATCCTGCACGGGCAGCGCGCTTCGCGGACGAAGAGAGAGGAGAGGGTGTTGATGGAGACGTTCTTGAAGGTCAGGGAGACGCCGCAGGTGGCGAGGGGCCTTCAGTATTTTTTGAAGAAGGTCGTCAGCAGGACGGACGTCGCGGGCGGTCGGGCGGAGGGGGAGACGGTGCGGTGGGCTTGTAAAGTGGCTGGAGATGCGTTAGCTGCGATTGCTTCGGCGACGGTCACGGACGGATGAGAGCCGTTACATCAAAGAGCGCTCCGTCGCATGCATGAGCTATAGAAGCATAACACCGCCGTTTCACCCATGACAACAGTACACCCAACCAAACCCGACGCCCCCTCCCACCACCACCCATCAAATCCGCACCCCTTTACTCCGCAACGCATTCACGACCCCCATCCCCGTAAAGCCAATCCACTGCCCCACCGCGGCCACCCCCATCCCCACGGTATCCACATCCCGCAACCTCCTCTCCAGAAACGCCTCCGTCTCGACAAACCCCCGCGACGCATCCTGCGTCATGAACAGCTCCGCGCTCGCATACACGGCCGCCAACGCCGCCCGCCTCGTATACCACGACGAATCGACGGCCGTGTCGCCGGCTAGGAAACAGAACTCGTCCGCCAGCAGCGCCAGCTCGCGCACGGACGGCGGCACGTTGCGCGGGAGGGCCATGAGCGCGAGGGCCTTTGCGGAGAGCCGCGGCGTCAGCGCTTCGAGCTCAGATCTGACGACGCGAGGAAGTGGCGTGCGTGCGTGCGTACGTGCGGCTGGACCGACCGACCGACTCGGAAAGAAATAGAACAACAAAGAGCAAAAAAAGGCGCACACACCTCCTGCCACCTCCCCACGACCCCCCGCTCGGCATTAACCCTTAGCCGCTCAACCGCCAGCTCCCGCACCCTAGCGCCCGTGCCCATCGCCCGCCACACCGGGTTGTCGTCGTCGCCGGCCGGAGTGGGTGCGAAGCGGCGCAGCAGACGTTCTCGGAGGGAAAGTCGGGCGGTCACGAGGTGGTAGTGGATCAGGTCGAAGGGCCCGCGTGGAAAGAGGTTCGTTGACGCGGCGGGATAGCCGGCGGCGAGGGCGCCGAGGGTTAGGGATTTGGCGGTGAAGCCGTGTGTGGGGACTTGGGTGAGGGAGGAGGCGAGGATGGTGGTTTGGGTGGGGGGGAAGGGGGGTGGGGCGGGGTGTTCGTGGGAGTGGTAGCGGCGGTTGGGGGGGCGGTGGTGGGGGAGGGGGAGGGGGGTGGGGAGCTGGCGGAGGGACGGGATGGGGAGTCGTGGTGGTGGCATGTTTGCGGACTGGCAGGGTAGTGCGCCCCCGTATAGCTGTCCGAGCTGTCGTGTTCGCTTTAGCCATCTACGAGACCAAAACGCCGATATGGAGGTTGATTTACCTTTACTTCGACGGCTTAGCGCAGTAAACGGTTCTGTCAATGGGCGACTCCGTGCCGTCTGCAGAGATATTTCCGAGTCCGCTGTGGAGGCGCTTTTGCACGTGGTGGCTTGCGTGTGCGTCGAGATTCAGAGCGGGATGCAGGTCGGATGGTCTCACTAAAACCTCGGATGGTCCTACACTAATTCTGAACTTTAAGGTTTTTTGTGGAGCTAACAAGCAAGATACTGAACTTGAGATTGTGTAATTCATTAGTAATTCATTACAAATCTATTAAGAATCTATTTGTAACTGATTAGTGATTAGAGATTAGTGTTAAACTTTCAGCCTCATTTCATTACCTTAGTGATTTCAAAGCTCTACAGAGATTTCAGGAACATGCAGAGTTTGCTAGAATAAACAGTTTGCTACAGATAAAAGTTTTTTCTTTTATTAATAGAAGGCCTTCTTATAGAGTCACATTTTCATAGAGTAGTTAAACACTTATAATTATATGTTCATTTCATTAATCACTTCTTCTATATTTAACAGATTATGAGCTCAGATATGTATTAATATTCTTTAAAATTCATTCATTAAATTATTTGCTTCTATTTAAAATGATGAAAGAAAAAATATTTCATCATCATTATTATTTTATGAATATTAGAAAGAGTCTTAAGAAATAAAGTAAGTTCAATATATAATGAGAAGTTATTCACATCAAACTATTATAAATTCATAAATAAAACAGTTAAAAACAATCTTCATAATCATTTCAAAGTTAAATCTTTATGTTAGAAATAACTTCATCATCAATTTAAATGTTTTCATCATATAAAATGATCACAATGTCATATGATCTTACATTTCTAAAAGTTACAAAACTTAAAGAATTAACAAACTACTCATTATAAAGAATGTTGATTAAATATAGTCTGATGAGTGCTGAATTATGAGATTTAATAATAAAAAATGATATTGAATTCTCATTAAAGTCAGATGTTTTGAGTCAGTTAGTAATGACTGAAGAATTTATATTTAAAACAACAATAACTACATTAACAGTCTTAGTCAATGTCACTTAAGCTGACTGAATTATACAGAACAACAAGATCATAGTTATTATTATTTTTATTGTTAGCTTAAAGATTACTGTCATTATAGACAACATAAAAACAGTAAAAAAGATATAAAATTATCTTGTATATCTTTATCTATTTTATAGATTTAATCTCAAATACATTTTATTCAATAATCTATATATCTGTCAACTCAATCAATACTTCTCTGTTAATACTTATGCTTTAAAGTATAAGACATTCTTAAGAGAAATTATGATCTTTAATTTCATTATTAATGAAATTTTAAAGATTATTACTTTTCTATTGAATCTAAAATTCTTCTATTCTCAATAAATGATGATAAAATACTTTAAAGCTCATAATGTAATCTTATTTCTTAATAATTTAATTGTCAAACTAATTGATGAAGAGTGTCTTAAAGAAGAGAATGAGAAGCTTGTTTTAATGAGTAAAAAGAAAAATTATAAAGATAAGAAGAGAAAGAATAAGAAGAGAAATGTTGATAAAAATAAAAGTAAAAATGAAATATACATTTACTGCAAGAAAGCAGTTCACTTTAAGAATAATTATTGAAAGTTATATCTGAAAAAGATGTTTAAAGAAATAAAGAAGAAGCAAGAGACTAAAAAGAAAAAAGAAAAAGAAAAAAAAATTTCTTAAATTTTAAAGATAAACAGTATAATAAGAACTCAGTGATCTTGACTGCAATAGAGAGTTATAGTTTTGTGATTAATAAGATATTATAAATAATTAATTTCAACATAATACAATATATGTACTGTAATCTCTCTGTATTTAGCTTAATTAAAACATTCAACAATGAATACTCTATAAGAAGAGTGTCTGAAGTGATGCACACTTAAAAGATAAAAATGATTAACTTATAGCTAAAGAACAGTGATGAAAAGACTTAAAATATTACTTTAATAAATGTTTATTTTATATTTAATATAGAGCTCAATCTCTTCTCAATTGAAATGACTGAAAAGAAAGAGATATTGATTAAAATTAAGAATGAATTATTACATTTAAAGAATAAAGTAAAGAGTATACTTAATTATACAATACATAAAGATAAGTTATATTATTTTTAAACTTTAACAACAAGAAATTCTGTAAACAAGAATAAAGTCATGTCAGTTATTCAAGATAGTAAGATCTTGAGAGCTACTTAACATTAATATCTTGATTATATAGAGAATTTAAGTCTTAACAATGTGTTAAAAAACTTTAAAATAGTGAGATTTAACTTATAAAAATTTATGAAAACACTGTTATATTTGTGTGATGTCTGTATGAGAGCAAATTAAAAGAAGAAGATCTTAAGAAAATTACAAAACTGAGTTATAAAGATGACTAAATTAATTTACATTAACATTGTTAGCTCTGTCACATCAAAAGCATATGATAAGTTCTTGTAATATATAGTCTTCATGAATGATCTTATTCACTGACAATACATTTGTAATATAAAAATAAAAGATTAAATAAAAGATGAAATTAAACAGTTTCTTAATATGCTTTTTATTCAGATGAATCTATGAATTATATAAGTACAACTTAACAATGAAAAGAAATTCAGAAATAAGCTCATCATTAAATGATTATGAAGTTTAGAAATTATCTATGAAATAACAGTTTCTTATGAACTGAAGCAGAACAGAATGACAGAAAGAAGTAATGAACTTTTGACAGCAAAAGTTAAAATTATAATTCTAAATAATGAAATCTTTAAAATTCTATAATTAAAGACTGTCAAAACAGCATGCTATCTTCTTAATTGACTCTCAATGTCAGCTTTTAAAAACAATAAGATCTCAATTCAGCTACTGTTTAAATCTTTTAATAAGAATAAATCAGCAGATCTCATCAATCTTAAATATCTTTGATGTTTTAAATGCACAGCATATGTACATATTTCAAAGAAGATCTGAACAACAGAGATTAAATTTAAATCTTAAAGCAATAAGAAAATTCTTATTAAATATAAAGAAAGAAATCAATATAAAGTATGACTTTCTGAAAAGAAAAAGATAGACTGAGTAATTAGAACAAGAGATGTGCAGTTTAATGAAGATTTATTAATTTATAACATTAAAGTTGCAGTCTCAATTTCTAAAGTCACTCAATCTTACATCATTAGTGCAGAACAAGAAAATATATAATTATTTTTTTTGTCTTTTTTTTAATTTTCATCATTGTCATCATCTTTAAAGTATGTATCATCATATTCTTTCATACTGATATCATCAAATCAGTTAAAAGAAATAAAAAAAGAAAAAAAAGATATTATAGATATTCTTTTTACAATTAATAGATCAATATTAGCTGAGCTTTGACACTTTAAAAGAGAAAGACAACTTTCTATAAAGCTAAAGTTTAAAGTAATTATGATTTACTCAGCTGTATTTAATGTGATTATTGATGTCATAAAAAAGAAAAAAGACTTCAGAGATAAATCTTAGACATTTAAATAGATAATTGAAAGTTATGAGTTAAAAGATTGAAAGAAAGCAATGAATAGTAAGTATAACTTGTTAATGATTAACTTTACATAAACTTTAAAGATGTTGTTATCTAATTAATGAGCTTTAAGAAACAAATAAATCTATTATTACAAAAGAGAACTTGACAGCTCAATTCTACAGCATAAGATTTAATGAGTAGTTAAAGAATTTAAATAATGATTTAGAATTAACTACAAAGAGATCTTTGCAACAGTTGTTAAATTCATAGTTTATAAAGTTATCTTCATTATAGCTGCATTTTACAACTATAAATTGAAATAAATGAATGTCAAAACAGCTTTTTTACACAGCAATTTGAAAGAAGAAGTCTATGTAATTTAACTTAATGAATATGAGAAGAAGAAAGAAAAGATGTATAAATTAAAGAAAGCTTTATATAAATTAAAACAGTTTTCTTATCTTTAATATAAAGTGATGCATTAATTTCTTAACAGCCTTGAATACACATAAATTTACATAAACAATAATGTGTTTAGAAATGATACTTTATTTGTTGCTGTATATGTCAACAATATTCTTATATGCAAATTAAATAAAAACAAAATTCTAGATCTTAAGATAAAATTAAGCAATCATTTTAAAATGACTGACTACAAGATGTGTAAGCATTACTTAGAAATGCTAATTACACAAAACAAAACTTTATGAATACTTATTTTGTCTTAAAAAATCTATTTTACAAAGATATTTAAAGACTTCAGTCTACAGAATATCAAGACAGTTATAACTTCAATGAAATCTGAGACTTATCTTACAAAGATTATTAGAATAGCTGAATCAGAGCTAATAACTTAATATTAAAAGATTATAGAATCTTTTATATATATTATAACACAAACTCAACTCAACATTACATATACAGTGTTAACTCTTAGTCAGTTTGCACATAATTTTAACAACACACATTAAAAGACTTTAAAGTGAATATTTTAATATGTGTAAGAAATCTTAGACATTGTTTTTAAGTATAAATTGAGTAATCAACTTAAATTGCTAAAATATTCAGATTCAGACTGAGAGAAAGATCTTGAATCAAGAAGATTTACATTAAAGTATATATTTAAAATAATTAATAAATCAGTATTCTAAAGTTCAAAAAGACAAAGAACAGTTATTTTATTCTTTTATAAAGTGAAGTACATGATCTTAATAAAGACTATAAAGAAAGCAGTGTAAATGCAGAAATTACTTAAAGAACTAAAATTAAAGAAATTTAAGACAGTTATAATTCAGATAAACAATTAGAAAGCTATAGTCTTAACTAAAAATTCTGAATTTTATGTCTGTACAAAGCACATTAACATATATCATCACTTCATAAGAAAAGTTAAATTCTGCAGACTTATTCATCTTAATTATATCTTAATAAACAATATAATCATCAACAAGCTTATAAAGTCACTTTTAATACTGAAATTCACTTATTTTATAAATTTTATGAATCTTATCAATCAGTGAAAGATCTTATGATCTAATGATATGACATTTAAGTTCAAAACTTAAGAGATACTCATTTAAATTAAATCAGAAACATGATATATCTTTTTTAACTTTATAAATAAAGAAAGTATATCTTTATTTTCTATCTCACTGTCATCAAAATGAACTGAGAAAATATATTAAACTTTTAGTCTCATTTTATTATCTTAGTGATTTTAAAGCTCTACAGAGATTTTAGAAACATGTAAAGTTTACTAGAATAAATAGTTTACTATGAATAAAAGTTTTTTCTTTTACTGATAAAAGATCTTCTTATAGAGTTACATTTTCATAAAGTAACTAGATACTTATGATTATACATTCATTTCACTAGTCACTTCTTCTATGTTTGACAGTTAGTGTTTGAAGATTAAGTGATTAGAATTAGAAAGTTTGAGTTAGCAATATAAAATATATTATGTATGCATTTCAGATACATTAAAGTTAAAGTTAATTAATTCAGAATAGATTAATAATATATTTAAAGAATTTAAATCTCAATTAATCTTAAGGTATTTTAGAAGATTAAATGATCTTTTAATAATTTAATTATATATGTTAAATGATTTTACTAAAATCTTAAATGATCTTAATAAAGATTATTAAAAGATCATCTGATCTTCTGAAACATCTTAAGATTAATTGAGATTTAAATTCTTTAAATATATTATTAATCTATTCTAAATTAATTAACTTTAATTTTAATGTATCTGAAATGTATACATAATATATTTTATATTGCTAACTTAAATTCTTTAATTCTAATTATCTAATCTTTAAACACTAATTTCTAATCACTAATCAGTTACAAATAGATTCTTAATAGATTTATAATGAATTATTAATGAATTACACAATCTCAAGTTCAGTATCTTGCTTGTTAGCTCTGTAAAAAATCTTAAAGTTCAGAATTAGTGTAGAATCATCTAAGATTTTAGTGAAATCATTTAATCTACATTCTGCAATAATCTCTGTCAAAACACAGATTGAATAATCTTACTAAAATCTCAGATAATTTTATGTTAATTCTTTAAAATAGAGTTTTTTAAAAAGCTAACAAGCAAGATACTGAACTTAAGATTGTATAATTCATTAATAATTCATTATAAATCTATTAAGAATCTATTTGTAACTGATTAATGATTAAAGATTAATGTTTAAAGTTAGGTGATTAGAATTAGAAAGTTTGAGTTAGCAATATGAAATATATTATGTATACATTTTAAATATATTAAAATTAGAGTTAATTAATTCAGAATAGATTAATAATATATTTAAAGAATTTGAATCTCAGTTAATCTTGAGATATTTTAAAAGATTAAATGATCTTTTAATAATTTCTGTCAAGATTATCTGAGGTTTTAGTGAGATCATCTGACATGTGTGATCTAATCTCTGTCAAGATCATCTGAGGTTTTAGTGAGATCATCTGACATGTGTGATCTAATCTCTGTCAAGATCATCTGAGGTTTTAGTGAGACCATCTGACATGTGTGGTCCATTCAGAGTTGGTTGCTTTGGTGGTAAGGGCAGAGCCGCGTTGAGGCGTTGAAGCGTTGCCTGATCGGGCTAGACTGGGATTATGGCATGCCGATGGTGCACTGTGCAGCGTGTGGTCAAGTCCGGGGCAGCAAGGAAGGTTACGAAAAGGAGAGGAGAGGAGAGGAGAGGAGAGTGCCCATGCACACCAGCCTGTATATTCGACTTGCCACTGTTCGTCCGTGGGCTTATCTACCTAGGTCAAGCGACTCGGCCGAGTGTTGAAGCTCCAAGCCAGCTGAGATCTACAGTTACTGTGCAGGCAAATGCGAAGCTAAGCTGGATGACTCGCATCGCTGTCAAGATAACGTGATGTTCAAGGAATGCCGTTCCCGGTAGCTGTGTGACGATCGAAAAGGAAGGGATTGGATGACAACCAGTCTGTGGGACACAACGGGGCACTGTTTATTATTAAGGAGTATGCGGGGCCTAAGGTAGATGTGCCATATTTGGGTCCCTGCTGGGCAATATTAATGGCGGGTACTGGTAGGGGTCAGGTACGCCTCGTTCGTTCCTTGGTTCCTGGGGAGCAGTTCGACGATGAAATTTCGGTTTGTAGAAGTTACTTATCTGTAAGACTGTACCGTCCTGATAGTCGAATCCGGAGCGAGAGGCTCTTGGTCTCTTCGGACGTGCGATTACCTCTGTATGTAGGTGCATTGTATTTAAATGTCAAGCTCACGTTCATTTTTCTTCGCGTGTGCTAGGAAGGAGGAGAAGGAAGAAGGGAGCTGAAAGGCATGCCAGCGGCTCGAGGCATGCAGAAGTGATAGACCCGATGCATATGTGGCCACCATGGAGGCCTGCTTGGATGGAGAAATGGAGAAATTCCGGTTGGTACCCACCACTAAAGATGGATCTTATGCATCAAATCTCGAGTACAGACGAAGCTGCTACTTGCCTTCTCGAGACATGGCGGCATTAGCACGGTTCAGGTCGTCCAGCTTCCTGGACAGACAGACGGACGGACAGACAGCCTTCCGCCTCCATTCTGGGCTGAGCTCTTGACCGAATAGGATAGATTCCTTGTCGGATACTTGAGGTCAGGTGAAGTACATGAGACTTTGCTCTCGAACTTGTCCGTCTGGCAGTAATCTTCCATCTGGAAGCGGGCTAGAAAAGATCAAGAGAACAAAAGATCCATGCTACGTATGTATGTGGAAAGAAAGACAGTGGTACTCGTAAGTACGGAGTACAGAGTAAAGAGTACAGAGTACGGCGGACGAGTAACCTCATTGATGCTTTTGTGAGCAGTAATATTTCACACCAAAACTCAAATAGATTACACACTAGTCTGGTCTCTATGCTCTCCTCTATGGTACCGCATTTGCACCAAAAGCTCAAAGTTCCCTCTCTACACTCACTGTACCTTCGTACTTCGTACTACTACCACTACTACTCTGTGTTACCAAGACTGAAGTGACTCGCCGTCAACCAACAACACCGTTATTTCGTTATTACCACTACCACCATCCCTCCCCAGCTGTCACTGCAACCAGCCTGTCCTTGTCTAGGCTGTTCGCTCCACATTTCTCCCCACAGAGCAAAGGGTAATAAACCATGATTGGCTCCTTGATTTTCGAAAGTCCTGACTGATTGAAGAGAACTAGAACAAGGGCGCCAGCCAAGGAAACAGGCCTGTCGATCCAATAGGATTTCTACCTTCGCACCGCGCAGTAAGTCGTTTGTGCCTCGGACTGTCGTGCGTGGGTGTGTACCGGTACGGCGAGGGCGAGAGCGAGAGGGTGTTGTGTTGCATGCAGGGTCGATCGTTTCTTTGGACGGCTATTCCAACCAGACCAAAGATTTCCCGTGGCTTACTCGTACGCTTTCTTTCAAGGGCACGATAGCGCCAAAACGGGTCAACATTGTTCTCATAAGGCAAAACTAGGCAACTTGGCAGCCGCAAGTCCCACACCTTCAATCGACTTCTGGACCCGCTCCTAGAGCGAACAGTTCTCGCTATCATACGTATCACCCATCTACAATCCGACCCCAACCAGCCAATTCGACTGGTCGGACTGTTGGTTGCTTTTGATCCGGCTCCAATCTACCAATAACCGCGAGGCAGCCGGTGTCTGTGCTTTGCGGAAATCCCTGTCCAAACCCGCCCCCCATCACTGTTTTTCAGTTGCAAGGCAAGCAATTGCGCAACTCAGTGTGCCCTCTTGCACAGTCTGACCTGAAAAAGACGTATCCACTCGGCAATCGTATAACCATGGGTTCGTTCACCGTCCTTCGTTCTTTCCTGCTAAATTAGCTCTGCTAGAGCGTCTACCTGCAGCTACCCTCTCAACTCAATTCTCTGGGCTACTTTTCTGCCTTTCCGTGAAGATTCCTCTGACATCTAACTTCTTCATTACCAGATTCAGCGGACGTATACCGCCCTCACGCAGTAAGTGATATTGCTCTGATTTGTACCATTGCAACCTCTCCACGCCTTAGCAGCGCCAGCCACGGTGGAATGGCGTCTGCTCTTGATGTGACCAACATGGTCGGTGGAGACTGCCGAGAAATTGACTCGATTTATCGCCACGCGTTCCCCGAACGACAACCACGACGCGGGGGTCAAGCGACCTCCATTCTTCAACGCACCAGCCGAGAATGACGAATTGACATTCTTCGCGGCCACCCCCTTCACCTCCATCTGGATCTTCGGTCCTTCCCTATTCGTTGTCGGAGGCATCGATGAATTATGCGAGTACTGATCGGTCGCAGCGTGAGAGGACTCGCTCTCCCAGACGTCGGTCCCGTAGTCCGCGTCGCAGTCGCCGGTCCTACTCCCCTCGCAGCCGGTCCCGAAGCCGTGACCGTGACCGTGACGACTACCGTCGAAGTGATCGACGATCTCGGTCGCCTATGAGTGGTGCGGCGGGCGCTTCCGGGGGTTATTCGGGGTCCAATTACGGTGGTCGCGGTGGTGGTGCTCCACCCACGAGGACATTCGAAGAGCGCGCTCAAGCAAAGGAGCAAATGATGCAGTCTGTCCGCGATTCGTCTCAGCAAGACCGTCGGGTCTATGTCGGTAACTTGTCTTACGATGTCAAGTGGCATCACCTGAAGGATTTCATGAGACAGGGTCAGTCACAGCTGGTCGAACTGTTTACCATTCTTGCTGACTCGAGCGCTTTCAGCTGGAGAGGTTCTCTTCGCCGACGTGTTGTTACTTCCGAATGGAATGTCGAAGGTGGGCGCCAATGTGTAGATGTGGCTGGTCTTTTTCTTGGTTATTGTTGGACGTTGGATTGACGGGTTGGACTGTTGGTCCGCGGGTTATGTAGGGATGCGGGTAAGTCACACTGTCGGATCCTGTCTGTCTGACAGCATGGCTGAGTGCAGATTAGGATTGTGGAATACGCAACGAGGGAGCAAGCCCAGCAGGCGGTCAGCACGCTCAGCAACCAGAACCTCATGGGAAGATTAGTCTACGTCCGCGAGGTATGTGTGCGCCTCGGACGATCCTTACCCTCTGCCTGCGGAGGTCTTGATACGGAGAGCTAATCACAACTCCTTGTTGGACAGGACCGCGAGGCAGAACCTCGCTTTACTGGCCCTCCGGCTGCCCGTGGAGGCTATGAGTCGGGTCCGAGCCGTGGTGGGTACGGTGGCGGTGGTTACGGCGGACCTCCGAGTGGCGGTGGACGTCAGATCTACGTCTCAAACGTTTGTCGCCTGATTTTCTCTTCGTTCCTACTTGTGGCGGCCTGGTGATTGACTTTCTATTGTCTAGCTACCTTATACCGTGGGCTGGCAAGATCTCAAGGATTTGTTCCGCCAAGCCGGTATGTATCGACGTCCGTCACTAACCCAAGTCTAGCACTCCAGTGTCTCAAGAGGAGTACTAATTACAAAGCTTACAGCCCAACAAGGCTCCGTTCTACGTGCCGACGTCCACGTTGGCCCAGATAGCCGTCCTAAAGGCTCGGGTATCGTTGCCTTCGAGACTCCGGAAGACGCACGCAACGCCATTGCTCAGTTCAACGGCTACGATTGGCAAGGCCGGGCGCTTGAGGTGCGTGAAGATCGCTTTGCAGGTTCTCCCAGTGGCTTTAGTGGTCGCGGTGGAGGGTTCGCCGGTGGCTACGGAGCTCGTGGAGGTTTCGGCGGACGTGGTGGGTTCGGCGGGCGCGGTGGATACGGTGGTGGCTACGGTGGGCGAGGAGGCTACGGCGGAGGAGGGTTTGGTGGAGGAGCCGGTGGTGGCTTTGACGCTGCTGGTGCATCCGCCCCCCCGAATCCGTTTACGGATAATGCCTCTTCTGGAGGTGAACGCAGTGCGATTATCTACGTTCGCAATGTAAGTCGACCTTGAGACTTCTTCGTCAGCTGCGCTAATGTCAGCAGCTTCCATGGTCTACTAGCAACGAAGACTTGGTCGATCTCTTCTCGACCATTGGCAAGGTCGAGCGCGCCGAGATCCAGTACGAACCTAATGGTCGGTCGAAGGGTACTGGAGTGGTAGAATTCGACTCCGCAGAGAACGCCGAGACGGCCATCTGTAAGTTCTTGGTCTCGTTTCTTCTGCGTTAAATCGAACCCAACGATTCCGTACGTACCGGGCTGACTCCCTTCAGCCAAATTCACAGGCTACCAGTACGGTGGACGTCCTCTCGGTCTTGACTTCGTCAGGTACATGGCAGTGGGAGGTGATGCGATGGAGGACACCGAGCATACTGGAGGTCTCACGCAAGACCAGATAATGTAGGGGATTGAACAGCCCCACATTTTCTGCCGGGTCTGAGTCAGTCGTTTGTGGGCGTGGATCGCGACAAACCCCAGAGAGCACCTTGCGACGCATCTTCTCCGTCCCATTGCTTTCACGGGCTTCCGGGCTGCTTTGGGGCCGCAAAACTGTATCATCGCCCTTGTACGCTCCTCTTTTCGGAAACAAAAAGTCGCTATTATTTCTGTGTTTCCTTCTTACGTCCTGAGGATTTCCGGTCTCTTTACATTACTTGCAGCTTCTCTGATTCATAGGTCGTGCATCCTACTAGATCGGTTTAATTCATTTTCTATCTTCCATTGATCTGAAAGGGGTATGGTGGTCTTCACTCGTAGTCTCGTTCTCCATGGGGTAAGATTGCACAGATGAGGGCCAGGGTGGTTTGCTATTGGGCTACTATTCTAATCCCACACCAACCAACGGAACAGCGACGCCCTTAGTGGCGTCGTATCGCCTGAATTTCCCTCCCAGAACAGGAGGCAACAAGTTGCTCCACCGTCCTTCGACTCTTCCAATCTGATATGAGTCCATTCGACGCCGTGCCTCTTTAGAGTGTAGCCTGTCCAGTGCCATTTCAGTCCAATATCTCTCTGAAAAGACGGGATGGGAAAGGACGTACGCGCTCACCTCGTCCGTAGCATCTCTGCCCACCATGTGCATGATGGTTTTTTTTGTCACCTACGGGATAGTATTTCAGCCATGGATTGACTTTCAGCACTTTCCGTCGGCGATAAGCCCTTCTATCTGTATCCGGGACAGAAGGGCTTTTTTGCGGGTCTTGGGTGCTAATCGAGGTGAAGACATTGAGTAAAGTAGTCTTTTTAGCAGCTAGGTACCTATAGATCGCTTTTCAAGTCCATGGCCGAGTAACTCCCGCGAGAGCTCAATTGGACCAGTGGTGGGGGGTTTGATGCCTGCGCTAGCTGGCCCTCTACCGTTCCACACCTTTGACAACTTCATCAGTACTTTGTTCTCTACTGGAAACAAGACCCGTTTAATATTTGAAGACGCTCTACGTAGGACGATATCTATGTGATGAACCTTCCGCTAAGTCCTTGAGAATACATAAGGTATGACACTGCAACACACAACCATGGTCTGTACCGCATTTCATGAAGATCACTATATTCATATAAGCATCTATCTATATACTACTAACTCATCTACTTTTTACGTCTGTGCCAATGTTTGCTTGTGTGGCTTCTCGGAGCATTTTAGATTGGAATCTCTTGCGGTTCATGTTTAGCCCATACAATGACCTGACGACGTTGCTTTTACCCTCTGAAGACTGACTTGATTTGAAGGATATTAGCCCTATCAAAGATCTAGCTGATGAATGGCGGCGGCTTGATGAGGTATTGAGAAGCCCTTGCCTTGCTCACGCATTTCTCACTTCTTATCAAGGATCCCGAGACGAGACAGGAGATACAGAACCTCCTCGATAAGGATGAGACAGCTGAGCTTGAGGCGCGCCTCCGGCACAGGATGACCTTTGGCACAGCTGGTCTCCGTGCTCGTATGGGAGCAGGTTACGCCCATATGAACTGCTCGACAGTGATCCAGACCTCCCAAGGGCTTGCACAGTACGTCAAGGACCAAAGACACGACCCTGGGAATGAAAGCGTAGTGATTGGTTACGACGTGAGGACGAACTCAAAAAGATTTGCAGAGCTGGCAGCTACTGCGTTTTTGAACAAGGGCTTCAAAGTCTTCTTCTATGACAATTATGTCCATACGCCACTAGTTCCCTTCGCTGTCAAGCTTCGAGGCGCCGCCGTGGGAGTTATGATTACTGCCAGTCATAATCCGGCTTGCGACAACGGGTATAAAGTCTACTGGGGTCCGTCTGGCTGTCAGATCAATAGTCCACATGATGTTGGAATTACCAGAAGGATTCTCGACAAGGACAACCTTCAACCAATGTCGTGGAACACGATCGCACTACACGAGAAGCCTCGATTCCATTTCATCACGGCTGAGATCCTGATGAACTATTACGAAGCTGTGAGCCGACTCGGAAATCGACCGCGAGAGATCCAGCGTCATTACCCCTTCGTCTACACGCCATTACATGGGACCGGCCGGATATACATGGAAGAGCTTGGCAGAAAACTGTGGTTTGCTGGGGATATCGTGTTGGTCGAAGCACAGGTGGGATGAGCGGTTCGCTCTGCTCGTACTGTAAGAAACTCGACGTTGATACTTTGTAGGCAGCACCGGATCCTGGCTTTCCGACGGTCAAATATCCGAACCCAGAGGAGGCTGGTGCTCTTGATCTGGCGTATGCCACAGCCGATCAGAATAATATCAACCTGGTCCTGGCCAACGACCCTGACGCTGATCGTTTCGCCGTTGCGGAGAAAGTCAAGTAAGAGTTTATTTTCTGTGTGACCTACGCTCAAGAAATTGCCTGCCCCTAACTATACACGACTACTCTCTACCACTTGGAACTCCAATTGTGAAGCATGTATCATTCTCTGTGTAGTTGATCGTGCATGTTGCTGACAAAGACCTCGCGTCCTAGTGGTCAGTGGTACAGGCTCAGCGGTGACCAAGTCGGAGTACTATTGGCTTCCGCTTCGTTGGCTGCGCACTCCTTAGGAAAGGGAGACTCTTCCAAAGTGGCGATTCTCAGCTCTGCTGTGTCGACGGGGATGATCGGACAGATGGCACTTGATGAAGGCTTCATTCATGAGGAGACGCTGACAGGCTTCAAATGGATGGGTAAAAGAGCTTTGGAACGTGGTGACGTCCTATATGCCTTTGAGGAAGCCCTTGGGTATATGTGGCCGGCTGTATGCTACGATAAGGATGGTATTGCAGCCGCCGCCGTTTTCTTACGGGCTTTGGTAGATTGGCAAGAAGAGGAAGGGTTGACTCCATGGGGCAAGCTCCAGCAACTGTACAAGCGACATGGGTACTTTGAGAACTTGAACACCTACTTTCGCTCTGTGGATCCGAAGTCGGTCACTAAGACACTGTTTGAGAGGATCACTCAGCTAGGACATCCATTTCCAACTCACGTCGGCGGCAGGAAGGTTTTGAGGTGGCGAGATCTGACGATCGGTTATGATTCGGTAAATCCTCCAAGCTACGCGGCTTCCTTACCTTCAGTCTCCAAAGACAGCCCAATGATTACATGTTGGCTTGCTGGAAAGTCAGAGACTGCTTCTGCTGGAGATCCTGTCATCCTAGACAAAGGCGTCCGATTCACTGTGAGGGCATCTGGCACTGAGCCCAAGGTCAAGCGTAGGTTCTTCTTGACCTAACAGGAATCCCAATCTGAAACTGACACGCGTTCACCAGTCTACCTTGAGTGTGAAAGCTTGTCGTCCCTGCTCGCCAAGGCTGGCGCTGCTGAAATACTTCAATACCTCATCAACAACTGGCTCAACCTTCCAGGACTGGTGGTGGAGTCAAAATGTGGTCATCTGGTGCTTTAAGTCCAAGGAATGCGTCAGTGATTGGTGCAAAATGTGGCTTCCATGACTCGACCAACTAAACAAGTATTTGCTATATATGGCTCCATGGGAACTTACGGAAAGAAAGATGGGTAGCAGCATGCAGCAAACTCGATCGGCTCGGGAGCTTACCTGGCACGATTCAAACCTAGTTTGTTACCACAAACATCCCGAGCCTGTCCACTGGACCTATGACTTGGCCATGGTGGCACCCATGTTTGGCTTTCGCTTCAGACCTCTTGCGCGGTGAGGCAGACCGCGGTATATAATGCGTCTGCCCACCTCTCCTCAGGATCTATCCAGCTCAAATTCATCTCCAGACAACAGTACTGTTGCTAAGACTACTATCCCCGTCCTTCGCCCGGCCTCTTTCCCGTCTATCTCCGTCTTCAAAAATGTGTTCCCGAGATTTCAATTACCGCCTGCCAGCGGGCTACGTCGACACTCACCGATACGGACACGATCGATACGATCTCGACCGTCGATACGACCACCATCACGGCTCCCCTCACGGCCGGCTCAGACCAGCCCTGATGCCACGACTCAGCAGCCATCGACGCGACATGTACGATCGATCGGCCCCTAGCCGCTACGATGTCGCTTACACCAGAGATATCGATCCTAGAGAGCAGTAAGCTTCCTGTCAATGTTGACTCTTCTGTATGGAGCTCCTTCGCTAACTAGATAAACTCAGTGACCGTCGATACAACACTACGGGCTACTATCCTGGACACACTCATGGGCACACTCACGGCCACGGCCACGACCGCTGTCATGGTGGCTGTCGTGCAGTATCGGACTATCGGTGGGCTGGATCGCATGGCCACAATCGTTATCGCTGAGCGAGGGCCTGCATGGCTTGTCGAACGAAGATCCGGACCGGTCCAAGCTTCTTGGGATGGAGTACGTCTGCATCCAGTCGACGCTGCAGCCGCAAATCCGTGATAGTTGCGAATCGAGGGTCGAGCCACATGTACATATCCTCTTAGATTGGCGAAGACAGTTTCACGACTTAGATGTGAATCCCGCGCGCACAGTGAACTCTACCTGTCAGTCTTTTGCTGGGCTACTATATGGATGTAGCGTGGAGGACCGGCAAAGATTGACCATTATACGAGAGCTCAAAGTGCTTCGTTGTACATTAATGACAGTAAACAAAGCATGGTAGATGGTAGAGGGCGAAGTGACCGGAGCGTACCGTACAATACTCTCAACACAACATCACTGCTGTAACAGTCATTCAGATCAGCAATGTGGAAGTTAATCACCGAGCCCACCCTTTACTACTGTACAGACGGACTATACAGAGGTTGCACATCATGAAATCTCAATTGAAGGAAAAGATGAGGGAGCGCAATGACCATCATCTAACCCGTTTTCCGTCCCAACTCACCGACCCAACCCGTCCACCATCGCCCCCCTAGAAATGAATAGCTTTCGAAGACGTCGCCATAGCCGCCTCCTTGAAAGCCTCCGAGAGCGTCGGATGCGCATGACTCGTCCTCGCCACATCCTCCGACGAAGCACCATACTCGACAGCCAAGACGCCCTCGGCAATCATCTCCCCCGCATTCGCGCTGACGATATGGATGCCCAAGATGCGATCCGTCTCAGCATCAGCGATGAACTTAACCATGCCGTCGGTCTCGAGGTTCGTCTTGGCGCGCGAGTTGGCGGAGAAGGGGAAGGAGCCGGTCTTGTACTTGACGCCCGAGGCCTTGACTTCGGCCTCGTCCTGCCCGACCCAGGCCACCTCCGGGTGCGTGTACATGACGGACGGGATGGCGCCGTAGTTGACGTGGCCGTAGCCTTTGGTGATGTATTCGATGGCCGCGACGGCTTCTTCTTCGGCTTTGTGCGCGAGCATGGGGCCGAAGGTGCAGTCGCCGATGACGCGGATGTGCGGGAGTTTGGTGCGGTATTCTTGGTCGATCACCAGCCGGCCTTTTTCGTCGGTCTCCAGGCCGATGTTTTCGAGGCCTAGGCCGGCGGTGTAGGGGCGGCGGCCGATGGCGACTAGGACGACGTCGGCTTCGAGCTGTATCAGGGTGATCAAATTAGAGATGATAGGTTTGAGTCGAGCGCTTGGCTTACTGTTTCTTGCTTCCCGCCCTTGGCGGCTTCTACCTCTATCTTGACGTTCTCTCCGCTGCTGTCACCGCTGAGCACCTTGGTGTTGAGTTTGAACTTCATCCCTTGCTTCTGCAGGATCTTTTGTGACATCTTTGAGATTTCGGCATCCATTCCAGGTCCTCCAATCTGGCCCAGGTACTCGACGACTGTAACTTCTGCCCCTAGCCGTGACCATACCGAGCCCTATAGCCCCATGTCAGTAGTAGCTCATAGTTCCTCGGTTTCACACGCCAATGCTGACCATCTCGAGACCAATGATCCCTCCGCCAATTACGACCATCTTCTTCGGCACGTTCTCCAACTGAATTGCACCCGTACTTGTGACCACTTTTTTCTCATCTATGTTCAAGCCCGGAAATGGCGTGGCCTCGCTTCCCGTTGCAATGATGATGTTCTTCGCCCTCAATGTCTGCTGATCTCCCTCTATCAGGTTGACCTTCACCTCATGCTCGCCCGAGAGAGCCGCCGTGCCCTTAATGTATTCGACGTTGTTTTTCTTGAACAGAAACTCGACTCCCTTCGTCAGCCCGTCCACCGAAGTGTTCTTCGCGGCCATCATCTGTTTCAGGTTGAGCTTCACTTCGCCAACTTCGATGCCTCGCTTTTTGGTGTCGTGCAGGATCTGGTGGTACATGTACGAGTTGTTGAGGAGCGATTTTGATGGGATACAGCCGACGTTCAAGCAGGTTCCGCCAAGGACGCCACGCTTCTCGATACATGCTACCTGAACTCAGTCGAGTCAGATCCATCATTCTGGTCCGAACCAGGCGAATGTGTACCTTCAGACCCTCTTGTCCCGCTTTTATAGCAGCAACATATCCGGCAACGCCCCCACCAATAATGACCAGGTCGTGCTCAGCTACGTAGCTAGTTAGCCAGGTCATTGAGGAACATCAGTCCATTTCTTTGACCAATACCTGCTTCTGTTGCGTAGCCCCTCCGTGATCGATCCAAGACATATATACTTGAGGGGGCGAAGGTGCTCGATGAGGTGCTGTTGAGCGGTCTGAGGAAGGACCTTGAAGTCGCTCTGGGTATTAAGTTGCGGAACATTGTAGGATATGTAAAGAGTGGCACCAAGAGAGAGGGTGTTTCCGCTGTTGCTACAGCGTAATGGTGATGGCGGATTGATTGAATCGCTTGTAAGTTATGACTTCAGACCTTCTTAGCGGAAAGTGGCGGCTTAGGCCCGGACAGGTCACCGTAAAATTAAAGAATGCCGAGCACAAGCAGCCTTACTGGATCTACACGGAAGGACAGGAGGATAAATATACAGCTATTCTTAGAATGTTGGCTCCAAGAGGCACATAACAAGAATTTGTAGAAAATAAACAGTAAAATCTGTCTAAATTCTCTTTTCTCTAATCATCATTCACAAAATCAACCTCACTGTCTTTCTCAACATTACTGTCATCACTGTCACTATGAGACATCCTTATAGTCTTAATTACAACATCAGAGACAATATATAAATGAATTTAAAGTGTGAAATGTCATTTAAGATCATAGTGAAGATCACAGAATATAGTTGAAAGTATATTGAGAGAATGTGAAGAAATCTATAAAATTAAAGATCAATTACTGTATTTAAATTGTTCAAATTAAGAACATTAAGATTACTCATAATTGCTATAATAGAGATAGATCTCAATCTAAAGAGAAAGATTTAATTTATTAACAATTAATATAGAAAGTACTTGATTTTCTTAAGAATCAATTCACAACATATTTGAATGAGATGCAGAGATATATTTAATATAAATATGAAATTTAGATCAGCATTAATACTGTCAGTCTCATCATTAAATAAGTTAACTAATCAAGAAAACAGATAAGCATTTTCTTATTACTGTTACTGTCATTAAGAAGATGATTTCTAATGTTAAAAATAAGTCATTAAACATTCTTAAAAGATTTATAATAACTGAATGATGCAGCTGAGTAGCTAACATGCTAATTAGTTAATCTTTATTAACAAAAGCATTGTTAATCTTTATACTGCAGACAGAAAGTTTGACTAAGCTGTTGTGAAAAAGTAAGCAGTTATGAAGAAGTTCTTTTAAAAAGAAAAGCACTACAGCATTCTTTCAGCATATATAATTGACAGCTATATTGCTTAAAAGATTTATGAAAAGAAAATAAACAAGAAAATGTTCAATATTTTTATTTAAGAGAAAATCTTATCTTTATATAAGCAATTTTCAGAGTCACACAGTGTTCTATGCATGAATAATTGTGAAATACATTGTTCAGAGATAAGTCTTCATACTAATATAAGTATTCTTGCTATTGCTATTGCTAATCTCAGTGACAGAAGCTTACAGTTATATATTATAAGATTAATATTATTTTTTTATTTTTCTTTTTTTATTTGTCAGACTATAACTCTATCAAGAAGTTGTTTAGTAAGCTAAAGACATGAGTGTGAAGATATAAGACATTAATGAAGAAATTTAAGAATGAGTTTTCAGCATTTATTCATATGACTGTACAGAAGTATAAGATGAGAAACAATTCAAAGAGACATTTTTGAAACAGCTTTATTAATTATATATAAATATATTATTATAATGAATTAACTATCATTTCTTATTGTCTTTAACACTTACAATGCTTTCTGCTTCTTCTTAAAATCATAGATCTCTGTAGAATAAATCTCTGTAGTTATTATATATTTTCTTTTCTTCTAATATGAATGTAAGACTTTCTTTAATCATCATTTAAGATTAACTGAAATGCTTAGCTCTCTTTATATTTACTTAGTGATCAGCTATATACTCTGTGAATTGTACATCTCTTTCAAAAGAATATTACAATAATTCATTAATTATGTTTTTAAAATAGAATGTTTTCACTTAAATTAAGTGAAGAAGTTCTGCAGCTATGTTTCAGAATCAGTGCTTAAGTCAAGTAAACTGCTGACAAATGATATTGCAGACAGTGCTGACAGAGATGTGATGAGATGTGTTTTTTGTGAAGACTGTAAAGTCTGTGATGAAAATGATAAAGATAATGAAGATAATGAAGATAATGAAGAAGACAGTGAAGATACAGACTGTGAAGAAAGCAGTTAAGAAGAAGATGAAAAAGAAAAGTATTGAGTTGAGATATATAAAATGTAATGTGAAGACTGTGAAGACTGTGAAGACTGTAAAGAAGAAGAAGAATGCTGTAGTACTGTAATTAATGAAGTTAATAGTTTTAGTATAGTCTTGTTATGTCCTGATCGGAGATTCCTCTGATATAGGGGCTAGGGGTTAGAGCTTGTGATATAAGAGGGTTCCAGGCACGTTGGGTTAACCGGTAGCTAGTAGTATGCTAAGTAACGATTGCATTGAACACGCCC